>ENA-UEYI01003133-UEYI01003133.1-human-gut-metagenome-genome-assembly--contig:-NODE-3133-length-10355-cov-3.009924_pt1 | contig 10355 bp, 10 predicted proteins | sample MGYA00242900_ERZ507916 | MGnify/ENA primary metagenome ERZ507916 (study PRJEB26167, sample SAMN06115521) | human gut metagenome | host: Homo sapiens | place: China:Chongqing | collected 2015-09-02...
GCACAGGGCGGCCAGATCACCGTCATCAAGGTGCCGGGTCTGGGCTGCTGGCGCGCTGAGACCATCCCGGTGGAGGGCCTGCGCCCCCTGCTGGGCATGGAGGAATGACCATGAAGAACACGTTCGGGTCTGCCCTCTCCCTGACCATCTTCGGCGAGAGCCATGGCCGCGCCATCGGCGCCGTGCTGGACGGCATGGCGGCGGGGGTGCCGGTGGATGAGGCGTTCCTCGCCGCCTGCATGGACAAGCGCCGGGCGCGGGGCGACGGCCTGTCCACCCCCCGCGTGGAGGCGGACCGGGTGCAGTTCCTCTCCGGCGTTGTGAACGGCCGGACGACCGGCACCGCCATCGCCCTGATGATCGAGAACCAGAACACCCGCAGCGGCGACTACGCCAAGACCGCCGACCTGCTCCGCCCCGGCCATGCGGATTACACAGCCTACGCCAAATACCACGGCTTTCAGGATGCGCGGGGCGGCGGACACTTTTCCGGCCGCATCACGGCGGCGCTGGTGGCGGGCGGTGCGGTGGTGCTGGGGGCCCTCGACCGGGCCGGCATCAACATCGTGACCCACATCGGGCGGTGCGCGGGCATTGCAGACACCCCCTTTGTGCTGGATGACCCGGCGGCACTGGGGGCGCAGGCCGAAACGCTGCTGAGCCGGGGCGATGGCTTCGCCCTGCTGAACGAGGAGGCCGAAGAGCCGATGAAAGCGGCCATCCGCGCCGCAGGCAGCGCAGGCGACAGTGTGGGCGGTACGCTGGAGACCGCCATCCTCGGCCTGCCTGCAGGTGTCGGCGAGCCCTATTTTGACAGCGTGGAAAGCGAGCTGGCCCACATGGCCTTCTCGGTCCCGGCCGTCAAGGGCATCGAGTTCGGCACCGGCTTCGGCTTCGCCGACCTGAAGGGCAGCGAAGCGAACGATGCCTTCCGGATGCAGGGGGGCCGCATCGTGACGGCCACCAACCACAACGCGGGCCTGAACGGCGGCATCTCCAACGGGATGCCGGTCGTCTTCCGCACCGTGGTCAAGCCCACGCCCAGCATCTACAAACCACAGGATACCGTGGATTACATTGCAAAACAGAACGCGGAACTTTCCATCCAGGGCCGTCACGACCCCTGCATCGTGCCCCGTGCGGCCATCGTGCAGACCTGCGCGGCGGCGTTGGCCGTCGGCGACCTGCTGACCGCGAAGTACGGCATGGCCTGGATGGAACAGCCCACCGCTTACCGCAAGGAGGAGCTGTAAATGGAATACGGACTCATCGGCTCCAAACTGGGGCACTCGTACTCGAAGATCATCCACGAGATGCTCTGCGGCTACCGGTACGACCTGTGCCCGCTGCCCACCGAGGAGGAGGCGCGGGCCTTCCTGACCCGGCGGGCCTTCAAGGCGATCAATGTGACCATCCCGTATAAGCGGCTGGTCATGGGATTCTGCTCCTACATCGACCCGCGCGCCAAGGCCATCGGGGCCGTGAACACGGTCGTGAACCGGAACGGCCTGCTCTACGGCTATAACACCGATTATCTCGGCTTTGCCTACCTGGCCGATGCCCACGGCGTGGAGTTCGCGGGCCGGACCGTTCTCATTCTGGGCACCGGCGGCACCCACAACACCACGAGCGCCGTGGCAAAAGATAAGGGCGCGGCCAGAGTGCTGACCGTCAGCCGGCATCCGGACCCCGAAAAGGGTGAGCTCTCCTATGCGGAAGCCGTTCACAGCGGGGCCGACATTGTCATCAACACCACCCCGGCGGGCATGTACCCGAACGTGGGGGTCTGCCATCTGGATGTGGCCGCGATGCCGGGGCTGGAAGCCGTCCTCGATGTGGTCTACAATCCGGACAAAACGGAACTGATCCTGCGCGCCGAGGAGGCGGGTGTGCCGGTGGCCGTGGGCGGCCTCGAAATGCTGGTGGCCCAGGCCGTGTATGCGGCGGAATACTTCCTGGACCGCAAGTTTGACGATGCCCCGGCCGAGATCCGCGCCATCACCGCCCAGCTCCGGAAAGAGCAGCTGAACGTGGCGCTCATCGGGATGCCCTCCTGCGGCAAAACGACCATCGGCCGCGCGCTGGCCGACCGGCTGGGCAAGCGGTTCGTGGACCTGGATGAGGAGATCGTCCGGGCCGCAGGCCGCAGCATCCCGGACCTCTTCGCCGCAGAGGGCGAGGACGGATTCCGGGCACGGGAGGCCGAGCAGACCGCCCGCTTTGCCAAAGAGGGCCGTCAGGTGCTTTCCTGCGGGGGCGGGGTCGTCAAGCGGCCCGAAAACCTGCGGGCCCTGCGGCAGAACGGCGTGGTGCTCTTCATTGACCGCCCGCTGGACGCCCTGACCGTGGGCGGCGGGCGTCCGCTTTCCACCAGCGCCGAGGCGCTGAAGACTATGGAAGCCCAGCGCCGCCCGCTCTATCTGGCCGCAGCCGATGCGGTCATCCCGAACGAAACGACCGTTGCAGACGCCGTTGCGGCGGCACTGGAGGCATTGGATGCGATTTTTGTTCATTAACGGGCCAAACGTCAACATCACCCGCTTTACCGAGCCCGGTGTAGAGGGCGAAGTGGACTACAACGGCCTGCTGGATTATCTGGACGTCTGCTGCCAGCAGATGGGCATCGAGCCGGATTTCTTCCAGTCCAACCACGAGGGCGACATCATTGATGAGATCCAGTCGGCCGCAGGCCGCGCCGACGGCATCATTCTCAATCCGGGCGGCTATGCCTATTACAGCGTGGCCATTCTGGAAGCGCTGCAGCTCTGCGGTGTGCCCGCCGTGGAGGTACTCATGAGCGAACCCAGCGGCCGGGAGCCGTTCCGGAACACGGACGTCGTCTCGTTCGGCTGTCAGGGCCGCTTTGCGGGCGAGGGCATCGGCGGCTATCTCCACGCATGCAGTTATCTGGTGCAGCTGCTCCGGCTGGACGGCGGCGCACAATCGCACATGGTGCAATAAAGGAAAGAAACCTCTCAGCAGTGGCTGAGAGGTTGACACGTTGATAAAAGGGAAAGGAATGCAAGAAGATGATCATTTCGACGAAAAAAGGCACCCCGAAGGAAGAACTGGAAAAGATCGTGGACCGCTTTGAAAAGCAGGGCCTCGATGTCACCCTGATCACCGGCAAGGACTACAACGTCTTCGGTCTGGTGGGCGACACCACCAAGATCGACGAGCGCGATGTGCTCGCCAACCCCTGGATCGACAACGTGACCCGTGTGTCGGCCCCGTATAAGCGCGCCAACCGCCTGTTCCACCCCGCCGACTCGGTCATCGACTGCGGCGGCGTGAAGATCGGCGGCAAGGAAAAGATCGCCGTCATGGCAGGCCCCTGCAGCATCGAGAGCGCAGAGCAGGCTCTGCGCATTGCACAGGGCGTCAAGGCCGGCGGTGCCACCCTGTTCCGCGGCGGCGCTTACAAGCCCCGCACCTCTCCCTACTCCTTCCAGGGCCTTGAGACCGAGGGCATTCTGGACATGGTAAAGGCCCGCGAGGCCACCGGCATGCCCATCGTCTCCGAGCTGATGAGCGAGGACCGCATCCCGGAGTTTGAGGAGTATGTGGACGTGGTGCAGATCGGTGCCCGCAACATGCAGAACTTCCAGCTGCTCAAGGCCGTGGGCAAGATGCACAAGCCGGTGCTGCTCAAGCGCGGCCTGTGCAACACCATCGAGGAGTGGATCATGAGCGCCGAGTACATCATGGCCGGCGGCAACGAGCAGGTCATCCTCTGCGAGCGCGGCATCCGCACGTTTGAAAAATACACCCGCAACACGCTGGACCTTTCCGCCGTGCCCATCATCCACGAAAAGACCCATCTGCCCGTCATCGTGGACCCCAGCCACGCCACCGGCAAGGCAAACCTTGTGGAGCCCATGATGATCGCCGCTGTCGCCGCCGGTGCCGACGGCCTTGAGGTGGAAGTCCACTACGACCCCCGCCACGCATGGAGCGACGGCGCACAGTGCCTGACCCCCGATGCCTTTGCGCAGGCTATGGCAAAGTGCCGTCAGGTCGCATGGGCTATTGGCCGGGATATGTGATATGAATGCTACGATAAAACGCGCCCCCGGCGGCATCGGCGGCACCATCACCGCGCCGCCCAGCAAGAGCATGGCGCACCGTGCGGTGCTCTGCTCGGCGCTGGCCGAGGGTGCTTCCCACATCGAAAACCTTGAATTCAGCAAGGATATTTCTGCCACCCTCTCCGCCGCCGGGCAGCTCTGCGCCAAAGTGCGCACCGGTGCGGATCGTGCCGTCGTGGAGGGTCTGGGGAGCTTTCTGCCCGTCAGCGCTCCGGTGGACTGCTGTGAGAGTGGAAGCACCCTGCGCTTTCTCATCCCCATTGCCAGCCTCACCGGGCAGAAAGTGACCTTTGTTGGCCGCGGACGGCTGATGGAACGCCCTCAGACAGTATACGAGAAGTTGTATCAGGAGCAGTCTCTCCGATTTGAACAGTCTTCGGCGGGCCTGACCGTCGAAGGAACTCTGAAAAGCAGCGAATACGAGCTGGCGGGCAACGTGTCCAGCCAGTTCATCAGCGGATTGCTGTTTGCCCTGCCGCTGCTGGCAGGCGACAGCACCCTCCACCTTATCCCGCCGGTAGAGAGCCGCAGTTATATCGAGATGACCCGGGCAGCCCAGCGCCGTTTCGGCGTCGAGAGCCGCTGGCAGGACGAAAACACCCTCTTCATCCCGGGCGGGCAGAAATACCGGCCTTGCGATTACACCGTGGAGGGCGATTACAGCCAGGCGGCATTCCCGGCGGTGCTGGGAGCGGTGCAGGGCGGCGTGACCCTCAAAGGATTATCCGCCGACACCCTGCAGGGCGATGCCGCGATCCTCGACATTCTGCGCCGCTGTGGTGCAAGCTTCCGCACCACCGATGCAGGGATCGTGTTCGAGGAAACACCTCTCCACGGTGTGGACATTGACCTTGCCGACTGCCCCGACCTCGGCCCCGTGCTGATGGTCCTGGGCCTGCTTTGCGAAGGGACCACCACCATCCGCAACGCGGAACGTCTCCGGATAAAGGAGAGCGACCGCATTGCAGCCATGGAAGCCGAACTGCGGGCCTGCGGCGGCGTCCTCGAGAGCGAGGGCGGCACCATCACCATCCACGGCTGTGCAGACAGGCTCCACGCCCCCGCCGCGCCGCTCCACGGCCACAACGACCACCGTGTGGTGATGAGCCTTGCGGTGCTGGCGCTGGCTGCCGGGCTGGAACTTTCCATCGACGACGCCGAGGCCGTGCAGAAGAGCTGGCCCCATTTCTTTGAAGCCATCAAGCCGTTAGGCGCGGAGGTAGAATATGCTGGATAAAACAAAGCGTTATCTTATCGTGGGCCTCGGACTGCTGGGCGGCAAATACGCCCTCGAGCTTTCCAAAGCCGGGTTCCATGTGGACGGCATCAACCGCAGCGAGGGCCACTTACAGTACGCTCTCGACCACGGCTATATCGAGACCGGCAAGACCCACGATTTCGAGGACCTCGTCTCGCAGGCCGACCACATCATCTTCGGCCTCTACCCCACGGCCCTCATCGACTGGTTCAAGACCTACGGCCATCTCATCAAGTCCGGCTGCATCTTTACCGATGTCTCCGGCGTCAAGACCGGCCTTGTGGAGCCGGTGCAGGCCATGTGTCCGGAGGGTGTGGAGTTCATCGCCAGCCACCCGATGGCAGGCCGTGAGACTTCCAGCGTCGAGCACGCCGCCGAGGTCAGCTTTGCCCCGGCCAACTTCATCATCACCCCTACCGAGAAGAACACCCCCGAGGCCGTCCAGTGGGCAAAAGAGCTGGCCGAGGTGCTGGGCTTCCGCCACATCTGCACCCTGACGGTGCAGGAGCACGACAAGATGATCGGCTACGTCAGCCAGCTCTGCCACGCCATCGCCGTCAGCCTCATGTGTGCAAACGACAACTCTTCTCTCTGCGAGTACACGGGCGACTCCTTCCGCGATCTGACCCGCATCGCCCGCATCAACGAGAAGATGTGGGCGGAGCTGTTCCTCTGGAACAAGGAGAACCTCATCGCCGAGATCGACCAGTTCGATTCCGCTCTGGACCAGCTGCGGGACGCCCTCGTGGCCGACGACCGGGACAAGCTGGAAGAGATGTTCCGTCTGTCCACCCAGCGCCGCGCCGCATTCGACAAAAAGGACTCGTGACCGTAAAGGAGGCCGCCCATGCCCAAGCAGGAGGGACAAAAATCCAAACTGTTGGCGCTGCTGCATATCTTTGAGCAGCAGACCGACGAGGAGCATCTGCTGAATGTGCCTCAGCTGGTGGAGCTGCTGGCCCGGCAGGGCATCCTCTGCGAGCGAAAGAGCGTCTACAGCGACATCGACGCGCTGAACGCGCTGGGCTATGACATCCGGCTGCGCCGGGGCCGCAGCGGCGGCTATTGGATGGCGACGCGGCCTTTCGAGCTGGCGGAGCTGAAGCTTCTGGTGGACGCTGTCCAGTCCAGCCGGGTCATCTCGAAAGCGTCCAGTGATAAGCTCATCCATAAGCTGGAAGGGCTGGCCTCCCAGTATGAGGGCAGTCAGCTCCAGCGTCAGGTCTATGTCGATGGCCGCCCCAAGAGCGCCAACAAAGACCTGCCCTACAGCGTGGATGCCCTCTTTACGGCCATCAACACCGGCAGGATGGTGCGCTTCCGCTACAAAAAGGCGGGACGCCCCGCGCCTTACACCATCAGCCCCTGGCAGATGGCGTGGGAGAACGGCTGCTATTACCTCATCGCCTATCAGGACGAAAAGGAGCCGGTGGGCATCCGCCATTACCGGGTGGATAAAATGGCCGGCGTCACGGTGCTGGACGAGCCCCGCCGCGGCAAAGAGCAGTTCGCGGATCTCGACCTGCCCGCCTACCTGAAAAAGCACTTCCAGATGTTCGGCGGGCCGGAGTATAGAGTCACCCTGCGGTGTACTTCCGACCTTGAATCAGCCATGCGGGAGCGCTTCGGCGCTTCGCCCATCTTCGTGCCGGAAGGGAAGGAGCACTTCCATTTCGACGTCCCCGTCTGTGTCAGCGACCAGTTCTATGGCTGGGTCTGCGGCTTCGGCGGCAAGATAGAAGTCGTCTCGCCCGCCGAGGTGCGGGACGGCCTGCGGGCGCTGAACGAGCGGCTGGTAAAAATGCATCAATAATGAAACAAAAGACCCTGAATCGTCAGATTCAGGGTCTTTTGTTGTATAAATTTTATTTGAAATTACTTTGCGTTGAACACATACTTGTCCATCCGGTGGAACGCCTCTTCAATGCGGGCGCGGGGCGAGGCCAGATTGATGCGCAGATGGCAGGGGCCGTGGAACATCACGCCGTCCTGCACGGCAGCACCGACGGCCCAGCAGGCTTTCTCCACGTCCTGAATGGTCTTGCCGTGGGCGGCGCACCAGTCGGTGCAGTCCACAAAGAGCATATAGGTGCCTTCGGGCTTTGTCACATGGACACCCTCGAAGTGCTTTGCGATGTAGTCGCAGGCGAAATCCACATTGCCGGTCAGCGTCTCACAGAGCTCGTCAGCCCACTCATAGCCCTCGGGGCGGTAGGCACCGATAAGGGCATGCATCGAGAGGACGTTCATGGAGTTATAGTGGCAGAGGGAGGATTCCTTCTTGATGCGGTCACGCCACCACGGGTTATAAACGATGTGATAGCTGCCGATAAGACCGGCAAGGTTGAAGGTCTTGGAGGGGGCGTAGAGGGCGGCAGTGCGCATCCGGGCGTCCTCACTGATGGACTGGGTGGGGATGTGCTTGTGGCCGGAAAGGATGATGTCCGACCAGATCTCGTCGGATACGACGTAGACATTATACTTTTTGTACAACTCCATGGCCTTTTCCAGCTCCCACCGCTCCCAGACGCGGCCGCAGGGGTTGTGGGGGCTGCACAGGATGGCGGCGTGGATGTGCTCTTCGGCGAGGTGCTTTTCCATGTCGGCGTAATCCATCCGCCAGACGCCATTCTCGTCCTGCACCAGCGGGGAGTGGACGATGTCATAGCCGTTGTCGGTCAGGCAGCGGGTGAAGCCGATGTAGGTGGGGCTGTGGACCAGCACCTTGTCGCCCCGGGAGCAGACGCAGTTCAGTGCGCTGATGACGCCGCCCAGCACACCGTTCTCGTAACCGATGGCTTCGGCGGTCAGACCCGTGACGTCGTTGCGAGTCTCCTGCCAGCGGATGATGGAGCCGTAGTATTCGGGCGTCGGGTCAAAATAACCGAAAGCCGGGTGCTGGACCCGCTCGGTGACGACCTGCTGGATGGTGGGCAGGCAGACAAAGTTCATATCCGCCACCCACATGGGGATGGCATCGAAGCCGGGCTGCGGTGCGTCGGGCGCAAAGCCTTTGCCCAGCCCGTCCACGGCGATGGAGTCCCGGCCATGGCGGTCGGGCAGGGTGGTGAAATCGTACTTCATGGAAGTTCCTCCTGTGGATGCAAAAAAGGCTTTCCCCAAAGGGAAAGCCATAGGTGCAGAAAATCAGCCCTCGATGAGCTCGACGGTCTTCATCTTGACGGGGGTCTTGGGCTTGTCGTTCCAGTCGGTGGGGACGGATGCGATCTTGTCCACGACGTCCATGCCGGCGACGACCTTGCCGAAAGCGGCGTACTGGCCGTCCAGATGGGGTGCGTCCTTATGCATGATGAAGAACTGGCTGCCGGCACTGTTGGGGTTCATGCTGCGGGCCATGCTGATGACGCCGCGGACGTGCTTGATGGGGTTGTTGACGCCGTTGGCGGCAAACTCGCCCTTGATGTTCCAGCCGGGGCCGCCGGTGCCGTTGCCCAGCGGGCAGCCGCCCTGGATCATAAAGCCGGGGATGACGCGGTGGAAGGTCAGACCGTTGTAAAAGCCCTGACCGACCAGCTTCTTGAAATTCTCACAGGTGAGAGGGGCGGCTTCCTCATTCAGCTCAATGTCGATGACGCCGCCGTCTTCCATAGTAATGCGAACCATACTGTTCCAATGCTCCTTTATCTTGGCCCCTCAGCGGGGCATTTGCGGCAGAAGTTCTGCCAGAATCCTCTTATAGTATACCATACCTTTTGGCTTGTGCAACGGCACAGTTGCAACGTTTTTGTAAATTTGGGGGCGATTTTCATGATTTCCCGTCAAAAAGGGCCGGGAACGCTTGTTGACAAACCACCAGCTTCACAGTTCCTCCCGCAGCTCCGTCAGATCGGCCCAGAAGCGTTTGGGGCAGTGAGTCATGCGGCCCCGCTCGTTGTGGCGGGCCTGGATCTCCAGCGTTTTGTAAAACTGCTTCCAGAGCGCCTGAAACTGCTGCTCCCGCTCGCTGGGCGGAGGAAGCTCCAGCGGCTCGGCCAGTTCCAGCAGCTGCGGCCGGTGATCCCGATACAGCAGCACTGCCTGGTGCACCGCGTCGTAGATCATGAAGTCTTCCTCCGGAAAGCGGCCGCAGAAATGCCCCCGCAGCAGCGGCAGGATGTAGTTTTTGGGGTGGATGACGGCGCCCAGCATCCCGTCGTGCTCCTCGAAGCGGACGAAGCCCTGAAACTTGTCCACCTCCCAGTCGAGGCTCTTTTTCATCTCGTAGAGCGGCGCGACGTCCGGGTGGCCTGCCCGCTTGACTGTGCCCGGCCCCAGCGCGAAGGCCAGATGCAGAAACCGGATGAGGAGCAGCTCCTTGTCCTCCCGGCCGGAGAGGAAGTCCCGTGTGACGAGGTATTCCGTCTCGGCCCCCAGTTTCCGGCCAAGGCTGGCAAACACCCGCCGGGCCTTTTCGTGGTCGGTGGCGATGTCCTTGAAGGGGTAGAGGGTGGCGGTCTCCCGCTCCGGCGTCCAGACCGCAAACGGGATCTCGTGCTGGGCAAAGCTCTCGAACACGCAGCAGAGAAAGCCCTCAAAGCTGCCGTCGTACAGGTAAACAAGGTCGGCGTCGTGGAGCCTGCGGGGCGCAGGGGAGATGGCCGCCGGGGTCACAGCGCTCTGGCCAGACATTGCACTGCCTCCTCCCGCACCAGCTTCTGGGCCGCGTGGGGCGGCACTCCCTGTGCCACCAGCTTGTCCACGGCGGGCGGCGAGAACAGGCTCAGCTGCTCCACGCCGCCGCTGAAAACGGTCGGGTCGATGAGCGCGCTCGTGATCCGCTCCCGGCCCGCGCTGCCCCGCCCCGGATGCGCCCCGGCAAAACCCCGGCAGGTGATGAAATACTGGGCCCGCTTGAGCACCACGCCCATCCGCTTCAGCTCATCCAGCCCCAGCGAGGCCTGTTTCCGGGCATGCCAGATGCGCCGGGCACTCTTGGGGCCGATGCCCGGCACCCGCAGCAGCATCTCGAAGGGGGCGCGGTTCACGTCCACCGGGAACAGCCCGTAGTG
>ENA-UEYI01003139-UEYI01003139.1-human-gut-metagenome-genome-assembly--contig:-NODE-3139-length-10342-cov-2.821919_pt1 | contig 10342 bp, 10 predicted proteins | sample MGYA00242900_ERZ507916 | MGnify/ENA primary metagenome ERZ507916 (study PRJEB26167, sample SAMN06115521) | human gut metagenome | host: Homo sapiens | place: China:Chongqing | collected 2015-09-02...
CAACGAAGGTCGCCCTCTACGACGAGGAGCGGCCTTTGTTGGATCTGACCCTGCGCCACTCGACCGAAGAGATCTCCCGATTCGCCAATGTCATCGACCAGCTCGACTGGCGCCGGGGACTGATCCTCTCGGCCCTGCGCGAACAGTCGTTCAACCTGAAAGATCTGTCGGCCGTGATCGGCCGCGGAGGGCTGATACGCCCCATCCCTGCCGGAGTCTACGAGGTCAACTCCCGGATGCGCTACGACCTGCGCAACGCCCCGATGAAGCACGCCTGCAACCTCGGGGGACTGCTCGCGGCGCAGATCGCCCACATGGCGGGTGTGAAAGCCTACATAGCCGATCCCCCGGTGGTCGATGAGATGGACGACGCAGCCCGCATCACGGGTATGCCGATGTGCCCGCGCAAGCCGATCTTCCATGCCCTGAACCAGAAGGCCATCGCGCGCCTGCACTGCGGCCGCATGGGTTGGACCTACGAAGAATCGAACCTGATCGTGGCCCACATGGGCGGCGGCATCTCGGTCGCGGCGCACAGACAGGGCCGCATCGTCGATGTCAACAACGCCCTCGACGGCGACGGGCCCTTCGCCCCGGACCGTGCGGGCAGCATCCCGTCGAGCGAGCTCATCAAGGTCTGCTTCTCGGGACAATACACGAAAGAGGAGCTGTTGAAATTCATTTCGAGCAAAGGCGGTCTGGTGGCCTACCTGGGGACCAATTCGGTCATTCAGGTCATGGAACGCATCGAAAAAGGCGACCAGCGGGCCAAAAAGGTGCTGGAATCCATGTGTTACAACATCTCGAAACAGATCGGCGCCATGGCCGGAGCCCTTTCGGGCAAGGTTCAGGCGATCCTGCTCACGGGCGGCATCGCCTACAACGAACCCATCGTGGAGTATATCCGCGAACATTGCGGCTTCATTGCACCCGTCGAGGTCTACCCCGGGGAAAACGAACTCGAGGCATTGGTCATGAACGCACTGGTCGTACTTCGGGGCGTCATCACCCCGAAGGTCTACCAATAGCCCGCATCATCCATCCGGAAAACGAAAAGACCGCCTAAACGGGGCGGTCTTTCTTTTTCAGCTGCCGGCGCACGATGGCGACCACCTCGCGGAAAGCCTCCAACCGGAACAGCGCCGAGAGCAGCAGGTAGCAGACGGCACCCGCCGCGACCTCGGCGACCAGCCGCAGCAGGTCATTGCCGGGAATTGCCGCCGCCGTGAGCCGCACAACGGCGGACATCGCCGCGGACACCGCAGCTGGAGGCAGCAGCGTGCGGACGAAACGGCCGTACGACAGCGGCGTAAAACGGGTCGTGGCGATGAAATTGACGGCCATTTCACAGAAAGCGATAGCCACCAGTCCCCATACCACAGCCATCACGCTGTGGGGGATGGTCACGGCGAAGATCGCCGTCATCAGCAACTTCTTCACCACTTCGAGGCGCACGAGCAGCGGCCCCGAGCAGCGGACTTTCAGGATGTTGTAGGCGATCACGGCGATCGGCGAGAAGAGCCCCGCCAGACACACCACCTCGAAATAGGGCGCCGTGGACATCCAGCCCTCCCCCAGCAGAACGGCGAACATGTCGTGCGCCACGGCCGACATCCCCGCCATGATCGGGAACATCACATACGCCACGACCATCACCACCTGGCGGTAGCTTTCGGACAGCTTCGGGGCGTCGTCCCGAATCTTCGAAAAGGCCGGGAAGGTGACGTTCTGCACCGCCTGCATCCCGGTCGTCGCGGGCATGTCCTTCAACTTGACCGCCTGGTCATACGATCCGAGCGTCGCCGCGGGATAGAGCTTTCCGAGGAAAAACTGAGGTATCTTGTTGTAGAAATTCGAAATCAGATCGGTCACCATCAGACTGCACCCGAAAGGCGCCATCTCGCGCAGGGGCTTCACGCTGCACCGCCCGCGGGGCCGCCAGTCGCTCAGCCACCACAGGATCGCGGTCCTCGCGCCGACGGTTATCACCCGCTCGGCCACGAGGCTCCAGATGCCCCACCCGGCCAGCGCACAGCCGATGGCGGCGAATCCGCCCACGAGCGACGATGCGAAAGTCACCTTCGACAGCAGCGCGAAGCGGAACTGACGGATGAAAATCGTGTTCTGCACGGCGCACAGGGCGTTCAGCGGCAGCAGCAGGAAGAACACCGGAGCGATCCGCGCGATCTGGGGCATGTCATACCAGCGCGCCGCAAAGGGCATCAGCGCCATCAGCGCAGCATAGAGCGCCAGCGACACGGCCATATTGAAGAGGAATACCGACTTATAGTCGCTCTGCGAGGGGTCGCGGTGGCGGATCAGACTCTGCGAAAAACCGCTGTCCACGACCACCAGCAGGATGGTCGCCACAGCCGACGGGATGGACATGAATCCGAGGATGTCGGGCGTCAGCAGGCGCAGAATGACCAGCCGCACGGCCATAGCCAGCAGCATCGAACCGATCTTCTCGGCCATGCTCCACGCCACGCCCTGCGCGACCTTCTCTCTGAGCTGTTCCCCCAACGGTCCGGTTTTTACTTGCCCTGCGCGGCGATGATCTCCTCGTTGCGCTTGCGGATGTTGTGCACGTTGGCGATCTCGACGTAGGAGGCGCCTCCGTCGGGGCCGAAACTGCCGCCCACGATGGCCAGCAGGTCTTCGTCCTGCAATTTCTTATACTGGTCGATGAACTCCAGCGCATCGACCAGGAAGTGATAGCGGTCCGTAAGCTCCTGGTTGCGGAGGATCGGCACCACGCCGTACGACAGGGCCAGAATGCGCTGGGCATGGAGCTGATAGCAGACGGCCATCACGGTCTTGCGGCCTCGGAACGCCGCCAGATAGCGGCCCGTGCGGCCCGTCTTGGTGTCGAGCACCACATATTTGATCGGCAGGTTCGTGGAGGCGCGCACGGCCGAACGGGCCAGCTGGGCCGTGATCTCGTGGTTCACCGAAACCATGTCCATGTCGATCATGGGTTTGAAATGCGTCTCGTCGCGTTCGATCTCGCGGGCGATGCGGGCCATCGTCTCGACCGACTCCACGGGGAAATCGCCCATAGCGGTCTCGTCGCTCAGCATCACAGCGTCCACACGCTCGTAGATGGCGCTGGCCACGTCGCTCACCTCGGCGCGCGTCGGACGCGGGGACTTGACCATCGAATAGAGCATCTGCGTGGCGATAATCACGGGACGCTTGGCGCAGATACACTTCTCGACGATACGCCGCTGCGTGTTGGGAATCACCTCGGCGGGAAGCTCCACGCCCAGGTCGCCGCGGGCGACCATGATGCCGTACGAAGCCTCGATGATCTCGTCGATGTTGTCCAGTCCCTCCTGGTTCTCGATCTTCGAGATGATCTTGATCTTGCTGCCGTGGGCATCGAGAATCTCCTGCACGGCCCGGATGTCGCGCGCCGAGCGCACGAACGAATGCGCGATGAAATCGACGTCGTTCTTCACGGCCCATTCGATGAAGCGGCGGTCCTTTTCGGTCACCGACGGCAGGTCGATCGACACGCCCGGCACGTTGACGCTCTTGCGCGAACGCATGGCGCCTCCCACGACGAACTCGCAGTCCAGCTCCGTATCGTTCTTGCCCACGACGCGGATTTCCAGCTCGCCGTCGGCGATCAGCATCCGCGCCCCGACGGGAATGTCGCTCACGATCGACGGCACGTTCATGTAGACCACCTTGCGGGTCGTGAAGTCCGAGCCGTCCGAACCGCGCACGGCCACCCGGTCCCCCGGGCTGAAATTGATGCTGTTGCCGTATTCGTCGGCGATCGTCGTGACGCGGATTTCGGGTCCTTTGGTATCTATCATAATCGGAATGGCCGGGTTCACCCGGTGCACCGTCTCGACGATATGCGTGGCCCCGTCCTCGGAGACGTGCGCCGAATTGACGCGCACCACGTCCATACCCGCGTCGAAAAGCTGTTTTACGAACTCTTCGGTGCAGCGGAAATCCGACATCGTAGCGACAATCTTGGTTTTTTTCATGCGATACATAGAGCTATGTTTTTACGTTTATATTATCCTTCGATACGCTCTCGGGCGGTGTTGCCGCCGCCGTTGGCGTCGTTCACAAGTCTGTCCACCCCGAATCCCTCCCCGGAGAGGACTTGAAGGCAGCGTTGCCGGGCTTCCGCCCCGACGCAACTATTTTTCCGCGCCTGTCAGCAGCGCGTACACGCCCAGCCGATAGGAGTTCAGGCCGAACCCCATGATCGACCCCGCGGCCACGGGAGCCAGCAGCGAGGTGTGGCGGAACTCCTCGCGGGCGAGGATCGAGGAGATGTGCACCTCGACGACGGGAACCGACACGGCCGACACGGCGTCGCGCAGCGCCACCGAAGTATGCGTATACCCGCCGGCATTGAGCACCACGCCGTCGTAAACGCCGTCGGCCTGCTGCACGGCGTCGATCAGTTCGCCTTCGATGTTCGACTGGAAGTAGCCGAACTCCACCGAGGGATAGTTCGCTTTCAGCGCTTCGAAATACGACTCGAAAGTCTGCGATCCGTAAACCCCGGTGTCGCGCCGCCCCTGAAGATTGAGGTTCGGTCCGTTGAGAATCAATATCTTCATAGTTTCATTCATTAACCTAACGCCCCAAGCGGGCGATTCCCGGACAAAGATAATCAAATTCACCGAAAAAATCGGTAACTTTGCGCCATAACACAACTCTTCCATGACCGAATTCGGATTCATCGACAGCATAAAAACCCTTTTCGCCCCGCTTCCCGACAACGGATTCGAGGGCATCGGCGACGACTGCTCCGTGTTGTCTGTCGGCGGCGGCGAATCGCTGGTCTTCACCGCGGACCTGCTGACCGAAGGGGTCCATTTTCTCCGCACGGCGACCTCGCCCCGCGAGTTGGGACGCAAATCCCTCGCCGTAAACTTGAGCGACGTGGCCGCAATGGGCGCCCGCCCCGTGGCGACGCTGCTCTCGATCGCCCTTCCGGCCGATGCCGCCGATGCGTGGGCCGCAGAGTTCATGCTCGGCTACCGGGAACTGTCCGAGGAGTTCGGCGTGACGCTCGCCGGGGGCGACACGACCCGCTCGCTGTCGGGCCTGACGATCAACGTCACGGCCATCGGCCGCGCAGCCGACGCGCACCTCAAGCGACGCAGCGACGCACGCCCCGGGGACGTGATCTTCACCGCCGGGGAACTCGGAACCTCGGGAGCAGGCTTGCAGGACATCCTCGCGGGACGCTGCGACACCCCCGCGGCCGCCGTGCACCGCAACCCGCAGCCGCAGGTCGCCGAAGGCATCTGGCTCGGCAGCCGTCCCGAGGTGCGCGCCATGATGGACCTTTCGGACGGTCTGGCCTCCGACCTGAAGCATATCCTCGACCGCTCGGGCGTCGGCGCCGAAGTCGCCGTCGAGCAGATTCCCGCAGCCCCGGGCGCCGACATCCGCATGGCCGCCTGTTCAGGTGAGGACTACAAACTCCTGCTCACCGCCGCGCCGGAGGCCGCCGAACGCCTCGCCGCTGATTTCCGCATCCGCTTCGGCACGCCGCTCCACCCCATCGGCCGCATCACTTCCGGACCGGGCCTCGTGTGGCTCCGCAACGGAAAACCCGAACCGCTGGACTGGCACGGCTTCGAGCACTATTAATGCAAACGGGGATGGCTTGCAGCCACCCCCGTTTGCCGGGCGGTTATTGAAGTACGTCCCGTTCGCGCTGCACGAAAGCAAGCGCAAAGAGGCCCTATGAAATCGGAAAGCCCTATTCCCTGATAATGTACACGTGTTCGTTGCGCCCCTGCATGTGGTAATTCTCCCGGGCGTACTCTTCGAGGTAATCGTCGTATTTCAGCCGTTCGAGCAGGGTGCTGTCCTGTGCGATCTTCTCCGAATAATAGCTCTGCTCGCGTGTCAGGGCGTTGATCTGCCGCTTGATCTTCACGGCATGCAGGGCGTTGCGCCCCACGACGAACACCGTGAAGACGACGATGACCGCCGTTGCGACGATCCAGAACCTGCGGCCGAACTGAATTTTCATTTAAGGAATTATCGTATTGCCAACCGCCCGAAGCCTACGCCATCTCCCTCTCCGAGGGAAGGCCGGAATGGGGTCAGACTTGCATCTGACGCCGCAGGCGGCAACGACAGCGATCGACAGCGGACCAAGCGTGAAATCATCCGATTACTTCTCTTTACGGTATATGCATGTATTTGTGCGTCTGAATGGAGATATTCCATTGCGGATGCGCCTTGGCGTACTCGACTATTGCGGGCATGGCCTTTTCGGCGACGCTCCACTCGGGCTGGAGGAACAGCAGGCACTTTCCGCCTACGCGGGCGGCATTCCGCTCGGCCCATTCGAAATCCTCCTCCGACTCGACGATCACTTTCAGTTCGTCGGCCCGTTCGAACACACCCAGTCGAAAACACCGCTGAAAGGGTGCGAGCCCGATGTTTCCAGAAAAATCTGCAACCCCCTCTCGCGCAGCGTCTCCGTGAGCACGCCCAGCGGATAGAGCAGCGGCTCGCCTCCCGTGATGACGATGGCCTGCGCCGGACACGACATCGCACGGTCGATCACGGTCTGCACATCGGTCGGCGGATAGAGTTTCGGGTTCCACGTATACTTGGCGTCGCACCAGCGGCAACCCACGTCGCACCCGCCGAGACGGATGAAATAGGCGGGTTTCCCGGCGTGGAATCCCTCGCCCTGAATGGTGTAGAAATCCTCGACCAGCGGCAGCAGGCGCCCGCCGTCGAGCAATTCGTTATCGACTGTCACGGCCATCACTCCGTCACGACGTAAATGTCTTTCAGACTGCGGCCCAGCTGGTCGTAATCCAGCCCGTAGCCCACAATGAACTCGTTGCCGATCTCCATAGCGCGGTACTTGATGGGCAGCGTCTTGCGGTACGATCCGGGTTTGAAGAAGAGCGTGCAGACCTCGATCGACGCGGGTTTGCGGGCCTCCAGATCGTGAATCATGTGTTCGATCGACTCGCCCGTATCGACGATGTCCTCGACGATAATGACGTGGCGGCCTTCGATCGAGTTGTTCAGGCCGATCAGACTCTTGACGCAGCCCGTCGAGCTGGTTCCGTCGTACGACGCCAGCTTGACGAACGAAAGTTCGTTCTGGAATTCGATTTTCTTGATCAGGTCCGACATGAACATGAACGAACCGTTGAGAATGCCCAGGAACAGCGGGGTCTCCTTGCCGGCATAGTCGGCATTGATTCGCTGCGCCACGGCATCCACGGCCTTGTCGATCTGCTCGGCGGGGATCATGATTCTGAACTTCTTGTCGTGAAGTTGTATGGTATTCTCCATTTCGTTACGGGATTTTTGGGATTATACCTGCAAAAGTAACTATTTGCACGCAACAAACGAAGTCTTCGGGCAAAATAAATTGCAGAACGCGCAAACTCCGCACGGCGACGAAAAGAGCCGCCCGGGCGATCCGGGCGGCTCGTAAAACGAAATCGGCGCTTTTCGCCTATTCCGCGTAGGTAAATTCGAATATCGTTTCAGAGGTGACCTTGACTCCGATACCCATCATATCCATACCTACTCCGCCCCACTTGGCAACGGTCACGTAACCCTCGCCGTCCTGGGTGCAGGTTACCGCCTTGGCGGGATCATCTTCCGACATGGCGTCGAACATCGTCGCAGTGGGCAGGTTGAGCGAAGCCTTTCCGTCATAGCCCAGGAAACAAGCCAGGGCATGATCGTCGTCCAGCGAGGTGGTAACACCAGCAATGGCTTTCGCCACATCGACGCCGAAGATGTTGTTCTTCTTGCCGGCATCGCCGTATTCGAACATTCCGCCCGCCGTATAGTTCCCGTTTTCAAAATCGAACGAGACGTAATTGGAGCCGGTGCTCTGATAAACGACGCCGGTGCACTGTCCGTTAACGGCATCATAGGTCCAGGTGAAATCAGCGGGTCTCGAAACGACTTCGCCGCTGACGGTTCGCATGAAGTCGACGTTGCTGCTCTCTACTTTTCCGCCGTTGAGCACCCAGGAGAATGCCCGGATACCGGATTCGCCGTCTTCGTACATCTTGTTCAGGGCCGAAACCTTGTCTCCGTCGAAAGAGAACGTGTACCAGTCGGCAGCGTCTGCGCCCTCGCCCTGCTGAACGGCGGTCACCCGGTTGTCGCTGCCATATTTGAGCGACAACTGCGACACGACGTTCGTTCCCTCGCTGAACAGCATCTCGAAATACATATCGGCCATCTCCTGATCGTTTCCTACCATCTCCAGCATGTGCCTCGTCCGGGTCAACGGACTCGTCGGAACGCTTCCGGTCAGCGAAGCGCAGATCAAGGCCATGAACATCCGGAGCGATGCGAACATAACGGTTTACGTTTCCGCCATCCGTTTCACGAAGCGGCAGATCACATTCTCACTCACGCCCACGACCAACAACGATCTGGCCGTCGGCTCCCGCGTGCAGTGCACCGTAGTCAAGGCCACGGCGCACCATGTGTTCTGCACGTTCCCCAAACGGGGCAGGCTCTACGACGCGGCGATCCGGTCCTCGGAGTTCTACTGGAACCGCCCGACCGACGTGCCGTGCCAGCCGGTCGACCGGATCAACGCCGTCATCACAGGTGAAGAGATCATCGGCAAAACAAAGTACACGACGCTCAACGCCTGCACGCTGACCCCCAACCCGCTGCTGACCTGCGAGACCGGCGACACGCTCCCCTGCACGGTGCTGGGGACGACCGCAGGCGGCTACCTGATGCGCTGCGGCGGAGCCGTCGGCTTCCTCCACTGCTCCGAGATCATGTGGCAGTACTGCGACCAGTGGCACGGCGTCTGGAAGCGCGGCGAGAAGGTTTCATGCCGGATACTGCACCTCTCGCCCGCGGAAGGCGGCCTGCTGCTGGGCCACAGACAGACCGTCGGCGATCCCTTCCTCAAACACACGCCCGGCGTCGGGAGCGGTTATCCGGCCACGGTGCGGCGCTCCTCGGACGAGAGCGTCGTCGTCCTGCTCGGGGACACCGGGATCGAAGCCACGATCTCCAAGGCCGACATGAAACTTTTCTTCACGGGCGTCGGCCAGTTTATCCCGCAGCCCGGCACAACCATATCCGAGGTGACGGTCGTCCGCATCGAAAACCCCGGGGACCCGAAGCGGCGCCATCCCTTCGTCCGAGTAACCCTGCTTTAACCCACAACGATCCATGGATAACAAACTGCATTACGCGCATACCTTTTTCTGCAGCCACCTCGCCGCCGTCGGACGGGCCTCCGAAGTGCAGGCCGCCGACAAGCGGTGGCAGGCGGAAAAACCCCTGACCCGCGAGGCCTACGAACGGCTCAGCAGCATCTATTACGAGAGTTTCATTGATTCGCTCATGCAGGTCGACGGACAGACCTCGGGGGCGGTCTATGCCGACACGGCGCACCTGACCCTGGAAACCGACCGGCTCTGCACGCTGCGCCACCCAAAGCTCCCCGCCGCGGAATACGCCTTCAGACTGTGCCGGTTCCACCTCTTCTTCTTCCCCTACGACATCTGCCTTTTCGCCATGGAGATCGCCGAAGAGCCTGAAACGACGCTCGACACGCTGATCGCCGCACACGGCATTCTGCGCGAGACCTCCTGCTATGAGATCGCAGAGCAGGGGATTCTGAAATCGCAGATCGACGCCCCGGAGTACCTCGCCCTGCTGGAAGAGATCCTGCGGCTGTGCCCTCCCCGGCCGTCGGCCGAATCCCCGCGTCAGGGACGTTTCTCCGGCCTGACCCTCACCGGCAACAAGCTGAAATGTTTCCAGATCTTCATTTTGGACGACTTCTCGGACGAACTGCTCTTCGAACTGGGAACCTTGAGCCCCGTCGGCTGCGTCGCCGACCACAAACACGAATATTCCCCCTCCCAGGAATATTACGACCGGATCATCCGCACCCACACGATTTCGGCATTCCGCAACTGGAAAGCGCTGGCGCTGGTCGACAGTTTCACTGTGGTTGCAAAAGGCCGCACGGCCGCACAGATGTGGGTATGGCCCAACAGCTATTTCCGGCTGATCTACATCCATGCGCTTTACCAGAAGACGCTGCTCTTCGTCGTCAACCGGCAATTCCGCTCGGCCGCCAACGACCGGAAGTCCATCCGGCTGCTCCACAAAATGAAGGAGCAGGAGCATTGGTACGCCTTCTCGAATATCTCCTACAACTTCCTGCCGCAGCTCATCTACCGGGCCATCGACACCGGGCTGGACATCGCCACCGAGCGCGAACAACTGCACCGCCACCTCGAACAGGAGGCCGAACGCCTCGAAAAGAACTCGGAGCGGCGGCTGGCGGGCCGTCTCCTCTTCCTGCCGATGCTGACCGTCT
>ENA-UEYI01003147-UEYI01003147.1-human-gut-metagenome-genome-assembly--contig:-NODE-3147-length-10324-cov-2.531473_pt1 | contig 10324 bp, 5 predicted proteins | sample MGYA00242900_ERZ507916 | MGnify/ENA primary metagenome ERZ507916 (study PRJEB26167, sample SAMN06115521) | human gut metagenome | host: Homo sapiens | place: China:Chongqing | collected 2015-09-02...
CTTTTTCAGGCTCGTATGCGGTTTCTTACGCTGCATGCGAGCCTGTTTTTGTTTATGCAATCTCAGGATTGCCGCTAAAAGTGAACGGCAGGCAACATGATTCCACCGATTTCCGTATAGTAATGCGATTGGGTATTGTGCAAACGCATGCAAACGCAAGAACGCAAGAACGCGCCCATCCAAATATGAAGGAGCAGTCGCGCATGGCCGAATCGCAAGTCAACGCATCCACTGCAGACACTGACGCCGCTGAATCCGCTGAAGCCAAGCAGGGCGGTCTTGAACGCAAGATGGAAACCCGCCATCTGACCATGATTTCGCTAGGTGGTGTGATCGGTACGGGCTTGTTCCTCAGCTCCGGCTACACGATTCACCAAGCCGGCCCTCTTGGCGCGATCATCGCGTATGGCATCGGATCCATGCTTGTGTATTTTGTGATGCTCAGCCTTGGCGAACTGTCGGTGGCCATGCCGTATGCGGGCAGCTTTCACCTGTATGCGAAGCGTTTCATCGGCCCCGGCACCGCGTTCACCATCGCCGTGCTGTACTGGCTGAATTGGGCGGTGGCGCTCGCTTCGGAATTCACGGCAGCCGGTCTGCTGATGCAACGTTGGTTTCCTGATTCGCCCGCGTGGATTTGGTCCGCCGCCTTCATTGCGGTGGTGTTCATGCTCAATATTCTGTCGGTGAGGCTGTATGGCGAGTCGGAATTCTGGTTCGCATCCATTAAGGTGTTTGCGATTATCGTGTTCATTGTGATCGGCTTGCTTGCCATGTTTGGTGCGATTCCGATTGCCGGTTACGATCGCGCACCGCTGTTTGAGAATTTCTATAATGACGGCTGGTTCCCCCATGGTGTGCTGCCGATTTTTTCGACGCTGCTGACGGTGGTGTTCGCATTTTCGGGCACTGAGGTTGTTGGTGTCGCGGCGGGGGAGACGAAGGATCCGGCGCAGGCGATTCCGAAGGCCGTGCATACCACGGTGTTGCGTCTTGCGATTTTTTTCATCGGTTCGATTGCGGTGATGTCCGCGCTGATTCCGTGGCATCGGTCAGGCGTCGACACGAGTCCGTTTGTGCTCGTGTTCCAGTCGATCGGCATGCCGTTTGCCGGCGATGTGATGAATTTCGTGGTGTTGACGGCAGTGCTTTCCGCTGCGAATTCCGGCTTGTACGTGTGCTCGCGCATGGTGTGGTCGCTCGCGCAGGAGGGTATGATTCCGCGCAAGCTCGCCAAAACGAACTTCCACGGCGTGCCCGTTTTCGCGGTGATGTTCAGCATGGCCGGCTCCCTGCTGGCGCTGCTGTCCTCCGTGGTGGCCGCTTCGACCGTGTACCTGGCGCTGGTGGCCGTCTCCGGCCTGGCCACGCTGGTGGTGTGGGCGTCGGTTTCCGTCTGCCACTTGCGTTTCCGCAAGCAGTGGCTTGATCAAGGGCATTCGGCTGACGATTTGAAGTATCGTGCCCCCGGTTTCCCGTTCGTGCCGATTGCTGCGATTGTGATGTGCATCGGCGCGTTGGTTTTGGTGATTTGCGATTCGTCGCAGCGTTCCACATTGCTGTATATGATTCCGTTCGTTGCGATCTGCTATATCGGCTATTACGCTTCGGTGGCTTGGCGCAGGAAGCATGGCGAACTGCAGGATGATACGCGGGGCGATACGCAAGGCTGATTCTGTCTGCATAATCGGTAGACTTGGAGGAATGAGTCCAGAAGCGCTTAGTGAACTGATTTTCAATATTGCCAACAACCTTGTGAATGAAGGCAAGGCTGGCACCCTGACCACCGATCTCATCCCTCCGCAGACCAAATTCGCCGTCATGCGTCCGAAGGACCGCGCACACGGCGATTGGGCATCGAACGCGGCCATGCAGCTGGCCAAGAAGGCCGGCATGAAGCCTCACGATTTCGCCGAACTGTTCGCCGCGGAACTCGCCAATGCCGATGGCATCAAGTCCGTGGAAGTGGCCGGCCCCGGCTTCATTAACATTGTGCTTGATTCCGCGTCCGCCGCAGCCGTGGTTGACACTGTGCTTAACGAGGGTGCGAACTACGGCAAGAACGACCATCTTTCCGGCAAGACCCTGAATCTTGAATTCGTGTCCGCCAATCCGACCGGTCCGATCCATATCGGCGGCACCCGTTGGGCCGCGGTCGGCGACTCCATGGCCCGCGTGCTTGAGGCGAACGGCGCCAAGGTGGTGCGCGAATACTATTTCAACGATCACGGCGAGCAGATCAACCGTTTCGCCAAGTCGCTGGTCGCGGCAGCCCACGGTGAGGAAACCCCGATCGACGGTTACAAGGGCGCTTATATCGATGAGATCGCACGTCGCGTCATCGATGAGGCAAAAGCCGACGGTATTGCGATTCTCGACCTGCCGCGCGTCGACGGTGGCGTTGACAACGATGGCAATCCGCTGGGTGAGGGCGATTCCGAACAGCGTGAGGAATTCCGCAAGCGTGCAGTGCCGATGATGTTCGACGAAATCCGCAAATCCATGAAGAACTTCCGCGTCAACTTCGACGTGTGGTTCCACGAAAACAGCCTGTATTCCGATGGCGAAGTGGACAAGGCCATCGCCGATCTGCGCGCCCGCGGCGACATCTACGAGAAGGACGGTGCCACCTGGTTCGAATCCACCAAGCACGGTGACGACAAGGACCGAGTGATCATCAAGTCCGACGGCAATTATGCATATTTCGCGGCCGACATCGCTTACTATCGCAACAAGCGCCACCGCGACGTGAACCCGGCCGACATCGCCATCTACATGCTCGGCGCCGACCACCACGGCTACATCGGCCGCATGATGGCCATGTGCGCCGCATTCGGCGACGAACCTGGCGAAAACATGCAGATTCTTATCGGCCAGCTCGTCAACGTGCTGAAGGACGGCAAGGCAGTGCGCATGTCGAAGCGCGCCGGCAATGTGGTGACCATCGACGATCTGACCGACGCTATCGGCGTGGATGCCTCCCGTTATTCGTTGGCACGCACCGACTACAATTCCCCGGTCGACATCGACCTGAACCTGCTCGCTTCGCATTCCAACGAGAATCCGGTGTACTACGTGCAGTACGCGCACGCCCGCTCCTGCAACGTGGACCGCAACGCGGCCGCCGCCGGCATCACCTACGAAGGCGCCGACGTGAGCCTGCTCGACACCGCCGCCGATGGCGAAGTGCTTGCCGCGCTCGCCCAGTGGCCGGCCCTGCTGCGCGAAGCCGGAGACCTGCGCGCCCCGCATCGCGTAGCCCACTACTTGGAAGACCTCGCCGCCACCTACCACAAGTGGTACAACGTGGAACGCGTGGTGCCCATGGAGCTCACCGATCCGGAAGCTCGCGGCGAACAGGCTGAAGCCCTGCGCATCGCCAAGGCTCCGGAACCGGCTCGTGCAGCCGCACGTTTGAAGCTCAATGACGCCGTCAAGACGGTTATCGCCGAAGGCCTTGACCTGCTTGGCGTCGCAGCCCCAGACAGGATGTGATCGCCATGGCAGTCACCCCCATCTGGCCGGCCGGCTCCAACGTGAACGAGCAAGGTGAAATCACGTTCCATGGCCGCACTGCCGAAAGCCTGCTGAACGAATTTGGTTCGCCGCTCTACGTCATCGACACCGATGACGTGCGAGCCCGCGCCGCCAAATTCGTCAAATCCGCGGCAAATGCGTTCAACAACACCGTAACCCACGTCAGCTTCGCCGGAAAAGCACTGCTTTCCAAGGAAATCTGCCGTATCGTCACCGAATCCGGCATGCTGATCGACACCTGCACCATGGGCGAGATGCGCATCGCGCTCGCCGCGGGCGTTCCCGGACGGCGGCTCGTGCTGCACGGCAACAACAAGTCCGATGCGGAAATCGAACTCGCCATTACCGAAGGCTTCGCCAAAATCGTGGTGGACGAGCCGAACGAGCCGGCCCGCATCGCCGAAATCGCCAAGCGTCTCGGCAAGCGCGCTCGCGTGATGTTGCGTGTTACGTCCGGCATTCATGCGGGCGGCCACGAATTCGTGTCCACCGCGCACGAGGACCAGAAGTTCGGTGTCGCCTTGCTGCCGGTTGGTGCCGATGCAAGCAAGCTGAACGTGCTCGACGATTTGGCTGACGTGACCCCCGCAGGGTCGAACGCACGCTTAGGCGAAAGCGAAGCCACTCCGGGCGAAAGCGCAGAACGCCAACTGCAGTACGACATCAAATACCCGTACGACATGAGCCATGAGAAGGTTTCCGAAGGCGACCGCAAACTCGCCGAAGCCATGACCATGGTGGCTGATGGCCCCGCGCTCGCCGTATTGAAGGAGATCTACCGCCATCAGGACGTGCTCGAACTGGTCGGCGTGCATTCGCATATCGGATCGAACATTCACGATGCGGACGCCTTTATCCAGGCCGCGAAGCGCATGATGCTGCTGCGCAAGACCTTCTACGCCACCGACGCATACACCCTGCCGGAGGTCGACTTGGGCGGCGGCTATTCCGTGGCCTACACCGACGGTGAGGATTCCATGGACATCGACGTGGAGCTCGGCAGGCTCGCCGACGCGGTCAGCACCGTGAACCGCGCGCTCGGCATGCCGGCCCCGGTCATCTCCTTCGAGCCAGGCCGCTGGACGGTCGCCACGACCGGCGCCACCCTGTATGTTGTGGGCACGGTCAAGCCGGTGCAGCTTGCCGGAACCGCGAAAGACAAGGCTGGCAATCCGGTTACGGAACGCGTGTACGTGTCTGTCGACGGCGGCATGAGCGACAATATTCGTCCGGCATTGTATGGATCGGATTACACTGCGAGAATCGCCAATCGTGAGGGTTCCAGCGAAACCAAGCTGTGCCGTGTGGTCGGCATGCACTGCGAATCGGGCGATATCATCGTCAACGAGGTGCGTCTTCCTGCCGATATTCAGCGTGGTGACGTGCTTGCGGTGCCTGTTACGGGTGCATACGGTCGCACGATGGCCAGCAACTACAACCAGGCGCTGATTCCCGCCGTGGTCGGCGTCGGCGAGGCCGGTGCGCACGTCATGATCCGCCGTCAGACGGTCGATGATCTGCTGGATTGGGATGTGAGCGAATAGCGATTCGTGGCGTTTCGCTCGTGTTTCGTATTGTTCATGGCGATTCGTCTCAAATTACGGATGCAGCGTGGATGCAGTATGGGCGGTTTTCGGGGCAAAGCTCGGAAACCGTCCATTTTCGTATGATTTCGCGGTCTTACGTCATATCGGGACCGTACAATAGGCAGGGTTACACCAATACTTCACATTCAAGGGAGGATGCCTTGGTACAGGAAGATGTTGCGCCGATTCGCGTTGGATTGTTGGGCGCGGGCACGGTCGGCTCTCAGCCCGCACGCCTGCTGGTGGAGCAGAAGGATGAGCTCGCCGCACGCATCGGACGACCGATCGAACTGACCGGCGTCGCCTGCCTTGATCCGTCGGAAACCGACCCGTTCCCGTGGATCGACAAGTCCGTGGTGACCACCGACACCATGAGCGTGGCCACCAATGCTGACATTGTGGTCGAACTGATCGGTGGAACCGGCGTGGCCCGCAAGTTCGTGCTTGCGGCCATCGAATCCGGCGCTTCCGTGGTTACCGCCAACAAGGCGCTGTTGGCCAAGTATGGTCCAGAAATCTATGCCGCCGCCGAAGCCAAGGGCGTCGATATCTACTTCGAGGCTTCCGTGGGCGGTGCTATTCCGTTCCTCAAGCCACTGCGTGAATCCCTCGTCGGAGACAAGGTGACGAGCATGCTCGGCATCGTCAACGGCACCACGAACTACATTCTCGACGAAATGACCACCAAGGGTCTTGATTTCGACGACGTGCTGAAGGACGCTCAGGCCAAGGGATACGCCGAAGCGGATCCTACCGGGGACATCGAAGGCTACGATGCGGCCAACAAGGCGGCCATCATGGCCACGCTCGGCTTCCACACCAACGTGACCATCGATGATGTGTCCGTTGAGGGCATCACCAAGATCACCGCCGACGATATTGCTGCCGCAACCGCCGAAAACAAGGTCATCAAGCTGCTGGCCGTGGTGGAGAATGGCGAGGCCGGCGTGTCTGCCCGCGTGTATCCGGCGCTGATTTCCAACGAGCATCCGCTGGCTTCCGTGCATGGTTCCTTTAACGCGGTGTTCGTGCAGGCCGCAGCCGCTGACGATCTGATGTTCTATGGTCGTGGCGCTGGCGGCGCTCCGACCGCTTCCGCAGTGGTCGGCGATGTGGTGACCGAAGCACGTCACATCGCACAGGGCTGCACTGGCCCGACCATTCCGTTGTATAAGGATTTGAAGAAGGCTCCGATCGAGGCTTCCAAGGCCGAGTTCGCGGTGCGTTTCGTGATTCACGACAATCCGGGCGTACTTGCGGCCATTGCGGCCAAGTTCGCCGAACATGGCGTGTCCATCAATGGTGTGAACCAGGATCTCAAGCCCACGCTGAAGGATCCGGGCTACGACGGCGAACTGCAGCAGCTGCGCCTTGTCACGCACATGACCGACGAGCTTACCCTGCGTGAAACCGTGAAAGACGTGTGTGCACTCGACTGCGGGGTTGGCGAGCCTTCCATCCTTCGCGTGCTCAACTAACAGTTATGAGACGGCTGCTCAAATCGTTGCGATTGGGCGGCCGTCTCTTTATTCATATTCCGGCTGCTGTGTTGGGCAATTGCTTGCCGATTGTTTACTCAATCGCCCGCTGATTATGGGCTTGAATTTGACTCTTGTACCCTTTCGGGTATACGGTGCTACATTTGTAAAGAAGATGTGACGAAGGACGACGAGATATGACTCCAGTTACTCGTAAAGTGCGTGTGCGTGTTCCGGCTACCAGCGCCAATCTTGGTTCTGGCTTTGATACGGTCGGACTTGCTCTGGACTACCACGACGAACTTGAATTCACGCTGAGCGCCGATCCGGTGAACACTGCGGCTCAGGTGATGATCGAAGGCGAAGGCGCCGATACTCTCCCGCGTGACGAAACCCACTTGGTGGTTTCCACGTTCCGCCGCGCATGCCAGACCTTTGGTCTGGGCCGTGTGGGCTTCATTCTTCAGGCTCACAACAACATTCCTCAGGCACGAGGCATGGGCTCTTCCGCAGAGGCCATTGTGGCGGGCATCGCAGCCGCGGCCGCCTTCGCGCAGGACGACGAACTCAACCGTGATGCCGTGTTTGAGCTTGCTGCGGCCATCGAAGGCCATCCGGACAACGTGGCTCCGGCCGTGTACGGCGGGCTCACCATGTCTTGGGACATGGAAACCCCCGAAGGTGTCGGTTCCGTGCCGATTCCGGGCGGCGAACCGCTGCATAAGGGCTTCCATACCATCAACTATCGCGTTGCCGACGATCTGACCGCCGCCGTGTTCGTGCCGGATTATGAGCTGTCCACCGAAAAGGCACGCCAGGCGCTGCCGGGCCAGCTGGCGTTCAAGGATGCCGTGCACAATGTGTCTCGCGTGAGCCTGCTGCCGGCCGCCATGAATCCTGCGATGCTGGCGACTGGTCAGCGTCAGGACGTCAACGCGTTGCTGTTCGCCGCCACGCAGGATCGTCTGCATCAGCCGTATCGCGCTCCTTTGATGGAACCGTCGTGGACGCTGATCGAAAAGCTGCGTTCCCATGGTTTCGCTTCCATGGTTTCCGGCGCCGGCCCATGCGTGCTCGTGCTGCATCATGGCGACGCTCGCGAACAGCTGGGACAGCTTGCTTCCGAAGAGCTCGCTTCCGGTCATTGGCGTGTGCTGCATTTGGGCGTCGACACCAAGGGTGTGCAGGTGGAACGCGCATGAACAACTCCATTCCGCTGATTCTCGCTTCCAAATCCAAGCCTCGCCGTGACGTGCTTTTCTCGGCGGGCATTTGCCCCACGATTCGCGTATCGAACGTGGACGAGCCGGCGGCGCTCGAACGTGAGGCGGCCGCCATGGGCGTTGCCGTAAGCGATCTGAGCGTGGAACAGCGGGTGATGATTCTCGCTACGGCCAAAGCCGAAGCCGTACACCAGGCGTATCGGAACGTTGCCGCCACCGCTGCGGCGGCGCACGGCGATCGTGTGGTCGGATTTCCGCTGAAAGCCGTTGCCGAATCTTCCGAACATTCGGATAATGCTGAAAATACTGGGGATTCCGCATCTTTAGAACATCATCGTGTTACGTTGCGTGCGGACGAAGTGCAGTCCGCCTCCGATGTGAAGACCCGCGATTTTTCGGGAGTCACCATTCCTACGATCACCGAATCGATTGCTGATTTCGTTGATGGCAAGCCGAGCCTGACCCGTGCGAAAGTCGGTCCGCTGATTCTTGGCTGCGATTCCATGTTCCTGCTTGACGGCGAATGTTACGGCAAGCCGCATAGCGCTGAGGTGGCTCGGGAACGACTGCGTGCCATGCGTGGCGCCACCGGTGAATTGTGGACGGGCCATTGCCTGATCGACTTCGCCACCGGGCGTATCGCGCGAGGCGCGAGCAGGGCAACGCTGCACTTCTGCGAATATTCCGACACCGATATCGAACGGTACATCGCCACCGGAGAACCGTTGGAAGTGGCTGGTTCCTTCACGCTTGAGGGCTTCGGCGGAGCATTCATCGACTCCATCGAAGGCGATCCGCACGGCATTATCGGCCTGAGCCTTCCGCTGGCGCGCCGTTTGGCCGCCGAGCTCGGCGTGGAATGGACTGATCTGTGGAATGTGACGCGAGCCGATCAAGAACCGAACGTCGAACACGATTCGCGAACCGGTGCCGCGAAGCCGCTTCCTCCCAAGGAAAACGTGCATCAGCCGGGTGATGGTTGGATTGATTGCGATTGCGGCCGCAAGCATTGGGGCACGAACGGCGCATCCGGCGTGCTCTTGGCCCGCCGAAGCGAACAGACCGGCGAAGTGACGCACGTTGTCATGCAACATCGCGCGGTGTGGAGCGCGGAAGGTGGCACATGGGGCATTCCAGGAGGTGCCACCGCCGACGGTGAAAGCCCGATCGAGGGCGCGCTGCGCGAATCGTACGAGGAAGCCAACATCACGCCGGAGGACATCGACGTGGTCGGCTCGTACTGTGAGGACCACGGCCCATGGTCGTACACCACGGTGTTCGCCTTCGAAAGGCCGGGGCACCGCGTCGACCCCAAGGCCAACGACGACGAAAGCATGGAAATCGAATGGGTGCCGATTGAGGAAGTCCCCAATCGTAAACTGTTGACCGCCATGCGTACCGACTGGCCGAATTTCGCTGCGCGACTCGCTCAAATGGCTGAAAAATAGCGTCTGTTAGCGCTAACCGAAGTTGCGTGTAGAATAGTCGAAAGTAACAACGGTAGTGTGCGGAAGGCGACGGAGCATGGCAGGCAAGCGCAATGCGGCAAACAAACGCCCCTCGATGTTCGAAGTGGCGAAAATGGCTGGTGTCAGCCATCAAACGGTGTCGCGCGTCATCAATCATTCCCCCGACGTGTCTGATGCCACTCGCGAAAAAGTACAGAAAGCCATCGACGCGCTTGGATACCGTCCCAGCAATTCCGCGCGTGCCCTCGCTTCGCATCGCTCCCGCACCATCGGCTTGGTTGCGGGCGGGCAACGCTTTTATGGTCCGATTTCCGCGATTTCCTCGATTGAGGCGATGGCGAGGCAGCATGGCCTGTTCATGTCGGTGAGCATGGTGCACGAGGCGCTCTGCTCGCAGACGGAATTCGACGAATTGTGCTCAACGTTCGATGAGATGAACGTGGACGCGTTCATTTTCCTCACGCCGACGGATGTTATGTTTTCCGCCGCCTGCCGTGCGCAGATCACGCAGCCGCGCGTCATCGTCACCTCCACGCACGGCAGCATCAGCGTGCAGGATGGTTTGCGCTTGATGAAACCGGCCGACCGTCGCCGAGTATCCGTAGTGGGAGTGGACCAATGGTCGGCCATGGCCGACGTGATGCATTTGGTGGTCGAGCATGGGCATCGTTCCGTGCTTTATTTCGCAGGTCCGAAGGAATGGCGTGACGCCGCCACGCGTTTGATGGCGTGGAATAAGCTGTGCGCGGCCAATGCGGTGAGTTCCGTCACCGTGCAATGCGAAACCTGGGAATCGACCGAAGCGTATGGCAAGATGAACCATATTCTCGAAAACATCGGTCGTACCGGCGGAAATCTGCCGACGTGCATGGTGTGTGCGAACGACAGCCAGGCGGTTGGTGTGTCTCGTGCGCTACATGAACATGGCATGCGTATTCCGCAGGATGTGAGCTTGGTCGGTTTCGACGACATGCCCGCCATGGACAACATGTACCCGCCGCTGGCCACGGTTCGCCCGGATTTTGAACAGC
>ENA-UEYI01003148-UEYI01003148.1-human-gut-metagenome-genome-assembly--contig:-NODE-3148-length-10323-cov-3.542944_pt1 | contig 10323 bp, 5 predicted proteins | sample MGYA00242900_ERZ507916 | MGnify/ENA primary metagenome ERZ507916 (study PRJEB26167, sample SAMN06115521) | human gut metagenome | host: Homo sapiens | place: China:Chongqing | collected 2015-09-02...
GAAAAACGCCATTTTCGACATTTACAGCCGTTCGCTGGTGCATGAGAAATACGAATCGGCCCAGTTGTCCTCCGTCCGCTATTTCCACGACGATACGCTCGACAGTCAGGTGGAGACGAACGATCTGGCGCTGCTGATCTCCATCGCCGTGGACAAGATGCCCGATCAGCGGCGGCGTATCTTCCGGATGAGCCGTTACGAGGGCCTTTCGAACCGGGAGATCGCCGAACAGCTCCGGATCAGCGTCAAGACCGTGGAAAACCACATGACCGCCGCACTCGGCCAACTGCGGCGCCTGCTCGCCTCGATCACGATCTTTTTCTGAAAATCGTTCTTTGCCGCTGGGGGTTCTCCGGTCTTTCGCCGTTCTATATTATGAACAGCACCCCAAACGATGAAGACCGACAAAATCAACAGACTCGTCCGCGATTTCCTGCACGGCGATATGCCGGAGGAGATCCAGCGCCGTTTCCGGCGGTGGATGACCGCCCCGGCAGACCGTGAAACGAAGGATGCGGCGCTTTTTCAGGCATGGACGGAGTTGCTCGCCCGGCCTGCGGAAAGCGATTACCGCCATAAACTCACTGACATACACCGACGGATCGACCTGCTGGACTGGGCCGGAAAGAGAGGCCGGTTCATATCCCTGCGGCGGTTTGCGGCCGCAGCGGCCCTGCTGGCGCTCGTCGTCTGCGGGGAATACCTGTTCCTGCGTTCGCGGTACGAACGCACCCCTTCGGTGTGCCTGGTCACGGCCCAAGGCAGCAAGGGCGAGTTCACGCTTCCCGACGGGACGCGGGTCTGGCTCAACGGCGACAGCCGCCTGAGCTATCCCGAAACATTCGATGCCGAAGCCCGTCGCGTCTGGCTCGACGGCGAAGCCTTTTTCCAGGTCCGGCACGATGCCTCTCATCCGTTCGTCGTCGATATGGAGGTCATGCAGGTCGAGGTGCTCGGCACGGAGTTCGACGCCCGGCACCGGACCGGAACCCGCTATGCCGAAACGGTCCTTCGGTCGGGCAGCGTCCGTGTCCTGACCCCGGACCGGAAGAGTCCGGTTCTGCTGCGGCCCGACGAACGGGTCTTGTTCGATACGCAGACCGGCCGGATTGCGGTTTCCGAGGTCTCCGCCGGCGATTATTGCAGTTGGACGGCCCGCCGGCTGGTCTTCACCAACAAATCGCTCTCGGCCATCCTGGTCAATTTGGAACGCTGGTACGGCGTGCATTTCCATTCCGAAGGGGATATCGACCTGTCGGCGAAACTCTCTTTCCATATCGAATACGAATCGTTGGAGGAGGCGATGCGCCTGATCTCGCGGATAGCTCCGATACGTTACGACATCCGCGGCGAAACGGTTTTTCTCGCCCTGGAATGATGCAATCCTGAACTCGAACCCTGAAAACCATTTGCCTATGACGATCTGACGACCTTGAAAAAATTGGGACGGATGTTCCTACCACCCGCCCCACGACTTAAAATTAGACCTTATCGTAGTCATACTACGAATGATGAATCTTAAATCGTTGCAAAATTATGAAATTTTTTGGACAATCCGATGGCAGCGCCCCGTACAAGCGGCGGCTGTCTGTAAAAATCATGTCCTTATTCATTTTTCTGTTTGTGTCCGTCGGGGGCGTTTCCGCCGCCAATCCGCCCGTGACGATCCATCTGAAAAACGTCACTGTCGCTGAACTGCTGCGGCAGATCGAGGCGCAGGGGCAGTACTCCTTTGCGTATAACAACGCCGACATCGACCTGACGCGCGTCGTTTCCGTCGATGCGGAGTCCTGGCCCATCGAACGGATCGTGTTGAAATGTATTCCCGACGTTTTCGTGAACGTCGAGCGGAACAAGGTGATTCTGACGCCGCGACGCGGTGCGCAAGTTTCCCCCCCCCGCAAAATTTCGGGCAAGGTCGCTGACGCTTCCGGTAATCCCGTCGTCGGGGCCACCGTCCTGCTCAAAGACGGCGATGCGGTCCGGGGCACCTCCTCGGGGTCGAACGGCGCCTTCGCTTTCGACTCGTTCAGCCTTTCGGACAAGGCCGCGCTCGAAGTGTCGTTCATCGGGTTCGACACCTATAAGGCGGCGGTCGGCGCCCGGACCTTTTTCGACGTGGTCCTGACTTCCGCCCAGCAGAGCATCGACGAAGTGGTGGTGGTCGGTTACGGTGTGCAGAAGAAAGCCAACCTGACCGGCGCCGTCGCCACGGTGTCGGAGAAAGAGCTGAAAGACCGTCCCGTGTCGAACGTGGGCCGCGCCTTGCAGGGCGTGATCCCCAACCTCAATGTGACCCTCTCCTCGGGGCAGCCCGGAGCCGGCGCGTCGTACAACATCCGCGGCACGACCTCGCCCAACGGAGGCAGCCCGCTGATTCTGATCGACGGCGTGGAGACCTATCCCGACCGTATCAACTCGAACGACATCGAGTCGATCACGGTGCTGAAAGACGCCTCCTCGGCCGCGATCTACGGTGCCCGCGGCGCGTTCGGCGTCATTCTGATCACGACCAAGAGCGGGCAGTATAACGAAAAGGCCGAGGTGTCGTACAACGGTTATTTCTCCGTGTCCAGCCCTACGACCTCGACCGATTACGAAACCCGCGGCTACTATTCGGCCAAGATCGCCGACTTCTTCATGATGGCGACCCAGAACACGCCCTACACCTCCTACACCGAGGCCGATTACAAGGCGCTCTGGGAGCGGCGCAACGACAAGACCGAAAACCCGGCGCGTCCGTGGGTCGTCACCGACAACCGCAACGGCCGCCAGCAGTATGTCTATCTGGCCAACTTCGACTGGTATAACTATCTCTACGACGACAGCCGCCCGACGTGGGACCACAACATCAACATCAAGGGCGGTTCTAAGTCGCTGTCCTATATGGTCAGCGGACGCTACTACCAGCAGAAGGGCGTCAACCGGCTCGAACCCGACATGTTCAAGTCCTACAATTTCCGCGTGAAATTGCAGGCCGAGATCAAGCCGTGGCTGACCATCGCCAGCAACACCAAATTCTTCCAGTCGAATTACAGGTATTACGGGTACGAGGACGAGTACAACAATTTCCGCAAGCCCACGCTGCATGCGCTGGCGTCGTTCGTGCCGGTGAATCCCGACGGAACGGCCGTGTCGCATACTTCGATGACGCAGTCCTCGACCCACTACGTGATGGACGGCTACAACGCCATGATGCAGAAGGGCAAGAGCTTCGGCAACAAGAAGACCCAGGAGATCACCACGACGTTCGAAGCCACGTTCAAGCTGCACCGGGATTTCAACGTCAAGGCCGATTTCAGCTACACGCAGGGTTATCTGCACAACGACTACCGCAGCGTCAACGTCCAGTATTCGCAGTATCCGGGCGAGGTGATGACCGAACCCGAAGGCAGCTTCCCCAACAAATACAAGGAGGTCGTTTGGGATCAGAACTATTATGTGGCCGATGTTTACGGAACCTACAACCGGACCTTCGCCGAGAAACACAACCTGACGCTGATCGCCGGTTACAACTACGAGGCCAAGTATTACCGCGACCTCACGGCGGCCAACGACGGCCTGCTGTCGGAGGAACTCTCGGATTTCAACCTGGCCAAGGGCACCACCAACTTCACGCTCAACGGCGGCCGCAACGAATACGCCATCATGGGCTGGTTCTACCGCGCGGCTTACGATTACAAGGGCAAGTACCTGGCCGAAGTCAACGGACGCTACGACGGTACGTCGCGTTTCCCGCGCGGCAAGCGTTACGGCTTCTTCCCCTCGTTCTCGGCGGCATACCGCATCAGCGAGGAGGCGTTCTTCGAACCGCTGCGCAAGACGGTCGACAACCTCAAGATCCGACTTTCGTACGGTTCGCTCGGCAACCAGCAGATCGGTTACTACGACTTCATCCAGACCATCACGACCAAGGGCTCGATGGGCGACTATTCGTTCGACGGTACGATTCTCGGCCAGCACGCCACGGTGAGCGATCCCGTATCGGGCAACCAGACCTGGGAGAAGGTCATCTCGAAGAACCTCGGCGCGGATCTCAACATGTTCAGCAACCGTCTCTCGCTGACGGCCGATTTCTACATCCGCGACACGAAGGGCATCCTGGGCAAGGGCAAGTCGCTGCCCTCGATCTACGGCGCCAACGAACCGCAGGTCAACTCGAACAACCTCCGTACGAAAGGTTACGAACTGGTGCTGGGCTGGCGCGACTCGTTCAAACTCGCCGGAAGCACCTTCAGCTACGGCATCACGGGGACGTTCTCGGACTACACGGCCGAGTACACCAAGTGCGACAACCCCTCGGGGCTGATCGGAGGCCCTTATGTGGGCAAGAAGTACGGCGAAATCTGGGGCTATAAGGTCGACGGGCTGTTCCGCAACGACGAGGAGGCCGCCGAGTACGCTTCGCGCGTGGACCTTTCGAAGGTCGCCGCAGGATATTATTCCGCGACGGGAGCCTATGGAAAGGGCGTTCGCGGAGGCGACATCAAGTACCTCGACCTGGACGGAAGCGGTATCGTCGACGGCGGCAAGGGAACGCTGGAAGACCCGGGAGACCGCCGCGTGATCGGCAACTCGTCGCCCCGCTACCAGTACGGACTCACGCTCAACCTTTCGTGGTACGGATTCGACCTCTCGGTGTTCATGCAGGGCATCGGCCGGCTCGACTGGTATCCCGGCGCGGACAACCTGCGCTTCTGGGGGCCGTACAGCCGTCCCTATGCGACCTTCATTCCGAAGAATTTTATGAGTCAGGTGTGGAGCGAGAGCAATCCCGACGCCTATCTCCCGCGCGCCCGCGCCTATACGTCGCTCAACTCGACGCAGGGCACGGCCTATTATACCAACGACCGTTACCTGCAAAATCTGGCCTACTGCCGGCTGAAAAACCTCACCCTCGGCTACACGATTCCCAAGCGGCTGACCTCGAAGGTCGGCATCAAGGAGTGCCGTGTCTACTTCAGCGGCGAGAACCTCGCCACGTGGAGCGCCCTGAAAAACGATTTCCTCGATCCCGAGCAGGCTGCCGCCGATTCGGACAAGAAGTCGAACGTCTATCCCTGGTGCAGGACCTATTCCGTGGGTCTGAACTTAACCTTCTAAAGCGATTGCCGTTATGAAAAAATACATTCTTTATATACTGACCGGTGTGGCGGCGTGCGGACTTTGCAGCTGCGAGGACGCGCTCGACCGCTACCCGAAGGACCGGCTCACTCCCGATAACTTCTTCCACACGGAGGAGGAGTGTCAGCTCTACACCAACGATTTCTACACGATGTTCCCCTCCGCCGGGACCATCTACGGCGAGACGGCCGACATCATCGCCAAGACCACGCTCACGAGCGAGGTGCTGGGCAACCGCACCGTGCCCGCGACGGCTGGCTCCTGGAAGTGGGAGAAGCTGCGCGACATCAATTTCTTCCTCCAATACTCCTCCAACTGTGCCGACGAGCACGTGCGGCTCGAGTACGAGGGCGTGGCGCGCTTCTTCCGGGCGTGGTTCTACTTCGAGAAGGTGAAGCATTACGGCGACGTGCCCTGGGTCGACCGTCCGATCGACGCCGGCGACCCGCTGCTCTTCGAAAAGGGCCGCGATCCGCGCGAGATGGTGATGCAGAAGGTGATCGAAGACCTCGATTTCGCCGTTACCAACCTGCCCGTCGAAAGGTCGGTCTACCGCGTGACGCGCTGGGCGGCGCTGGCGCTCAAGAGCCGCGTCTGCCTGTTCGAGGGAACCTTCCGCAAGTATCACGGGCTGAAGGACTGGGAAAGCTATCTTACGGCCTGTGCGACGGCGTCGAAGCGCTTCACCGACGAGAGCGGATACTCGGTCTACACGACGGGAACGACGCCGTATCTCAACCTTTTCTCGTCGCTCAAGGCCCTCGACACCGAAATCGTGCTCGCCCGGGCCTACAACACGGCTATCGGTCTGAAGCACGACGTCAACGGCTACCTCACGAGCATCACGATGGGACGCCCCGGCCTGCTGAAGAACATCGCCAACATGTATCTGATGAAGGACGGCACGCCCTTCACCTCGCAGCCCGGCTGGGAGACGATGCAGCTCCCCGAGGAGAGCAAAAACCGGGACGGCCGCTTCGCACAGACGGTCCGCACGCCCGGGTACAAGCGCATCGACGACACGGCGCTGTCGGCCCCGAACCTTGCGGCGACGATGACCGGGTACCAGCTGGTGAAGTACCTCCAGTCGGCCAAGTACGATTCGTACAACGCTTCGACGAACGACCTGCCGCTGCTGCGCGCCGCCGAGGTGATGCTCAATTACGCCGAGGCCAAGGCCGAGCTGGGAACCCTCACGCAGGAAGACATCGACCTTGCGATCAAGCCGCTGCGCGACCGTGCGGGCGTCGCCAACCTCTCGCGCACGAAGGCCAACGCCTCGCCCGACACCTATCTTGCTTCGCCGGAGACCGGCTATGCCAATGTGACGGGCGACAACAAGGGCGTGATCCTCGAAATCCGCCGCGAACGCACCGTCGAACTGCTGATGGAGAACCTCCGCTACTGGGACATCATGCGCTGGAAGGAGGGCAAGCGTTTCGAAAAACCCTTCACGGGGCTGTATTTCCCCGGCACGGGGTCCTACGACCTGAACAACGACGGCGTGGACGACGTCTGCATCTGGTCCGGCTCGAAGCCCGCGACCTCGGCCCCGGCGGTCTACGAGCTGAACAAGGAGATCTTCTTGAGCGGGGGCGACAGCGGCTACATCATTATCCATACGGATTACGCCCGTTCGTGGAACGAGGAGCGCGACTACCTCTATCCCGTGCCCACCGACGACCGGGTGCTGACCCAGGGCGCCATTACGCAGAACCCCGGCTGGAACGACGGCCTGAATTTCTAACCTGAAAAAAAGAATGATTATGAAAATCAAGCGATTCATACTGCTCGCCTTCTCCGGCTGCTGCCTGGCGCTGTCCGGGGCGGCCTGCTCCGGGCTGGAGGGCGACAACTCCGACTTCGATTTCGGGGACATGACCTCCGACGCACCCGACAATCCCTACGACGGACAGGGTTACGACCGCCTGCCCAACTCGGTGCGGCTGGCGACCTACAACACCCACCGCTGCGAGGGATGGACCCAGAACTCCGGGACCGACCGCGCGAACTACAACAACACGGCCAAGGTCATCTCGCTGATGGACCCCGACGTGATCGCGTTGCAGGAACTGGACAAGAACACCACGTGGCATCAGACCGACCAGTTGCAGGAACTGGCCGACCGCACGGGGATGCGGCCCTACTACTGCAAGACGATCAGCTACCGCGGCGGCGACTACGGCATCGGCATCCTCTGCAAGACGGCGCCTAAAAACACCTATGCGGGCGACCTGCCGGGAACCGAGGCGCGGAAGTTCTTCCTCGCGGAGTTCGACGGCTACATCTTCATCGCCACGCACTTCTGCCACCAGAGCGACGAGAACCGCCAGCGGTCGTTCGAGATCATCACCGAGTATATCGCCGCCAACTACGCCGCCTATACCAAGCCGATCTACCTGGCGGGGGACCTCAACACGTCGAAGCTTCCGGCAGCGGCGCTCGAATCGTGGAAGATCATCAGCACCTCGGCCAATACCTTCGTGAACACCTCTTCGCCGTCGCGCATCGACTTCGTGCTCGTCTATACGGGCAATTCGCCGTCGTACGAGGTGCTGCGCACGGCCGTGCCCTCGTACGAGGAGATCAATGTGATGAAGGTTTCCGACCACCTTCCCGTACTGGTGGACCTCAAAAAGTAAGCGATTATGGAAAACAGACTTTCAAACAGCTTTTTCCGGACGGCGGCGGCCCTCGCGCTGCTGCTTTCGGCCGGGGCGTGCAAGGACGACGTGGCGCTGCCGATGCAGTCGATCACGCTGGATACCCATGCGATCCTCGCCCCGTCATTCGGCACGACGCTCTCGTTCGAGGTCAGGGCCAACTGCGACTGGCAAATATCCGTCACGGGCGACGACACGTCGTGGGCGCAGCTCTCGCGCTCCGAAGCGACGGGCACGGCGACGGTGGCGGTGACGATCGGTGAAAATGCGACTTCCGCGAGCCGTTCGCTCACGCTGCGCGTCGCGGCCAGGCGCAATGCAGCGGTGGCCGAGGAGCTGAATTTCGTGCAGGCTTCCGCTACGTCCGACGGCTATCTGAGCGTTTCCGACCTGCGGGCGCTGGCCGCCGACGGCGACTACACCGTGACGCAGGAGGTGAAACTCCGCGGCATCGTCGTGTCGAGCGTTCAGGACAACAACTACTTCGATAACTGCCTTGCGCTGCAAAGCGACCTGAAACCCCGCTGCGGCATCACGCTGCGCACCGACGAAACGCTTTACCGCAATCCGGGCGAAGAGTTGGAAATCGATCTGAAAGGCGCCGTGGTGGGTGTGAACGCCGAGACCGGCGTGATGGAGCTGAAGCCCGTTTCGGACGACCGGGTGGTGCGTTCGGAAACCACGCAGGTGACGCCCGAGGCGCTGCCGGTGACCTATGCCCAGCTCGCGTCGGGCGATTACGAGTCGATGTACGTGTCGCTCGATGTACAGGTGGTGGTCAGCGATCTGAGCAAGGTGCTGAGCGACAACGTCACCGTACAGACGGCCGACGACGAGCGTTTCACGCTCTATGCGCGGCAGAACAGCACGTTCGGCATCGACGCCGTGCCGGTCGGCAGCGGCCGGCTGTGCGGCATTGCGGGCGTGTACGACGGGAACAGCGTCGTGATGCCTTGCACGGCGGCGGATTTCGCGGCGATGAACGCGCCCCGCTTCGACGGCGGCATCACGCTTCCCTACGTGCTGTCGGTCATGACCCGCACGGCGGCCAACGGCGACGGCAAGTATATCTATTATTCCGGTTCGAACGGCACGGGGTCGATCGACGGCGTTTCGGCGACGGCGATGGACGGCACGGGTGCCAACATCACGGCCAAGCTGAGCTCCTCGGGCAATAACCTGGGCTTCCGCTACTGGAACGAGAACAGCGGCCACCACAACCTGCCGATGAAGTCGTGGACCGGCGGCAAGGATAAGGACTATGCGCTCTTCACCTTCCCGCTCGACGAGACGATCGACGGTCCGTTCCGCTTCTCGTTCGGTTGGAGTGCCTCGGGAACGGCCCCGGCCAACTGGACGCTTTCCTATTCGAACGACAATGCCGTCTGGTATACGCCGGCTCCGGCCGACGAGCCGCATTTCGTGATTCCGCAGGGCAAGGCGGTCGGCAGCGGCAAGAACTTCTTCTACTGGACGATCGACATCGCACCGCAAATCCCGCTCGAACGCCGCGGAACGCTCTACATCCGGGTGACGCCGTTCAATCAGGTCACGGTGAACGCCGGAACGGTGGCCAACGGCGGCGAAATCCGCCTCCATTCGTGCGCCGTCGTGGAGAAGGTTCCTGCCTTCAGCACCGAAAAACCCGCGGGAGCGCTCTATTTCGAACCGTTCGACAACCTGACGACGGGGCTCGATTACCGCCACGGCGACAAACTGGCCGCGATGCTCAACTTCTGCGGCAGCGACATTTCGGTGTGGGACGCCGCGGCGAAGAACGGCCTTTCGGGCACGCATGTCCGCCAGCGTCCGGGATATGCCCAGATCGGCTTCGTGGAGACGCAGACCGTCGCCCAGGGTTCCTACACGAACAGCGTGGGATCGCTGCTGACGCCCGCCTTCGGAGCTTCGGGAACGCTTCGGGTTTCGTTCGACGCCATGGCCTATAAGAATACCTCGGTGCATGCGAACAGCGGCGCCAAGGATATGGGAGGCGATCTGACGGAGATCGTCGTCGAGGTGATCGGCGGCGGAACGATCGACGGCGCGACGAAGAAGGTCGTGTCGGGACTGGCGACCGATGCGTTCAACACCTATTCGCTGACGATCGACGGCGCGACGGCCTCCACGGCCCTGCGCTTTACGAGCGAACCTGCTTCGGGCGAGTTCTCGCGCTGGTTCATCGACGATATTTGTGTGACGAAGTAGGGGTTGCCCGATGATTGAAAAGCGTCCCGGAGCATTCGCTCCGGGACGCTTCGTTACAGGCCGGATTGCGTCCGGTCAGTTCTCCGCCTTGGTGGTGACGGTGAAGAGCTGGCGGCCGTATTCGTCGGTGGCGGTTATCCGGATCTCGGCGGACGGCGTTACGGGCGTGTATTCGAGCATGTGGTCGGTGCGGTATTTGTCGAGGAAGCTGAACGAGGAGATGTCGTTGCCGCAGGCGTCGTGGACCGTGACGTAATAGTCGTCGTACTCCCGGACCGCCTTCAGCTGCGAGGCGGGAACCGCGGCTCCGTTTTCGCGGCATTCGAAT
>ENA-UEYI01003155-UEYI01003155.1-human-gut-metagenome-genome-assembly--contig:-NODE-3155-length-10308-cov-2.645196_pt1 | contig 10308 bp, 7 predicted proteins | sample MGYA00242900_ERZ507916 | MGnify/ENA primary metagenome ERZ507916 (study PRJEB26167, sample SAMN06115521) | human gut metagenome | host: Homo sapiens | place: China:Chongqing | collected 2015-09-02...
GCCCCGGTAGGCCTCGCTGCGCTGCCGGGTCACGGCCGGTTCCTCCGGCTCCTCGGGCGGCTGGTCGGGCGTGTGCGGCCATTCGGTATGGTAGCTTGCCGTCCACGTGACCGTATGCTTATCCCGGCTGGAAGCGCTCGCGTCCGGTTTAATGATCGGGTCCACCACGTGGAAGCCCAGCGTCACGTTCAGATCCAGATCGCGGGTGCTGCCCCCGGTGACCAGACCGATGAACGTCTGCGACTCGTTTCCATTCACATCCGAGCGGAACAGATACGCGCCGCCGTTCAGCTTCTGCTTGCCGGAGAGGTTCAGCGTTACGTTCGTATCCTCCGCAATTTCCAGCCCGTTGATCGTATAGATCGTTTCACCGGTCGTTGCATCTTTCCGGACTGTAAAGGTATTCCCATCTGTACCGTCTGTACCGTCTGTTGCATCCGTCAACTTTCGCTTCGCGATTTCTTTTCCATTCTGATCTTTGATAATCAGCGTGATATCCCCGTTAATCCGGTCTTTATCCACGGACAGCGTAAAAGATAGATCGGTCTTATATCCGCTCCCCGTTTTTTCATTCACCCGGATGGTCGCGTTCTTGATGTCCTCTTTGGTGATGATGTCGGTGACAGGGTCGGTGCTGTCCGGCATCTTTCCGATCAGTGCGTTGTAGAGCGCAACTGCAGCTTTTCGTTGAGGCTCCGTTAATTCTTGTATTACCATATTTTTATTGTAAAAGTACTCCAGCAGTTCCTTTGTTTCATACCTTTGGCTATCCTCCCCGTGTCCATTCATATTATTGCCGCCAAACTTTAGATTAGGGTTCTGATTTCCATACTTCCAGAGTGCGGCCTGCGTCACAGCCAGAGCAATTCCATCGTTGATTGCACTCCTATATTCTTCACCAACAAGCTCTTTGACTTTTTTTAAACTGCCGATGCCCTCGTTCGTTCCCCAGTATCCGTATTCCGCGATCGCCTGCAGATGCTCCCGTGCAGTCTTATCCTTGATGTAACTTGCATCCAGCACATTGACCAGCTCATATTTGGTGCTCATCACTGCTCCTGTGCTCCAGTCGGCACAGTAGGCATAATATTCGCGCCCGGCTGCATCTTCCAGCTTGAACTGATGTACATAGTTCGCACGTTTAAATTCGTTTCCGTTCCAATAGCCCAGCAGGATATTGCTGTAAAGCCCATAGCCCACATATTTCAGTTCACCGCTGCTTGGCCTTGAGCTATCTGGGCTTGCCGGTTCAAGCAGAACGCCGAGATTATCCTGCCAGTCTCTCATCTTGTCAAACTGGCCCTGCGCCGGCTGCGGGGTATTGTAGCTCAGTGTGCCGTTGTTTCCCCCTTCGGATACCTCCTCCATCCAGCCGCTCAGAGACCATTTTCCATCGGAAACGGACAGTGCTTCTTCCAGCACGCGGGTGTCGGTGACGCGGGTCCTGGTGGTGGTGATCTTCTGCAGGCCGTTTTCCAGCGTCTCGATCTTCGTCGTAGTGGCGTAATACGCGCCGAGGACGGGGTCGCTGTAGCTGGGAGTGCCCTCGGTATAAGTGACCTTGGTATAGCCGATCACGTTACCGCTGGTGTCGATCAGCGGCAGCACCTCTTCGCCGCTGACGGGCTTGCCGTCCGCATCTCTCTGCACAGGCGTCGTGATCTCCGGCTTTTCGGGCAGCTCGAAGCTGTAGGTGGTGTCGCCGTCCTTGCCGACAGTCGCCTGATCCGGGACCTCAGGCTTTACCGTCTTGTCGGTGACGGAGCCGGTGGTCTCGGTGGTCTTGGTATAGCCCGTCACATGGCCTTCGTCATCCTTTTCCAGCGTGACGGTCTCGACGGTCACGGTGCCGTCAGGCTTCGTGACGGTTCTGGTGTATGTATTGCCATCCTTTACAATATTGGTGACCGTGCCGTCCTCACCCTGTTCGGATGTCTGCGCCTCGTCTTTTGCCCAATACGGGACGGCCGCATCCTTGAGCCATGCGGAGACGTTGCCCTCAGCCTTTACGTTCGTATCGCCGGGCGTCACCGTTACTTCCAGAGAACCATCCGGCTTGCTGTCCGCGACATCCGTTGTGCCCGGCTTCTTGGGCGGATCGCCCGCGCCCGGTGTGGTGGTCGTGGTCTCGCTGCCCGCGACGGTGCCGGTCTGGTCGAGCAGGTCTCCGTCCGGGTCGGTGACGGTGGCATCCGTCGTTTTTTCCTCGCCGTTTACCGTCGTTGTTGTTCCGGATTCCGTGGTCGTCCCCTCCCACGTCTTCTCCGTCGTCGTGGTCGTCGTGGTCTGGCCGGGGGCGGGGGTATCTTGCTTGGTATCGGGGGTGACGGTCTCGGCCACGGTTGGGTCTTCCACTGTACCTGCCGGTGGGTCGGCGGCGAGGGCGGTGGCGCTGAGCAGCCCGATGCACAGGCTGGCGATCAATAAACAGCTGATGAGTGTACGGAATTTGCGTTTCATGTTCAGTTCCTCCTGTTTTTTCAATAGGTCTGTTCTGCGGCGTTTGTGCCCTGTGGACACCCATGCCTTTTCCAGTATAGCACAGGTTATGGTTGATATGGATACACGATTCAGTTCTTCCAGACTTTCTTTTTCGTGCAGGATTATACCACCCGCACCCCGGAAAGGCAGTCGAAAAACAGCCCCGGCAGGACATCCGTTTCCGGATGCTCTGCCGGGGCTGTTTTGGGCCGGTTTTTCAGTCGTTGGGGGTATCGGTCAGGACCTTGCCGATGTTCCACAGATGGGCCGCGCGCTGCGCTGCGTCCAGCCGCTCGGCCGGGCGCTCATAGCGGATCTCCGCCGTGTGCGAGCCGCAGTCGAGGCAGGCCACGTAAAAGCACCAGCCGTTTTCCTCTTCCATCAATCCCGCGCCCCCGCAGATGGGGCATTCCTGCAGTTCGATCTCCTGATAGCTTTCCATTGTTGACGCTCCTGTTCCTTCCGGCCCGCGGGCCGTGCTGTTACGGTCCAGTATAGTCCATCCGCCGCGCCGCGTCAACCAAAACCGCACTTGACGCTCCGCCCCGCCTCCCGCTATACTAAAGAAAAAACGAAAAGAGAGCACCCATGAAAGAAAAAACCGTCTTTTTTGACCTCGACGATACCCTGTATGACCGTTCCGGCCCGTATCTGGCCGCGTTCCGCCAGTTTTTCGGCGGGCGGTATGAAGACAAAGCCGCGCAGGCCTACCAGGCCGTCATGCACCGCGGCTACGAGGTCTTTACCGCCGCGCACACCGGCAAGATCAGCATGGACGCCATGCACATCTACCGCCACCAGATCGGTCTGCTCGACGTCGGCATCCGCATCACGGCGGCGCAGGCGCTGCAGCTGCAGGCCGTCTATGCCGCGCAGCAGCAGCGGATCACGCTGTCCGCCGCCGTCCGCGCCGCGCTGGACTACTGCCGGGAGGCGTACCGCGCCGTCGGCATCATCACCAATGGCAGCGTCGGCCCGCAGCAGGGCAAGCTCCGCAGCCTCGGCCTGGATCGCTGGGCCGAGGCGAAACTCGTGTTCATCTCCGACGCCTGCGGCGTCATGAAGCCCGCGCCGGAGATCTTCCGTCTGGCGCAGACGGCCGCGGGCGGCGGGCCGTGCGTCTTCGTCGGCGATTCGTGCTCGCAGGACATCGCCGGGGCCTCCGCCTGCGGCTGGCAGACCATCTGGCTCAGCCGCACCGGCGAAGAACCCACCGCCGCCCCCACCCTGACCGCCCACGCCGAACAGGACCTCCTCCCCTGCCTGCAGGCGCTGGCGGAGTGAAGAAAAGGCTCCCCTCTCAGGGGAGCTGGCGCGCAGCGCCTGAGAGGTCGCGGCAGGCAGCGGTGAAAAGCATAAGCCCGATGCGAATCCGTATGCTCTGCCGACCCCTACAACCCGAATATGCGGATGCATCCGGATTCGCCGGAAAGCCACACAAAATTTGTAATACCCTACCGCGCAACCTCTCCGACTCGGCTTCGCCGAGCCACCTCCCCTTTCAGGGTAATGTCATCAACTTAAGCCCATCATTTCAAAGTGTCAAAAAGCGGGCGTAAATATTGGTGAAAATGCCAATTGACAAATGCGGATTTATTTCAAAATCAAGATGATATTTTTGATTTTGGAGTGATTTTCGTGAAAAGCTTGCCTTTATATCTTGAAATTGTTCGTCATATCCACAATACTATCTGCGATGAGCACTTTCTGCGCAGATCAATAAAGCGGCAGAGGGATTTTTCAAGGAGGCGTAAAATGAGCTTTACCGACTATATTTACGTAACGGTTCAGAACCTGAAAAGCAGTTTGCAGGCAGGGCTGAATGCGTTTTTTGACGCACAGAAGGATGGTCAGATCGAGTATTCCAAGCAAGCTTTCTCCAAGGGCAGGAAACGGATCAAGCCGGAAGCATTTCAGGAGCTTTTTCAAAGTGTTGTTGACAGTTTCTACGAAAAAGCCGAATTGGCTGACTGGAAAGGCTACCAATTGTTTGGGATCGATGGTACCCGGTTAAATCTTCCCTGCACAAATGAGCTGGCGGAACTGTATGGGATCCAGACAAGTCAGGGCGCGCCGCAGGTTCAGGCGCTTGTTTCGTGTATGTACGATCTGCTCAACGGTATGATCGTAGATACACGCTTTGCGCATTGCAGATCCAGTGAACGAGCTGCAGCAAAGGACATGATCGGCTCGTTTCGACTGCAGAACGTGTCAAACCCGGTGTTTATCATGGATCGCGGCTATCCTGCAGCTGAACTGATCGACGCAATTGGAAGCAGCGGACACAGCTTCATTATGCGCTGTCCCACAGAATTTCTGCGTTCCATGAAGCTTCCGGAACAGGACAACACGTTTGAGCACAAGTTTGCAAAGCTGAAGCACTCTCTGAAGCTCCGCGTATTGAAAATTCAACTTTCCAATGGAGATATCGAGTATTTAGCAACAAATATCTTTGATCCTCAAATAACTTTGGATGATTTCAAATGGGCTTACCATAAACGCTGGGGCATTGAAACCAAGTATAACGACGTGAAAAACAAGCTGGAAATTGAGAATTTTACAGGTTACTCTCCGGACGCGATCTTACAGGATTTCTATGCGACAATGTTTTTGGCCGATTTGGCCGGCGTCCTGGAATATGATCTCCGCGAAGAAATTGAGGCCGCACATATCAGGCCAGAGAACCGCTATACCTACAAGCTGAACGTGGCAATGACCATTTCAGAGCTGAAGAGAACGGTTGTAGAGATGCTTTCGACATCTTCCAGACTAAAACGGGAGCGTTTGTATGCGCATATGGTTGTTCGTCTCTCAAAGGCCGTTGTCCCGGTGCGCCCTGATCGCTCCTCTGATCGTCTGAAAAAACACAAATCTTTGAAATTCCCAAGCAACGTTAAGAGATGTTGAACCGCCTTAAGTTGATGACATTACCTTTTAAGGGGAGCTGTCAGCTTTGCTGACTGAGAGGTTGCGGCAGGCAGATGGGACGAGCGGAAGCCCGATGCGGGATCGCACTGCCTGCGGAACCTCTCCGACTCGGCTGCGCCGAGCCACCTCCCCTTGAAAGGGGAGGCCCATACGGGGCGCCCGCTTCAGGCGTTTTCTGGAAAGGAACGGCGTTCAGGCGCAAATAAATGCCTCCCGCGCCGCTGCGCAGGAGACGGATTTTCATCGTTTTCACAAGGAGCCGATATGAAAGAATTTCAGTACACCATTCAGGACCCCATGGGCTTTCATGCGCGGCCCGCGGGCGCGCTTGTGCGCGCGGCGAAGGCGTATGCAAGCAAAATTACAGTCTCCTGCGGGGAAAAATCCGCGCAGCTGACGCGGCTGATGGCCGTGATGGGGCTCGGCATCAAGCAGGGCCAGACCGTCACCGTCACCATCGACGGCCCCGACGAGGACAAGGCGTTTGAGGAGCTGCAGGCGCAGTTCCGCGAAAATGCCTGAGGGCCCCGCCATGCAGGGATTCACGGGACTTTCCATCTCACAGGGCCTCGCCGTGGGAAAAATCGTCTTTCTCGGCACGCAGGAAACTGCCGCCCGGCAGGCAGGCTCCCCGCAGGAGGAGCGATCGCGCTTTGAAGCCGCGCAGCGGCAGGCCGTGGACGCGCTCGGCGCGCTCTATGAAAAGGCCAAAGCGGAGCTTGGCGAGAAGGACGCGGAGATCTTCTCTGTCCACCAGCTCATGGCGGAGGACGAGGATTTTACCGATCTTGTGTCAGCGGCCATTGCGGACGGCGCGGAGGCGTCCGCAGCCGTCCGGCAGGCGGGGGAGCAGTGCGCAGCCATGTTTTCCGCCATGGACGACGAGTACATGCGCGAACGCGCCGCCGATGTGCGGGACGTCGCCGCTCGCATCTGCCGCATTTTAAGCGGCGAAGCGGAGCACACCATCACGGCCCCCTGCCTCATTGCCGCCGAAGAGCTGACGCCCAGCCAGACCGTGCAGTTCCCGCGTGAGCTTGTGCTTGGCATGCTGACCGCGCGCGGCGCGGCGAATTCCCACACGGGCATTCTGGCGCGGACGCTCGGCGTTCCGGCTGTTTCGCAGCTTCCGGTGTCGCGGGAGCTGCACGGGCATACGGCGATTCTGGACGGCTTTTCCGGAACGCTGACGCTCGACCCGGACGAAAAGACGCTGACCGAGGCAAACGCGAAGATCGCCGCGCAGCAGGCGCAGCGCGAAGCGCTCCGGCAGCTGATCTCCGCCCCAAGCGTCACGCGGGACGGGCGCTCCATCCGGCTTTACGCCAATATCGCGGGCACAGACGATCTGCCGCTGCTGCAAAGAAGCGGCGCGGAGGGCGTGGGGCTTCTCAGAAGCGAATTTCTGTATCTGGGCCGCAGCACGTACCCGACCGAGGACGAGCTGTTTGAAAGCTACAAGACGATCGTGCAGGCCATGGACGGCCGGGAGATCATCATCCGCACGCTGGACATCGGCGCGGACAAGCAGGCCGGGTATTTTGACATGCCGCCGGAGGATAACCCCGCGCTCGGCCTGCGGGCCATCCGCCTGTGCCTGACGCGGCCCATCCTGTTCCAGACGCAGCTGTGCGCCATTCTGCGCGCGTCGCGCTATGGAAACGTCGGCATCATGTTCCCGATGGTGACAGGCCCGGACGAGCTGCACCGGCTGAAGGAGGCGCTGTCCGACGCGGAGGATGTGCTCATTGCGCGCGGCGAGCGCTTCGGCCCGTACCGCGTCGGCGTGATGATCGAGACGCCTGCGGCCGTCTTTATGAGCGGCGAGCTTGCGGGCGAGGTCGACTTTTTCTCCATCGGCACAAACGATCTGACGCAGTATCTGCTGGCCATGGACAGGCAGAACCCGAATCTGGCCCCATTCTGCGACCCGCACCACCCGGCGGTTCTGCGTGCGATCCGGCAGACCGTCGAACGCGCGCATCAGGCGGGCTGCACCGTCGGCATCTGCGGCGAGCTCGCCGCAGACGAGAGCCTGACCGAGGCGTTTTTGCGCCTGGGTGTGGACGAGCTCTCCGTCGCGCCGTCCCGCATTCTCCCGCTGCGGCAGAAGATCCGGGATCTGACGCTCGGATGAAGCTGTCCCTGATAAAAACCGGCGCCCCGCTGCCGTTTGGGCAGCGGGGCGTATTGCGTATATCGGAGCTCAGATCGTCGGCTGGTTGGCAGCTTCGATGATCTTGACGAACTTCTCAGGGACGAGGGAAGCGCCGCCGATGAGGCCGCCGTCGATATCGGGCTGGGCCAGCAGATCGTAGGCGTTCTTTTCGTTCATGGAGCCGCCGTAGAGGATGGAGATCGCGCGGGCGACCTTTGCGCCGTAGAGCTTGCGGATGACCGCACGGATGTGCTCGCAGACCTCTTCGGCCTGCTCGGGCGTCGCGGTCTTGCCGGTGCCGATGGCCCAGATGGGCTCGTAGGCGATAATCATCTTGCGGATCTTGTCCTCACCGATGGAGGCAAGGCCGGTCTTAATCTGCATGGTGATCCATTCCTCGGTGATACCCGCCTCGCGCTGCTCAAGGCTCTCGCCGACACACATGATGGGGATCAGACCGTTATCGAGGGCCGCGAGGACCTTCGCGTTGACGTCCGCATTCGTCGCGCCCATGGCGCGGCGCTCGGAATGGCCGAGAATGACGTACTTGCAGCCGGCATCCAGCAGCATGTTGGCCGCGATCTCGCCGGTGTAAGCGCCGGAGGCGTTGGCGTTGCAGTTCTCAGCGCCGATGCCGATGCGCGTCTCGCGCATGGCGCGCACAGCTGCCGGGATGCAGACGGCGGGCACGCACAGCGCCACGTCGCACCAGCGGCCGCGCGGCATGATGGTCTTGAACTCGGTCATGAAGGCCTTCGTCTCGGTCGGGGTCTTGTTCATCTTCCAGTTGCCGGCGATGACGGTCTTGCGGTATTTTCTGTTCATGATGTGAAGTCTCCTATTTATCTCAAAAAATGTGGTTTATCCCTGTGCGGTTGTAGGGGGCGATGCCCACATCGCCCCGGCAGAATGCACCGTTTATACAGAAATCTGCGGCAAATTCGAAGCTGCCCAATGGGCCGATGTGGGCATCGGCCCCTACAATGAGATATGACGGTGCTTTCGTCACCGGCGAGAGATTTTCGTGCAGGGCAAGGCGGGCGGACGCAGGCGTACATACTGTACGTCAAGTCCGGCCAACGCGGCCATGCGCGGAAAGATCCGGCGGCGTTTTTCAGAGCTTTAAGCTTTATTTATCCTGCAGGCAGGCGATACCGGGAAGCTCGAGACCCTCGAGGAATTCGAGCGACGCGCCGCCGCCGGTGGAGATGTGGGTGATCTTGTCGGCAAAGCCCAGCTGCTCGCAGGCAGCTGCGGAGTCGCCGCCGCCGACGATGGTCACAGCGTCGGAATCGGCCAGCGCCTGCGCAACAGCGATGGTGCCCTTGGCAAGCGTCGGGTTCTCGAACACGCCCATGGGCCCGTTCCAGACGACGGTCTTCGCGTTCTTGACGGCGTCTGCAAACAGCGCGCGGGTCCTTTCGCCGATGTCCAGACCTTCCTTGTCAGTCGGGATGGCGGTCACGTCGACGGTTTCGACCTCGACAGGCGCGTCGATGGGGTTCGGGAAGTCGGATGCGACGACGGTGTCGATCGGGAGCAGGAGCTTGACGCCCTTCTCCTCGGCCTTCTTCATCATATCCTTGCAGTAGTCAACCTTCTCCGCGTCGAACAGGCTCTTGCCGATGCCGTAGCCCTTGGCCGCGACGAACGTATAGGCCATGCCGCCGCCGATGATGAGCGTGTCGACCTTCTCAAGGAGGTTATTGATGACGTTCAGCTTATCGGAGACCTTCGCGCCGCCGAGAATGGCGACGAACGGACGCTCGGGATCGGCCAGGGCCTTACCCATGATGGAGACTTCCTTCTGCACCAGATAGCCGCAGACGGCGGGCAGGTAATCTGCAACGCCGGCCGTGGAGGCGTGCGCGCGGTGCGCGGTGCCGAAGGCGTCGTTCACGAAAATGTCAGCCATGGAGGCAAGCTTTTTGGAGAGCTCGGGATCGTTCTTCGTCTCGCCCTTTTCAAAGCGGGTGTTCTCAAGCAGCATGACCTCGCCGTCCTTTAAGGAAGCGGCCAGCGCCTGCGCGCTTTCGCCCACGACATCCTTTGCCATCTTGACCGGCTGGCCCAGCAGCTCGGACAGACGATCGGCCACGACCTGCAGGCTCAGCTCGGGCTTGACCTCGCCCTTGGGCTTGCCCATGTGGGAGCAGAGGATGACGCGCGCGCCGTGCTTCACGAGATACTGGATGGTCGGCAGTGCGGCGACGATACGCTTGTCGCTCGTGATTTTGCCGTCCTTGGTGGGGACGTTAAAGTCGCAGCGGCAGAGCACGCGCTTACCGGCAACGTCGATATCTTCAACAGACTTCTTGTTGTAATTCATAGAGGTTCCTCCTTATTTTGACCGCGGGCGCAGCCCGCCTTGTTTACGGCTCCCATTCCGCCATTTTGCCCTCGGTTTTCAGGTGCGGAAAGCTCTGCTGCCGCAGCGCCTCGAACACGCCGACGGCGACGGAATTGCTGAGATTGAGACTCCGCGCCTCCGCGCGGATGGGGATACGGACGCAGCTGTCATAGTGTGCGGCCAGAAATTCCTCCGGCAGGCCCTTCGTTTCCTTTCCGAAGAACAGATACGCGCCGTCGGGGTATCCGGCCTCGTCATAGCGGCGCGGGGCCTTCGTCGAAAACAGGCGCATGCAGGACGGCTGGTTCTTCGCGAAGAAGTCCTCCAGATCCTCATACACGCGCACATCGACCAGATGCCAGTAGTCGAGCCCGGCGCGCTTCACGGCCTT
>ENA-UEYI01003164-UEYI01003164.1-human-gut-metagenome-genome-assembly--contig:-NODE-3164-length-10285-cov-157.889107_pt1 | contig 10285 bp, 7 predicted proteins | sample MGYA00242900_ERZ507916 | MGnify/ENA primary metagenome ERZ507916 (study PRJEB26167, sample SAMN06115521) | human gut metagenome | host: Homo sapiens | place: China:Chongqing | collected 2015-09-02...
AATACATCAAGGAAAGGGCGGACTCCGTGATTGACTTCCGTTCCCATGTCGCGATGGACATCCACGTCAAGGGTGGCCAGGAAAGATGGTGCTGGTGCGACGCGCTGTTCATGGCTCCGCCGGTATATTCAATGCTCACCCAAATCACCGGGGACAGGAAATATGTCGATTTCATGAATGAAGAGTTTGTCGCCACGACCAACCATCTGTTTGACACTGAATACAAACTGTACTACCGCGACGCCCGCTACTTCGACAAGACGGAGGCAAACGGGGCAAAAGTGTTCTGGGGAAGAGGCAACGGCTGGTGCTATGCGGGACTGACATTACTGCTTGAGACCACACCGGAGTCCGATCCGATGTACGACTACTTCAAGAGCCTGTACCTCAAGATGACAGAGGCCGTGCTGAAGTGTCAGGACGCGAATGGTTCCTGGCACGCCAGCCTTCTGGCACCGGAAAACTACCCTACCGCTGAGAACAGCTCATCGGGATTCATGACCTACGGCCTTGCCTGGGGCGTGAACCACGGGATCCTGAAAGGAAAGGTCTACAGGAAAGCGGTCGAGAAAGGTTGGAAGGCCCTGTGCTCCTACGTGCGCGAGGACGGCAAACTGGAATATGTCCAGCCTGTCGCCGGCTCTCCAGGCAAGATCACCAAGGACATGACCGAGGTGTACGGAGTAGGAGCGTTCCTCCTTGCCGCGACCGAAATGCTTGATTTTTAAAATTTTAGAATTATGACTATCAATTCGGAAGTTCGCTTTGCATCCTCTCCGGAGGATGCAAAGCGCTATGACACCGCGGAACTCCGCCGTCGCTACCTTATCGAGAACGTGTTCTCGGCGGATGAAGTCAACATGACCTACACGATGCACGACAGGATGATCGCCGGCGGCGCGATGCCGGTTGGCGAGATCCTTGAGCTAAAGCCGATCGACATCCTCCGCGCGGACTATTTTCTTGAGCGTAGGGAAATGGGAATATTCAATGTCGGAGGCAAGGGAATCGTCACCGCCGGCGACAAAGAGTACGAACTCGACTACAAAGAGGCCCTCTACCTCGGACGAGGAAGCAGGAAAGTGACTTTCAGAAGCCTCGATCCGGCAAATCCCGCAAAGTTCTACTTCTGTTCCGCCAACGCCCACGCCACCTATCCTGACCACAAGACCACCAAGGAGAACGCCGTGCATATGGAACTCGGCACACTTGAGGAGAGCAACCACAGGGTGATCAACAGGATGCTCGTGAAGGAGGTGGTGCCTACCTGCCAGCTGCAGATGGGTATGACCGAGCTCAAGCCGGGCAGCACATGGAACACGATGCCGGCGCACACCCACAACCGCAGGATGGAGGTCTATTTCTACTTCGAGATTCCTGACGACCAGGCCATCTGCCACTTTATGGGTGAGCCTCAGGAGACCCGCCACATCTGGATGAGAAACGGTCAGGCCGTGATCTCCCCGGAGTGGAGCATCCACGCCGCCTGCGCCACGAAGAACTACACGTTCATCTGGGCCATGTGCGGTGAGAACCTCGACTACGGCGACATGGACGCCTGCGAGACCACAGGGCTGAAATAACCGGCAGAAAAACAAGCGATCAGGCTTTTCCCTTAAGGTACCCACACCACAAGAGAAAAGCCTTTTTAATTGACGTTCACTTACTATAAAGGTAACGGCATCATCACATACCATTACTGAAGTATTACAGAATACGATTGCTAATTTCCATAATAATGATTAAGTTTGTGAAAATTGAAAGAATATGAGCCAAAAAGAACGGGCAACGGAATTTGTGGTGTTCTGCATTGAGAATCTTGCGAATCGCTTAGGTGTGCCTGGTTCAGTAATATTCAATAAATTGAACAGCATAGGAGCGATCTCAGGCTTCCTTTATCCAAGTTACGAATCCCTACATACACAAAGCAAGGAATACATCCTGAATGAAATCCAAGCCTATATCTCCAGCCATAACCTCAGCATAAAACTATGAAAGTATTTCACGGCTTCACATCAATAGACGACAAGCCGCTCGCCAATATCGGACGGAATCATCTTGACTTCGGCAAAGGATTCTATCTGACAACTTTGGAGGCTCAAGCAATATCCTGAGCCTCAAGACCTTTGAATCAAGCCGAACAATCAGATCTGCATTCTTAACCAGGATATTATCGATAATCACTTGACATTTGTTGAGGCGCGTGAAATAAAGGAGGAAGAACAATGAACGGAAATCCTTTAATAAATGAGACTCTGCTCCAAATGAAATATGCCAGAGTCATTTCTCTATCTCTATTGGCCAAGAAATTGGCCGTTCCGGAAGATAAAGCGATGGCAATTTTCTATAATTCAAAGACCTACAGCAATCTCAACGACTTAAGAAACGGTCTGCAGAATATGAGTGACGCCTTTCTGGTTGATGAGATCATCCAAGAATCTTCCGCCAGCTGGCACAAGGCATAGAGGCTGACACAAGTCATAGAGAATAGAGTTTTAAGGAATCCGCTCAAAAAGAAACACCGCGATCAGAAAATAAAAATTCCAGAATTTTGGTAACGTGCAAAATTCCGGAATTTTCTATTTTTGAACGCCTTTGCCGCTTTGTAAAAGTGCTTTGATGATTACATAGCCACTTCGACAAGCTCAGTGACCGAAAGGCTGCTCAGTGACCGACGCGGGAACTAACTGATGAACAGGAGCTCACGGTACTTAGGGAGAGGCCAGGTGCGGTTATCGACGATCTCCTCAAGTTTGTCGATCGGACGGCGGAGGGCTGGGAAACTCTCGGCGATCTCGTGGTAAGCCACTGCCTTGGCATATTCATCCTCAAGGACATTCGCCTTCTTGCGCGCCTCGACCATAGCTGTCGCCTTCTCACGAATCTGGTCAACATATTTCGAGATGCTCTTGATGAGGTAGATCTCCTCCTTGCACTCGTCCGTGCCACCGAAGACATCCTTGCTCAACGCCACCTCCTTCAGTAACTTAGACTTGTAGTCAAGTGCCGCCGGAATGATGTGGTTGATCGCCATCCTCGCCATCACGCGCGACTCGATCTGGATCATCTTGCTGTAAGTCTCCCACTTCACCTCGTTGCGCGCCTGAAGTTCTTTCTCTGAATATACCCCTGTCTCCTTGAACATATTCACAGACGCAGGAGCAGTGAACTGCTTTATCATCTCAGGGACGCTGGTCTCGACATCAAGTCCACGCCTCTTCGCCTCGGCCTTCCACTCATCGGTGTAGCCGTTGCCATCGAAGCAGACAACATTGATGACCGAAGCGATGATCGGTTTGAGGGTGTCCAGGATGGCCACATTCAAGGCCTTCCCTGCGGCGAGTTCCTTGTCCAGACTCTTCTTGAAAGAGATCAGCTGCTCAGCCACAGCTGCGTTCAGTGTGGTCATCGCACCTGCGCAGTTGGCCAGCGACCCCACGGCGCGGAACTCGAAACGGTTGCCGGTGAAAGCGAACGGAGAGGTTCTGTTGCGGTCGGTGTTGTCCACGAATATCTCCGGAATCTCTACAAGGCCGACGCTCTTGCCCTTCTTCCCGGCGATCTCGATCGGAGTGTCGGAAGGAACCTCAAGCAGTTTGTGAAGCACCTCGGTCATCGTCCTGCCAAGGAAAGCTGACACGATTGCTGGCGGTGCCTCGTTGGCACCGAGACGATGGGCGTTCGTGGCGGTAGCGATGGAGGCCTTCAGCAAAGCGTTGTGCTTCTGCACGGCGGCGAGCACATTCACGAAAAATGTGACGAACTGGAGGTTACCTTTCGCATCCTTACCTGGAGCCAAAAGCATTGTGCCTGTGTCGGTTCCGAGCGACCAGTTGTTGTGTTTGCCTGATCCGTTCACACCTGCGAAAGGCTTCTCGTGAAGCAGTACCACGAAACCGTGCTTGCGCGCGATCTTGTTCATAAGGTTCATCACAAGCTGGTTCTGGTCGTTGGCAAGGTTGGTCTCACCGAAGATCGGAGCGAGCTCGAACTGGTTGGGAGCCACCTCGTTGTGTCTGGTCTTGAGCGGAATCCCAAGACGGTGTCCGGCGATCTCAAGGTCACGCATAAACTCGGCCACACGGGACGGAATAGCCCCGAAATAGTGGTCGTCCAGCTGCTGGTTCTTGGATGAGTTGTGCCCCATCAGGGTGCGGCCGGTGATCATAAGGTCAGGTCTCGCGGCATAGAGAGACTCATCGACAAGGAAATATTCCTGCTCCCATCCGAGGTAGGAATATACCTTCGTGACAGACTTGTCGAAGAGGCGGCAGATAGGGGTGGCCGCATCAGAAACGGCCTTGAGGGCCTTTTTGAGAGGAGTTTTGTAGTCCAAGGCCTCACCGGTGTAGGAGATGAAGACGGTCGGGATGCAGAGGGTGTCATCGATGATAAACACCGGGGAAGTCGGATCCCAGGCCGTGTAGCCTCTGGCCTCGAATGTGGCGCGGATGCCTCCGTTGGGGAAAGAGGATGCGTCCGGTTCCTGCTGGGCGAGGGACTTTCCGTCAAAAGTCTCTATGACTCCACCCTTGCCGTCATACTCGATCAGAGAGTCGTGCTTCTCGGCGGTGCCCTCTGTCAGAGGCTGGAACCAGTGGGTCACGTGGGTCACGTGATGCTCCATAGCCCACTCTTTCATACCCTTTGCGACTCCGTCAGCGGTCTCCCTGTCAAGGGACTTTCCGTTGTCGATGCAGTCAAGGAGTGCGTTCAGGGTCTTGGCGTCCAAGTACTTGTGCATCTTGGGACGGTCAAAGACCAGTTCTCCGTAGTAGTCGGAGGTCTTGCCCTCAGGGCGCTCAGCCGGAACTGCCTTCTTTTCGAAGGATTCCTTCACCAGATCAAATCTGTCAATGCTCATAATTTGTCTATTTGTTAAAGGTGTGTATTTCCTTAACTATATATTGTGTAATCAAAACTATCCTCAAACCTCAAGGCCGCTTCAAAAAGGAAGAAGGCTGATCCACGAGAGACCAGCCTTCAATATTTAAATCATAATATCCTTTTTCCGTAATGAATATGCCGTCAGGCTGGAAGACCGGCACACACGAAATCGTTCAGGACCTGAACATTCTGGCTCTGAAATCCCTGCTGGAACTGCTGCTGTCGATATGTGTGGGCTTCCGAAAACATCCTTGAAAAATTTTGATGGCGCAAGTTATGAAATCAATCCTTAAACTCAATGATTTTTTTTGATTTTATCGGTTTAGAACAAAAATTCCAACTTCTCTGGCAATCTCGTATAATCATCAATCCGGATATAATCCATTCCGCCGAGACGGATCTGGCTGTCGTTGCCACCGTCCGCGAAATCGTCCCCGACAAACAGGATCTGGTCAAACGAGTAGCCATGCTCGGCGGCATAACGCAACACAGCATCCAACTTGTTGTACTGCTTAGGAGTGATGTCGAACGAAGTTGTGCCACCGATGAACACGGAATAATCCTTGAATATTTCCTTAACCTCCGGGAACATCGCGCGTCTTTTGATCTTGTCCGGATCGAAAGTGAGTTTGGCCTCCTTGCCGGCCTTGGTGCCAAGCAGTCCGAAAGTCACCATACCGGACTCGTGATATTCAAGAGACTCGCCGCTGAAGTCGGTGTAAGCATATTTCTTGCGCAGATAGTTGCAGCTCTTCTCGAAGAACTTTTTGTCCACCTGCGCCTTGTCCTCCCTGACAATCTGGAACTTGCCGTCCACAATACGGCTTTCGGCCATGCCATAGTTGCCAAGGATTGTGATAGGATATTCACCCATCTGCTTGTAGATTCTCTCGCAATTGCCAGCCCCCGCCATGATGATCTCGTAACGCTTTGCAAGAGTATCGAGCACCGCCCTATTGGCTGCGGTCAGCTGGGTCTTGTGCTGAGTCAAAGTTCCATCCAAGTCAAAGCAGATCAACTTCTTCTCCTGTTTCCACCTCAGCTCGCGGATTGAGTCCATAAGGCGTTTCATTCCCTGCGGCTGGTCCGTGGAGACGTAGGTGACTCCGTGCCTCATCGCGAAATCGGCGAGATCATAACTGTTCACCGGCCAGAGGACCGTCTGAAGTCCGGCCGCGTGCACCTCGTCCAGATAGTGGGCGGAGTTGATCACCACATTATAATTATAGGACACACCGGCGTAGCCCCTGTCCTTGAGTTCTTTCAATGAATATGTCTTCCTGGACGTGATCGGGATCACCTCAGCACCCGGATGCAGACGCAGGACCTCGTCGCAGAGATGCTCGCTGAAAGAGATGAAGCACATCTGATCGTACATATTCATTTCATCACAGAGAGCGATGACCTTCTCCGCCAGCTGGGTTTCCCTCGCCGGAGTCGGATGCGACTTGAGTTCAAGGAACAACTTCAGCGCCGGAGTGCGCTTCGCCTGGGTGAAATATTCCCTTAATGAAGGAATATGGTCGCCGTTCGGGAGGGTGCAGCTCTTGACGGTGGCATAGTCAAGTTTCTGAATATCCTTGTACTTCGTCCCGGGGATCATCGGGCCGTGCAGGATCACGAGCGAGTCGTCCGTGGTGAGATGCACGTCCAGCTCGACGCTTTCCACGCCGAGTTTCTGGGCGCCGGCAAGGCTGGTCAAAGTGTTTTCAAAAGACCCAGGATGGGCGTAGAAGCCTCTGTGGGACATAATTTTGGTCTGCGCCGGAAGCATCACGGCGCAAAGCAGTGTCAAGACTGCCGAGAGAACAAACTTTTTCATAGTCCAAAATTACGAAAAAATTGCCGGATGTCGGAATTTGTCCGGGTGAAGTTTTTCACTTCAATGTATTTTCCTGATTTCGGTTAACTCGGTTTTATAGATTATTACTTGTAAAAGTTGACTTTTAGGACATTTCAAACAAATCAAAACAGCCCCCCAGATTTGACAATGATTCTAATGATTGCTATCTTTGCCCCGTGAAGGTTCTTTGGCTCAGGTTTGAGGCCAAGGATCAAAAGGGAATCCGGTGTGAATCCGGGACAGTACCCGCTGCTGTGAGTTCCTTATAAATATGACGCGGCTTTCTTATGCCACTGGCCGGACACTGAATATTCAGTTTTCCATACCGCCGGGAAGGCGCCGCGTCAGGAGCGAGTCAGAAGACCTGCCTTCGCAAAACTTTACGGCCTTGCCTGCGGGATCACGGGCGGCGGCCGGACTAAAAATTTATGAAACGAATATACCGTCTCATAGCCTCGGCCTGCATTCTGGGATGCGGGCAGGTGGTTTTTGCACAGACTTCCGGCGACTCCACAGCTGTTCACCGGAAGGATAATTCATTGGATAGCACCCAGGTTATCAAGGAGTCCATCATCATCGGCACCCCTGCCGGTTACAAATACCGGGAGGTCGTCCCGGCGCAGACCCTGAAGGAAGAGGAGCTTCAACGACTGAACAGTTTCTCGGTCGCTGACGCTATCCGCTATTTCTCCGGAGTGCAGTTGAAAGACTACGGCGGGGTCGGCGGCCTCAAGACCGTGAACATCCGCTCGATGGGCACAAACCATATGGCCGTGTTCTATGACGGAATACAGCTCGGAAACGCACAGAACGGACAGGTGGACCTGGGACGATTCTCGCTGGACGATGTGGAGGAGATCTCCTTGTACAACGGGCAGAAAAGCGACATCTTCCAGTCAGCCAAGGACTTCGGGGTCTCGGGAACGATCTACATCACGACCCGGAGGCCGCGGTTCGAGAATGGTCGGAACGCGAACTTCAAGGCCACGATGAAGACCGGATCATTCGGCCTCATCAATCCGTCCATCCGCAGCGAGTACAAGATTTCGGATGCCGTAAGCGCCTCATTCAGCGGAGAATGGGTCAACGCCACCGGCAAGTACAAGTTCCGTTACCGCAGGCGTAACTCATTGGGAGAGATCGCCTACGACACGACCGCTGTCCGGCACAACGGCGACATCAACGCCACCAGGCTTGAAGCCGCGCTACACGGAACGCTCGACGAAGGGCGGTGGACCGTCCGGGCATATTCATACAACTCGGAGAGGGGCATTCCGGGTGCCATCGTGAACAACGTGTTCCGCAACGGCGAGAGGCTTTGGGACACCAACTCGTTCATCCAAGGCTCTTTCACGAACAAGTGGAGCCCGAAGTTCAGATCCCTGATCAACGCCAAATACGCCGCCGACTACACACATTACGAGAATCAGGACGCGAAACTGATCCAGACGAAGAACACCTACCGACAGAAGGAGTTGTACGCTTCCTGCGCGAACCTCTATAATATAATGGAGAACTGGGAGGTGTCCCTCGCATACGATTTCCAGTGGAACACCCTGGACGCGAAATTCTACATGCCGACGGAAAGCGACGGCACATTCCCCTACCCTACCCGCTACACGCAGATGGCCGCGCTGGCGACAGCATTCGAATGGGGCAGGATCAAAGGCCAGGCCAGCGTTCTGGGTTATTTCGTGCACGAGAAGGTGAAGCGTTTCGAGGCCAGGCCGGACAAGGCGGTCGCCACACCGGCTTTCTTCCTGTCCTACAAGCCGTTCCACAGACAGGACCTGTCGGTGCGCGCGTTCTACAAGCGGATGTTCAGGATGCCGACGTTCAACGACCTCTACTACACGGATATGGGCAATGCCTTCCTGAAGCCTGAATACGCCGAGCAGTTCAACATCGGACTGAAATACACCAAGAATTTTATGAATATGCCCGCTCTGCGCACTGTCGACGCTTCCGTGGACGCCTACTACAACCACATCACGGACAAGATCATAGCCTACCCGAAAGGTCAGCAGTTCCGTTGGACGATGCTCAATCTCGGAGAGGTGGACATCAAGGGGGTTGACATCGCCCTGAACTCGGCCTGGGCTTTCGGCGAGGTGGAGGCCACGGCCAGACTCCAGTACACTTACCAGGAGGCGATAGATGTCACGGATTCCGCAGACACATATTACCGGGACCAGATCCCGTATATTCCTTGGCACAGTGGTTCGGCCGTGCTGTCGCTCTTCTACAAGGGCTGGGGACTGAACTACAGTTTCATCTACACCGGCGAGCGCTACAACCAGCAGGAGAACATCCCAAGGAACCACACCCAGCCGTGGTACACCAGCGACCTCTCAGTGCAGAAGTCCTTCGCCATCCGCACCCGCACCCTCAAACTAACCGCCGAGATCAACAACCTCTTCGGCCAGGACTACGACGTGGTGCTGAACTACCCGATGCCGAAGACGAACTGTCGGTTTGTCACGAGTTTTAATTTTTAAATCAATATGTTATGAGACACACAAACAAAATCATCAAAGCCTTGGCCATCGTCCTGTTTTTCGGGGTGGCCATCTGCGGCTGCCGCAAGGAAGAGACCATCGTTCCTCCAGTGTACGGCCCACTCGGATTCCAGACAGATCCCGATGCGGATCCGATAGGAATGTACGTCCTCAATGAGGGCAATATGGGCAGCAACAAGGCTGACATCGACTTTCTCGACTACCGCGAGGCCTCCTATGCCTGCGGAATCTACGCAGAAAAGAATCCGACGGTTGTCAAAGGATTGGGAGACACCGGCAACGATCTCCAAATCTATGACGGAAGGTTGTTCGCCGTCATCAACGGTTCGCACAAGGTGGAGGTGATGGATGCCTACACAGCAAAGAGAATCACCCAGATCGACATCGCGAACTGCAGGTACATCGCGTTCAAGGACAACTACGCATACGTAACCGCCTACGTTGGTTCTGACGCTGAGTTCTCCGCTGACCGCAAAGGATCTGTCTTCAAAGTCAACCTTGACACGTACAAGATTGAGGGTGAGACACAGGTCGGATACCAGCCTGAAGAGATTGCCATCATCGGGAACAACGTCTATGTGGCCAATTCAGGTGGCCACAGGGCTCCGAATTATGACTCAACCGTCTCTGTCATAGACCTGGATTCGATGAAAGAGGTTTACAAGATTGATGTCGCGATCAACCTCTGCCACATCAAGGCTGACTCCAAAGGCAATCTATGGGTGTCATCCAACGGCAATTATGTTGATGTCGCCTCGAATCTGTACCGTCTGGAAAAAGACGGGGCACAGTACAAAGTCGCTGAGACGATGAATATTCCCGTGTCCAATATGGCAATAGCCAATGACTCTCTCTACATCTACAGCAGCGAGTACAACTACGTCACCTCCAGCAGCACAATCAGTTACGCCATCGTCGATGCGGCACGTGCCAGCGTCGTCTCCAGAAAGATCATCACTGACGGAACCGAAAGCCAGATCGTGTCACCTTACGGAATCGCGGTTCATCCGACAAACGGTGACATATACATCACCGA
>ENA-UEYI01003167-UEYI01003167.1-human-gut-metagenome-genome-assembly--contig:-NODE-3167-length-10272-cov-5.481609_pt1 | contig 10272 bp, 8 predicted proteins | sample MGYA00242900_ERZ507916 | MGnify/ENA primary metagenome ERZ507916 (study PRJEB26167, sample SAMN06115521) | human gut metagenome | host: Homo sapiens | place: China:Chongqing | collected 2015-09-02...
GTACGCCGTGAGGGATTCGAACCCCCGGCCTTCTGGTCCGTAGCCAGACGCTCTATCCAGCTGAGCTAACGGCGCGTACTGCCTTGCTCCAAACAGCTTATTTATAATAGCATACCCAAAACGAAAATGCAAGAGTTTTTTTAAAAAAATTTCCACTTTTTTTGTAGGACTTGTAAATCAACAGAAAATTTGCTATAATATCTAAAAAATACAGCGGAAAACGCGGAAATGCGGTGTTGATATGGAGCGAAGCGCAATCAGGAGTGTGGCGTTCGGAGGATTTGACAAGGAAGATGTTGCCCGCTATATCGAGCAGCTCTCACAGGAGACGGAAAAACTCCGGGAAGAACGGGACGCTTTACAGGGAAAAGCAGACTGCTTGGAGAAGGAAGCAGACGAACTGAGGACTCAGGTTCAGGAACTCACCAAGGCCAGAGAAGAACTTTCAGCAGAGATGGCGCGTCTTGCGCCGCTGGAGAAAGAGAATGCCCAGTTAAAGGAACAGGTGGAGGCGCTGCGTCCGGACGCGGAGGCCCATGTCATGCTGCGCGGTCAGGTTGGGGCTATCGAGTGCGAGGCCCGGCAACGGGCAGCAGAGCTGGAGGAGCACACGGCGGGACAGATGCACAAGGCGCTGGACCTCTTCCGGAAGCAGCACCAGATTTTGATGAGCACATTTGAAACGGCTTCCAGCCACATGACGGCGGAACTGCGGAAAATGGAAGTCACGCTGGCACAGCTTCCCAGGACCATGGATCAGACCGGCGTGGAACTGGATCGGCTGGCATCGGCTCTGGAAAAGGGTACTGATGCAAAAAGTGACAAAAAGTAACAAAATGCTGTTAAAAAAATCACAGGGGTGAACTTCCACTCCTGTGATTTTTTTAACACGATGCAGACGAAAATTGATTGATATATAACAAACAAACGCGGGGAGGACAAAAGGACGTCTGGTGAAATTGACAAAAAGACGGGCAAAAAAGAAAAAGACAGAAGCACTTTCTCCTGTCCGGTTCATTGTAGCATAAAAAGTTAGAAAAAGTAATATCCAAAGTACCAAGAAATATGGTGGTTGAGCCGGGCGGTTCTTGTACAAAAAGGGGAAAGTGCCAGAATTTAATTTTGTTTTCTTGTTTTCTTGGAAATAATCTCCTATACTGGTAAACGTAACAATGAATGAGGAAAAAAACAGCATCGGTTTGAGGGAAAAGCCGAAAATTTAGAAAATCTATTCTTCTGGAAGGTTTCCGGCAGATAGTATTTTCGGGTATTTGCTGTAGCACTTTGCAGGAAGGAGGGTGAACGAGAGATGTCCATAGAGGCGATCAGACAAGTCACGGAAACGGAACAGGCCAACAAGCAGAGCAGAGCCGCCGCGGAGGCGGAGGCGCGCCAGTTGGTCCTGGACGCCGAGCGGAACGGCACGGAGCTTTTAAAGCAGGTGCGGTCCGATGCGGCGGAACAGGGCAAGGACCTGCTGCGGCAGGCGGAGGAACGGGCGGCGCTGCGGGCCCAGGAGATCGCGCAGAAGGCGGAGGCGGAGAGCCGGCGCCAGCGCGAGCAGGCGGAACAGCATTTGGATGAGACCGCCGAGTTTATTGTAGAAAGGGTAGTGAAACACTGAGATGGCCATTGTCAAAATGAAAAAGCTCCATGTTATTGCAATGGCAGATCGCAGGGAAGAACTTCTGAAAGGACTGCTGCACCTGGGCTGTGTGGAGATCAGCGAACCCGGGGAGGTCCTTGCGGACCCCCAATGGGCGTCGCTGTTTCAGCGGAGCGGCTCGTCTCTTGCCGAGTGTAAGGGACAGCTCACCGACGTCAACACAGCGCTGGACGCCATCAAACAGTACGCCAAGTTGAAGGACGGCATGTTCATCAAACGCCATCCCATCACGGAAGCGGAATTCCTGGATGCCGGCGCTGCGGAAAAGGCTCAGGCAGCCTGTGACGCGGTGCGGGAGCAGTTGGGGATCCTGACCAAGGCCCAGAGCGAGGCTGGACGGCTGGAGAGCCGCGCTGCCGCCCTGAAGCCGTGGGAATCGCTGGACCTTCCGCTGGAGCGATCCGGCACCGCTCACACCATCTTCCGTCTGGGGGTCTGCCCCGGTCAGACGGATGTGGGCGCCATCCGCGTTCAGATGGAAGCGGAGGGCTTGGCGGCGGAGCTGTATGAGATCAGCGCCGACAAATTACAGAAGTATCTGCTTGTGATCGTCCACCGCGGCGATGAGGAGAAAACACAGGAGCTGCTGCGGCCCTTCGGCTTCAGCGCGGTGACTTTCCAGGGAATGACCGGAACGGCGGCGGAGAATATCCGTTCTCTGGAACGGGAGCTGGAGGCAAACAAAAAGACTCAGGATGACGCCGCTGCCGCCATCGCGGCCAGTGCGGAAAACCGGGACGCCCTTCGGATCTACGCCGACCGGCTCCGGGCCGAGGCAGCCAAGGAACAGTGCGCCGAGAGCGTCCTGACGGATGAAACGGTGCTGTATTTCCAGGGCTGGGTCCCGGCGGAGCAGGAAAAGGCGGTAGGCACGTTCCTGACGGAAAAGGGCTGCGCTTGGGAAACGCTGGACCCCACGGAGGAGGAGATCCCCGACGTGCCGGTGCAGCTGAAAAACAACTGGCTCACGAAACCTTTGAACATGGTGACGGAGATGTACTCCCTCCCCAGATACGACAATGTGGACCCCAACCCCCTGATGGCACCGTTTTTCATCCTGTTCTACGGTATCATGATGGCGGATATGGGCTACGGCCTGCTGATGTTCCTGGCGGGATTCCTCATCAGCAAAAAGTACGCGCCCAAGGGCACGGCGGGGAACCTGTTCGGACTGATGACCCTCTGCGGCATCAGCACCTTTATCATGGGCGCTCTCACCGGCGGCTTCTTCGGAGACTTCCTGACCCAGGTGGTCAAGCTCACCACCGGCGGCGATTTCACTCTACCGGCTCTGTTCACGCCCTTGGATGATACCCTGATGATCCTCATCGGAGCCATGGCACTTGGCATGGTGCAGATCATCACCGGTATGGCCATCAGCTTCGTGCGGAAGCTGAAAAACGGTCAGGTGATGGACGCTGTATGGGAAGAGCTGACCTGGTGGGTCGTGTTTGCCGGGATCGGCCTTATGGCCGCCGGCATGACCAGCGTGGTCCTCTATGTTGGCCTTGCCATGGTGGTCCTTGGACCGGTGCTGACCAACAAGGGCTTCGGCAAAATTACCGGGATCTTCGGTTCTCTGTACAATCACATCACCGGGTATTTCGGAGACATCCTCTCTTACTCCCGTCTGATGGCCCTGATGCTGGCGGGCAGCGTCATCGCGCAGGTGTTCAACACCCTGGGCGCCATTCCCGGCAACATCATCGTGTTCCTCATCATCTCGCTGGCAGGCAATGCCCTGAACTTCGCGCTGAACCTGCTGGGCTGCTACGTCCATGACCTGCGTCTCCAGTGCCTGGAGTACTTCGGCAAGTTCTACGAGGACGGCGGCAAGCCCTTCAAGCCCCTGATGGCGGACACCAAATACGTTGACATTACAAAATAAATCATTATTTAGGAGGAACCCTATTATGACTGAGTTGGCTCAAATGTTTGAATTGCAGCAGAGCGGTACTTTCTTCGGCAGCTGGGGCGGTCTGGCTCTGGCCCTGCTGGGCGCTGGCCTGGCGGCTGTTCTCTCCGGCATCGGCTCCGCAAAGGGCACCGGCATGGCCGGTGAGGCCGGCGCTGGCCTGCTGTGCCAGGACCCCGGCAAATTCGGTAAGGTCATGATTTTGCAGGTCATCCCCGGCACCCAGGGCCTGTATGGCCTGGTGGTGTGGTTCTTCGCCATTTTCCGCATGGGCCTGCTGTCTGGCTCCCTGCCCGAGCTGACCATTGCCCAGGGCTTCCAGTATCTGGCGGCCTGCCTGCCCATGGCTTTGGGCGGCCTGTTCTCTGCCATCGCACAGGGCCGCGTGGCTGCCGCATCCATCAACATTCTGGCCAAGAAGCCGGATGACTGGTCCAAGGGCATGGTGCTCTGCATCACCGTGGAGTTCTACGCCATTCTGTCCCTGCTGGCTTCCATGCTGATGATCATCAATATCAGCGCCTGATCCCTGTAAGAAAGGGGATTCAATGATGAACGGAATTGATACCATTATCCAGCGGCTGAATACCGACGCGAAAGCGGAGACGGACGCCCTGCTGGAAAAAGCCCGGCAGGAGGCGGCGGCGGTCGCCGCCCGCTATCAGGCTCAGGCGGACAAGGAAGCGGCTGATCTGGCTGCCCGGAACGAGCGTCTGGCGGCGGAGCGGGAGGAACGTCTCATCAGCGCCGCCCAGATGGAGGCCCGGAAAACGGTCCTGGCTGCCAAGCAAGCGGTCATGGAGGAGACCTACGCCAAGGCGCTGGAAAAGCTGCGGAATCTGCCGGAGGCCCGTTACGTAGAGGTGCTGACGGAGCTGCTGCTTCAGGCCGCGCCTCATGGTGTGGGAGAAGTTCTCTTCTCCGCCCAGGATCGGGAAACGGTTGGGCAGGCCGCAGTGGACGCTGCCAACGGAAAGTCCGGCGGCAAGCTGACCCTCTCCGGCGAGACCGCGCCCATTCAGGGGGGCTTCATCCTCAAGGACGGCAACGTTGAGGTCAACTGTGCCTTTGATACGCTGGTTCGTTTGCAGAAGGCGGAAACGGCGGGACAGGTGGCTCAGCGGCTGTTCGGCTGAGGGGAGGTCATACCTTGGCTAACAAAATCAAAGATACGGATTATCTGGCGATCTCCGCCCGTGTCCGGGCCATGGAGACCACGCTGCTGACGGCGGAGCGCATGGAGCGTCTGCTGGAGGCCCGCAGCGATGAGGAAGTCTCCAAGCTTCTTCAGGACTGCGGCTATCCGGAGCTGGACGCCGCCCGTCCGGAGGCTATGGACGCAGCGCTGTCTCAGGCCCGGGAGGAGCTGCTCACCGACCTTGGCGACGGCGCGCCGGATCCCAGATATATCGACATATTCAAGCTGAAATACGACTATCACAATGCAAAGGCCATCCTGAAGGCAGCCGCTATGGGTACCAGCCCGGACCGGATGCTGATGGATATGGGTCGCATCGGAGCAGCGGAGCTGAAAACCGCCGTGGAAAGCGGAGAACTGGACAAACTGCCCGGCGCTCTGCCGGCGGCGGTGGCGGAGGCCAAGTCCGTACTGGATACCACCCGGGACCCCCAGCTCAGCGACATCGTGCTGGACCGTTGGATGTACCGGGACATGGCCCAAGTAGCAGAGGATACCGGCAGCCAGTTCCTTCGGGGATATGTGGAGACCCAGATCGATGCCGCCAATCTCCGGGCGCTGATCCGGACGCTGCGGATGGGGAAAAACGCCGATTTTCTGGCGGGCGTTCTCTTTGAGAGCGGCACCGTGGAACCGGCGGCGATCCTGGCGGCGGCGAATCACCCCACCGGCGGTCTGAACGAGATCTACGGCCCCACCCGGTTTGCACAGGCGGCGGAAGCAGGGGAGGCGGCCCTGAAGGGCGGCTCCCTGACGGAGTTTGAAAAGCGCTGCGATGACGCTGTCAGCGACTATCTGGCCGGGGCACAGATGATCCCCTTCGGGGAAGCTCCGCTGCTGGCTTATCTGGCGGCCCGGGAGACGGAGTACACCAACATCCGCATCCTGCTGATGGGCCACGCCGCCGGGCTGAGCCCGGAGGTCATCCGGTCCCGCCTGCGGCGGACCTGCGCGTAAGGAGGGGAGAACATGGCAGCAACGTATTCCATCGCCGTCGTGGGCGATTGGGAGTCCGTCATGGGCTTCCGGGCCTTGGGCTTGGACACCTATCCCGTCACCTCCGTGGAGGAGGCCCGGAAAACCGTCCATGACCTGGCCAAAACCGACTGCGCGGTGATTTACCTGACAGAGACCCTGGCCAAGAATATGGCCGACGTGCTGGACCGTTATAAGGACAATATCCAGCCCGCCATTATCCTGATCCCCGGCCGGGAAGGGTCTCTGGGCATCGGAAAATCGAACATCCAGAGCGCCATCGAACGGGCTGTGGGTGCGGATATCCTATAGACATTCAAGGGGGATCAGGATCCCCCTTGAGGATCCCCCTCGCCAGTTTGCGAACTGGCGTCGCCGCCCAAGGCGGCGGAGTCGAGTTGTTTTTGCCACGCACATGTCGCGGCAAAAAGATTTGAAAATAAGCTGCCGTCAGACGCGAAAGGTGGACTGACCTGAACTGGCATGGCGGTAAACGGCTTTGAACGGCAGGGGGGACCCAAGCGATTTTATTTGTTCCTTCTGTAAAATTGAAGAAAGAAGGTTATCGAATTTGAGCGGTAAAGTTGTTAAAGTTTCCGGGCCGCTGGTGGTGGCTACGGGCTTGGCGGACGCCAATATGTCCGACGTGGTCCGTGTCGGCCCCCAGCGCCTGATCGGTGAGATCCTGACCATGAAGGGTGACACCGCCAACATTCAGGTCTATGAGGAGACCTCTGGTCTGGGCCCTGGCGCCGAGGTTGAGACCACCGGCGCGCCTATGAGCGTGGAGCTTGGCCCCGGCATGATCGAGGGCATTTATGACGGAATCCAGCGTCCGCTGGAGAAGATCGTGGAGAAGGTAGGCGCCTGCATCACCCGCGGCGTGGAGGTCCCCGCCGTGGACCACGAGAAGAAGTGGGAGTTCAACGCGGTGGCCAAGGTGGGCGATCAGGTCATCGGCGGCGACATCCTGGGCACGGTCCAGGAGACGGCCGTTGTGCTCCATAAGATCATGGTGCCGCCCACCATGCGCGGCACCATCACCTCCATCCAGAGCGGCTCCTTCAACGTGACGGAGACCGTCGCCACCCTCAAGACCGAGGACGGCAGGGAAGTCCCCCTCACCATGCTCCAGAAGTGGCCCGTCCGTGTGGGCCGTCCCTATACAAAGAAGTATCCCCCCAAGCGGCCTTTGTGCTCCGGTCAGCGGATCATCGACACCATGTTCCCCATCGCCAAGGGCGGCACGGCGGCAGTCCCCGGACCCTTCGGCTCCGGCAAGACCGTGGTGCAGCACCAGTTGGCCAAGTGGTCTGACGTGGACATCGTGGTTTACATCGGCTGCGGCGAGCGCGGCAACGAGATGACCGACGTTCTGCGGGAATTCCCGGAGCTGAAGGACCCCCGCACCGGCGAAAGCCTGATGAAGCGGACGGTGCTGATCGCCAACACTTCCGATATGCCTGTGGCCGCCCGTGAGGCGTCTGTGTATACCGGTATCACCATCGCGGAGTACTTCCGCGACATGGGTTATGATGTGGCCGTTATCGCCGACTCTACCTCCCGCTGGGCCGAGGCCCTCCGTGAGATGTCCGGCCGTCTGGAAGAGATGCCCGGCGAGGAAGGCTACCCCGCGTATCTGGCCTCCCGTCTGGCCCAGTTCTACGAGCGTGCCGGCAGCGTGGAGTGCATCGGCTCCGACGAGCGCCGGGGCAGCCTGACGGCTGTGGGCGCCGTGTCCCCTCCGGGCGGCGACCTGTCCGAGCCGGTTTCTCAGGCCACCATGCGGATCGTCAAGGTGTTCTGGGCACTGGACTCCTCTCTGGCCTACAAGCGCCATTTCCCGGCCATCAACTGGCTGAGCTCCTATTCCCTGTATCTGGACTCCCTGAAGCCGTGGTTTGACGAAAATCTCGGCCCCGAGTTCATGCGGGACCGCACCAAGGCTATGGGCATCCTGCAAAACGAGGCCAGCCTGAACGAGATCGTTCAGCTGGTTGGTAAGGACGCTCTGGGCGCCGGCGACCAGCTGACGCTGGAGGTGGCCCGTATGGTCCGCGAGGACTTCCTGCAGCAGAATGCCTTTATGGATGTGGATAGCTTCTCCGACTACGAGCGGCAGAAGAAGCTGCTGGGCATGATCCTCAGCTATGACGTCCTCTGCCGGGACGCTATCGCCAAGGGCGCTTCCGCCCAGGAGCTGTTCCAGATCCCGGCCCGTGAGCAGATCGGCCGCGCCAAGAGCGTGCCTGCTGAGGAATACGCGGCGGTTTACGATCAGATCCAGTCTGATATGGAGCAGCAGATCGCTGCCATTGCAGCCAAAGGAGGGGACGACGAATGATCCGTGAATATAAAACCGTTGAGGAGATCAGCGGCCCTCTGATGATGGTCCGCATGGTGGAAAACGTCACCTATGACGAACTGGTGGAGATCGAGCTGCATGACGGCTCCCTCCGCCGGGGCAAGGTGCTGGAGGTCAACGGCGACGCCGCCGTGGTCCAGCTCTTTGAATCCGCAGCCGGTATCAATCTGGCGGACGCCAAGGTCCGCTTCCTGGGCCACCCCCTGCAGCTGGGCGTGTCCGGCGATATGCTGGGCCGCGTGTTCAACGGCATGGGCCAGCCCATTGACGGCGGCCCCGACATCCTCCCCGAGGAGTACCGGGACATCAACGGCCTGCCTATGAACCCCGCCGCCCGCGATTATCCCAACGAGTTCATCCAGACCGGCGTTTCCACCATTGACGGCCTGAATACGCTGGTCCGCGGCCAGAAGCTGCCCATCTTCTCCGGCTCCGGTCTGCCCCACGCCAATCTGGCGGCGCAGATCGCCCGTCAGGCCAAGGTTCTGGGGGATGAAGGCTCCAACTTCGCCGTGGTGTTCGCCGCCATCGGCATCACCTTCGAGGAATCCGAGTTCTTCGTCAGCGAGTTCAAGCGCACCGGCGCCATTGACCGTACCGTGCTGTTCAGCAACCTGGCCAATGACCCCGCCGTGGAACGTATTTCCACCCCCCGTATGGCCTTGACCGCCGCTGAGTATCTGGCCTTTGAAAAGGGGATGCAGGTGCTGGTCATCATGACCGACATCACCAACTACGCTGAGGCTCTGCGTGAGGTCTCCGCCGCCAAGAAGGAGGTCCCCGGCCGCCGCGGCTTCCCCGGCTACCTCTATACCGACCTTGCCACGCTCTATGAGCGTGCCGGCCGCCGCATCGGCAAGAAGGGCTCCATCACCCTCATCCCGATCCTGACCATGCCGGAAGATGACAAGACGCACCCGATCCCCGACCTCACCGGCTACATCACCGAGGGCCAGATCATCCTCAGCCGTGATCTCTACCGCAAGGGCGTCATTCCCCCCGTCGACGTACTGCCGAGTCTGTCCCGACTCAAGGACAAGGGCATCGGCCCGGGCAAGACGCGCGAGGACCACGCGGGCACCATGAACCAGCTCTTTGCCGCGTATTCTGCCGGCAAGGACGCGAAGGAGCTTGCGACCATTCTGGGCGAGAGCGCGCTTTCCCCGACAGACCGCCTGTACGCGAAGTTTGCCGAGGAATTCGAGCGGCGCTATGTCAGCCAGGGCTACGAGGAGAACCGTTCCATCGAGGAAACGCTGAACATCGGCTGGGAGCTGCTGTCCATCCTGCCCGAAACGGAGCTCAAGCGCATCAAGCCGGAGTTCATCGAAAAGTATCTGCCCAAAAAGCAGGCGTAAGGCGGTGTTCGCATGGCCAGTAAAACGATCAATCCGACCCGGATGGAGCTCACGCGGCTCAAGGGCCGCCTGCGCACGGCTGTGCGCGGCCACCGGCTGCTCAAGGACAAGCGCGACGAGCTGATGCGGCAGTTTTTCCTGATTGTGCGGGAAAACAAGGAGCTGCGCGCCAAGGTCGAGAAGGGTATTGAGGAGGCAAACCGCGCCATGACCGTTGCGTCGAGCGTGATGTCCCCGGAAATGCTCCAGCAGGCGCTTTGCCCCAAGAAGGAGCCCTGCGCCCTGCAGCGCAGCCAGCCCCTGTGCGGTCAGGTTTTCCGGGCAGCCGGAGCCCATTCCGATGAGAGAGATCATACCAGAACCTCCTTGCAGCGTGCCAGAATTTGTGCGGCAGTTTGTCCGTTTTCAGCCGGGCGGCGCACCACGATCAGCTGTGCACCGGTGTCCTGCGCGGCCTGTGCCTTTTCGGCAAAGCCGCCCGCCGCGCCGCCGTCCTTTGTGACCAGATACCGAATGGAAAATTGCTTCATCAGGGCGCAGTTCAGCGCATAGCTGAATGGCCCCTGCATGGCAATGATGTTCCGGTGCGGGATACAGGCATCCTCGCAGGCGGCAATGCCCTCCCGCGTGGGCAGCACCCGGGGGAACAGCCGCTCCGGGTTGAGCGCCGCAAAGGCGGTAAGCTCTTTTGCGCCGGTAGCCAGCAGCACATTGCCGCTGCACCCGGCCAGAAACGCAGCGGCGTGGGCGGCGGTGGCAAACACCATGCTCCCGGCAGGCAGCGGGCTTTCTGCC
>ENA-UEYI01003176-UEYI01003176.1-human-gut-metagenome-genome-assembly--contig:-NODE-3176-length-10256-cov-4.185676_pt1 | contig 10256 bp, 9 predicted proteins | sample MGYA00242900_ERZ507916 | MGnify/ENA primary metagenome ERZ507916 (study PRJEB26167, sample SAMN06115521) | human gut metagenome | host: Homo sapiens | place: China:Chongqing | collected 2015-09-02...
TCCTGCGCCGGTCTGCTCTTCCACATCTTCTCCTCCCTCGCTTTCGCCGCCCTCCTCTTGCGGTTCAACTATTGATTCGCATCTGGAAGGGGAGGCTTATGGCCTCACTTCGCCAGCCAGATGGTCTTTGCGAGGCCTTCGGCGGCTTCGAGGAGGCCGATGCAGCGCTCGAGGGACGTGGAGGCGCAGACGACGCCGTGGCCGCCGAGCAGGCAGATGGGGCTGTCGGCCAGCGCTTCGCCGATGCCGCGGTGGATCTCATGCGTGCCGGGCTTGCCGTAGGGCAGGCAGGTGAAGTGCGTGAACACCTCGCGCAGCGAGCAGGTCTCCGGGACGTCAAAGTTCTGATACCGCAGCGCGTAGGCTGTCAAAAACGGGCAGTGGCTGTGGACCACAGCCGTCACATCCGGCCGCGCCTGATAGACGGCCTCATGCAGCAGATACTCGCTCGAGCGCCGGCCGCGGCCGCCGATCTGCTCGCCCGCGGCATTCATGACGCAGATATCCTCTTTTTCCAGCAGAAGCTTCATCCGGCCGGAGGGCGTGACGTAGGTCAGCCCGGTCTGCCGGTCGATGACGGAGGCGTTGCCCTCCAGCGCGGTGACGAGGCGCTTTTGCTCCAGAATGTGGGCAAAATCGGCGAGCTGCTGTGCATAGTCCATGACAAAGGTCTCCTTTTTGTACGTTTGTCTGTATTTTAAATGGTCCGCCGCCCAAAGTCAACGGGCGGCCGTGAAAACAGGAGGTACTGAATATGCTGAACAATATCCCCCCGATCCTTTCCCCGGAGCTGCTGAAGGTCCTGTGTGAGATGGGCCACGGCGACCGGATCTGCATCGGCGACGGCAATTTCCCCGGCGTCTCGATGGCAAAGCCCAACAACTGCGTCTTCCTGCGCGCCGACGGCCACGGCGTGCCCGAGCTGCTCGACGCCATCCTGCAGGTCATCCCGCTGGACGAATATGTCGAGCACCCAGTCATGATCATGCAGGTCACGGAGAAGGACAAGGGGCTGGAGGTCCCCATCTGGGACGAATACAAGAGGATCGTCGCCAGACACGACGCGCGCGGCGCGGCCGCCTTCGGCAGCTACGAGCGCTTCGAGTTCTACGACGAGGCCCGCAAGACCTACTGCATCCTGCAGTCCGGCGAGACGGCCATCTACGCAAACATCATCCTCCAGAAGGGCGTCATCAAGTAAAAATGGCATAAAAAACGGACGTATCACACAGATACGTCCGTTTTTTTGCGGCTGTTTACACCGCTGCCGCGGGGAGCAGGTTGGTCATGCTCTTGAGGCTGATGGCGAGGGTGGAGGCGTTGTGCAGCAGGGCCGAGGTGGTGGGCGGCAGGATGCCGGCCACGCCGAAAATGATGAGGCCGAGGTTGAAGCCCACGATCGTGCGGTAGTTGCGGTGGATGCGGGCCATGAGCGCTTCGCTGATGCGGCGGAGCGTCACGAGCTCGAACAGATCCTCCGAGGCGATGGTGATGTCGGCGATCTCGCGCGCGATGGCTGCGCCGGTCGAGATGGCGACGCCCGCGTCGGCCTCCGAGAGAGCAGGGGAGTCGTTCACGCCATCGCCGATCATGATGACGGTGCGGCCCGCGGCCTTTTCGCTGCGGATGAAGGCGGCCTTGTCCTCCGGCAGGACCTCGGCAAAGAACTCGTCCACGCCGACCTCGGCGGCGACGGCCGCGGCGGTCCTGCGGTTGTCGCCGGTCATCATGACGACCTTGCGGATGCCGCAGGCGTGCAGGGCGCGGATGGCGTCCTTCGCCTCGGCGCGCAGCGGATCGGAGATGCAGATGACCGCGGCCAGCTCGCCCGCGATGCACAGATACAGATGGGAATACTGCGCGTCGAGCGTGTCGAATTTCTCCTGCTCGGCGGCGGGGATGGTACAGCCCTCGTCTTCAAAGACGAAATGAGCGCTGCCGATGAGGACCTTTTTGCCCTCGACCATGCTGGAGATGCCGTGCGCGACGACATACTGCACCTGCGAGTGGTATTCCTCATGCTTGAGGTTCTGCCGCTTGGCCTCGTCGACGACGGCGTTGGCCATCGAGTGCGGGTAATGCTCCTCCAGGCACGCGGCCAGCCGCAGCATTTCAGAGGCCTCGTGGCCGCCGAAGGTGACGATCTGCGCGACCTTCGGCGTGGCGTAGGTCAGCGTCCCGGTCTTGTCGAAAACGACCGTGTCGGCCTTGGAGACGGCCTCCAGGAAGCGGCCGCCCTTGACGGAGCTATGGTAGCTGCTGCTCTCGCGCATGGCCGAGAGCACCGCGATCGGCATAGAGAGCTTCAGCGCGCACGAGAAGTCGACCATCAGCACGGCGAGCATCTTCGTGACATTGCGCGTGAGCAGATATGTCAGCGCCGTGCCGCCGAGCGTCCAGGGGACGAGGCGGTCGGCCAGCCGCGAGGCCTTGTCCTCGGCGGTGGACTTGAGCTTTTCGGATTCTTCGATCATGCGCACGATGCGGTCATACCGGCCGCCGCCGAGCGCCTTTTCCACCGAGACGACGCATTCGCCCTCCTCGATGACGGTCCCGGCGTAGACGTAGCTGCCGGCGCGCTTGGCAACGGGCAGGGACTCGCCGGTGATGGAGGCCTGGTTGACCGTGGCTTCGCCGGAGACGACCTTGCCGTCGAGCGGGATGAGGTTGCCGGTGCGGACGATCATCCGGTCGCCCGGGCGGACGTCGCCGATGGGGACGAGCAGCTCGGTCTCGCCGGACTGCAGCCAGACCTTGTCGACGTTCAGGGCCATCGCGCCCGCGAGATCGGCGACGGACTTCTTGTGCGTCCACTCCTCGAGGATCTCGCCCAGCCGCAGCATGAACATGACGGAGCCCGCAGTATTGAAATCGCCGCGGAGCATCGAGACCGTCACGGCCGTGGCGTCGAGCACGGCGACGGAGAGCTTGCCGTGCCAGAGAGCCTTGAGCCCCTCCTTGATGTACTTGACCGAGCGGAACAACGCGATGGCCGTCGTGATGGGGTAGGGCAGGAACAGCCGGGAGAACGCGCGACGGCAGACCGTGAAGACGAGCTTGTCCTCATACTCGCGGTTGAGCTGCCGGGAGGTATGCTCCGGCACGAGCGCGACGGCCTGCTCCGAGGTGAAGGAGAAGACGGCCAGCGCCCGGATGAGCGCGGTCCGGTCCGCCTGGTAGGTGATGATGGCGTCCTGCGTGCGGTCAAAGACCTTGACGGCGGTGACGCCGGGGACATTTTTCAGATAATATTCCAGAATATCGGCCTCGCGCAGCGACATGCGGCGGCAGGCAAGATGCACGCGCATACGCCCGGGGGACTGATGCAGAATGGTACATTTCATAGGATGCTGTGAACCTCCAAAAAACCGGAAGAGCCGCGCGGCGGCTCTTCCGGGCGGACTTCAGGTGTTACTCTGCGTCGGCAGAAGCGTCTTCGATGGTCTCGGGCTCGGCCTCGGCGGCGCGGCGGTCATTGATGGACTTGGCGTCGGCGTAGATGTCGTCCGCGCCCTCGCGGATGGTGGTGACGGTCTGCATGACGCAGTCCTTCGCGCGAAGAACGGCGGCGGTGGTGTGGGCGTAGACCGTCTTTGCTTCCTTGCTGCTCAGGATCTTAAGACCGGCGGTGCCGAACAGAACGCCTGCAGCGAACAAACCAAGATGTTTCATAAAAAATCCTCCTGTTATGTATGTCAGCCGCACCGCGGAAGTTAGACACGACTAACATGTGATGAAAATATACATTTCGCGAAAACTATATATAGCACAGACGCGCGGAAAATGCAAGCCTGCTTTTATGAAAAAAGTATGAATTTCGGAGAAAAAAGGAGCTCCTGCGTTCGCAGGAGCTCCCAAAAGTGCTTAGCCGATGGTGCAGTACATGAAGTACTTGTAGCCGAGCGGGTTGGAGAAGAAGCCGTGGATGTTGCTGTCGAGCATGTAGATGTCGGTGTAGTAGTACAGCGGGACGATGCAGCCCGTGCTCATCAGCAGGTCTTCCGCCTCGTGCATCAGGGCGTAACGGGTCTCGGGATCCGTGCAGCTCTTGATGTCGGAGATCAGAACGTCGTAGGTCTCAGCCCAGGTGCCGTTTTCAACCTTGGTGTCATAACCGTAGGAGGTCAGGTCGAGGGAGTAGACCTTGGCGTCGGCGGCATTGCCTTTGCCGAACTGGACGTCGTTGTTGCCGGAGTTGGTGACCCACATATCCAGGAAGCAGATCGGATCGTTGTAGTCAGCCACCCAGCCGTTACGGGCGATGGAGTAATCGCCGGCCTTACGGGTGTTCAGGAAGGTGGCCCACTCCTGGTTCTCCAGGTTCATGGTGATACCGACAGCGGCCATCGCGGACTGCAGGTACTCGCCGATGGCCTTGTGGGCTTCGGAGGTGTTGTACAGGTAGGTCAGGGTCGGGAAGTCGGTGAACATGCCGGTGGACTCGTCATAGGTGTAGTACTTCTTCAGAGTCTCGACAGCGGATTCAAAGTTGGACTCGTAAGCGTCAGCGGAGACGTCGTAGTAGCCGACATAGTCGTCGCTGTGGCCGGCAGTCTCATAGAACTGGGTGCCGTCGGGGTTGGTCATGCCCATGGCGACGAAGGAGGAAGCGGGGATCTGACCGGCCTGGCCGATCTCTTCGACGATGTAGTTGCGGTCGAACAGCAGGCCGATGGCGTTGCGGATCTCAGCCTTGGCCTGCTCAGCCTCAGCGCCCGTCAGCGTGGAGGAAGCGGGGAGGATGTCCTCGTTGATGTTCCAGCAGACGTAGTAGGTGCCGATCTGGCCGGCAACGACGAATTCATCGGGATACTCAGCCTTCAGGCTGGCGATCTCGTTGGTGGGAACGTCGTCGATGAGCTCCCAGTCGCCGTTCTTGAAGTTGGAGAGCATGTTGTTGGCGTCGTCGGAGAGGTAGAAGTTGATGGTCTCCATCGTGATCTCATTGGCGTCGTAGAAGTTGGGGTTCTTGACCAGCGTGATGACGCTGTTGTGCTCCCAGGACTCCATGGTGTACGGGCCGTTGCAGACGTAGGTGGAAGGATCGGTCGCCCATGCGTCGTTGGAGACGACATCCTCACGGACCGGGAAGTAGGTCGGGAAGGCGAGGAGCTCATTCCAGTACGCAACATAGTTGGCGGTGGTGACCTGGAGGGTCTTTTCGTCGAGCGCGACAACGTTCAGCTGTGCGTCGGGGTTCAGGAAGTTGCCGGCGTCGTCAGTCGCCCAGATGTCGGCGTAGGCGTCACCGACCTCGACCATGTAGCCGTAGTCGGCGGCCAGCTCGGGGGAAGCAGCGCGCTGCCATGCGAATGCGAAATCACCAGCGGTGACCGGCTGGCCGTCGGACCAGACAAGGCCGTCACGCAGGGTGTAGGTGTAGGTCACGGTGCCGTCTTCGTTCTCAACGCCTTCGGGCAGCTCGGTCGCTGCGTCGGCAACGATCTGCAGGTTGCCGTCGGCATCCTGGGACCACTTGGCCAGGCCGGAGAACAGGTGAGCGAGCATCGTAGCGCCGTCGACGGCGGAGTTCAGAGCCGGGTCGATGGTGTCGGGCTCGGAGGCCAGGCAGACATTGATGACGCTGCCCTCGGTGCTTGCGGGCTCGGCAGTGGTATCGCTGCCGGTGGTGTCGGCGGTGTCGGTCGTGGTGCTGTCCGTCGTGGTCGTATCCTTGGCGGTGTCAGCGGAGCCGCTGCAGGCCACCAGAGAGAAAACCATGATCAGCGCCAGCAGAAGAGCAATCATTTTTTTCATTTTTTGATACATCCTTTCAAAAATTTTATCTCAATATGCAGTGCATATGAAGATCAGTTGATCTCGCCCACGCGGTGGCAGGCGACGAAATGGCCGGCGGAGACCTCCTGGAAATCCGGCATGCTTTCGGCGCATTTGTCGCATGCGTACGGGCAGCGGGTGCGGAAGGGGCAGCCGCTCGGCGCGTTCAGCGGGCTCGGGATATCGCCGGAGAGCACGATGCGCTGGTTGGCGCGGGCGATCTTCGGATCCGGGACCGGGACGGCGGACAGAAGCGACTTGGAATACGGGTGCAGGGGATGGTCATAGATCTCGTTGGCGTCGGCCAGCTCGACCATCTTGCCGAGGTACATGACGGCGATGCGGTCGGAGATATGGCGCACGACCAGCAGATCGTGGGCGATGAACAGATAGGTCAGGCCGAATTTTTCCTGCAGCTCGGCGAACATGTTGATGACCTGCGCCTGGATAGACACGTCCAGCGCGGAGACCGGCTCGTCGCAGACGATGAAGTCCGGGTTGACCGCGAGCGCGCGGGCGATGCCGATGCGCTGGCGCTGGCCGCCGGAAAATTCGTGGGCGTAGCGGGCGGCATGCTCGGAGTTGAGGCCGACATAGCCCATGAGCTCGAGAATGCGCTCCTGCCGTTCCTGCCGGCTGGAGTAGAGCTTATGCACGTCCAGCGGCTCGCCGATGATGTCGGCGACGGTCATGCGGGGGTTGAGGGAGGAATAGGGATCCTGGAAGACCATGGAGGCCTTGTTGCGGAAGGCCTGGATATCGGCCTTGGTCTGGATCTTCCTGCCCTTGTAGAGGACTTCGCCGCCGGTGGGCTTGTACAGGTGCAGGATGGTGCGGCCGACGGTCGTCTTGCCGCAGCCGGACTCGCCGACCAGACCCAGCGTCTCGCCGGGCTGGATGGCAAAGCTCACGTTGTCGACGGCCTTGAGCGGCTTCGTCCGGAACATGCCCATGTTGATGTTAAAATACTCTTTGAGATTGCGTACTTCGACGATCGGCTGTGCAGCTTCGTTTTTCATGCGTCGGCACCGTCCTTCCGTTCCGCGTCCTTGTCTTCGGCAAGCTCAATGCTGCCGTCCTCGAGGCCCTTTTTGACGTTCATCCAGCACGAGGCCAGATGATCCTCGTTGATCCGCATCCGCTCGGCGCGTTCGCGCAGGCAGATCTTCATGGCCGCCTCACACCGCGGGGCGAACGGGCAGCCGGCGGGCATATTCAGAAGGTCGATCGGCGTGCCGTGGATCGGCTCGAGCTTTTCGCCGACGTTGCTGGCCGAGGGGATCGAGCGCAGGAGGCCCTTGGTGTATTCGTGGCAGGGATTGTAGAAGATCTCGTCCGCCGTGCCCTGCTCACAGATGGAGCCGGCGTACATGACGATGACCTCGTCGCACATCTGGGCTACGACGCCAAGATCGTGCGTGATGAGGATGATCGCCATGCCGAGCTCCTTCTGCAGAGACTTCATGAGGTCCAAAATCTGCGCCTGGATGGTGACGTCGAGCGCGGTGGTGGGCTCGTCGGCGATCAGGATATCGGGCTCGCAGGCCAGCGCCATGGCGATCATGACGCGCTGGCGCATGCCGCCGGAGAATTCATAGGGATACTGCTTCATGCGCTTTTCCGGCTCGTTGACATTGACGAGGCGGAGCATCTCGACCGCGCGGTCCCACGCCTGCTTGCGGTTGCGGTCGGTGTGCAGGGTGATGGCTTCCATCAGCTGGTGGCCGATGGTGTAGGTCGGGTTGAGGGAGGTCATCGGATCCTGGAAGATGATCGAGACCTTGTTGCCGCGCACATGCTTCATCACGTCCTCGCCTGCGCCGACGAGCTCCTGCCCGTCGAGCTTGATGGAGCCGGAGACGATCTTGCCCGTGGAGGCGAGGATCTGCATGATGGAATACGCGGTCACGGATTTGCCGGAGCCGGATTCGCCGACGATGCCGAGCACCTTGCCCTTGTCAAGGAAGAAGGACACGCCGTTGACGGCCTTGACCTCGCCCGCGTCGGTGAAAAAGGAGGTATGGAGATCCTGTACTTCAAGTAAAGACATGCTGCTTCCTCCTTCCTTAACCGTTGAGCTTCGGGTCGAACGCGTCGCGCAGACCGTCGCCGAAGAGGTTGAGCGAGAGCACGATGAGCGAGATGACGAGCGCCGGGATGACCATGCGGTAGGGATAGGAGGTCAGGCCGTTGAGCGCGTCGGACGCCAGCGAGCCCAGCGACGGCATCGGCGCGTTGACGCCGAGACCGAGGTAGGACAGAAAGCTCTCGGTAAAGATCGCGTTCGGGATCTGCAGAGCCGTGGAGATGAAGATCACGCTCATGCAGTTGGGCACCAGATGGCGGGTGATGATCCAGCGGCCCTTGGCGCCGGTCGCCTGTGCGGCGAGGACGTATTCCTGCTCGCGCAGGGACAGGATCTGGCCGCGGATGAGTCTTGCCATCGAGACCCAGTAGAGGACGGCGAAGACGATGAAGAGGCTGATGATGTTGCTGCCGATCTTGGCCAGCGGCGTGCCGTCGAGTTTGTCGCCGATCGAGACCTTCAGGACCGTGGCGAGCAGGATGACCATCAGCGTATCGGGCAGGGAGTAGATGATATCGACGATGCGCATGATGATGAGGTCGACCTTGCCGCCGCAGTAGCCTGCGATGGAGCCGACTGTCATGCCGATGATCAGCACGATGAGGCTCGCGAAGAAGCCGACGGCGAGGGAAATGCGCGTGCCGTAGACGACGCGGATGAAGTAGTCGCGCCCGGCGGAGTCGGTGCCGAAGACATGCGGGAAGACCTTTTCGCCTTCCTCGATGCGCTTGAGCTCGGTCTTGCCGTACTCGAAGGGAGCGAGGTTATTGAACGAGGCGTCGACGGGCTTACCGGGACGCACGCCCAGCTGCTGGTCGTAGGAGTACGGCCAGAAGGCGGGGATGAGGATGGCCGAAAGCGTGATGATGGCTACGACGATCAGGCTCACGAGCGCGACCTTGTTCCTGCACAGGCGCTTGACGCCGTCCTTGAAGAACGTGGTGGACGGGCGCATCTGGACGATGTAGGACTTTTCCTCGTCGGTGGCGGGAATGAAGTCATCCATGTTGACATGGAGGGTGAATCTGTGTTTCTTATCCATGTTCGCGCCTCCTTAGTCCAGTTCGATCCGCGGGTCGACGATCTTGTACAGAAGGTCGGACACGAGGTTCATAATAATAATGAGACAGGCCAGAATGATGGTCGTGCCCATGATGAGCGGGTAATCACGGCCGGTGATGCTGTTGACGAACGCGCGGCCGATGCCGGGCACGGCGAAGATCTGCTCAACGACGATGGAGCCGGTGACGATGTAGGCGAGCATCGGCCCGAAGTAGGTGATGACCGGGATCAGCGAGTTTTTGAGCGCGTGGCCGAAGATGACCTTGAAGCCCGGCACGCCCTTGGCCCGGGCGGTGCGGATGTAGTCCTGCCCGAGCACGTCGAGCATCGACGAGCGGGTCAGACGCGTGATGTAGGCCATCGGGTAGAGGCCGAGCGTGACGACCGGCAGGATCAGGCCGTTTTTCTGCGCGCCGTTGGCTGGCAGAAGATGCAGGGAAACGGCGAATATGGTCAGGAGCAAGGCGCCCGCAATGAACGAGGGCATGGAGACGAAGGCGGTGGTGATGACCATGATGACCTTATCGATGACCTTGTTGCGCTGCACCGCCGCGACCGCGCCGAGCACGATGCCCACGACGAGCGCGCCGAAGGCGGCGATAAGGCCGAGCTTGGCTGAGACCTTCATGCCGTCGGCGATGATGTCGATGACCTGACGGCCGCGCTGCTTGAGCGAGGGGCCAAAGTCAAAGCGCAGGACGATATCACCGAGATAGGTAAAATACTGCTCCAGGACCGGTTTGTCAAGTCCGTATTTGGCCTCCATGGCGGCCTGCACCGCAGGAGTCGTCGCCTTTTCGCCGACGAACGGGCCACCCGGGACGGCGTGCATGACGAAGAAGGTGATCGTGATAACGACCCAGATCGTCAGGATCGCCAGACCGATTCGTTTGAGAACGTAAAACAGCGTCTTGGAATTCATCATTCATCCCCCTTTCAAAGACTGGAAACTGTCGCTTGCAGAAAGACAAGTGCTTTTCCTGTATTCGCTGGAGTATTGTTATGATACTATAAATGATTAAAGCAGAAAAATCAATCGGAAATTTTTAAAAAATGAAATTTTTTGCGTTATTCCCTGCAAAATTCAGCGATTTAATTGACAGAACATTAAAAATCACACAAAATACCCGCCGACGAGGGCGGAGCCTGCGGAAATGTGCACAGTTTCGCGGTTTTTGTTCTGCGGTGCGCAAAACGTGCGCATGCTGCGGGCAGATGTGCGGACTGGGCGGCCGGTTTTTCTGCCCCGCCGCCCGCCGGGCCGGTTTTCTGCAGGAAGCAGAGGAAAAAGCTGCAGAAAAAGGCTCCCCTTCCAGGGGCCGATTCCCCC
>ENA-UEYI01003178-UEYI01003178.1-human-gut-metagenome-genome-assembly--contig:-NODE-3178-length-10253-cov-4.752850_pt1 | contig 10253 bp, 9 predicted proteins | sample MGYA00242900_ERZ507916 | MGnify/ENA primary metagenome ERZ507916 (study PRJEB26167, sample SAMN06115521) | human gut metagenome | host: Homo sapiens | place: China:Chongqing | collected 2015-09-02...
AAAATATAAAAAGGATTCAACTGTCTATCCGTTATAAAAGAGCGGATGATAAAGATGCCGCACTGGAAAAGTTTAAAATCACATTTCAGAAACAGCGGTTATGGAATGAGGTCTTGAAGATAGAAAAAAATGCAGATGCACAGCTTGGACGCTCATTTGAATTTTCCTTACCGAAAGAATGGAGCAGACAGGAACAGATTGATTATACAACCGAATATATTCAAAAAACTTTCGTAGATAAGGGAATGTGTGCCGACTGGAGCATACACGATAAGGGTGATGGAAACCCACATGTGCATTTACTTGTAACCATGCGACCATTCAATCCGGATCATTCATGGGGCAACAAAGAAGTCAAGGACTGGGATTTTGTCAGAGATACTGACGGAAATATCGTGGTTGATGAATCCCACCCGGACTGGTGGCAGGATAAGAAAAATCCAGACCGTCATGGAATCCGTATTCCGGTACTTGATGAAAACGGAGTACAGAAAGTCGGGGCAAGAAACAGAAAACAATGGAAAAGGGTTCTGACTGACGCTACCGGCTGGAACAATCCAAAGAATTGTGAGTTATGGCGAAGCGAATGGGCTAGGATGTGTAACCGGCATTTATCCATAGACAATCAGATTGACCACCGCTCTTATGAAAGACAGGGCAAATTGAAAGTCCCTACGATTCATGAGGGTGCAGATGCAAGGAAGATTGAGGAAAAATATCTCACCGGGCAGATAAGGAAAGGTTCATGGAAGGTCGAGGAAAACCAGATGATAAAAAAACAAAATGCACTGCTGCAAAAGGTAATTGCAACCTTTGGTAAGGTATCCGGTGCATTGTCGATGTGGAGGGAGTGGTTGAATGACATTAGAAGAAAGCAAAGAAGTAATTCCCATGATGGAAGCAATGATTACACAGATAGAGGAACAGCAGAATATCATGGCAGAGATGCTTCAGGAGATACAGGAAAAGGACGAGAAGCTGATGTGCTTTCAGGAGCAGGAAGAACGATTGCAGCAATTAGAGAAAGAATTGTCAGAGCTACTACAAATCTTACCGAATACAGAAGAACTGTTGATGCTTCTGGAAGAAAAGACAGACCAGATACAGAAACTCACAGACGAAAATCAGCAATGGCAGGAATTGGCACAGAAATTAAACAGCGAGAACCGGCTATTGCAGAAACAGAACAGCGAATTACTGAACTTGAACAGCAATTAGAGAAAGGAAGGTTGATTGATGAACGAATTAAGAAACTCAAAGAGCGACGATCAACTGGAAGAGTTGCTTCTGCTGACAGAGCAGATGCAGGAAGAACTCGACCAGAAAGACCGGACTATCAGGGAACTGAAAGTGCAGCTCGACGAATCGCTGACCTTGAACGAGAAGTTAAACAGCGAGAACAAAACAGAGAACATTCAAGCCTTAAAGAACGACTTGAGGAAAACAAAAGAATTGTTGCAGAGCGAGAAAGAGAAAACACACACCGTCCAAGCCATGATAGAGGAATGTCGAGATAAGCAGAGACAGGCAGAACAGGAACGGGATTATGCACTCTCCCATCAGAAAAAAGTAGAGATACCGGTTGAAAAGCCGGTACTCTATCAAAAGTGCGGGAATTGTAAACAGACAGCTTATCTGAAAGCTAAGGAAAAGTATGATATGCAGAGGGAAAAACTGGCAGGCAGATATAAAACAAAAACAGCCATGTATGAAGCATTGATGTTTCTGCTGATATGGTATTCCGTATCAACTACTCTTTTTCAGATGATACGGTCAAAAATATTTATTTCTGATTGCGTGGTATTCTTTGATACAATCGCAACTTTCACACAGACCATTGCTGGCTGGGTTGTACTGGCAGGAAAGAACGTGGCACAGATTAGTGATGGAATATCCAATCCTGTCGTTGCTGGAATTATAAACTGGCTGATAAGAATATTGATTTGCGGTGGATGTCTGGTGGGTGTGGGAATACTTTTGGCATTCATCGAAATAAAGATTGCAGGGCTATATAAGAAATACTGTTGGGATATGATTACCATAATGGTGATACTTGTAAGTATGGCAATAGCTATCTACTTTGGGGATTGGATAAAGGAAGTATTGCCAATCAATCTGCTATTTCTCTTATTATTCGTGCAACTGGTATATGTTGGAATCAGGTGGTATGTAAAGGGATGGCGGGAAAACAGAGGTTATGTTTAAAAATAAAAAAATTGTCTGAGACGCAGCGAAGTAAATAAAATGAGTAGTATTATAAGAAGTCAGCAGTGCGTGAATAAACTGCTGGCTTCTTTTTTGATAGATACAGTCACTCTCAGAGAGTGTGCAGGATAGTAAAGTAATAACATCAACATGACGATATAGAAAATGCAGGGAAGCATTGTATTTCAAAGAGTTTGAGATACAGTGCTTCTGCGTTTCTATAGGAGATAGTCGTTCTATGCGGAAAATAGTCATTTGATGCAGAGAATGATCGAGTGAAAGATTTGTTTGATATAATAAAGAGTGCTAGGTGAGACTTGTATGGTTTATAGGCATGAGAGCAATTAAAGACAGGAATGAAAAATATGAACATTATTATTTGTGATGACAGGATAGATGACAGAAAAAATCTGTCAGATTTGCTGTCAGACTATGGTGAAAAAAAGAATTATGAGTTTGCTATTACAGAATATGATTCTGGAGAACAGTTATGCGAAGAACAATCGGCTTTGGAAGCGTGTCAGCTATTATTTCTGGACATCAATATGCAGGGGATGGATGGGCTGAAAACAGCTATGAGGATTAAAGAAAAATATCCAAAACTTCCAGTTGTGCTGGTGACGGCATACATGAATTACGCACTGGATGGATATAAGGTGAAAGCAAGCCGATTTCTGCTGAAAGATAACCTTGCAGATACTATAGAAGAATGTATGGATGATTTGATAGCAGAAATTAATAAAAACCGTAGGATTCTCGAATTTCGTTTTGTGGAAGGAACGATAAAACTTTATGCAGATGACATCATTTATATAGAAACAGAGCTTCACAAAAATGTATTTTATACAGAAAAAGGGACATTTCAGATTTATAAAAAACTGGATGAACTGGAAAACGAATTAAAGAATATGGGATTTGTGCGGGCGCATTTAAGTTTTCTTGTAAATATGAGGTACATTACAAAGATCAGCGGATATGTGATGACACTTACCACGGGAAAAAAGATTCCGGTTCCCAAGGCACGATATGCACAGGTGAAGAGGGAATATATGCTGTATAAAGGAGAAGAATAATATGACATTCTGGGTATTGGTATTTATTGCGGAAATGCTGGAAGTAAAAGGAACGCTATACTTTTTTGATACTTTTATGGAAAAAAGAGATGGCGGATATAGGAACAGATACAGATTTTTTGTTTATTGCGGAGTGCTTTATCTGGCAGCAGTCACAGGGATATGGATCGGAATGTTAAAATGTATCCTGATTATACTGGTTATGTCTTTACTAAATCTGGCTTATTATGAGGTCTCCTTCCGGCAGAGTTTTTTATTTTCAATCATCAACTATACAATGCTTGTATTGATTGATTATGTGACTGTTTTGCTGGGAAGAGGAGGTTCAATCCAAGAAAAATGGTTTTTACAGGCACTGATATCAAAGACGGCTTTTATCATTCTGATGTTGTTTATCAGAAGATTTAGCAAGACAAGAAAAAGCTACGGTCTGATTACAGGAAAAGAATGGTTACAGTTTTTCTGTGTTCCTGTATTTACGGTGGTCGGTTTCATTCTTATGTTTTATTCAGAAAACGATGATATGCAGAATGTATTTTTATTTCTTTCGGTGGGACTGGTTGCGATTAACCTTATCCTTATGGAGTTCATGCAGAATACCATTGAAAAAGAAGAGAGAATAAAAATTGCGGTACTTACGGAACAAAATCAGAAAAATCGTATTGCAGATTATCAGGATCGGGAAGAAATCTATGAGCGTCAGCGAAGAAAAATGCACGATTATAAAAATCAGCTTTCCACGATCCAGACATTGATAAAGAATGGACACACAGATGAGGCACTTTCCTTTACGCAGAAGCTGACAGAGAGCATAGCTGTCGAGATGTCGGCAATCAACACAAATCATCCAGTGGTGAATGCTATTTTAAACCAGAAATACCGCAGTATGCAGGAAAAACACATAGCAGTGATCCTAAAAGTAGGGGATTTGCAGGAGATCTGTCTGGAGGAGGAAGAGATTGTGATTCTGCTCTCTAATTTATTGGATAATGCAATCCGGGAGAGTGAAAAGGTACTGAAAAATACCGGAAAAGCGGTCATTCATCTGAAATTAGAGTGCGAAGATCATAAACTGATATTTGCGGTGAGAAATCCGGTGACAGAAAAGGTGGAAATTGAAAATGACACGATAAAGAGCAAAAGAGGGGATCATCACGGCATTGGGCTGTTAAATGTAAAAGCAGTTGTGGATAAATATGGCGGTGATATGGTGCTTTCCTGCGATGAAAATGAATTTAAGGCTGTGGTTATCTTGTAAAGAGATGGTCTTTGTGTGCGTAATATGGTCGTTTGATGATATGGGACTAGGAGAACAGGTTATTTTATCCGATAAAAAATAGAGGAAATAAGTATGTTATGAGAATTTTAAAGAATGAATATGATAAATGGATAAGTATATATAGAGGTTAAAATATATGCAGAGAAGGTAGAAAATATGAGGTGAATTCATGGGAATATCGATTTCAAATGCAACGAGTTCTGCTATTACAAAATATAGTGTATCGCTGAGAAGTGGAGAACCTGATTGGTCTATGATTCCAAGTGCAGGGAAAAGCAATAAGTCACAGGCAGAGTTTGTCTCTGAGATTAAGGAACTGGCTCAGAGAGCTGCCAACACTACGAGTAAAACGGAATTAGAATCTATTCACAGGCAGAGAACAAGGTTATGTGCAGAATACATATCCGATGTATCCCCTGACAGAAAGGCATTATATCAGCAGGCTAAAAATGCGGTAAAAAGTCAAAATGGTAATCCGAAATGCAAAGGAATCGGAGAATTATCATTGCTCGATTTTCTGGAGAGGGCAGAGGGGAAAAATAACAACCTTGCGCAAAAGAAGTTTGCTCTGGCGGGAGGAGGCACACTGGAATGTCCGATTCTGACAGGCGAAGGATATGGTGCCGACATTTCTTATCAAGGAACAAAAGTGTTGACCTATCTGGGAGATAGTTATGGATGGGGATGCGAAAGAACTCCGGCTGAGCGGGAAAAGGAAAGAGAATTTTACGGAATTTACTTCAATGAATACCATACGCAAAAGAATGCCCAAAGCTCAGAATTGAAAGAACTGCCGAACTATTTGGAAGAGAAAACGTCTTTTGATAGGAAAGCGTAAGGATATAGGTAAGATAACAGGTTTAATATGGGAGGATGTTTTATGTCAAAAATAACGGATTATGCTTTTTTGTTTCAAAAATCATTTGGGACATCAGGAGTAAATGCAATAGGCAGTTTTCAGTTGTCCCAGTTGAACAGCAGTTCTGTTCAGTCCAAGTTAAAAGCTGCCGGGATTAACACAAACAGCAAACAATATAAAGCCGCAGTAAAACAAATGATGTCTGCTGGAAATGGTGCAATGTATGGCAATATTCAGGGAATAAAAAATCTGATGAGTCATTATGACAAGGATGGAGATTATATCAACCCTGTAAATGGACTGGCAGGACTTTTAGTGACAGATGAAAATGAAAGTTCGAGAAAAAGGATCATATCAATTCCGGATAGTAGCAAAGAAGAAATGTATGAACTGACAAAAAAAGAGTTCCTGCGTGAAAACGGTGTCCACAATGGAGATACAACAAAACGTTCCGAGGTATATAACAATTTGTACCGCAAAATGCAGAAAAAGGACAGATTGGCTGCCGGGTACACCCTTGAAAAATATGAGAGAATTTACAGACAGGCATTTTATGATGCCGCAAAAAAGGCTGATCCTAACTGGGAAATTGGTAAGCCAATTAAAGATGGTGCATTAGATAGTGTTACAAGAGAATTGGCAGAGTCGGGGAAATCTCCTGCACAGGCAACGCTTGATACTAAAATTTAACATATCAGGTATATTTGAATAATTAAAAAGAGAAAATTTTGAGCTGATTGGAGGAACAAAAATATGAACATTAGTTCTGGTCTGAATACCGTATCTTCATTGTACGGTCAACAAAAAAGTAATTATATGAAAGCACCTGCATCTGCGGAAAAGACATTTTATACGGCTGAAACACCAAAGGTATACCAGATATTCACAACAGATAATATGTTGTGGACAGGAGGTAATGGTACAGGTCTTTCTTATTGCCTTAAATATGCGGATGATTCGACGGATGAAAATCCAGTGGTGTTAGCGAAAGGTGTGGATGAAAACGGAAAAGAGTTTGAGCAAAGAATATATATCAATGACGTTGATCCATCAAACGCCACAGTAGTCGAAATGCGTGCATTGGAGGCACATTACAAAGTGGAGAAGCAGGGAGGTTTCACGTCTCTGCCGCTTGAAGCTGGTAATATGGGACTTAACGACAGAAGAGATTTTATCGCAATGTTCAAAAAAAGCATAGAAGATTTAAACAAATTGGGAAGGTTTGACTTATCGTTGCTTTGGACGAAAAGTATGGATACATATCTTAATTTGCCAAATGCAAATAGTAAGTATAAATAAGGCTTAGTTATTTGGACATAGAAGGAAAAGAGAATTTAGAATAAACGAAGGAGATTGAGACAATGCAGTCAATATCAAGTTATATTAATCCTAATACAAGAGGACTTACATCTAATTACAAAAATACAGCTATTAAAGATAAGGAAACCTATAATGAGGCGATGTCGCAGCACTTACTAAATCCGGTAGAAGATTTGGTTCAAGTGTTAAAAACACCTATAAAATTGGCGAAGAGTTCGTCACTTAGCAGACAGAATAATTCTGTTAATATTGCGGAAGGGCAAAGAATCCGTGTTAATGGAGGTCATGTGCTTACGGTTACGGCGCATGGAGTAGAGGTTTCTGGTGGAGATAATCCGTATGATACACAATCATATGTAAAAGCACAGAGAATGGCAGATGCATTGGCATCCATGCTGCGAAATGCAGGTGGGACAATGACTACTGTAGCACATTCAAAGGAGGAATATGCCCGGTATACAGAGGGAATTACGGATGTTATGTCTTATCTGGGTGTAGACACTTCCAAAGATTTTACGGTCAATGGTATGAAATATAGCAAAAATAAAGATGGTTGGTATGAGTCAGAAGCGAACAGTGATGCGCAGGCGGCATATGAACAGTTAAAAGCGAATAACAGAACCTACCAGTTTGCAGATGAAAAGACCAAAAAGCAGATTGCATATATTAGTGATTATTACCTTCAGACAGTGCCGGAGAGTGTAAAGGCGGCGTGGCAGGAAACATTAGAAGAAACGGGGGTTAATCCATTTCAGACGGATGTAACCAGTACATTAACGCAGTTATCTGTAGAGCAGGATTTTCTGACAGGTGGTGATGACAATATTTTTGGTGAAACGAAAGAAAGTTGTTTAGCAGCTATCGACAAAGTATTGGAGAGAATAGAAAATCCGTTGGCAGCCGTTACAGATGAAAGGGCAGCATATCTGCAACAGGAAAAAGAATTTTATACCGTGTTGGCATCTAAAATAAGAGAATAAAATGCCGGGAGGAATTTAAAAAATGATTGGAAGTATAGGAGCGGAGAGCCGTTATTCAACAGGTTATAACAACCTAAAACCAAATCGGAACCAGAATAAGTGGGCTGACACTTTGGCTCAGACGGTGGATAAGGAGGATATTAGCAGTAGAGCGGATATCAATCGTGCTAAGAAAAGTACAGTGATGGATTCTTATCTGGCACTGTCAGGAAAAACGATAAATACTTTGAAACAGGAATATTCAGAGTACGAATCCGAAAATTATAGAATCGTACCCGATAATGAAGCTGAATGTTTTGATATATACAATAAAGACGGGGAGCGTTTGGGGGCATTTTCCTATTCTGATATAAAAATAAGACAGGATGAAACAACAGGAAAGCAGTTTTTGATTTCTGAGCATGGAACGATGAGTTACGATGCCCTGGTATTAGATGATGAATTAAAAGATGCATTGCAGAATGTAATGGATAAAGATTCGCTGGATGTGGAGACTTTGCAGGGATTTACATTAAATACACATTCAGGTACCGGCATCCAGTATTTAGTAAAAGACGGTGAAGAAGGCAGAGGTGGCAAGGTTCTTCTGCAAAATGAAGCGGATCGGAAGAGGTATGAAGAATTAGCGGAGATGTATTTTGACAAATACCCTAATTTAATTGAGAGTCGGGAAGAAGGTTTTATCTGGGCTGATTTAGAGATTAGAGGAATGGCAAAACAGACAGATCAGGGAATTATATCCATAGGAGCTGATGGCATGTCATACAGTGACAATGAAAATTATAAAAACAATTTTCTGGTTCTATGTATGAAAAGCTGTATGAATGGCTTCAGAATCACAAGGATAGCATGGAGGAAATCCATAAATTTTCTACATGGCAAAACGTTTTTGACGAAATTGGAGGAACGTATGAAAGAGTCTGGTCGAAAGAAGAACTGGATCAGGGATATTTGAATAATTGAAAGAGGTGACAATATGAAAATATCTAATTACATGAATAATACGAATTCAATAATGGAAAAAAATACTGATAAAGTACAGAAAGGAAATAGTCAGACAAACGAAAAACATACAGTGGGGCAATCAGTGAAGCTTTCGATTTCTAATGAGGGATTGGAGTATTATCGTAATCGTATACAGCAGAGTGGACAGGAAAAATATGATGATGTGGTTCAAAGAAAGGAACTGTTAGCGAGTAAAAAAATCAGTGATATTGATTATAGTTATGAAATTCAAAAGAAGGCAGCACAGCAGAATCAAAATGTTGATACAGGAAAAAGTGCCTTAAATATTACTGACAAGGCAAATAATTATGTTAAAGCATACGCAGAATTATATGATGAAATTGTGAAGGGCTATGAAAATGGAACCAGAGAAATATATGTAGCTGATGAAAATGGACCTCGTAAGCTTACAAAGGATGAAGAGTTAAGCAATTTAGATGCTGCATATAAAAAAACAGTGGATGACTTTGTGACAATGGAGACAACCAATCAGCATGCCCGTGGAATTATTGGTGAAGAAATGAATAAAATTTCAAAAATTACCACAAGGTCAACTTTGGCATCGGCTTACATTGAGGAGCAAAAAACCAGGGGAAAGGACGAAATCCCAGAAAATTTAACTGAGAAAATGTATGGTGCAATTACCTCATTTAAGGAGAAATATACAATGATTCAGCCTAATAGAGAGCAGTTATTGATGAGCATTAAGATTTGATGATGTTAGTACTATGATTTACAAATAAAAATAGTAATTACATATCATATTGAGGCTGAGAGAAATTAAATATCCAAGTCGTTCAATATAATAGAAATTATTTTAAGTTTCAATAACAGCAGTTACACATCGTATTATGCTTCAAATTATAAGAATACTGTAAAAAAAACAGATAGTGAAAAGGATAGTACAAATACAAAAGACGGCAACGTGACAACAAGTACAGTTGAATTAAAAACATCACGTCCCGGTGTGACAAAAACAGAGCAGATTAAGACGGGGTATAGCAATGTAAATGATTATTCAAAATACTTGCAAGGAAAATACCATTATATGAATACGGGAACGACTTCAATGCAAGGGGTTCCGACAACAGTATCCGTTTCAAGTGCATTTTTACAGAAGTGTATGAATGATCCGGAAAAAGCAAAGTATCTGGAGGAAAACTTAGCAGCCATTCCGGATTGTACAAAAGATACGATTAATGGATGTTTGGGCACTGTGACAAATCAGAGTTATATGATTGATGCAAACGGAAATATTATAGAGACAGTATCTGGTACAAATGATCCAGATGGGAAAATAGCGAAAGAGAATGCTGAACGAAAGGCAAAAGAGAACAGAGAAAAAGAGGAAAAGATAAAAGAAAAAAGAGCTGCTAAAAAAGCAGAGGAAGAAAAAGCTGCAAAGCAACGTGCAGAAAAATCGGCAGAAAGAAAAGAAACGGGTGATTATACCTTATCCGTAACTGGTAATGATGTAAAAAGTATGACACAGAGCCTTGTAGCAGAATCTGTGAGTATTTCTGCACCTGATA
>ENA-UEYI01003198-UEYI01003198.1-human-gut-metagenome-genome-assembly--contig:-NODE-3198-length-10194-cov-2.544529_pt1 | contig 10194 bp, 7 predicted proteins | sample MGYA00242900_ERZ507916 | MGnify/ENA primary metagenome ERZ507916 (study PRJEB26167, sample SAMN06115521) | human gut metagenome | host: Homo sapiens | place: China:Chongqing | collected 2015-09-02...
TTACCCTCAACCTTGATCTTGCTGGTAGCGCCGTCGTCCTTCTGATCCTTGGTCAGCTTGGTGGAGACGTCCTTGATCTGGCCGATGGAGTAGTTCAGAATGGTAACGCAGTCAACAACGTCCTTGTTGTCGTCGTTGTAGTACAGCTCGACGGTGGTGCCGCCCTTGGCGTCGTTCATCAGAGCCTTAACAACAGCCTCAGCCTCAGTAGTCTTAACCGCCGCACCGTTCACATAGACATCAACGTCCTTGGCCAGCTTCAGATCCTTGTTGTCGGTGAAGTCCTCGTCCTTCAGAACGGCCAGCAGGGAAGCATAGTCCTTGCCGGTGCCGATCTCATCGGTACCGGTCAGGGTGTAGATCTCGGTAGTCGCCGTAGCATTAGTAACGATCTTGTCCTTCTTCCACATCCACTTGGTAGAGGGATGGCCCAGATCGTCGGTAGCGGGAGTGCCCTTCAGGTCGGAGAAATACTTCTCAGCGAACTGCATCAGGCCGTCGTCCTTGATGTTGCCGTCGGTCTTGGTGTCGTTCTTCATGTCCTTAGCGGTGGACTTGTTGGTGAAGGTGATGCCGTTGACGGTAACAGAGTTGCTGTTCTCGTACTCAACCATGGTAGCCTTCAGGGTGTTGAAAGCATACAGGCAGGCCTCTTCACGGTTGACAGCCTTGACGCCGTTGAAATCGCCCTTCAGATCGTCGTCCAGGCCGACGTTCAGAGCGCGCTTGGCAACGTTGATGGACCAGTTGTTGCCGGTGTAGCCCTCGGTGGTGGCATCATAGCCCAGAGCGCCCAGCAGCATCTTCATGAACGCATAGCCGCTCAGAGATGCAGCGGGACGGAAGGTGCCGTCAGCGTAGCCGGAGATGATGCCTTCCTTGGCGCAGTAAGCAATGTAGCCAGCGAAGACGTTGGAGGTGGGGACATCCTTGTAGGGAGCAGCGTCAGCCACCAGAGCCTCAGCGGTGGTGGGGCCAAGGATCAGGTTGCAGATGATCTTGGCGGCAGCGCCGCGGGTCAGGGTGTTTGCGGGACGGAAGTCACCTTCGGCATAGCCGTCGATGACCTTTGCGGCGGACATCACGTCAACAGCTTCTTTGTAGTTGATCTTGCTGTTGTCGGTGAAGTCCTTGGCGCCGGCGCTGACAGTGACCAGAGACATGGTCATTACCAGAGCCAGAACCAGAGAAAGGAACTTCTTCATGGGGTTTTTCCTCCTTGATAAATGTCGAAACAGCGCCTTGAGGTTCCCCGCCCCCGGTTCCGGGTTTCGTGTCGGGGCTAGCCGAACCTGCGGATGCAGGCCTACACCAAGCACGGAGCTTGGAGGCAGTTTGCCCGCAGCTTTGTTTCGCAAGGCTACTTTAGCAGGACTCCCCCCATTTTGTAAATACTTTCTGTCGGAACGTAACTAAAGCGTAAAATAGCGAGGTTTTTATATGAAAGTATGCTGCTAATAATTCCGGCAATCGTAACCTGCTAATTCCCTTTTGGCAGCGTGTAGCGCCGCCCCGTGAGAATCAGCTCCCCCCGCGCCGTCAGCCGCCGCAGGATCTGCGTCCCCCGTGCCGGGGAAACATTCAGCAGCCTGAGAAAATCCTGACGGCGGCCGCTGCCGTGTTCCCGCAGATACGTTTGGATCACAGTCAGCTGCTCCTCCGGCGGCGTCACCGCGCCCGCAGGGTAATACCGCTCGCCCACGCGCACCAGTACCCCCGCTTCCCGCAGCCGCAGGAGCTGCTGCCGCGCCGCCGTCCGGGACACGCCCAGCAAGCGCATGACATCTCCGCGCTCCAGCCAGCCCTGCGCCGCCGCCTGCTCCGCCAGCATCCGGGAGTGATCCGCCCGCCTGCCCTCCGCGCAGAGATCCCGCAGGCTCACGCCCTCCAATCCGCCCCGGAGCAGCGCCGTCCGGGCTGCGGCGGTCAGCTGGGCGCGCTCCATGGGCCGCCCGGTGGCAGGAGATGTGAACACCCGCTCTTCCGCCGGATCTTTCCGCCGGGCAAGCGTCTCCGAGAGCATACGCCGCAGGCGGCTGCCCATGGACACCTCCCCCCCGGCAGACGCAGAAGGTTCCGCGCAAAATCCACCTGATCCCAAGTCAGTCCGGCGATCTCGCCGGGCTGCATCCGCAGCTGCCAGCCCATCCACAGCGCCAGCCCCGCCGGGGAGCTGCCCTCCTGCTGGATGATGCGCCAGAGGAGGTATTCCCGCTCGTCCCTGCCCACCTTGGGCGCTTCCGGCAGGGTGTTGGCGGCCCGGAGCCGGGGCAGGAATTCTTCCCGCAGAGCCGCCGCTGCCACGCCGCTGACCTGCGCGGCATATGACCAGCCATGGGCTTCGATCTGGCGGAGGATAAAGTCGCGGCGCAGATCCAGCAGGCTCAGAGCCAGCCCCTCGCTGTTCAGCGCCTGACGCGCCAGACGGGATACGGATTCCGGCCGCATGGGCGTCTGATCCCGGTCTGACACCGCCACACACTCCGGATTCCCGGCGCAGCGCACATACCACGTCCGCAGGCAGGCTTCCGCAGACGGATCCAGAGGGATCGTGCGATCCGGCAGCAGCAGCGCCCTGCCTGCAAAGTCCACCTGATCCCATCTCAGGGCGGTGATCTCCGCCCGATGCAGCCCCTGAAGCCACGCCAGACGGAGGACGACCTCCGCCGCGCCGCCGGAAGTCCGCGCAAAAACGCGCTGCATGGCCGCTTCGTCCGGCCGTTTGAAGCTCCGCGCCATCTGTCCGCCACCTTTCTGCCTGTATACAGGCGTTCTTAACGGAATTTTACCCGAAACCGCCGGAGAAAACAAGGTTTCTCATGCAAAAGAGCCGCCGATTATTTATATATGTGCCGCGCCGAGTTCCGCCGTCCTGCCAGCAAAATTTTTTTCGATGCACGATTCTGTGCAATTTCGCGGCGGGAACGGCATATACTGAGCAGGTTGATATTTGCAAAGGAGGACTGCATATGGAACCCAGAAAGCCTATCGGCGATGTTGATGACCTGATCTTTCAGGATGGTTGGGAGGTCAGTCAGCGATAAAGGTGCGGCTGGCGGCGCGGGAGCTGAAACGCATTGGACGCAGAGAGGGGCCTGCCGCTCAGCATTTCCGAACCTATTGACAGCATAAGGGACTGCCGCTCAGCGGCAGTCCCCCTTTTCATTATTTGTCAAACGATGAAGCCGCCGTCGGCGGTAAGCACCTGACCGGTGATGAAGCCCGCCCGTTCCGAGGCAAAAAACGCCACGGCATAGGCGATGTCCTCCGGCGTGCCGAGGCGGCCCAGCGGAGTTTCCTTCGCCAGCTCGTCCAGCGTCTCCTGCCCCAGCACCTGCACCATGTCGGTGTTAATCACGCCGGGGGCCACGCAGTTTACCCGGATGCCGGAAGGCGCCAGTTCCATGGCCAGAGAGCGGGTCAGCGCAATGATGCCCGCCTTGGTGCAGGCATAGGCCACCTCACAGCTGGCGCCCCGCTGTCCCCAGATGGAGGAGATGTTGACGATGCAGCCCCGCTTTTCGGAGATCATATGGGGCAGAACGGCCTTGATGGTATTCCGGGCGCCGCCCAGATTCACGGCAAGATAGCGGTTCCACATCTCGTCGGTAATGTCCTGAAACAGACTCTGCCCCGCCACGCCGGCGTTGTTCACCACCAGCTCCACCGGGCTGAAGGTCTCCCCCAGCTTTCGAACCATCTCCGCCACGGCGGCTCCGTCAGCCACGTCCGCCTGAAAGGCGGCGGCCGAACAGCCGTCGGCTCTCAGCTCCTCCACCAGTTCTCTGGCCTTGTCCTCGCGGGTCAGATAATTGATCCCCACGGACCACCCCTGATGCGCCAGTTCTCTGGCTACGGCCCGCCCGATCCCGCGGGACGAGCCGGTAATCAACGCAGTTTTCATATCGTGCCTCCTGAGCGTAAAATGTCTGTAAATTTTCATCGTGCCGTGCGGAGGCTCATTTGCAGAATCTGAAACGAAAAGCCGTTCAAATTCCCCGCAATTTCCCCGCGAAAGTGAAAAAAACAATTCGTGAAGCCCCCTGCCGGAAGGTATATCCGCCATTTCCCGGACGCCTGCGGCGGCAGGAAACGCTTTCTTTTGACACGCCGGAAATTATATCATTTTCCCGGAGGGATGTAAAGCGCAGCGGCAAACACGTCTTTGCCGCACCGTGCAGTCCGCTCCGCTTTCCAGCATCTCCGCGCGTCCCCTTTGATGCACTGTGTGCAAATCTGTGTCTTATGGAGGGAATATCATGTCAGACAACCAAGTAACTACACTGGAAAAACAGGACGGCTTTCAGTCTCAGTGGGGGTTTATCATGTCCGCTGTAGGCTCCTGCGTCGGCATGGCCAACATCTGGCGCTTCCCCATCATGGTCTCCCTTTGGGGCGGCATGACATTCCTGATCCCGTATTTCATCTGCGTCATCCTCATCGGCTCCACCGGCGTCATCGGCGAGTTCGCGCTCGGCCGTGCCACCGGCGCAGGCCCCATCGGCGCGTTCGGTAAGTGCACCGAGCTGCGCGGCAACAAAAAGATCGGCGAAGCCATCGGCTTCATTCCGGTCCTCGGCTCCATGGCGCTGGCCATCGGCTATACCGTCGTCATGGGCTGGATCTTCAAGTACACCGCGATCGCCATCACCGGCGACATGCATGCCATGGGCCAGGATATGGCGGCCATCGGCGGTCATTTCGACGTCGTTGCGATCAGCAACCTGCCGTGGATCATTGTCGCGATCGTCGCTTCGTTCGCCATCATGGCGATGGGCGTCTCCGGCGGCATTGAAAAGGCCAACAAGGTCATGATGCCGGTTCTGTTCTTCCTGTTCGTGGGCCTCGGCATCTACATTGCGTTCCTGCCGGGTGCAAGTGCAGGCTACAAGTATATCTTCACGCTCGACCCCAAGGGCCTTGCGAACCCCATGGTCTGGATCTTTGCCTTCGGTCAGGCGTTCTTCTCCCTGTCCGTCGCGGGCAACGGCTCCGTCATCTATGGCTCCTATCTGCCTAAGAATGAAAACCTGCCTGGCTCCGCCAGAAACGTTGCGATCTTCGATACGCTGGCTGCTCTGCTTGCCGCGTTCGTTATCATCCCCGCCATGGCAGCGGGCGGTGCTCCGCTGGAGAAGGGCGGCCCCGGCCTCATGTTCGTCTGGCTGGTCAACGTTCTCAACGGTATGCCCGGCGGCCGGATCATCGGCGTCATCTTCTTCGTCTGCGTTCTGTTCGCCGGCCTCAGCTCCATCATCAACCTGTATGAAGCACCCGTTGCGACCCTGCAGGATAACCTGAAGCTGAAGCGCGTTCCGGCTACTGCCATCATCCTTGTCATTGGCTGCGTGATCGCGATCCTCATTCAGAAGATCACCTCCGAGTGGATGGACGTCGTCTCGATCTACATCTGCCCGCTTGGCGCTCTGCTGGCCGGCATCATGTTCTTCTGGGTCGCCGGCAAGAAGTTCGTTCTCGGCGAAGTCAACGACGGCCTCCAGAAACCCATCGGCGGCTGGTTCTACCCGCTTGCCAAGTATGTCTACTGCATCCTCTGCATCGTAGCTCTGGTTGCCGGCGCAGCCCTCGGCGGCATCGGCTAAGCCATTCCAGTTTCAAAAAAACGCGCGTACCGGCAACCCCGGTACGCGCGTTTGCGCGTCCTCGCTACCACAAAAGGCTCCCCTTGGGCACAAGGGGAGCTGGCCCGAAGGGCCTGAGGGGATTCGAACGCCGCAAATTCCGAAGCAGTTCGTAATTTGTAACTACACTACGCAATCCCCTCAGTCAGCTTCGCTGACAGCTCCCCTTTGTTCAAAGGGGAGCCTTGGGTGCTTACGATTTTATCAGAACGCCCAGGTTCCGTTCCGGAAGATGGCGACGGTCTTTCCGTCCTCACAGACGGCGTCGATCGCGAGATCCGCCGAGCCGATCATGAAGTCCTCGTGAATCATCGAGTCGTTCACGCCCAGCTTGCGGCATTCGTCCAGTGTCTTGTTCTGGAAGTCCCTGATGGTGTCGGCAAAGCCCATGCCGAGCGCCAGATGGCAGCAGGCGTTCTCATCGAACAGGGTGTTATAGAACAGCAGGCCCGTCTGGTTGATGGGCGAATCGAACGGCACGAGCGCGCACTCACCCAGATACCGGCTGCCCTCGTCCATCTCGATGAGCTTTGTCAGAAGCTCGCCGTTCTGCTCGGCGTGCCATTCGACGGCCTTGCCCTCGTGGAAGCGGATCCAGAAGCCGCTTATCAGCTGGCCCTGATAGCTCAGCGGCTTTGTCGCGTAGACGATGCCCTCGGCCACACCGCGCATCGGGGAGATGAAGCATTCCTCGGTCGGGATGTTGGGGTTGAAGAAGATGCCCTGCAGGCTCGTCTCGCCGCCGCCGCAGAACTGCGCCTCGGGGATCATGCCGACGGTAAAGTCAGTGCCGTTGGACGATTTGTAGCGCAGCTCGCGGATGTGCAGGCTGTTGAGATATTCGCAGCGGTCATGCAGGTCCTTGTTGTGCTCTTCCCACGCCTGGATGGGGTCGTCGGTCACGCGGGAGGTCTTGAGAATGGCTTCCCACAGCTTTTCCACGGCCTGCGACGCGCGCAGCTCCGGGAAGAGCTTCTTGGCCCACTTTTCGCCCGGCACAGCCGCGATGCACCACTGGTATTTGTTTTCGATCTGGTCGCGGTAGCCCTTGATGATGGGGTACTTGGCCTGCTGGGACCTGGCCATCTTCTCCTGATTGACGCCGCGCAGACCGTCGGGATCCTCACTGATGAGGTAGATGCGGCAGGGGATGGTGTCGACATAGTGCTGCCAGCGGGCTTCCTCGTAGTTATCGAGGGTGGACAGCGTCTTCAGACTGCGGTAGCGCACGTGCAGCTTCGTGAGCGGCTGATAGCTCCAGTCGACGACGACCTTCTTCGCCTTCAGCTTATAGCACTCGTCGACGAGCATCGCCACGAATTCCGGCTGGTCGAGCTCGGCCGTGATAAAGACCTCCTGTCCCTTCTGGACGTTCGCGCCGACCTTGGCGATCAGCTTCGCGTATTCCCGCAGAACGGTTTTCTTCATAAAAAAGCCTCCATTGCTTTATTCTTTCTATAGTTTAGCACAATTTCCCCGCATTGAAAAGAGCTGCGCGAAAATTCGCCCTTGCGGGCCCGCGCCGGGCGCGGTATACTGAAAGAAAACGACACATGGAGGTTTTTCATGCTTACCGAACAGCTTTTTGACTTTCTTGCTGCCAGCCCCAGCTGCTACCACGCCGTGCAGGCGCTCGCGGAGCGGCTGGAAAGAAACGGCTACACGCAGCTGCGGGAGCAGGACGCATGGACGCTGACGCCGGGCGGGAAATACTTTGTCACGCGCAACGGCTCGTCGCTTCTGTCCTTCCGCATCCCGCAGAGCGCGCCCGCGGGCTTCCTGATGGCCGCCGCGCATACCGACTCCCCCACGTTCAAGATCAAGCACAACCCGGAGAAAAAGTCCGGCCCGTATGTGCAGCTGTCGACGGAAAAATACGGCGGCATGCTCATGGGCACGTGGTTCGACCGGCCGCTTTCCGTTGCGGGCCGCGTCGTGACGGCGAAGGACGGAAGGCTGGAGACGAAGCTGGTCGATGTAGACCGCGATCTGGCCGTGATCCCCTCCGTCGCCATTCACATGAACCGCGCCGCGAACGACGGCTTTAAGCTCATGGCGAACGTCGACACGCTCCCGCTCTATGGCATGCAGGAATCCTCTAACAGCTTCCGCAGCGTCGTGGCCGAGGCCGCGGGCGTAAAGGAGGACGAGGTGCTCGGCGAGGATCTGAGCCTGTACGTGCGCACGCGCGGCACGTGCTTCGGCGCGAAGAACGAGTTTCTCCTCGCGCCCCGGCTGGACGATCTCGGCTGCGTGTTCGGCCTGCTCGAGGGCTTCCTTTCGGCGGAAGCCTCCGGCAGCGTGCCGGTCTTCTGCGCGTTCGACAACGAGGAGGTCGGCAGCGAGACGAAGCAGGGCGCGGCGTCGAGTCTGCTCTCCGATACGCTCCGGCGCATTGCGCTCGCGCTGGGGATGAACGAGGAAGGGTATCTCCGCATGCTCGCGCAGAGCTTCCTTGTCTCGGCGGACAACGCCCACGGCGTCCATCCGAACCATCCGGAATACGCCGACATGACCAACACGCCGCGCCTGAACGGCGGCGTCGTCATCAAATTCAACGCCAACCAGCGCTATACGACCGACGGCGTCTCCTGCGCGCTGTTCACAGCGGTCTGCCGCGAGGCGGGCGCGCCCGTGCAGGTGTACGCCAACCGATCCGACATGCCGGGCGGTTCGACGCTCGGCTCCATCGCCACGACGAAGGTCTCCGTCCCGAGTGTGGACATCGGCCTTGCGCAGCTGGCCATGCACTCGTGCGTCGAAACGGCAGGCGCGGACGACCTCGATGCGCTGGTCAGGACCATGACGGTCTATTACGGCAAGACGCTGCGGCGCTGCGGCGAACAGATTACATTCTGAGAAAACGCCCCTGCTCCGGCTTGGAGCAGGGGCGTTTTTGCGGTGCTTACAGGCTTCCCGGATGGCGCGGGATGTAGGCGCCGATGGGGCCGGCCTTCATCTCGCCATGGTCGACGGCGAGCGTTCCGCGCAGATAGACCTGCGCGATGGAGCCTTTGGTCTTGAAGCCCTCATAGGGGGTATAGCCCGCAGCGGAAAGCTGCGTCTGCGCCGTGATGACCGCGTCGGCCTCGGGGTCGTAGACGACGATATCCGCGTCACTGCCGGGGGCAATCACGCCCTTGCGCGGGTACGCGCCGTAGAGCCGGGCGGGATTTTCGGACAGAAGCGCGCACATCTGCTCTTTCGTGATGCGGCCTTCGGCCACGCCTGCCGTATAGAGCAGCTCGCCGCGCGTCTCCACGCCGGGCAGACCGCCGGGGATCTTCGTAAAGTCGCCGCGTCCGGCGTCCTTCTGTTTCAGAGTAAAGCTGCAGTGGTCGGTCGAGACGGTCTGGATCGCGCCGTTATAAAGTCCCTTCCAGAGCGCATTCTGGTCGTCCTTTGTCCGGAGCGGAGGCGCGCAGATGTACCCCGCCGCTTTACGGAAGTCCGCTTCATAGTAACCGGATTCGTCCAGCGTCAGATAGTGCGGGCAGGTTTCCACATAGACCTTCTGTCCTCTGGCTCTCGCGGCCATGACCTCGGCCAGCGCCTCCTTCGTGCTCAAATGGACGATCACGACCGGCGTATCTGCCACCTCGCAGATGCGCAGCAGATGCGCCACCGCCTCAGCCTCCGTCGCGTTCGGGCGGCACTCGGGATGCGAGCCCGGTGCAAGCTTCCCATCCGCCTTATGCTGCTCAATGAGCGCGTCGATCACGCCTGCGTTTTCGCAGTGCACACCCGCGATGCCGCCGTATTTTTTGATCTCCTCCAATGCGTAGAACAGGTCCTTGTCGCCGATCATCATCGCGGGATACGTCATGTACATCTTGAACGAAGAAATCCCCTGCTCGAACATCTTGGGCACTTCGGCCATAATTTCGTCGTTCCAGTCATCGATCGTCATGTGGAAGCTGTAGTCGCAGCTCGACCGGCCGTCGGCCTTCTTGTGCCAAAGATCGAGGCCGTATTGGAGGCTCTCTCCCTTGTTCGGGCAGGCGAAATCGATGACCATCGTCGTGCCGCCGCGAATGGCGCTGCGCGTGCCGGTGTCAAAGTTGTCCGCCGTCGTCGTATTGCACACATCGAGGTCAAAATGCGTGTGCGCGTCGATAAAGCCCGGGAACAGAAGTTTTCCCGTCACGTCGACCACGGTCGCTTCCGCGCACGAGATATGTTCCGCGACCCGCTCGATCTTCTCGCCGTCTACCAGCACGTCCAGCTGCGCCGAGCCGCCGCCGGACACCACGATACCGCCCTTGAGTAAAGTTTTCATAGTCGTCTTCCTTTTCCTGCGCCGGTGCAAGCACCGGGAATTTAAGTTTTGTGGGCTACACCCAACAGCCTATGGCCGTTTTCTGTATTTTATCACAAACGCGCGCCGTTTGGCAGACCTTGATTTCACAAAATCGCGCCCGTTTTTTCTGCCAAAATGCCAGTCGTTCGCCCCTGCCGGATTTTTTAAAATTTTTCGAAGAAAACACTTGCAATTTCCGCCGCAATCTGTTAGAATAATTCTCGCCGATGGGGGTATAGCTCAGCTGGGAGC
>ENA-UEYI01003203-UEYI01003203.1-human-gut-metagenome-genome-assembly--contig:-NODE-3203-length-10172-cov-7.776523_pt1 | contig 10172 bp, 9 predicted proteins | sample MGYA00242900_ERZ507916 | MGnify/ENA primary metagenome ERZ507916 (study PRJEB26167, sample SAMN06115521) | human gut metagenome | host: Homo sapiens | place: China:Chongqing | collected 2015-09-02...
AAAAGTGAAAAAACGATTGGAGGAGTGACTATGGCACAGAATTTGACTTATACCCGTTGCGGCGATTATCTCATCCCTGATATTCAGTTGAGCCACATAAGCGATAAACCGCTTGGGAAATACGGCAGGATGCGCAGAGCATTTCTTGCGGAAAATAATCCAATGCTCTTGGATGACATGATTCTGACGGAAACCTTGTTCCCGCACCTGTGGGAGATCGACGAAACAGCTCACCGTAGAGTGGAACAGATAATGGCTGAACTTCTGGAGAAAAATCCGGCTTCGGATAAGTCAACCCAACAGCTTGCTTGGGTGCAGCACATGAGTAGTCTAAAAGCACAGGCGGAGGAAATTGTTAATGCAGAACTGATTTTTTGCTAACAGAATATAGAATTTTTACTTAGGGCTGACTGTAACAGGTCAGCCCTATTTCTTTGATGGGACAATACTGATAATAACGATACTGATTATAGTGATACTGATCTTATCCTTTCCTATCCGGAATGGAACAGGAATGATAAGATGTAATATAACTAATGTTGAGGCTGCGGTCTGCCTTTATTGTAGAAAGTTTTTCACTATATCATATAAAAGTGTGATTGATATGCATTAAATCTTAATAATTTTGTGATTGCGGTTGTAATTTTCATAGATTTCGCATATAATAAAAGTGTGATTATAAAGCATAAAACTCCAATAAAAATGTGAGGAGTGATTCTATGGAACGATTTATCTTAAAAAAGCTGCTGGATTGGAAGGATTCTCCCTACCGCAAGCCTTTAATCTTGAAGGGCGTACGTCAGGTGGGTAAGACTTGGATTCTAAAAGAGTTCGGCAGACGCTGTTATGAAAATACAGCCTACTTTAACTTCGACGAAAACGAAGAATATAAACAATTTTTTGAAACAACCAAGGATGTGGACCGGATTCTACAAAACCTTATGCTGGCAAGCGGTCAAAAGATATTGCCAGAAAAGACCCTCATCATCTTTGACGAGGTACAGGACTGCCCGAAAGTCATTAACTCCATGAAATATTTCTGCGAGAACGCACCGCAGTACCATGTTGCCTGCGCCGGTTCTCTGTTAGGTATCGCCTTGGCGAAGCCTTCCTCTTTTCCAGTAGGCAAGGTCAACTTCATGCAGATTGACCCAATGACATTCGCTGAGTTTCTACTTGCCAACGGTGATGAAAATCTGGCGCAGTATCTGGAACAGGTGGATACCCTTGAACCTATCCCTGACGCCTTCTTTAATCCGCTGTATGAGAAGCTGAAGATGTACTATGTCACTGGTGGTATGCCGGAGCCGGTATTGATGTGGACGGAGGCACGGGATGTTTCTGCCATGCAGGAAGCATTGTCCGGAATCATTGGAGCCTATGAGCGTGATTTTGCCAAGCATCCTAATCTCAGCGAGTTCCCGAAAATCTCAATGATTTGGAAGTCTGTTCCTTCTCAACTGGCAAGGGAGAACAAGAAGTTTATCTATAAGGTGGTCAAGGAAGGCGCTCGAGCCCGTGAATACGAGGATGCTTTGCAATGGCTGGTGGATGCCCGTCTGGTGCATAAAATTTATCGCAGCTCAGCTCCCGGCTTGCCGATTGCAGCTTACGATGACTTGTCTGCTTTCAAGATTTATTTGGTAGATGTGGGACTGCTCCGCCGTCTGGCACAGTTGGCCCCCACTGCCTTTGGCGAAGGGAACCGCCTATTTACTGAATTCAAAGGCGCATTAACCGAAAACTTTGTGTTGCAGACTTTAATTACTCAGTTTGAAGTCATGCCCCGTTATTGGAGCCAGAACAACCCACCTTACGAGGTGGATTTCCTCATTCAGCGGGAGAACGACATCTTCCCCGTGGAGGTCAAATCTGAAGCCAACACAACCAGCAAGAGTATGAAGAAGTTCAAGGAACTGTTCCCTGATAAGGTCAAGCTTCGCATCCGTTTCTCATTGGACAATTTGAAACTGGACGATGATGTGCTGAATATCCCGCTGTTCATGGCAGATCAGGCGGATCGATTGATTGGGTTGGCATTGGAAAAGAGGAAGCACTGATGTATATTTATAGTTGAAGGAGAAGCCAGAGAACCACAGGTTATTGATAATATTTCAAAGGTGTTCTTTAAGCATGGAAATTTAAAAATTATTACGGTTGTGATTTATAAAAAGAGATAAAAAATATGCTGTATCAACAGGTATGGATAAGAGCCGGAGAACGGCTCTTATTTTTTGAGAAAAATTCTCCTTGACAAATACCCTGTGGGGGTATATAAAGTGAGGAAGGAAACCAAGCATTGTCGTATATTTGCGTAGCAAATGTACGGCGAAATAACCTGCGTAGCAGGTTATAGAAGTGTTCACCCGAACGTGTAACGAAGAAAGGAATATAGAAAAGGCAGATGAAAGATACTAAAAAAGAATCGGAATGCAAAGAAATGCCATGTTGCTGCCAGCGGAAGACCGCGCGAGAGGCGGAAGAAAAGAAAAAGCTGATGAACCGCTTAAACCGCATTGAAGGACAGATCAGAGGAATTCAGAAAATGCTGGAAAACGATGCTTACTGCAACGATATTTTAGTGCAGTCCTCAGCGGTCAGTGCGGCCATGAATGCTTTTAATAAAGAGCTTTTGTCAAGCCATATCCATTCCTGTGTGGTAAGGGATATTCAGGAAGGAAAGACAGAGGTTGTGGATGAGCTGATGAATACCCTGCAGAAACTTATGAAATAAAAAGATACAGAAAGAGTGGGAAATGATGGAACAATATCATGTAACAGGTATGAACTGCGCAGCCTGCAGTGCCAGGGTGGAAAAAGCAGTTTCCAAAGTGAAGGGCGTAACGTCCTGCTCTGTCAGTCTGCTGACCAATTCCATGGGTGTGGAAGGAACGGCGGAAAGCAGTGCGGTCATAGAGGCAGTCAGAGCAGCAGGCTATGGAGCCTCATTAAAGAATGCAAAGGAAGAGAATAAGGAAGCAGAGACAGGACTGGAGGATACACAGACACCACTGTTAAAAAAACGTCTGATCGCATCGGTTGTATTTTTGATCGTGCTCATGTATTTTTCCATGGGACATATGATGTGGGGCTGGCCGCTGCCTGCGTGGTTTACGGATAACCATGTGGGAATGGGGCTGGTACAGATGATACTGGCAGCTATTATCATGGTGATCAACCAGCAGTTTTTTATCAGCGGATTCAAAGCACTGTGGCACAGATCACCGAATATGGACACGCTGGTAGCCATGGGCTCCATGGCATCGTTTGTCTGGAGTGTCTACGCACTGCTTGCCATGACAAGGGCACAGACAGACGGGAATGCAGAGCTTGTCATGGAATATATGATGGAGTTTTACTTTGAATCGGCAGCGATGATCCTGACATTGATCACAGTAGGCAAAATGCTGGAGGCAAGATCCAAGGGAAAAACAACAGATGCTTTAAAGTCATTGATCTCTCTTGCCCCGAAAACAGCAGTGGTTGAAAGAGACGGAAAAGAAGTTACCGTATCCATTGATGAAGTACAAAAAGGTGATATTTTTGTTGTCAGACCTGGAGAAAACATTCCGGTAGACGGACAGGTCATAGAAGGAAACAGTGCAGTTAACGAAGCTGCCATCACAGGCGAAAGTATTCCGGTCGATAAGGCAGAAGGAGATATGGTACGTTCTGCTACGATCAACCAGTCGGGGTTTCTGCGCTGCAAAGCAACGAGGGTCGGTGAGGATACCACACTTTCCCAGATCATCAGACTTGTGGAAGATGCATCTGCAACAAAAGCACCGATCGCCAAGGTCGCAGATAAGGTATCCGGTGTTTTTGTACCGGTTGTTATCACGATCGCAGTGATCACTACACTGGTATGGCTTCTGGCAGGACAGAATTTTGCCTATGCACTGGCAAGAGGTATTTCCGTTCTGGTCATCAGCTGTCCATGTGCACTCGGACTTGCAACACCGGTTGCCATCATGGTCGGAAATGGTATGGGAGCGAAAAGCGGTATTTTATTTAAAACTGCCGTGTCGTTGGAAGAAACCGGAAAAACCCGGATTGTTGCACTTGATAAAACAGGTACGATCACACGCGGTGAGCCAAAGGTAACGGACGTGCTTCCGGCAGAAGGTATTTCGGAAGAAGAATTACTTACCATGGCATATACACTGGAGCAGAAAAGTGAGCATCCGCTCGCCAAAGCCGTGCTGGAGGAGGCACAGAGCAGAGAACTGAAGCCACGGATGATCACAGATTTTACCGCACTTCCGGGCAACGGACTGAGCGGCAAGACAGAAGGCAGCAGTCTGCTCGGTGGCAGTTATACTTTTATCAGAGAAAAAATTAAGGAAAAAGGGGAGAAGCTGCAACAGCAGGCAGAGCAGCTTGCAAAGCAGGGGAAAACACCTCTTTTGTTTGTCAGAGACGGAAAGCTTCTTGGCATGATCGCTGTGGCGGATGTGATCAAGGAGGACAGCCCACAGGCAATCGCAGAATTACAGAATATGGGCATAAAAGTTGTTATGTTAACCGGAGACAACGAGCAGACAGCCCGTGCGATCGGTAAACAGGCAGGTGTGGATGAAGTGATCGCAGGTGTTCTGCCGGATGGCAAGGAGCAGGTGATCGGTTCCCTGAAGCAGCAGGGTAAGACGATCATGGTCGGTGACGGTATCAATGATGCACCTGCGCTGACTCGTGCAGACATCGGTATTGCCATTGGGGCAGGTGCGGATATCGCCATGGATGCGGCGGATATCGTACTGATGAAGAGCCGCCTTTCCGATATCCCCGCGGCGATCCGGTTAAGCCGTGCAACGCTGAAAAATATCCATGAAAATCTGTTCTGGGCATTTTTCTATAATGTGATCGGTATTCCGCTGGCTGCAGGTGTCTGGATCCCGCTGTTTGGATGGAAATTAAATCCGATGTTCGGTGCGCTTGCAATGAGCCTGTCAAGTTTTTGTGTTGTATCTAACGCACTTCGTCTGAACCTGTTTCGGATGTACGATGCGTCTAAAGATAAAAAAGTAACTCATAAATCAGCCTCTGTAAAAAAGAACGGAGCGCAGGTAAAAGAAGCACAGACAGACATGGAATCTGTGCAGGATGAAACATTAGAAGGAGACGAGAATATGATCAAAACAACAGTAAAAGTAGACGGTATGATGTGTGGTATGTGTGAAAGCCATGTCAATGACGCAGTCAGAAATGCAATCGAGGTAAAGAAAGTATCTTCCTCTCATAAGAAAGGTACAACAGAAATTCTGACAGAGCAGCCGGTTGATGAAGAGAAGGTAAAAGCAGCCATTGAAGCAACCGGATACAAGGTGCTTGGCATTACAACCGGGGAGGCAGAAGAGAAAAAGGGATTTTCTCTGTTTCATAAGAGTTGAAAAAAAGACACCTCAATGGTATAATGTGGCTTGTTATACGATGTTACAGAGTAAAATCTGTAGATAGCTAACAGGTATGTAACATACCAGAGGAGGAGAAAAGATGAAAAAAAGCAGTAAGGTGACAGCAGTGATCCTGTCAGCCATTCTTGCCATGAGCATGATCGGATGTGGCAGCAGCGCAGAGGACACAGCAAGTGATGCAGCAGCAACAGATGCCGTTACAGATGAGGCAACAGATGCAGCAGCAAGTGATGAAGCAACAGACGCAGCAGATGAAACAGCAGCAGGCGACAGAACACAGCTTATTGTCGGATTTGATGCAGAATACCCGCCATATGGTTATATGGATGAAAACGGTGAATATGTCGGATTTGACCTTGATCTGGCACAGGAAGTCTGCGACCGTAACGGTTGGGAACTTGTAAAGCAGCCGATCGACTGGGATGCAAAGGATATGGAATTGAATTCAGGTTCTATCGACTGTATCTGGAATGGTTTTACCATGACGGGCAGAGAGGATGATTATACATTCAGTGAGCCATATGTAGACAACAGTATCGTTGTAGTTGTTGCGGCAGATTCCGATATCCAGTCTTTAGAAGATCTGGCCGGTAAGGTAGTGGCAACACAGGCTGATTCTTCCGCACTGACAGCACTGACAGATGACAGTGAAGATAACAAAGACAATATTGCACTGGCAGCAACTTTTGCAGATCTGCAGCAGGTAGCTGACTACAACAGCGCATTCATGAATCTGGAAGCAGGTTCTATCGATGCCATTGCTGTTGATATCGGTGTAGCACAGTATCAGATCAGCTCAAGAGGCGATATGTTCCGCCAGCTTGATACACCAATTTCTACAGAGCAGTATGCGATCGGCTTTAAGAAGGGCAATACAGAGCTTCGCGATCAGGTACAGAATACACTCAATGAGATGGTTTCTGACGGTACATTTGACAAAATCGTAGCAAATTACGAAGACTACAATCTGCCGGCAATGGTTTGCCTTGGTAAATAAGTAATAAAACCCGGAGAGAGCAGAGGTCTGCTCTCTCTTTTTGTAGTGAGGAACAAAATCGAGCACAAGCGAAGCTTGTATTTGATTTTGACCGAACGTACAACGAAAAAATCGTAAAGTGCGAAGCACGACTGACGGCGAGGAAAATATACGCATTTATGCGGTGCATTTGACGACCGCTGATCAGAGCGGGATTTGCAGAGCGCATCTCGTCTTGATCAAAGTGACAGGGAGAAAAAAATGGAAATTCATTTTGTGATTGCGGACCCGGCGGGAAATATCACAGCAATCGTAAAGGATGGTGTGGCAGATGACGACTATCGATCGGTGGCTGCAGCGATCATGCAGGATCCGCAGTGGAAGGTAGAACAGGTAGGATTTATAACAGAGCCTAAGGTTGGAGGCGAGGCGCGTCTTCAGATGATGGGCGGTGAATTCTGCGGAAATGCAGCGCGCAGCTTTGGAAAGTATATCGCAAAAAAAATGCGCAGGCAGGAAGCCGTGATAGAGATCAGCGGAAACAGTGCTCCCATGCGGATCGAAACTGACCCGGCAAGGGGCAGTGCAAAAGCACAGATGCCATGTCCGCTTAAGATTGATGAGATTTCTGTAGGACTTGGCAGTTATCCGGTTGTTGTATTTGAAGGAATTGTGCATCTGATCACAGAAAAGAAAATGCCGGAGCCGGACGATCTGAAAAAATTGCTTTCTCTTTTGTATCAGAAATATGATGCAGAAGCCGCGGGCGTCATGTATCTGGAAAAAACTGCGGAAGGATATAGAATGACACCGGCAGTACATGTCCGTGCCACGGATAGTCTTGTTTATGAAAACAGCTGCGGTTCAGGCAGTGTGGCAGCAGCTTCCTATCTGGCACAACAGCAGTGTGAACAGACCGGAGCAGAGCAGGAAACATGCACCTATGACATACAGCAGCCCGGCGGCTGTATTACAGCATCCGTTACATTCTCGCATGGGAAGGTCACAGCGGCTTTCATAGATGGCACGGTTTCCATTGGCGGTGAGATCGCAATGGAAATCGGCAGTTAGCAGGAGGAAAGATGAATATTGAGATCATAAGAGGCATCCTGATACCGTTTCTTGGAACGGTACTTGGTTCTGCCTGTGTTTTCTTTTTACGAAAAAATATCGGAGATCTTGTGCAGAGAGCCCTGACGGGCTTTGCAGCGGGTGTCATGGTGGCAGCAAGCATCTGGAGTCTGCTGATCCCGGCCATGGAACAGTCGGCGGCAATGGGAAAATGGTCATTTGTCCCCGCAGTAGCCGGGTTCTGGGTCGGCATTTTATTTTTACTTTTGCTGGATCATGTGATACCGCATCTGCATATGAAGAGTGAAGAAGCAGAAGGTCCGAAGAAGTCATGGCAGAAATCGACCATGCTGCTTCTGGCGGTAACACTGCACAACATCCCGGAAGGGATGGCGGTTGGCGTTGTATTTGCAGGCTATATGGCGGGCAACAGTACGATCACCGCAGCAGGTGCACTGGCTCTTGCCATCGGTATTGCAATCCAGAACTTCCCGGAGGGGGCGATCATTTCCATGCCACTGCGCGGTCAGGGCATGAGTAAGACAAAGGCATTTGTTTACGGCTCATTATCCGGTCTGGTAGAACCGATCGGTGCACTGCTTACGATTCTGGCGGCATCTTTCATTTTACCGGTTCTTCCATATCTTTTAAGCTTTGCGGCAGGAGCCATGATGTATGTTGTCGTAGAGGAACTGATCCCGGAAATGTCTGAGGGTAACCATTCTAACATCGGAACCGTTGTATTTGCAGTCGGTTTTACGCTGATGATGGCATTGGATGTTGCACTGGGGTAATCCATAATAGTTTACATAATACAAAGGAAAATGACATATGACACTTCAACAGCTTCGCTATGCAGTTTGCATTGCAAAAAATAAATCCATGAATAAGGCAGCAGCAGAGCTTTTTATCTCGCAGCCGAGTCTGTCCGTGACGATCCGTGATCTGGAAGAGGAGATCGGTTTTCCGCTGTTCCAGCGTTCCAGCCGCGGTATTGTGATCACCGCAGAGGGAGAGGATTTCTTAGGATATGCCAGACAGATGATCGAGCAGTATCGTCTGATGGAAGAAAAATTTATCGAAAAGAAAATGCAGAAACAGAAATTCAGCGTTTCTATGCAGCATTATACCTTTGCCGTGCAGGCGTTTATCAAGGTGGCAAAGGAACTGGAAATGGATGACTATGAATTTTCCGTGCATGAGACAAAGACCTATGAAGTAATCGAAAATGTCAAAAAGCAGCACAGTGAGATCGGCGTTTTGTATCGGAATGAATTTAACCGCGAAGCACTCTCCAAGATCTTCCGGGAAAATGCACTGGAGTTTAAGCCGTTGTTCTCCTGTGATATTTATGTATTTATGGCAAGCTCACATCCGCTGGCGGGAAAGGAGAAGATCACATTTGAGGATCTGCGCCCCTATCCGAATCTGGCATTCGGGCAGGGAGACAATAATTCCTTTTATCTGGCAGAAGAAGTATTTTCCACGCATGAATACAGACAGAGTATTAAGGCGGATGATCGTGCAACGATGCTGAATCTGATGATCGGACTGAATGGATATACATTATGCTCCGGTATTATCTGTAATGAATTAAACGGAGACGAATATGTGGCGGTTCCGTTTGATACCGATGAGAAGATGGAAATCGGATATATTAAGAAGAAAAATATGCCACTGACTGTGCTCGGTGAGAAGTATATTGCAGAGTTGAAAAAATATAAAGCATACGAGGAAACGGAAAAATGATCTTATATGTGATAAGGCATGGGGAAACCGCATGGAATAAAGTAAGACGGCTGCAGGGACAGACCGATATCCCGCTGGCAGAGGAGGGCATCAGGCTGGCAAAGGAAACTGGGATCGGTATGAAGGATATACCGATCGATCTGGTGATCTCAAGCCCTTTGCAAAGAGCGTTGCAGACAGCTGAATGTATAACGGAAGGAAGAAACATTCCTATTCTGACAGATGAACGGATCCAGGAGATCTCATTTGGAGACTGGGAAGGAGAGTCGCTGATCGATAGTACCATTCTGCCGGCGGATTATAAGAAACAGTTTTATGAGAATCCGTTATACTGCGAGGTACCGCCGCATGGGGAGACGGTTTCGCAGGTGATCCAAAGGACGGCAGACTTTTATCAGTCGCTTCTGGCAGAACCGGCATATCAGGATAAGCATATTCTGATCTCCACACACGGAGCGGCGGGCCGTTGCTTTTTATGTAATTTCTTTGCAGATAAAACGGATATCTGGCGCGGCGGAGTTCCGAAAAATTGTGCGGTGACAACCGTGGAAGTAATAAACAAAAAGAGCAGGATCGTAGATTTTGACCGTCTTTTTTATACAGAGAGATAGTTGTTGATTTATAGGTGCGCTCTGTTATAATAAAGGTATTGAAGAAAAGCTTGAAAGGGACAGTAAAAAACAATGAGAAATGTAATTTTAACAGGTGACAGACCAACAGGAAAGCTGCATGTCGGACATTATGTCGGTTCGCTGCGCAGACGTGTTGAGCTGCAGAATACAGGAAACTATGATGATATTTATATTATGATCGCAGATGCACAGGCACTGACCGATAATGCGGATAACCCGGAGAAGGTCAGACAGAATATCGTAGAAGTTGCGCTTGACTATCTTCGTGACAACATGGTTCCTTATAAGGAGAACAAGGTTCAGAGAGGACATAACTTTGCAATCGTCGAT
>ENA-UEYI01003204-UEYI01003204.1-human-gut-metagenome-genome-assembly--contig:-NODE-3204-length-10169-cov-3.329172_pt1 | contig 10169 bp, 9 predicted proteins | sample MGYA00242900_ERZ507916 | MGnify/ENA primary metagenome ERZ507916 (study PRJEB26167, sample SAMN06115521) | human gut metagenome | host: Homo sapiens | place: China:Chongqing | collected 2015-09-02...
GAGGGCGCGCTCGGTGTAGCTGTTCTCACCGTCTTCGCTCTCCTGCCAACAGTCGAGGCGGCGCTTCTCGCTCCACTCGACCTGCATGAGAACGCCGTCCTGCGCGACAAGGACGATCTCACCGTAGCGGATCGTGCGCAGGCCTTGGAGGATGTAGGCCATGGCTTTCTGGGGGATGTCGCCGGGGGCGAGACGAGGTGCGGGCATGGGAAAGTCTCCTTTAAAGTATAGTAAACAGATATGTATTTACGTGGTACTTTTATCATAGTATATGTGCGGGAAAAAGTCAAGAGTGGGGGAACTCTACGATTTTTGCATCTGTGTAACTCAGTAACAGAACGCCGGGCGATTCTCTGCTATACTGAACTCAGAAAGCAAGAGAGCCGCAAGCGGGCGGCAATACTTCGATAGATTGACAGATGGAAGGATAGTGGTTTTATGACGAAGGAACGCAGGACAAAAGATGTCATCATCATCGGCGCGGGCATGGCCGGGCTCACGGCGGCGCTCTACGCGGGGCGCTCGAACCTCTCGACGCTCGTGCTCGAGAATGCCATCGTCGGCGGGCAGATTGCCAATGCCGTCGGCATCGAGAACTATCCGGGCTTCACGAGCGTCAGCGGCAGCGACCTCATGGCGACCGTCCAGCAGCAGGCCGAGAATGCCGGCGCCGAAGTCGACGAGTTCGACATGATCGAGCGCGTAGACCTCAAGGGCACGCCGAAGATCGTCGAGACACAGAGCTACATCTACGAGGCAAAAGCCGTCATCATCACCTCCGGCATGGAGCGCCGCAAGCTGCCGCTCAAGGAAGAGCCGAAGTACAGCGGCCGCGGCGTCCACTACTGCGAGCTCTGCGACGGCCACATGTATCAGGGCAAGACCATCGCCGTCATGGGCGGCGGCAACGCAGCCGTCGACGCCGCGAACTTCCTGACAAAGTACGCGAGCGAGCTCTATCTGATTCATCGTTCCGCGCTGCGGGCCGACAAGATCTCACAGGACAAGCTCTACGCCAATCCGAAGGTCAAGGTCCTGCTCGAGACCGAGGTCAAGGCACTCCACGGCGAGGGCAAACTGACGAGCATCACCATCTACGACAAGGCGAAAGGGGAGGAGCGCGAGCTGCCCGTCGACGCCATCTTCGTCAACATCGGCGTCGTGCCGAACACACACCTCTTCGAGGGCCAGGTCAAGATGACAGAGAGTGGCCGCATCCTCGCCGGCGAGGACTGCCGCACGAATCTTCCCGGCGTGTTCGCCGCTGGCGACGTACGCACCAAGGCGCTGCGGCAGGTGGTCACCGCCGTATCGGACGGCGCGGTGGCCGTCCACTATGCGGAGGAATATCTGGCGGAGAGCCGATAAGGGAGGCTGTCTTGAGAACATACAAGGATAAAGAAGATCTCAAAAATGAGATCCGTCAGAGCTTTGAAAAGTACATTTCCGAGTTTGATACGATCCCGGAAGCCCTGAAGGATAAAGGAGTTCCTGAGGTGGACAGAACGCCGGCAGAGAATCTTGCGTATCAGGTGGGGTGGACGACACTGCTCTTGAAATGGGAGGCTGACGAGAAGCGTGGAATGGACGTGAAAACACCGTCGGAGCAATTCAAGTGGAACCAGCTGGGCGACCTGTACCAATGGTTCACGGACACCTACGCCCATTTGTCCTTGGCGGAATTGAAGGGCAAATTAAATGAAAATATCGCCGCGATCCAGACCATGATCGATTCCATGAGCGAGGAGGAGCTGTTCCAGCCGCACATGAGAAGGTGGGCGGATGACGCCACCAAAACAGCGGTGTGGGAGGTGTACAAATTCATCCATGTCAATACCGTCGCGCCCTTCGGAACGTTTCGGACGAAGATCAGGAAATGGAAAAAGGCAGCGCTGTAAATTTCAGCCTTTTGCAGAATATGGCGTCCTCCATTCAATCGTTGAAACTAGCGGGAGAAATCGCAGTGTTCTGTGATTTCTCCCGCTAAAATATGAAGCCGGATCCTGGTCAGCAGCCCCTTTTCCTTCCTCTTCATTCTGCGGCAGTCCCGTGAATGTTCGTCCGCCGCTCTCCATTCCGGCTGCTGTGCACCGCAGTCAGCTTTCCTTGGAATAGGGAACGCCGAGCTTTGCCGGAACGTTAAAGTTCTTGCGGCAGATCGTCAGGAGGATCGTCAGAATATAGGGCAGCGCAATGATCAGCTCATTCGGGAAGACCGAACTGCCTGAGACCGCCTGAATGTAGATGGACACAGCGTCGGCCAAACCAAAGGCCAGCGTTCCGAGCACAGTGCCCCTCGGGCCCCAGTTGCCCAGAAAGCAGATCGCAAATGCGATCCAGCCGCGGCCGCCGATGATATTGCTCGTAAACATACCAAGGTATCCGACCGTATAGAACGAACCCGCCAGCCCGCTGACAGCGCCTGCGACCAGAACCGTCAGGAAGCGGATCCGGTTGACGTTCAGACCGGCAAAGTCGACGGCGACCGGATTTTCACCCGTTGAGCGCAGGGTGAGGCCCAGCGAAGTCCGATAGAGAAGGAAAAGCGTGGCCGGAATCATCAGGTAGGCAAGATAGGTCAGAATATTCTGCGTGAAAAAGACAAGCCCGAGCAGCGGGATCCTGCTCAACAGCGGGATCGCGAGCTTTGGAAGCGTGGCGATCTGTATTTCTGCGACCTGCTCTGCCGCAAACACGGCGGCTCTCTGACGCTAAGGAATGATAATGGTGCGGTAGCCTGCGCCTCTCTGAAAAATTTTCAAAAATATTTGGCAGAAATGCGGGCGTACCCGTAGTAGACCATGCAGCCCAAAAATGCAGCTTGTGACGCTGCCCCAAAGAAAGGAGGTTTTTCACTATGGCAAGTTTACGGGACACCGTAAAGGACTATCAAGACGAGCTTAGGGACGGTATCGCATGGGTGGCGTTCTGGAAACAGGGGCGTTCATGGAACGCGGAATATTTTCATCTTGATATGGACGACACCCTCTACCCGGAGGACAGGAGCCGGTTAGAGGAAATCAAAAGCACCGACCCCGCCGCCGTTATCCTAAACGGCTATTACTGCGGGCATTTAGGCGAGGACATGAGCCTTGACGAGCTGACCGCCGGAGTGCGCTACCACTACGAAAACAGCATGAACGACATTGACGGTTTTATCGGGGCGCATGACGACAGGCTTCCCCCGGAGGTTATCGAGGAAGCAAGAGCCGCCGCCCATGCAGCGGGGCTTCCCTTTTCCGAAAAGCCCTACCGGGACGGGGAAGATTTTGACCCTTATATATTTGACGGAAGCATGAGCATTGAGGACTACGAGCTTATGCACCGCATGATTGAAAAAGAAAGGAGCGAGCAAATGGACGAATGGAAAACAGGTTATTCCTCATACGACCGCGACAGACTGGACGCCGCCGACAAGATGAAGATTGAGCGCGGTATCTATTTTGAAACGAAAGACGCGGATATTTCCCCGCTGACCGCCTTACCCCTTGCCGAGCTTATGAAGCTGCGGGAGGAAAGCGCGGCTGCGGAGCAGACCGTATTTGAAAATCTAAAAGTACAGGCTTCCGCATGGGAGGAACAGGCGGGAAAGACCCTGCTATTTGACAAGGCGATTGAGTATGCGAGAATACCCGAAGTGAAGCATACGGCGAACAAGTGGCAGGACGAGGACAACGACCGCCACACCATCAGCAACCGGGTATATAAAATGAGCTACCAAGTTTACGAAAATACCCGTTACGACAAGGCAGCACAGAAGTCTATCCCGTATTCCTATACGCTGTCTTGGAACGTCTACACCAACAGCCCCCACGGATACGGACAGGCGAAAATCGCCGGACAGGACAGAAAGGTATTTGCTGACCGGGCAGCTATGGAAAAATATCTGAATGGGCGTATCAAGGCGTATGAAAAACTTTTTACGGAAATCTCCCCGGCTATCCCGCAGGAATACGCGGAGCAGTTTAAGGTAAACGGGCAGCTCTTACCGGGCTATACCGTAGAGGGCGAGGAAATCAAGCAGCCCGCTGCCGACATTCCCGCCGCTGCACCGAGAACCGAACCGGGACAGGATACGGAACAGTTTGCAATCCTTATTGACAGCCGCACCCGTTTTGAAACGGGAGAACCGGGCGGCTGCTGGTTATCCATGCCCGCCACAAAGGAAGAACTTCACGAAGCCATGCAAAGCGTCGGCATTACCGCAGACAATCCGCAGGAATTTTTCATTCACGGCTACTCTGACCGGGAGGACAGACACATTGCCCTGCCGTATGACATGGTATGCGCGGCACAGGTGGACGAGCTGAATTTCCTTGCGGCACGACTGGAAACCCTTGACGCTTCCGGGATTACCGCGCTGAACGCCGCCACGCAGCGCAGGAATGGTTTTGAGAATATCGGGCAGCTCATTGACTTTACCTATAACGAGGACTTTTTCGTGCATATCCCCGAAGTACATAATCCCCGCGAATTGGGCGATTATTACCTTAACAAATCCGGCATGGTGCAAATGCCCGCTGAATGGAAAAACAGCATTGACCTTATCGCCTTTGGACGAAACGCCGCCGCACAGGAAAAAGGCAGCTTTACGGAATACGGCTACCTTGTGGAAAGCGGCGACGCATGGGAGCAGCACTTTGAGGGGCGCGATGTGCCGGAGGACTACCGCATTATGAGCTACCCGCAGCCAACCGTCGAACTGGACGCAGCCCCGGCAGTACAGGCGACTGTTCCCGAAGCAACGCCGCAGGAGCCGCGCCCGGTTATCCCCATTGTCTTAACTTCCGAGAAGCCCGCCGAAAAGCTCAAAGAGATAACCGACCGCTTGGAGCAAGGCATTACGGAACTGTTCGACAGCGAGCGTTACAAGGAATATCTGCGCGTCATGTCAAAGTTTCATAATTACAGCTTTAACAATACGCTGCTTATCGCCATGCAGAAGCCGGACGCTTCCCTTGTGGCGGGCTTTTCCGCATGGAAAAACAATTTTGGACGAAACGTGATGAAAGGACAAAAGGGTATCAAAATCCTTGCCCCGTCGCCGTTCAAGATTAAAAAAGAAATGGAGAAAATCGACCCGCAGACACAGAAAGCCATTATCGGCAAAGACGGAAAGCCCGTAACCGAGGAAAAGGAAATCACAATCCCCGCCTTTAAGGTGGTATCGGTCTTTGACGTATCGCAGACCGAGGGCAGGGAAATCCCCGATATTGCCGTAAATATGCTGACCGGGGACGTGGAGCATTACAAGGAGGTTTTCGCTGCCCTTGAAAAGACTTCTCCTGTTCCTGTCGGCTTTGAAAAAATCGAGGGCGGCGCACATGGTTACTACCACTTGGAGGACAAGCGTATTGCCCTTGATGAGGGCATGAGCGAGCTGCAAACCTTAAAGACCCTTATCCATGAAATCGCCCATGCGAAGCTGCACGACATTGACCTAAACGCCCCTTTAGAGGACTTGGAGAACAGACCCGACCGCCGCACCCGTGAGGTACAGGCAGAAAGTATCGCCTATACCGTGTGCCAGCATTACGGGCTTGATACCTCTGATTATTCCTTTGGATATGTTGCCGGGTGGAGTGCCGGACGGGAGCTTGCTGAACTGAAAAGCTCTCTTGAAACAATCCGCAGCACCGCAGCGGAAATCATCAACAGCATTGATGAACATATCGCAGAGCTGCAAAAGGAACAGGCGCAGGACGCTCCGAGGGAGAAAGCCGCCATGCAGGAGTACATTTACAAGATTGAAGCCAACCCCCGCACAACGGGCGACAACGACCGCTTTTTCCTGCAAGCCTATCTCCCGCAGGAAAACGGCAGGGCAAAAATCGGGGACGTGCTGTATATCGGCAGCCTTGCAAAATGCCGGGAACTCATGGGCGGGCTGAACGCCGGAGAGCTGACGCAGGGAGAAGTAAAGGAGCTATATGCAAAGGCGCAGGAAGCCGAAGCCGACAAAGACACCTTTTCCATTTATCAGCTAAAGCAAGGGGACGAAACGCGGGACTTCCGCTTTGAGCCTTACGACCGCCTGCAGGCGGCGGGAAATGTGGTTGATAAGACAAACTATGAGCTTGTCTATTCCGCAGAGCTTACGCCGGGTACTTCCCTTGAAGATATTTACACCCGTTTCAATATCGACCACCCGAAAGATTTTAAGGGACACAGCCTTTCCGTTTCGGACGTGGTAGTGCTTCATCAGAACGGACAGGACACCGCGCATTACGTTGACAGCGTAGGCTTCCGGCAAGTGCCGGAGTTTTTACAGGAGCAGAAGCAGCTTACCCCGGACGAGCTGACAACGGGCGAAACAATCCAGACACCGAGGGGGACTTTCCATGTGACCGCCATGAGCCGGGAGCAGATAGAAGCCGCCGGATATGGCTTTCACCACCAGTCGGACGACGGAAAGTATCTGATTATGGGGAACGGGACGCGGGCGTTTGCTGTTGCCGCAGAGCAGCCGGAAAAGGCAAACCCCTTGAAGCATATCGAGGACACCGTAGAGCAGAACGACAACAACTTTGACGGTATCATCAACAACACCCCTACCGTTGACGAACTGGAAGCAAAGGTTAAGGCGGGAGAAACAATTTCCCTTGTTGACCTGGCTAACGCGGTCAAAGCCGACAAAGAGCGCGGCAAGGAAGCGAAGCCGGAAAAGAAGCCCTCTATCCGGGCGCAGCTTAGGGCTGACAAGGAAAAGGCGCAGAAGAAAAACGCAAAGCAGAAATTACAGGATTTGGAAAGGAGCTGACCCATGCCGAAACAGAGTAAATTTGAGAACGTGGATTTGTTCGCTTCCCTCAATGCGGTTATGAAGCAGAACACAGGCTTTTACCAGAGCGACTTAGACATTGACAAAGAGATTATCGCAAAGGCGGCGGCAAGCCCCCACAGGGAGGACAAAACACTTTTGTGGTTCTGCCGCCCGTCCGGGACGCACTGTTTCCGGGAGCGCGACGTTTTCCTCAAAGACACCGCGCCCCACAACACATGGCGTTTCTACATGGAGCAGACAAGCGACCGCGTCCTTGCCTATGCAATCGAGCTGACGGGAAAGGAGCGCGGGAAAATCAAGGGCAATCTGTACGAACTGGACTACGCTAAACATTATGAGCGCGTCAAGGAAAAGGAACTGCCCGCCGATACGGTGAAGCTGATTTATGAGCGAGGGGAAAGGGAGATACCCGCCGGACGGTTCTTCAACGGCAACCCAGACCCGCAGCTTGGGAAGTTTGAACGCTTTGAAGCCCTACCCGACGACCCGGACGCGCTGCAATCACTCTTACAGGAAGAACGGCGCAGCCGGGAGCAGCTTCCACCGGGGGACTTCAAGGCGCATATCACAGCCTTGCGGGACGGGCTGATTGAAACGGAAGCGCGGCGCATTGTGCGGGAAATGAAGCGGCACTATGAGCCGAATAGCCCGAACAAGACCCATTTCATGGCAGAGCTTTCCCCGGCGTTCATGCGGCTTGCAGCCACAAAGGACACTGACCGCCTTTTCTCCATGCTGCCCTACAAGACCCTTTCCTTTTCCAAAATCGAGGGCAGACATGGGACGTATGCGCTGATTGACAAGGGGGAGAACCGGGACAGGGAGATAAGGAAGCCCCGCCCCTCTATCCGGGCGCAGCTTAAAGCAGACAAGGCAAAGACCGCCCCGAAAAAGGCGGCGGCAAAAACAAAAAATCACGATATGGAGGTATGAGCATGATTAGACTGACTGTTGAAGAAACAAACCTTTTGAGCATTTACAACGAGGGCGGCAAGCGGGCTTTGATTGAGAATGTCAACGCCGCGCTGCCCTACATGGACGCGGATATGCGGGAGCTTGCAAAGCGCACCCTTTCCAAAGTGGACGCTTTGACCGAAGCGGAATTTGCAGAGCTTCCCATTTACGCCGCTGATGAAGTATGAACGGGGTTAAGCGGCTGACGCCGCCCCAGAGCCGGAAAGTCAACGCCCTTGTGCGCCGGACGTGCTGCAATTATGATAACGGGAACTGTATCTTACTGGACGACGGGGACGAGTGCGTTTGTCCGCAGCTCATTTCCTATTCGCTTCTCTGCAAGTGGTTCCGGGCTGCGGTGCTTCCCGCCGACAGGCTACTCTATGCGGAGCTTTACCAGACAGGGGACAAGAAGAAGTGTACCGAGTGCGGCGCGTTCTTTGCGTCAACCTCTAACAGTGTCAAATACTGCCCCGTCTGCCGGAAGCGTATCACCCGCAGACAAGCCGCCGAGCGCATGAGGAAAAGACGCACCCCTGTTACGCAGTAGGCGCGGAAAATCCCTTGATTTACAGGGCTTTCCGGGCGTGAAAATCGGATAGGCGATACTTTATACCTTTATCCCCGAAAATGGCGTTCTACTGCGTAACATTCACGAAAACAGCACCCATAAAAAGACAGGGCGCGGAAGTCATATACCGGCTTCCGCGTCCTGTTCTTTTTTTGCCTATCTGACATTTCCCTTTTCCATTTCTTCAAGTGGGAACTGCGGGAGGGCTTCTATCAGCTTCTTTGTGATAGACTGGCGCATATCTTCGTTGATTTCCTGTTTCGTGCTTCCGTCCGGCTGTCTGACCGCTACCGTCGATAGCCTGTCGATTTCGTCCTTGTAGCACTCCACGACTTTCTCCACCGCCCATTTTTCCCCGGCAACGGCGGCGCGTATGGTTTCATATTCCGGCATTTTCTGGTTTTCCATGCTCAACGCTCCTCTGCTTTTTGATAGCCCTATCATAGCACAGCGGCGGGGATTTTGCTATCCTTATCCGCGCTCTGTTCCCTTTTCACGTTCCGGCTGCCTGTCTGCCTGTAAAATGCTGTCAATGTTCTGCTTGATAATATCATATTCCCGGACTTTCTTTTTCAGCTTCCCATAGTCGGCGTAAAGGGCTTCTTTCTGCGCTTGGAGGGCTTCATACTCCGATTGCAGCGCGGCAAGGTTCGGGAGCTTTGCAATGCCCGCCGCTTTCAGCGACCTTGCGGCGGCTTCATGTAGGATAATCGCCTGTTCCTGTCCGGCGCGGTACTTCTCCCTGTTCCTTGCCTTGCGGTATGCGTCATAGACGGGCTTTGTCTTTTGGTAGGTGGAAACATTCTTGATAAGCACCGCCATTTCCGCAAGCCGCTTTTCGGCGTTCTTCAATGCGTCTGCCGCCTGTCCGCTTTCCGCTGCCATTTCCTCAATCCGGCTGACTAAATCCGCGTACTGTTCAATCTTATGTTCCGTCAAGAAATTCATGGTTTTAGCTGCCTGTTTCAGATTGTGGATTTTCGCCCACTGTTCATAGCCCTTACTCTGCGCCGCCTTGATACTGTTCTCAATGTCGATAAGCAGCGAAACGCCGCGCTGCTCTCTGGGGGCTTTCGCCGCCTTTGCCCGTCTGCCCGCTATCCGTTCCCTTATGGCTTCCTCTGTATAATCTGCGCCGAGGGTTTTTAGGCGGGTGAAGCGTTCCTGTCCGGGGGCGCGGCATGACACATATTTCCCCGGCTTTATCTCATAGCCCGCCGCCTGTAACCGCTGCAACAATTCCTCAAAACTGGAAACTTGGGGGATAAGCGCGTCAACGGCAATCTTTAGCTTGCCTTTCCAACTTGTACCCGTCTTTTCTGCCTGGTACTCCGCATAGCTCTTTCCCTTGCTGCCCTTGCCGGGGACGACGACGGACAAGCCATTTTCCCGGCACAGCTTGTCGCTCATGTTCCGTATGCCGTAATAGCTCCTTTTGTTGGAATTGTATTTATGGTGGTCTACAAAGTTCACCGCGCAAAAAATGATATGGTTATGGACGTGTCCTTTGTCAATGTGCGTCGTGAGTACATACTCATGCTGCCCCTTTGTTACCGCGTCGGCAAGCTGCTTTCCGATTTCATGGGCTTTCTGATAATCGACTTCCCCCGGCTCAAAGGACTGTATCAGATGAAAGGCTAAATTGTTCCCCTTTTGGAGTGCTTGGGACAAGGTATATTCAAATTCAATATCTGCCGTTTCATAGGAGCAGCCGAAAGAGGACACAAGCATTTTTCCGTCCGTCTTGTCCGGGTTTTCGATATAGTCAAGGGCTTTGCTTAGAGTGCTTTTAATAGGCTTAATCTTTGTAACCGCCATATCTCCGCAAGCACCCCCTTTATTTCCTCTATGTCCTCTTGG
>ENA-UEYI01003208-UEYI01003208.1-human-gut-metagenome-genome-assembly--contig:-NODE-3208-length-10156-cov-4.176704_pt1 | contig 10156 bp, 9 predicted proteins | sample MGYA00242900_ERZ507916 | MGnify/ENA primary metagenome ERZ507916 (study PRJEB26167, sample SAMN06115521) | human gut metagenome | host: Homo sapiens | place: China:Chongqing | collected 2015-09-02...
GCCAGCATGATCAGAATGCCCTTGAAGCTTGTGGTGAAGGTAACGAACGCATACAGTTCATCACTCTCATAGGTACAGGTACGCACATCACATTTTAAAGTAACCATTTTTCTTCCTCCTTCCGGGTTTTCCCGTAGAAGTAGTATGTGCTTTTTCATGTGATTTTATACGATACCCCTGTTTAAAAGCATTTTGACTTTTCCGAATTATTCATTCTCATCAAAATCTTCTTCCAGATCATCCGGCAGCCATGTATTGCCATTATTATTGCCACAGCTTACTGTAATGCCATGTGTGAGAGGTGCCTTCATGAGACCATACAATACACCGAGTAAGAAGATGACAAGTGCAGCCAGCCAGAAATCTGTCTTTAACAATGTGATCTCGCCATCAAACAAAAGCTCCATTTTTTCTTTTACCATTTTTTTAAATTGAAGCATGTGTCACCTCCTGCCTTCCGGCACTTATTTATTTCTTCCACAACATTTTTTATATTTCTTGCCACTTCCGCAAGGACATGGATCGTTAGGATAGATCTTCTGCTCTTTTACGATCGTTGTAGAGCTCTTCTGCTCTTTGTAAAGTGCTTTTCTTGTTTCCTCATCGAAGATCTTTTCCCACTGTGGCAGACCGTATAACCAGTCAGCTTCTGCACCAACCATGTTTTTGTACAGAAGTGCTTTGTCAAACTTTAAGCTGACAGGTGTATCTTCTTCCATCTCTTCGATCGGATTTGCTTCTACCAAAGAATCATTGATACCATCCAGAAAGCCTGTCATTGTCATGATATCTACATTATATTTTTCAGCCAGTTCTTTTACTGTGCCCTTTACTTCTGTATCAGGATCTTCCAGAAGCTGTGCATAAATTTCTTTTTCTTTCAGAAAATATTTCTGCCAGAGTCTTTTTAAGTCACCCTTGTTTGCTGTTTCTGAATACGCCATAGAGCGCCACTGTTCTAATAATGCCATTTTTGTATACTCCTTATTTCTTCTTCCATTCGTTCTTGCAGGCTCTGCCTGCTATATACCAAGACAGTATATACTATTTTGCCCTATTTTTCAAAGGTTTTTTACGGCTTTGCATAAACTGTCTCGTTTTTCCGATTTCCCTTTTCATCTACGGTTTCGATCTGCACATAGTAGCTTCCGTCTTTTTCCTGTGGGAAACGGATCTCCGTATGTGTATTTGTCGTATCGCTGTTATAATCCACCCATGCATAACCGTCACGCAGATCGATCTTCATATATTCATAATATGTGCGGCTTTGATCCACCTTATCATACAGCACATATTTATTTAACTGGAAATCATAGTATTTGGCTTCCATCGCCTTGGAGCGTTCTTCATCCGTCAGCGTACTGTCCATATCCACGTAGTCATTTGTGTAATGCTGTCTCTGCTTTTTGGATAAATTTTCCAGCATCTGACACTGTTCATATAAGGAAGCATTGTTAAATTTATCATAAAAATGATTGATCCTGATATCCAGTCCTACCTGATACAGCCGCGGTCCCAGCACAATAACTGCCACAAGCAAAAGGACGGCGATCACCGCATAATACCGGTGCAGCTTTTTCTGCTCATATGCATACCAGAACGGTTTTCGTTTCAGCGTTTTGGTTGTCTCCTGCTCACTGTACAGTGAATCCATATCCATATCAGCCGGCAGAAGTGCTTTCTGAAACGCCTCCAGATCCTCGTATCTGTCAAAGTCATAAATGGAAGCAGCCTTCATAATAGCGTCGCTCTGGAAATCCATGATCCTTGTCTGCATCTGCTGCGGCGGTGTACTTGCCTTATCTTCATTGATCCGCTCATAATAAGCCGGCAGTTTTTCTCCCGTTACATAGCGGTACAAAATAGCAGCCATAGCATACTGGTCTGTTTTGCTGCTTCTCTTGGCTTCCGGCAGATAAAGCTCTACCGGCGCATAACCGTCCTGCCGCACGCCCGGATCTTTTAGCTGCGGGGCAGCGATATCCTCCATCGGATTGGTATAGCCGACAATTACGGTCTTCCTGTCTGGCAGCACCATGATCTGCTGCGGTGAAAGTGCCAGATGACAAATGTCGTCCTGATGCAGTTTTGCCAGAGTCTGCATGACAGGTGCGAGCAGCTTCATCAGATCTTCTACGGTAAACTTTGCACTGTGACGCTTTAACAGATACTTGTCAAGTGTCATGCCTTCTACATATTCTTCTATACTGTATACAGTTCCGCGTTCTTCCAGAAAGGTCAGTACATTGGCGATTCCTTCCACCGGATACATACGGATAAGCTTCTTTGCCCTGTAGATCACATGCTCCTTCATAGATTCAAACAAAGCTTCATCGGAAAGCTTCTTACAGTCCAGATGATAGTCATGCAGTCTGTCTCTTTCCACAATGTCTGTGGGAAACAGTTCCCTGATGACAACTACTTTTTTACGGAATGTATCATAACCTTTGTAGGTAACCATAATGCCGTTATTCCCCAGAAGGGAATCAATCCGGTATCTTCTGTCCGCCAGTGTCATCCCCGGCTGTAACAGATGCGCTTCTATTGTTATTTTCTTCTTCATACCAAATTGCTCCTTTGCATTCCTTAGTATAGCATTGCAGCATGCATTAAACAACAGTCCCTGTTGTTATTTGTTTATTTTGCTGTGCACGTTTTGTTTTTTGACCACAGAAGCTTTCTATGTTAGTATAGTACAATACCAATTATTATTTCAGGCATACTACCCGAATAATCCGTATTACAGCTTTATTCTGTTTTTATGCTGTCCGATATCGAAAGGAAGGATTCTGTCATATGTATTCCAAAAAGCAACGTATTCTGGCGATCATTGGAATCGCCGCTCTGGTACTTCTTTATATCATTACACTGATCTGTGCCATCTTCAATTTCGACGGCGCGGGCAGAATGTTCAAGGTCAGTCTGTTTGCAACAATCTTCATTCCGATCATCCTCTGGCTTTACATCTGGATGTACGGCAAGCTGACAAACAAGCATACCATTGCCGATTTTGACAATATGCCTGCCACAAAAGCCATCAAAGATCAAAAGCAGAAGGAAGATGCCCAAAGCGTAACATTATCCAAATCTATGCATAAGTCTACTGATCATAAATCATAAGAAACTCGCGTAAACGAAATGCCACCGGGCACTGTCTGATATGTCAGTATCCGGTGGTATTTCTATCGTTTCATATTTTTTTCTCTGTATGAGCTAAAGACATCTTATTTCTTTAATGGGCTCTCTCTGTAAATGATATCGTTTCTGCCCGGTCCGTTACTTACCATTGTGATCGGGTAACCAATCTGTTCTTCGATAAATTCCACATACTTGCGACAGTTCTCCGGCAGATCTTCAAACTTCTTAATGCCTCTGATATCTTCTCTCTGGTTTTTCCAGCCCGGTAATACTTTCAGAACCGGTTTTGCTTTCTCCAGATCATGTGTAACAGGGAACTCTGTTGTCACTTCTCCGTTGATCTCATAACCGACACATACCGGAATTTCATCCAGATAACCAAGTACATCCAGAACCGTAAATGCAACATCTGTTGTACCCTGCAGACGACAGCCGTACTTGGAAGCAACACAGTCAAACCATCCCATTCTTCTCGGACGTCCTGTTGTTGCACCAAACTCACCGCCATCACCACCGCGGCGTCTCAGCTCATCTGCTTCGTCTCCGAAGATCTCGGATACAAATGCACCACCGCCGACTGCGGAAGAATATGCCTTGCAGACTGTGACGCTCTGCTTGATCTCGTATGGCGGAATACCTGCACCGACTGCACCGTAAGCTGCCAGTGTGGAAGAAGAAGTTACCATTGGGTAAATTCCATGATCCGGATCCTTTAATGTACCAAGCTGGCCCTCTAACAGGATGTTCTTTCCTTCCTTGATCGCCTTGTCAAGATATAAGGAAACGTTGCATACATAAGGTTCTACCATTTCCTTATACTCTTTCAGTGTCTGCATCAGCTCGTCCGGATTTAAAAGCGGTTTGTGATATAAATGCTCCAGTAAAACATTCTTTGTCTCACATACGCGGACAACCTTCTCTCTCAGCTCGTCCTCATCTTCAAACAGCTCGCTTACCTGAAAGCCGATCTTTGCATACTTATCGGAATAGAAAGGTGCGATACCTGACTTTGTGGAACCGAATGACTTACCGCCAAGACGTTCCTCTTCATATTGATCAAATAAAATGTGATATGGCATCACCATCTGACATCTGTCAGAAACCAGAAGCTTCGGCTTTGGCACATCGCGATCTGTAATAGATTTCATTTCATTGAATAAAACCGGAATGTTCAGTGCAACACCGTTACCGATAATACTTGTTGTATGTCCGTAGAACACACCTGACGGTAATGTATGAAGTGCAAACTTTCCGTAATCATTTACGATCGTATGTCCGGCATTGGCTCCACCCTGAAAACGGATGATGATATCTGCCTCTTTTGCCAGCATATCTGTAATCTTACCTTTTCCTTCGTCGCCCCAGTTAGCGCCTACAACTGCTTTTACCATAGTTCACATTCTCCTTTTTTGCAGAAATTATAAACCGGTCTGCCACAAGGCAGTCCCATTTCATTATAAACCTCAGTTTGTCTTCCTTGTTATGTCCGATATCTGAGATCCCTTTTTGATACTTTCTTAGTATATACCATATTGATTCATAAGTAAAATCAATATTTTTTATATTTGCCATAATATATGCTTATTTGTCAGCCTTATGTAAAGTAAATAGTTTTTTCCGCGGGATATTCCACCGATTCATTGAAATCACGGATAATTTCTACTATAATGAATCATACTGTCAAAAGGTTTATTACCTCTATCCGTTGACTAGTAATACCTATTTTTAATGAAGGAGATTTATCATGCAAACAAATACACGATCCGCCATAGATGCACTCTCCGTACTGTCTCAGAGTGCCCATTCCCCGTTCCACTGCTGTAAATACTGCGAGGACACGCTCAAGAAAGCCGGCTTTCTTGCACTTCCCAAAAATGAGCCGCTTTCCCTTACCCCCGGTGGGAAATATTATATCGATCTTTACGATGCAACCTGCATTGCCTTTACGATCGGCAAGAAAGTCTCTGCAGGCAAAAAGCTGCCAAAACTCCGTATGATCACGGCGCATACAGACTGGCCCTCTTTCCTGATAAAACCACAGCCTGAGCTGACACAGGGAAGCTATGGCAAACTCAATATTGAGCCGTATGGCGGTGCTGTATATACAAGCTGGCTGGACAGACCGCTCGGCATTGCAGGCAAGGTCTGTACAAAAGGAAAAGACGCCTTCCATCCGGTCACGCATCTGATTGATTCCAAAAAGCCGGTTGCGGTCATTCCGGGACTTGCCATCCATATGAATCCGGAGATCAACAAGGGCATACAGCTTAATCCGCAGCTCCAGCTTCTGCCACTTGTAGCACGCCTTGGAGCAGATGAAAAATCCGATTATTTCCTGCACTATCTGGAGCTGCTCACAGGCTGCAAGGCAGAAGACATTCTGGACTATGAGCTGTTTTTATACAATGCGGATCCCGGTGCAGAAGTCGGACTGAACGGCGAATTTTTCTCCTGCCCGCGCATTGATAATTATTCCAGTGTACAGGCTGCTTTATCCGCCCTTCTGCATGCTGATACCAAAGAAGATCATATATGCATTTCCGCCTTTTATCACAATGAGGAGATCGGCAGTGCTACCAAGCAGGGCGCAGGCTCTGTTATGACAATGGATCTGTTAAAGCGTATCTTTGCTGCGCTCGGTTTTTCGGAGGAAATGCTTTCCTGCACGATCGCAGAAGGGCTCTGTCTTTCTCTGGATGTTGCCCACGGTCTGCATCCGAACTATCCGGATAAAAATGATCCGACCTGCCAGATCTGTCTCGGCGACGGTGTTGCACTGAAATTATCCGCCAGACAGTCTTATGCAACGGATTCTTCCTATGTCAGTGTGATCGAGGGGATCTGCAGACAACACAACATTCCATATAAGAAATTTGTGAACCGCTCCGATCAGAGAGGCGGCTCCACACTTGGCAGCATTACATCCGCCAAGCTGGCAATCCCATGTGTTGATGCAGGCGTTCCGATTCTTTCCATGCATTCCGCCAGAGAACTCATGGCATGCACTGACCAGGAAGCCTTATGTGCGCTTGCTGCGCAGATGTTCCGCGGCTAGTTAGCCAGCCTTTTTGGCAGGATTTACATGGCATATGAGACATTGTGGCATGTTCTGCATCATTTATAAACAGAAAATGAAGCAGTTACAAAATTTTTCTAAAAAAGTAAAGGTAAATTTGACGGATAACGTCGACATACCGCCTCCCATATGATAGACTATAAAGGAATTATTCTTATAAGGGAGGAATTTAACATGGACAATTATTATTCTGCTGTAGGTGCAGGCATTGGTACTGCTTACTATCTTTTCATACTGGTATTTTACATTGCATGTGTGATCGGTATGTGGAAGATGTTTGAGAAAGCCGGCAAACCGGGCTGGGCAAGCCTGATCCCGTTTTACAACCTCTACTGCGTGTATGACATCGGCTGGGGCACAGGCTGGTTATTCTTACTGACCTTTGTTCCTTGTGTTGGCTTCATCTTTGATATCATGCTTTCTTTCAAGATGGCAAAAGCTTACGGACAGGGTACAGGCTTCGGCTTCGGTCTTCTTTTTCTGAAACCGATCTTTTACATGATCCTTGGTTTCGGTGATTCCGAATACATCGGTCCACAGTAAACTACCGCTTATTCAGATCTTAATAATTCTAACAGACGGGCAGCTGCCATACTTTTTGGCAGCTGCTTATTTGTTACTACACACATATGCCGCTTGGGCAGCATCTGGTGGAAACGGAGCGCAAACAGCCTTCCTTCTTCCAGATAGGGCTGCGCAAAATCGCGCATCACACATCCAATCCCCAGATTTCTCAACGCAAACTGCACGATCATATCAGACGTTGCAAGTTCAAATTCAGGATTTAAGGATACACCGTGTTTTTCCAGCACCTGATCGACATATTTTCTTGTACTTGTATTTTTTTCCAGAAAAATAACCGGATAATCGGGCAGCTCATGCAGATCAACCATATGATTTTTCAACTGGGTATAGCGGTGCGCCGCCACAAAGATATCCTCCACCTCACGCACGACCTGGATGTCCATTGTCTCATCTTCTGCAAAGGGCTCCGTTACAACACCGAAATCAATCTTACCTTCTTTCAGATACATCAATGTCTCGGGGGTCGGGCCGTTCGTGACATGTACTTTGATCGCCGGGTATTTCTGGTGAAACAGATCCAGATACGGAAGCAGGTAAAACTGCAGTGTCATATCGGAAGCACCGATCCGGATCTCGCCCGATTCCAGATTTTTCAGTTTGGAAAGCACCTGTTCCCCCTGCTGCATTTCTTCATATCCCTGTTTGATATAGGAAAACAGTATTTCTCCCTCCGGGGTCAGGCGGATCCCTCTGGCACATCTGATGATCAGCTTTGTATCCAGTGCTTTTTCAAGCTGGCGCATTGACTGGCTGACCGCCGGCTGTGAGATCATCAGTCTTTCCGCTGCAAGTGTCATGCTCTGACAGCCTGCCACATAATAAAATACTTTATAATATTCCAGATTTGTCGTCATAATCTTTCTCTCCATATATCTTTTGCCAGCATTTCAGGCAGTTTTCTATTTTCTTAATATAGTTCATATTTTTTTAAAAATTAAAACACAAATTGAACACACTTTCCAAATATACTAACAGCATCAGAGATGAAGAAAACCCCTCAACCCTCTCATCTTTGATAAGTGTTTCAACTCTTTATATTTTTTCATGAATCCCTCATAAGAAAAAAGGAAGCGGTTTCCACCCCCCTCAGGAAACCGCTTTCTTTTTGTCTTTCAGACTTTATACGTTGATCTCTGCTTTTACGCCAAGCAGAGCTTCATTTTCTTTCAGTACCGGCCTGAGTACCTGCTCGATAAACTTAGTTACCTGGATCGGTGCTCTGCCCACATATCTTGCAGGCTCCATGCTGCTTTGCAGATCTTCCAGTGTCATCGGGAAGCTGTCATCCGCTGCGATCAGTTCAAGCAGATTGTTGTCCCTGCCTTCCTGCTTTACATTCTTTCCTGCTTCCATGGAAAGCTGACGGATCTTCTCGTGCAGCTCCTGTCTGTTGCCGCCCATCTTGACTGCATCCATCATGATATTTTCTGTTGCCATGAACGGAAGCTCTGCCATCAGATGCTTTGTGATAACTTTGTCGTAAACAACCAGACCGTCTACTACGTTCAGGCAGAGATCTAAAATACCGTCAATCGCCAGAAATGCTTCCGGAATGGAAAGACGCTTATTTGCAGAATCATCCAGTGTACGTTCAAACCACTGTGTTGCGGAAGTGATCGCCGGATTTAAAGCATCGATCATCACATAACGGGATAAGGACGCGATACGCTCACTTCTCATCGGATTTCTCTTATATGCCATTGCAGAGGAACCGATCTGATTCTTTTCAAAAGGCTCTTCCACTTCTTTTAAGTGCTGCAGCAGACGGATATCATTGCTCATCTTATGTGCAGATGCTGCGATACCTGCCAGTACGTTGCAGACTCTTGTATCAACTTTACGGGAATAGGTCTGTCCCGATACCGGATAGCATTCCTTGAAGCCCATTTTCGCTGCGATCATCGGATCGATCTTATCAATCGTTTCCTGATCACCGTTAAACAGCTCCTGGAAGGATGCCTGTGTACCTGTCGTGCCTTTTGAACCGAGCAGCTTTAAGGTAGATGCCACATAATCCAGATCGGAAAGATCCATAACAAATTCCTGCGCCCAGAGTGTGGCACGTTTGCCGACTGTTGTAGGCTGAGCAGGCTGGAAATGGGTAAATGCCAGTGTCGGAAGCTCTTTATATTTATCCGCAAATTTTGCAAGCTCATCGATCACATTAACCAGTTTTTTCTTGACAAGCTGCAGTGCCTCTGCCATGACAATGATATCGGTATTGTCACCGACATAGCAGGAAGTTGCGCCAAGATGGATGATGCCTGCTGCCTTCGGGCACTGCTGTCCGTATGCGTATACATGGCTCATTACATCGTGGCGCACCTGCTTCTCCCGCTCCCGAGCCACATCGTAGTTGATGTCCTCAGCGTGGGCTTTCAACTCGTCGATCTGCGCCTGCAAATTAGCGGCAACATTGTCCGTAAGCTGTGCTTTCAGATTGGCGAACCAGACGTCGAAGTCATACTCCCACTGCTCAAATAGATCACTGATGTCGGCCGGGCCGGGAAGACCGGTCACGAACGGGCATTCCGTTTTGCCGATTACATTCTCGATGTTTCCGGCGTTAATGGAAGTCGCCCCCGCATTGACCAGAATATAAGCCAGTGCGTGCTGATGCACCTTTTCAGTGTTGGTCAGCGTCGGCTTGGACGGATCTGAGCCGGGATTTCCGCTGACGATCTTGATGCTGTTGGCGCGGGTAGCCGTTTCGGTATTCACCTCCAGCACGACTGCGTCGTACCGCTTTAAGGTCACGTCCGCAGCGGGGATCGTCAGCGGCATGGGAGCGTCGTTGTAGCTCCATGTGCGGTTGAACCATGCCTTGCCGGACTTCACAATGACCTGCATCCCGCTGCCGGGTACTGTGGCCAGAATATCGCCGATGGAGTCGAAAACGCCATCGGTGATCAGTCCGTCAAAAATGGATGAAAGTTGTTCGGCTGTATACTTCCTGTCCCCATTCAGGGAGTTGAAGAAGCCGTAAGTAAATGCCATACGATAGGACCCTCCTTAATTGTCGGTCTTTTCCGTAGATGTGAAGGTCGGGTTCAGCGACTCGCCGTTCTCGTCCTGAGAAATCACGATTTCCGTCATGCGGGAGGTAGCCTCCTGACCGTATTCGTTGACCACCTGCACCACATCGCCGATGTTGAAATCCTTTTTGTAGACGAATTGGCGGCTGCCGTCGATCTCGCCCTCAAAGGATTTCGTGACACTGTTCTCGCTTTTGGCAAGTTCCTCCTTGCCTTTCTGCTTGAGCTGCTCGTCATACTCGGCATCCGTCATGTAGGTTGCCTCCACCGTGTTGCCCTCGTCGTCCACATAAGAGGACTCCAGCAGCTTCGACACGCCGGC
>ENA-UEYI01003209-UEYI01003209.1-human-gut-metagenome-genome-assembly--contig:-NODE-3209-length-10156-cov-3.338228_pt1 | contig 10156 bp, 8 predicted proteins | sample MGYA00242900_ERZ507916 | MGnify/ENA primary metagenome ERZ507916 (study PRJEB26167, sample SAMN06115521) | human gut metagenome | host: Homo sapiens | place: China:Chongqing | collected 2015-09-02...
TGGGCTGCTACATCCATTTCTTCAAGGCGTATGCCTGGGGCGAAGCTTTCCTGCTGTCCGGCTGTGTCGGCGTGGCGCTGATCATCGCCATGGTCGTTTCCAGCCTGGTGGGCACGGTCATCCCCATGCTGTTCCACAAGATCCACATCGACCCCGCTGTGGCCTCCGGCCCGCTCATCACCACCATCAACGATCTGGTGGCCGTCGTGGTCTACTACGGCCTTGCCATGGTCGTTCTTATTGATCTGTTCCATCTGGGTTGATACTAGAAGACCCTCTCCGCCAAAGTCGACAGGCTTTGACTGAGAGGGTTTCTTAATTGTTGGAGATCCAGTACCGCTGGGTCAGGGTTCCATCCTGCGGGTCAAACTGTTCGTCTTCGAGGACGCCGCCGTTGGCGCGGATGGTTTTGGCGGAAGCGACGTTGTAGTGGTCGCAGCAGATGCGCACCTTCCCGATGCCGCGCGCTCTGGCCTGTTCCAGCGTCAGGCGGAGCATCTGGGTGGCATAGCCGTTCTGCCGCTCGGAGGGGCGGACGCTGTAGCCGATGTGCCCGCCGTAGGTGAGCAGATAGTCGTTCAGGTGATGGCGCAGGTTCGTGCTCGTCCAGCGCCAGATATTCGGTGGCAGGAACAAGCCCGGCGGGCGTCGTGCGGGGATCGGTCAGTTTCCGAATCTGGGCCAGCCAGGCGTCGAAAACGTCGAACTGGTCCAGCGCCGAGGTGCCGTCCATCCGGGAGCCGAGGGCGAGAAATTCCTCCCGATAAGCCATGACCTGTTCGCGGTCGCGCTCGTCCGGCTCCCGCAGATGGATCTTCTGGGGCGGAGTGCGGCGGGTGGCCGTGCGGAGGTCTGGGGCTTTCATCAGGCCGTGGCGGTTGCAGTAAAAATAGAGCACCCCAGTGCCCCGCAGCGGGAACCGGCAGCTGGCTTCGCCCTCCGGGTAGAGCTTGACGAACTGGAGCTTGTCGCCGGTGAGATAGGCGATGAAGGAGATGAAGTGGCCCTTCTCCATGGGGTGGTGCAGGGTAACGAAAAGTTCATCTTCCACCCGCTCAATGGTCAGCTGGTGCTTCTCGTCGGCATCATCGGCCTCCGCGATGTCCAACGCGGGCAGCGTGATGCCGCAGCAGCTCACCACGGCCTGACCGGTGGAGTGGAGCACGTTCCCGCAGAGGGGGCAGACGTAGAGCTTGGAACGCAGCAGATTGGCGGCACGGTTTCGGTTGACCACCGGTTCGCCCTGCATCAGTTCCAGCACCGACACGCCCAGTGCAGCGGCCAGCGGTTCCAGCAGGGAGATATCGGGCAGGCCCTTGGCGGTCTCCCATTTGGAGACTGTTTTGGCGCTGACCAGGAGCTGGCGGGCAAGCTCTGCCTGCGTCAGGCCTTTGGCTTCCCGCAGCAGCCGGATGGTGCTTCCGGTCACATAGGTATTCATAATGGATTCCTCCTGTTCGTTTGCGTTGCAGACAGGATAGCATAGAAAACCCCTCTGCGCAACCTACGCTGCGTAGAGGGGTCTTGGTTTATGCTCCGGTTTCTTCGGCGTCCTCGTCCAGCTCGATGCTGAACACGGCCTTTTTCAGCTTGCCGCAGCCCTGGGCTTTCAGGCCGGATTTGTACGGCTCCCCGGCCAGATAGAGGGCGAAGCGGCCTTCGCAGAGCATCCCGGCAATGCTGGTGCCCGCGCTGCCGACTGTGATGTCAGCAGCCTCGTCGGTGGGTTTGGTGGGGCTGAACTCGCCCAGCGAGACTTCAAACAGCTCGCTGCCTTCGAGGTCGGTCTCCAGCGTCAGGTGGGTGTCCCGGCGGACAAAGGGGGCCTTGTCGCCGGGCTGCGGGGTCACGGTGCTGACCGTGACGACGGCCTTCTCGCCGAGGATGCGGGTCTTTCCGGCGGGGAGGTTGTTGATGTCCCGCGCCATGACGAACTCAATGACGGCGTCCAGATTTTCGCTCATGCCCAGATAGTTTGGCAGGTTGTTCAGGGTATCGTAGATCATAAACAGGCTCCTTATTCTGCGTCCTTCGGGTCGGTCAGCAGCTCTTTGATGCTGGGCACCACGCCGCCGAGGTTCTGCAGCTCGGACGGGATGATGATCTTGGTGGCCTTGCCGTTGGCGACCTTGGCCAGCGCTTCCAGACTGCGCAGGGCAAGGACCTTATCGGTGGGCATGGCTTCGTTCAGCAGGCGGATGGCGTCGGCGTTGGCCTTCTGGACGGCGAGGATGGCCTGCGCCTCGCCCTCGGCCTCAAGGATGCGCTGCTGTTTGACGGCGTCGGCGCGGAGGATGGCGGATTCCTTTTCGCCCTCGGCGGCAGTAATGGCGGCCTGCTTTTCACCGTCTGCTTTCAGGATGACGGCGCGCTTCTCGCGCTCTGCCTTCATCTGCTTTTCCATGGCCTCCTGGATCTCGCGCGGCGGGATGATATTCTTGACCTCAACACGGTTGACCTTGATGCCCCACTTGTCGGTGGCTTCGTCCAGGATGGCCGTGATCTTGCCGTTGATGACATCGCGGCTGGTCAGGGTGTGGTCCAGCTCCATTTCACCGATGATGTTGCGCAGGGTGGTGGCAGACAGGCTCTCGATGGCCGCGATGGGCTGGTTGACGCCGTAGGTGTAGAGCTTGGCATCCATGACCTGGAAGAAGACCACGGTGTCGATCTGCATGGTGACGTTGTCGCGGGTGATGACCGGCTGAGGCGGGAAGTCGGCGACCTGCTCCTTCAGGCTGACCTTTTTGGCCACCCGCTCCACGAACGGGATCTTGACGTGCAGGCCGGCGCTCCAGCTGTCGGAGTAGCTGCCCAGCCGCTCGATGACGTAGGTCATGGACTGGGGCACGATGACGATGTTGGTGATGATGATGAGAAGGATGACGAAGACCAGTGCAAGGATCACAAACAGCATGATGGGCATAGGAACGCTCCTTTTTTCAGTGGGTGGATGATTCGGTCAGGACAGGCTCCACGATGAGCAGGGTACTGTGGATCTCGGTCACACGGCAGGTCTGGCCCGGCTCCAGTGCGTCGCCGGGGGTGGCGCAGCGGGCGTTCCAGTCCACGCCGTCCAGCCGGACACGGCCGGTCTTCCCGGCAGAGACCGGGGTCAGGACCTTTGCCTCGCGGCCAAGGCTGCGGTCGCCGTTGGTGGGGGTGTGCTTCCGGCGCAGCTTGTCGGCCAGCGGCTTGAACGCCGCCAGGCAGAGGATGCTGACCACGGTGAACACCACCGCCTGCACCCGGAACGACGGCCAGAACAGGCAGCTCAGCAGAGCAGCCGCACTGCCCGCTGCAAACCAGATGGACACCATGCTGAAGGTCATCCCCTCCAGCACCAGAAAGCCGATGGCTGCGATGAGCCAGAAGATGGGGTCGATGGAAACAGCCAGAGACATGCACATTCCTCCTTTGCGGGGTTTCTGGTTCTATTATAAAGCAGAAAGCCGGGTGCAGGTCAATGATTTTTTTATGAATTGTTGCGTGGGATACGAAATTAGGTCACTTGTAATCGTAATAGCTGTGGTTGGGGTTGTGGCCGTTTTCCTCCACCACGATGGTAAAGCCCATGGGGTTTACCTCGGTGTGCTTGCCGGAAGCCAGCGGCTCCACGATGATGTGCTCAGAACGGTTCACGATGATCTCCGCAGTCTCGGCCTTCCCGATGCGCTGATCGCTCGCCGGTGCGGAAGGCCGCGCAGCTGTGGCGCAGCTGCGCCAGCTGTGCCAGCACCGGGCGCAGCCGCTCCTCGTGGCTGTCCCAGCAGAAGAAGGCGCGGTTGAAGGGGTCGCGGTAGCCCTGCATCCCGATCTCGTCGCCGTAGTACAGGCAGGGCACGCCGGGCAGGGTGTAGATGATGGCATAGGCCATGCGCAGGCGCAGCATCCCTTCCTCGTAGGCTTCGCCGGTCACACTGCGGCCGCTCTGCCACTCCCGGCCGCGTCCGTTGGCAGGCTCGTCCGCGATCACAGTCAGAGCACGCTCGGTGTCGTGGGTGGACAGGAAATTCAGCGCCGTGTTGATGGCAGGGGCAGGGTAGTGCTCGCAGATGGAAAGGATCTCGTTGGCGGCCTGCTGGGCGGGCTTTCCCTTGACAAAATCCAGCACGGAGTTCTTGAAGGGGTAGTTCATCACGCTGTCCAGCCCCTTGCCCAGCAGGTAGGTGCGGCGGTGGTCAAAGCCGAACTTGGTGGTGGCGTCCTCCCACACCTCGCCCAGCAAAAACTTCTCCGGGCTTACCCGCTTGACGGCGGTGCGGATCTTTTCAATGAACGCGTCCGGCAGCTCGTCGGCCACATCCAGCCGGAAACCGGCAGCACCACGGCGCAGCCATGTGTCGATGACGCCGCCCTCGCCGGTGATGAACTCCACAAAGGAGGGGGTCTCCTCGTTGACCTCCGGCAGGGTCTCGAAGCCCCACCAGCTGCGGTAGCCGCCCTTGTACTTGGGGTCAAAATCGTACCAGCTGCGGTAGGGGGAGTTGGGGTCGCGGTAAGCGCCGCCGTCACCATAGCGGCCTTCGCGGTTGAAATAGCGGCTGTCGGAACCGGTGTGGCTGAACACACCGTCCAGCACGATGCCAATGCCGTACTTGGCGGCCTCGCGGCAGAGCACCTCGAACTCCTCGTTGGTGCCCAGCAGCGGGTCTACGTTGAGATAGTCGGCGGTGTTGTAGCGGTGGTTGGAGTGCGCCTCAAAGATGGGGTTGAGGTAGATGGCCGTAAAGCCCAGCTCGGCGATGCGGGGCAGGTCATTTTGGATACCCTTGAGCGAGCCGCCGTAAAAGTCCCAGGTCTTGATGGATCCGTCCTCGGCACGCTCGTACACGGGCGGCTCGTTCCAGTCCTCGACCATGCGGCGCTGGATTCCGTTGCGTGGCTTTTCGACTTCGGCCAGCGTGCGCTCGCGCCAGTTTTCGTCGCGAGCATAGCGATCGGGGAAGATCTGGTAGACCATACCGCGCTCGTACCAGGTGGGACGGTTCTCGCGGTGCTTGTAGACGGTGACCTGGAACGACGGCACTTCGGCGTAGTCGTAGGTTACGCCCTCGCCGCCGGTGCGACCTTGCGGCGCGCCTAGGCGAACCTCGGGCTGGCCCTCGATATTGCAGATAAAGCTGTACCAGATAAGACAGGGCTCGGTGCACTCAAGCTCTGCAGTAAATATGCCGTCGCCCTCGTGCGTCATGGGATACAGAGACTCACCGATTTCATCGACCCAGGTGCGCAGCGTAAGCGTTGCCTGGTTGGGGTCGGCATCCTCCAAAATCACCGAGAGTGCAACGGAAGTTCCAGTGGTCACAGCGCCAAACGGAGTGCGAAACTGCGGCAGGCGGCTGTTGTGAATCAATCTCATAGTACGGTCCAGTTCTATACAGTCATGGCCAACGGGCCATGGGCTAAACGCACAGTACTTAAGTATATCGTTGCACTTTAGTTGTATAAACTACAGCCGCTCATTATCGGCGAACGGTTGTCCTAGAAAATCGTTTTACCATCCACATTATCGCGATACTCGAAAACGCCTATGTAGATAGTATTTGTAGCCAAACAAAACAGCTCCGGTTTACTACGACGAATTGAATGATCTCAACCACAGTCATTTTAGTGATATTAAAACTGCAGGTAGAAGCGTTGCCAATTTCGATGATTACTCGCCGTGGTCGGCCGGAGCCATTTTGTCGTAGTAAACCGGCCCTCTTTTTAATGCGGGGTTCAACCAAGAAGAGGGCGCCTGCTTGGGGCGCCCTCTTTTGCGTTGAGGATTAAGTTTTAATCGTCAGGATTAGCGGCGCTTGCGGGTGGCAGTTGCCTTGCGGACGGAGGTCTTCTTGGTCGGAGCCTTTTCCTCGGCCGGAGTGGCGGGGGAGACCGGAGTCTCCTTGGCAGGCTCGGGCTTAGCCTCTGCCTTCGGTGCGGCCTTGACCTCAGCGGCCTTCGGCGTCGGCTTGGCCTTTACCTCGGCCTTGGGCTCCTCTTTGGCAGCAGCGGGCTTAGTCTCTGCTTTGGGAGTTGCGGTCTTTGCCATGGTCTTCTTGGCTGTCGTCGTGCGCTTGCGCGAGGTGGTCTTGGCGGCAGGCTTGGCCTCGACGGTTGCCTCCGCCTTGGACTCGGCAGGCGTCTCCTCGACCTTGGCGGCCGGCTTTGCGGCAGCCTTCGTTGCAGTGGCCTTGGTAGCTGTAGCTTTCTTGGTGGCAGGGGTCTTGGTTGTGCTCTTGGACGCGGTCGTCTTCTTGGCGGCGGTCTTGGCCGGAGCCTTTGCCGCGGGCTTAACCTCGGCTGCAGCGGTCTCGGCCTTTACCTCGGGAACGACCTCGGCCTCGGCGGCCTTCTTGACAGCTGCGGTGGTGCGCTTGCGCGTGGTCGCTGCCTTGGCGGTAGTTGCCTTGGCAGTGGTGGTCTTGCTCGCAGCGGCCTTTGTTGTCGTGGCCTTTTTAGTCGTCGTCTTACGAGTCGTGGTCTTCTTTGCCGCAGGCTTCGCAGCCGGCTTCTCCTCAGCCTTGGGCTCCTCAGCAGCAGCGGGCGCCTCAACAACCGACTCGGCCTTGGGCTCGGGCTCGGCCTCAACTTTCTCAGCCACAACCACAGGCTCGTCGACAACAGCCGCCGGCCGCTCAATCTCCGGATGCATAAAGAAGTACAGGTCCAGATACTTGTCAGCCGAGCGCGTCCAGCTAAAGTCCTGGCTCATGGCCTGCGTGACCAGCTGGTTCCAAGCGTCGCGGTTATCCCAGAACAGGCGCGCCGCGCGGAACACCGCGTCGCCCATCTCGTCGCCGTTAAAGTTGCTAAACGAGAAGCCCGTGCCCTCGCCGGTAAACTCGTTGTACGGCTGCACGGTGTCCTTCAGGCCGCCGGTCTCGCGCACGATGGGCAGGGTGCCATAGCGCATGGCGATAATCTGCGACAGGCCACAGGGCTCAAACTTCGAAGGCATCAGGAACATGTCGGCGGCGGCATACATGCGCTGCGACAGCGCCGGATCGAACTCGATGCGCGCGGCCATGGTGCCGGGGTACTTGTCCTGGAAGTAGCGCAGACCGTCCTCGTAGTCGCGGTCGCCGGTACCCAGCACGGCCACCTGCACGCCGCCGGCCAGGATGCGGTCGAGTGCGTACATGACCAGGTCCATGCCCTTTTGGCGCGTCAGGCGCGTGACCATCACCATGAGCGGACGGTCGTCGCGAACCTCGAGCCCCAGCTCTTCCTGCAGCTTGGCCTTGCACACGGCCTTGCCGGAACGGTCCTCGACGGTGTAGTTGGCGGCAATGCGCTTGTCGGTCGCCGGGTCAAAGCCCGCCACGTCAATGCCGTTCAAAATGCCCTGCAGCGCATAGGAGCGCTCGCGCAGAACGCCGTCCAGGCCCTCGCCAAACTCGGGCGTCTGGATCTCGTTGGCATAGGTGGGGCTCACCGTGGTGATGGCATCGGCATAGCGCAGCGCGCCCAGCATGTAGTTGATGCTGCAGGCATCGCAACGCAGCTGCGAGGCGGCCGCCGGAATATGCGCCACACCCAGAATGTCCTCCATCACGGTGTCGCTGAACTGGCCCTGGAACGCCACGTTGTGGATCGAGAACACGGTCTTGACACGGTCGTACAGCGGCAGGCCCTGGTAGAACTCGCGCAAGAACACGGGCGCCAGTGCCGTCTGCCAGTCATTGCAGTGGAGGATGTCACACTCAAAGCCGGCCGGCAGGTGCTGCAGGCTCTCGGTGATGGCCTTGGAGAAGAATGCAAAGCGCTCGCCGTCATCAAAGAAGCCGTACGGATAGTCGCGCGCAAAGTAGCGTTCGTTGTCGATGAACATATAAGTGACGCCGTCGTGCTCGAGCTTCTCGAGCCCGCAGTACTCATTGCGCCAGCCCAGGCTCACGTAAAAGTCGGAGAAGTGCTCCATCTGCGCCTTGTACTCGTCCTTGATGGTGGCGTACTTGGGCACCATGACGATGACCTCGGCGCCGGCGCGCACAAGCGCCGCAGGCAGCGAGCCCGCCACGTCGCCCAGGCCACCGGTCTTCACAAACGGTGCGCACTCGGCCGAGGCAAACACGATCTGCATCTTTTTGCTGGAATCTGCCATATTGTCTCCCATGTTGCAATTCGAGAATAGCCGCCTGGCACAAACCGGGCGGCTATTCTACATGTTACGAGCGATGTTGCGGTGCCAACGTTAACGTACGATGGTGGTGTCGCAAGTTAACGGAGCCTTGCCCAGCACCAGGATGTTCTCGGGCGTGCCGCGAAGCTCGGTGTTGGTGGGAACCACGTTGTTTTTGTCCAGAATGGCGTTCTCAACGCGGGCGCCGCTCTTGATGATGCAGCTCTGGTTGATGATCGAATTGGTGACCGAAGCGCCTTCCTCGACCACAACGCCGCGCGACAGGATCGAGTTGCGCACGGTGCCCTTGATGATGCAGCCGGCCGAGATGATCGAGTTGCACGCGTGGCTGCCGGTCGCATAGCGCGAAGGCGGCACGTCGTGAGCCTTGGTCAGGATCGGGCGCTCGGGGTCAAAGAGCTGGTCGGCCACGGTCTGGTCGAGCAGGTCCATGCTACGGCGATACAGCGACTTCTCGCTAAACACGCCCACGACCTCGCCCTTGTACTCGTAGCTGCACACGTCGATGTTGCCAAAGTCGCCCTGGAGTGCCTCGAGCAGGTCCAGATAGTCGGCGGCCTGGTAGTGGTCGATGATCTCGAGGAGCGTCTCGCGGTTGACGATGCAGCAGTCCATGGAGGCGTTGTCGCCGTACGCGACGCCGGCGCTCACGCCCGTCAGGCGGCCGTTCTCGTTAATCTCGAGTTTGGTCTCGTCCTCGACATTGCGCGTGGCCTTGCAGTACACCACGGTCATCTGGGCACCGGAGTTCTCGTGCGCTTCGATGATGGTGTTGAGGTCCATGTTAAAGATGATGTTGGTGCCCATCATCACGACATAGGGATTCTCCGAGCGCTGGAACAGCGTCTTGTTGGAGATGATGTCGCGCAGCAGGAAGCGCATGCCGCCCTTGGTGGTGCCATACGCGTTGCCGGGCACCATGAACAGGCCGCCCTTCTTGCGGTCCAGGCCCCAGTCCTTACCCGAGCCCACATGGTCGATCAGCGAGCGGTAGTTACCCGGCATGACGACGCCGACGGTCTTAATGCCGGCATTCATCATGTTGGACAGCGGGAAGTCGATCAGGCGGTAGCGGCCCAAAAACGGAACGGACGCGATGGGGCGGTCCTTGAGCAGGACGCTGCCGTAGGTCGAAGAGTAGTTAGCGGTGATATAACCGATGGCCTTGCGATTGATCATCGGATCATTCCCCCTTCCCGATAACGACGTCATTTCCAACGACGGCCGTATCCTTGGTGGTATCGACAGAGCCGAGCTTCACGCCCTCTTCGACCGTGGAGTTCTCGCCCAAAATAGCGCGGCAGATGTGCGCGCCGCTCTTAACGTGCGCACCCGGCAGCAGCACGGAGTCCTCGACCACGGCGCGCTCCTCGATGATGACATCGGTCGAAAGGATCGAGTGGCGAGCGGTGCCGTAGATCTTGCAGCCGTTGGAGACCAGGCAGTCGTCCAGGCGGCCGTCAGGGCCAATGTAGTGCGGCGGACGCGTGGTGATGTTGGACATGATGGGGAAGTTCTTGTCGAACAGATCGAACTCGGGGTTGTTACCCAGCAGGTCCATCGAGGTCTCATGGAAGCTGGCGATGGTGCCAACATCCTTCCAGAAGCCGTGGAACTCGTAGCTGTACAGGCGCTTGTTCTCACCGAGCAGCTTGGGGATGATGTCCTTGCCAAAGTCGTGGCTCGAGCGCTGGTCCAGAGCGTCCTCCTCGAGCGCCTCGATCAGCACGTCGGCTGAGAAGATGTAGATGCCCATGGACGCGAGGTTCGAATCGGGCTTCTCGGGCTTCTCGGTGAACTTGGTGATGCGGCCGTCTTCGGGGTCGGTGGTCAGGATGCCAAAGCGGCTGGCCTCCTCCCACGGCACGGGCATAACGCTCACCGTGAGGTCGGCGTTGTTCTCAATGTGCGTCTTGAGCATCTTGCGGTAGTCCATGCGATACAGGTGATCGCCCGAAAGAATCAGGACGTACTTGGGGTCGTTGGCCTTGATGTAGTCGAGGTTCTGCGTAATGGCGTCGGGCGTGC
>ENA-UEYI01003211-UEYI01003211.1-human-gut-metagenome-genome-assembly--contig:-NODE-3211-length-10152-cov-4.333697_pt1 | contig 10152 bp, 5 predicted proteins | sample MGYA00242900_ERZ507916 | MGnify/ENA primary metagenome ERZ507916 (study PRJEB26167, sample SAMN06115521) | human gut metagenome | host: Homo sapiens | place: China:Chongqing | collected 2015-09-02...
GACTCAGGTTGTGCTCGTCGGGACGGGTGCTCCCGCCCCTTGCCGCACGGCGCTCCCCGACCAAGGATATTTCTTGGCAAACGAGATAATAACAAAAATCAGTTCAACAACATTGGAATAAATAGAATAATTAGCAATATAATTGGAAATCCAAATGGGACAACTACAGTAGGTCTCACAAACAGAAATGTAAACCTATTCAGGTATTGAAAATTGTTGAGTGAACGAATACAGTAATAACAATCGAAGTTGTCAACTAAATCCAGTACAGTACAAAACAACTACACGGGAGAATAGTTTCATCGGTGAACAGCAAGTGGTTACCGTATTACTTTATTTCGATTTGTCTATTTGGCTTCTTTACTTCTTCTTCAGAGAGTTTCGGAAGTTCGATATTTAGAACGCCATGTTCTACAGATGCAGCAATTTTTTCTTTGTCTACATTATCCGGTAGAATCATTGTTTGCTGGAACTTAGAGTATGAGAATTCGCGACGCAAATATTTACGGTTGTTATTGTTTTCTTCTTTGGTCTCATTCTTCTTTTCCATACTGATGACCAGTTCGTTGTCTTCACTCAGATGAATGTTAAAGTCTTCCTTTGTCATACCTGGAGCGGCAACTTCTACCTTATAATCAGTATCACTTTCCAGGACATTGATGGCCGGAGCTGTTGCATTGGCTTTTACCATCCAGTCGTTGTCGAAGAAATCATTGAAAATGCTCGGTAACCAATTCTGATTGTAATTTTTTCTAATCGGTGTCATAGTTGTAATCTCCTATATTTAGTTTTTTGTTTCTTGTTTCTGAACCTCTCAGCCTTCAGGGCTTTCGCGATTCGCCTAAGAATGTGCAAGATGTATGCCTGTTGTCAGTTTGTCAGAGAGTATGAACTCTTTTTTAAACGACTGAAAACTATTTTAATCAGAGGCACGGAGATTTTAAACTATTGAAAGCTTTATTGAAATAAAAGAACTGACATATAAGGGACACTTTGGCAGTGGCTGTCTGGTCCCCTTATATGTCAGTCAAAATAAAGTCTGTCCGGTTCAGGCCGGAATGCATCCGGAAAGGACTTCTGCCAGTTCGGCCTGTCCGTTATCGGTTGCCAGCTGGATACCTTCTTTTAAGGTTTCCAGACCTTCCGGAGTCGTTACAAAAGCATCAAAAACCTGAATAGTCTGGATCTGGTTGATGATGAAGGTGCGTGCTTCCGGATGATGGGCGCAGATTGCCGTGATGTGGTCTGTGTCCAGATTTTCACTGAACATTTCCTGAAACATCTGTTTGTAAGGCAAGCTGTAGCTGTTTGTTTGTGGCTGGAAACAGATATAATGCAAGTGCCGTAAGGAGATTCTTCCGTTCTTATCCTTGTAGGTTATGCGTACCGGATGATAGCAGCAGATTGCCGTAAGGAGTGTTTCGGCAACTTCCGGGCCATTTCCTTCATTGGAGAAGTCACAGGTGATTTCAGGAGTGGAATACGGATTTTTCATTCCTTCTATCCGGCTGATTTCCTCATTGGGAATGTAAAATTCTTCATCCAGAATCAGTTCATGACCTTCGACGCCCCAGTCAAACAGTCCATTCTTGATATGGATGTTTTTGGTTGTGAAGATGTGCTGGCTTTTCCGGACGGTCGTAATGCGTATATATTCATATTGTTCGCTTAACTCCTGCAGCGTATTCTTTGTATCCTTCTGTGACGGAGCAGACGGTGATGTTTGTTCTTGCTCCAGCGCTTTGATCGTTTCTTGCAGGATTGTTATTTCGCGGAGGGCTGATGAAAGCTTATCTTCGGTTTCCTTCTGCTGTTTTTCTGCTGTGAGCCGTTTGGATTGCTCATGCTTCAGTTCTTCAGCAATCGATTTCAGTTTGTTTTCAGAACCGGTCAGTTTTTCTTTTGCTTCGTTGATCTGAGCTTCCAGTTCTTTATTGGCTGAAAGAGTTTGTGCAAGTTTGTTTTCTGCAACTTGACCTTTCGTTTCGGTCTGGTCCTGCAGTTCTTTCAGCTGGTCTATTTCCTTTTCCAGCTTTTGGGAGTATGTTTGCGCTTCTTTCAGACTGGAGAGCAGTTCCTGATTCTTGGAAGTATATTCTTCTACCTGGAAAGCCAGCTGGCTGTTTCTGCTTTCGTTTTCATCCAGTCGGGTGTTCAGTCCCTTCAGACTGGCTTCTGACTGCTGAAGTTGTTGTTCCAGCTTCTGAATGTTACTCCGAAGAGTAGTCAGTTCTGTTTCGGCTTCTTTATTCTGGTTTTCACTGTCTTTGTAGCGGATATCCATCTTTTGGATCTGGATAAGAGCTTCATTGAGTGCAGTCTCTGTTGTTTTAAGTCTCTCTTCTTTTTCTGAAACGGTCTGGGAAAGAGCATCACGTTCAGCTTCAGTACGGCGTATTTTTTCCTGCAGCTCCTGGATGTCTTGCCGGGCATTCAGCAAGTTCTGCTCCTTTTGCTGTAAAGAAGTGTCAGTATCTTGATGGAGATTCTTTATTTTTTCTTCGTAAGAATCCTGTTGGACCTTCAGACTGTTATTCAGCTGATTATATTTCTCCTGAAGATCCTCCAAGGCTTTTCCCTTGTCTGAGATATCCTTCTGCAATTGTTTGATCAGCTCATCTTTTTCGTCGATGTGACTGTTGAGCTCCTTGTTTTGCAGACATATTTCCCCCATGGTCTTCTGGTGTTTTTCCTCGTTTTCCCTGACGCTGGTCTGATAAGCAGTCGCTTCGGCTTCCAGACGGCTTATCTGCTTTTCCATGGAACTGATTTTATCTGAAGCGTGGCGTAACTGTGTGGAAATTTTGACATTCTCACCTTGTACCCGATTAAATTCGGCCTGTAATTCATCAATATCAATTCCTGCAAACTTTTTCAGCAGTTGAAGTACGTATTTGTTCATTGTTTGTCTGTTTGGTTTAATTATTCCTGCAAATAACGTGAATTTTATTGAAAAATCCTATCTTTTGATTAAGTTTGCAGTCCAAAACGAAATGAAAAATGGAAGATTTTGTATCAATCAACGTAAATACAGGAAGAAGCAGGACAAACAGCTTGATCAATCGTAAAATGATTTTCCGTATATTGGGAATTCTGCTTTTCATGGAAGCTGCCATGTTTTTGGTGTGTGCGAGTGTGTCGTGGTATTATCGGGAAAAAGAATATATCTATTTCATCTATTCCATATTGATTAATGTGGGAGTAGGGGGAGTACTTTTGCTGTTGGGCCGTAATGCACCGAATATGGTGACCAGACGGGACGGCTATTGCATTGTGGCTTTTACCTGGCTGCTGTTTACCGCTTTTGGTATGCTGCCTTTTTATTTGAGTGGCGAGATACCCTCCATTACGGATGCTTTTTTCGAAACGATGTCTGGTTTCACTACAACTGGAGCTACGATATTGGACGATATTGAAGCGCTTCCTTATGGAATGCTTTTCTGGAGAAGTTTTACGCAGTGGATTGGCGGATTGGGTATTGTGTTCTTTACCATAGCGGTATTGCCGATTTTTGGAGTCGGTAATCAGGTCCTTTTCTCTGCTGAGGCCACGGGAGTTACCCATGATAAGATTCATCCCAAAATCAGTGTAATGGCCAAGTGGATCTGGACTGTTTATTTGATCCTGACGCTGACTCTTATTGTTTTGCTGGTATGGGGAGGTATGAGTGTCTTTGATGCCGTGTGTCATTCTTTTGCTACGACGGCAACCGGCGGATATTCTACCAAGCAGGATAGCATCGCTTATTGGAATTCTCCGTTTATAGAATATGTGACGGCTATTTTCATGATTTTGTCAGGCGTAAACTTTTCTCTTTATTTTATGTGTCTGAAGGGAAAATGCAAGCAACTTTTCCGGGATGATGAATTCAAGTATTACCTGATGTCGATCGGTGGTGTTACTCTCTTGATAACAATCTCCCTGGTCCTTCAGAATCATTATGGCATGGAAGTTGCCTTCCGCAAGGCGTTGTTTCAGGTTGCTTCATTACATACTTCCTGTGGATTTGCAACAGATGATTATGTAAAATGGGCACCTTTTACATGGATGCTGCTGATCTATACAATGCTGGCAGGAGGATGTACTGGTTCGACCGGTGGAGGAATCAAGAATATGCGTCTGCTGATTGTGATCCGTAATATCAAGAATGAGTTTAACCGGTTGATGCATCCCAGGGCAATTTTGTCAGTGAAGGTTAACAGACAGGCTGTTTCTCCGGCCACTATCTCTACGGTATCTACGTTTATTCTGTTTTATCTGATCTGTATTTTTGTCAGCTGGACTGTGCTGATGTTTCTGGGTATTGGCTTGACGGAATCTTTCAGTCTTGTTGTTTCCAGTCTGGGTAATGTCGGCCCTGGACTTGGAGCATTCGGACCGGTCTTTTCCTGGAGTGCACTTCCCGATGTTGCGAAATGGCTTGTATCTTTCCTGATGCTGATCGGACGTCTGGAATTGTTTGGAATCTTATTGATGTTTGCTCCCAGTTTCTGGGAGAAGCGGTGATGGGAAACGCTTGTGTACGGCTGATAGAAGGGCCGTTGGTGTTTTGTCGGTGAAAGGAGAACACCGGGCACTGTTGCAAAAAAGGTAAAAAAACGATTCGTTGTATTGATGAAAAGAATTCGGCGTTTGCAGCAAAATGTTTCGGCGTTTTAAAAAAATGTGGCGGCGAATGGAGACACCGGTACTTAAATGAATCTGCGGGCCCTGAGAATTGTGATGCAGGGTACTACAGTTCGTATAAGGAGGAAAAATAGCCGAAATTCCCGGAATGGAACTTGAGGATAAAAAGAATGGCATGTGCAATGAAACAGAAGTATGGATTTCATGAGCACATGCCATTATATTTGGAGAACAGTTAGTCTATAAATCTTTTGGCCAGATCCTGGAACTGTTCGATTCTTCTGTCGCGCAGGAACGGCCACCAGCGGCGGACGTTTTCGCTTCGGCTCATATCGATTTCAACCACCAGGTTTTCTTCTTTGAGATTGCTGGCCTGAGCGAGAAGTTCACCTTGAGGACCGGCTACAAAGCTGTTGCCCCAGAATTGAATGCCATTGGTCTGGCCGGAAGGATCAGGTTCAAGACCAACCCGGTTGACTGAGATGACAGGAAGCCCGTTGGCTACGGCATGTCCTCTCTGTACGGTTACCCATGCGCCGAGCTGTCTCATCTTTTCTTCCTGCGTATCACTGCTTTCCCAGCCGATGGCAGTCGGATAAATCAGCAGTTCGGCTCCTTTCAGTGCCATTAGCCGTGCTCCTTCGGGATACCACTGATCCCAACAAACCTGGACGCCCAGTTTTCCGATAGAAGTCTGGATCGGTTCGAAACCTAAGTCACCGGGAGTGAAATAGAACTTTTCATAATAGGCTGGATCGTCGGGAATGTGCATTTTCCGGTATTTTCCGGCGATGCTTCCGTCGGAGTCAAAAACGACGGCTGTATTGTGGTACAACCCCGGCGCCCGGCGTTCAAAAAGTGAAGTGACCAGTACAATGTGATATGCTGCAGCCAATTCACTGTAGAAACCGGTAGAAGGACCGGGAATGGGCTCTGCCAGATCGAACATGTTGGTGTCTTCAGTCTGGCAAAAATACGGTGTATTGTGCAATTCCTGCAAAACAACCAGTTGTGCTCCAGCCTGTGCCACAGAGGCAATGTTGCGGTGAAGCTTTTCCAAATTGAATTTGATATCGTTGGAACATGCTTGTTGAACGATACCGACGCGAATGATCTTCTTCATATTTAACGGTTTATTTTACTTCTTTGGGGTATTGCATGGTGACACAATGAAGGGAACCATGCTGCTGGATCAGGGCTCTGCAATCAATTCCGATAATCTCTCTGTCAGGAAAGGCTTGTGCCAGAACATCCTTGGCCTGCAGATCCTTGTCCGGCTGTGCATATGTCGGATATAATACAGCATCGTTCATAATCAGGAAATTGGCATAAGTTGCAGGCAGCCGTTCTCCTTCTTCACTGTAAATAGCATCAGGCATGGGGAGAGGAAGCAGCCGGTAGGGAAGACCTTCAAGAGTACGGAATGTCCGGAGTTGTCTTTCCATAGCCTGCAGACTCTCATAATGTTCATCTTCAGGGTTTGTACATTGTACATATACGATGGTATGGTCCGGACAGAGACGCGCCAGAGTATCTACATGGCTGTCTGTATCATCTCCGGCCAGATAACCATGGTCAAGCCACAATATCTGCTGCAAATTAAAGCGTTCCTTCAGATAATCTTCCAACTGTGCACGGTCCATCGTATCGTTTCTGTTGGGAGCCAGTAAGCAGGTGGAGGTAGTAAGCAGGGTTCCGCATCCGTCGCTTTCAATGGATCCGCCTTCCAGAACGATGTTGCGGCAATTGACATAACTGCCCTTTAAGCAATCAGCCTTGATCAGTTCCGAGTTGATCAGGTTGTCTTTATTGGCAGCAAACTTCATGCCCCATCCGTTGAAACAGAAATCAAGCAGCAACGGAGCTGATTCGTTTTGGAGCAAGGTGATAAATCCATGATCGCGTGCCCAGGTATCATTGGTCGGACACGGTATGTAACAGATGTTGTCGCGATAGGCAAAATTTTCCAATACTGCAGGAAACTGAGGCGCGACAAGCAACAAGGGTTGCCGTTGAGCAATATGAGTGGCTATCTCCAGAAAGCATTTCTCTACTTCTTCCAGCATGTATGCCCAGTCTGTATCCTTGTGAGGCCAGGTTAGCTGAATGTAGCTTTGAGGATGCCATTCCGCCGGTAAATAATAGTTTTTTATTTCCATCATAGCTGTTTGTTATGTATATGTGATTCACTTAATTTTCTTTATTGTCTTTGTCTGGCGAACTTGTTTTCTCCTCGTCAGCCGGTCGGGCTATTGTCTGTGGCTGAGAGTATTTCTCTTCGTCATTCTTCTTTTGTCTGGAAGTCCGTAGTTTTCTACGGCGCAGGAACCAGTCGATAAGCTCTTTCCAGTTGCTGAAATCTTTGTTGTACATAATACCGATACCTTGTGTCGTTAAGGTTGATTTAGTAAAGTACCGGTCATTTGTCTGGTTGTATCCTCTTAATCGGAAATCTCCGTTTTTACTTAACAGCCAGATGGCTTCAAAGTCTCCCACGAAGTTTGTGTTCCGCATGGTATTTTCCCGGTAGCCGAAGTTACCGTTGATGATCAAACGGTTGTTCAGCATTCGTCCGGACAGGATTGCTTCTGCTTCCACATCACTCCATCCTTTTTCGCCGGTCGTCAGGTTAGTTCCCAGATTCCAGTTCTGGCTGTCAATGACTTGTGAAAGCATGTTGTTCAGTTGTCCCGACAGCGTGCTGAAAGCCAGAGAGCTGGTTGCGTCAGACTGGCTGGCATTGTTATAGTCGTATGCATAGAACTTACCAACACTCAGCAAGTAAATGATTTGTGTATTCATTTGTTCTTCTGTACTGGTAAGACTTCTCACCAACTCCCGGTCTTCTTCATTGACCGTTGGCAGTTCCAGATCGAAGGTCAGATTAGGAGAGGTAAGATTTCCGGTCAGATTCAGCAGACAGTTGACGCGTACATTTCCTTTTGATGATGTTGCATTGGCAATCAGATCGTTAAGAGATGCTGAATTGACGGTGTATACTGCCTGTACATTTAAGTTGGCAGCTTTGGGATTTCCGTTGAAAGTAACAATACCTCCCGGCTGGAGCGTAAAGTCTTTGCGGATGACATTTTGCATACTCATTTTATAAATACCCTGCGCTATATTGTAGTTTCCGAAAATCTGGAAATCGCCTTTATTGAAAAAGTTGATACGCAGGTTTCCTGTTCCGGTAGCTGAAATATAGTCACCCGCAGCCGGGTCCATGATAATCTTCATGTTCGCTTCGGGCGTAGGCTCGATCTGCAAATTGATGTGAACATCCAGAGGGGTATCATCATCTTCTTCCTCTTCCGGGCGGTTCAGATAGTGATAAACCTCAGTCTGTATGATTTCCTGTTTGCGCTTGGGGGTACGGTCTACGAATGTAATAAACTGGTTATTGGTGGCTTCAGCCGCCGTACCCAAAACATAGGCAAAAGCTGTATTTCTGTCCGCCCGCATGTTCCCGTCTACATTCAAAGCATTGTCTCCTCCTCGTATGGATACATCGCCGGTTGTGTAAATTCTTCCATAGAACGGGAAGTCCGGTGTTTCTCTGCTGGTATTATAAACCAGCATATTATTGGTGTTGAAGGCGAACTGATAGGCTAAGTTTTTCAGTTTTGTATGTCTTAATGTTCCCTGGGCCGTTCCGTGGTTTCCCTCAGCATCCGTCAACTGCACGTTCTGAAACTTGAATTGTCCGGAAGTGATATGGACAGAGTCTGCCTGCGCTTCGAAGCGGGTATTAAGGATATTAACTTTCATTCCCATATTGGCTTTGACATCTCCTTCCAGGTCAAGTCCTGAGAATGGTCCGTATAATCTGACATTTCCGTGGGCTCTTCCTCTTACATCGGTGAAAATACTCTTGACAAAAGGCTGTAGAAAAGCCAAAGTTGTACCTCCGGCTTGTATATGTAAGTCGAGTCCTTTCAGTTTGGGTGAAACATAGCCGTTTACCATAGTGGTATGGAGACTGTCCTCCCGAATATCAGCAAGCAGGCGTACTCCTCCCAGCTCTTTGTCCCAACTGCCGGTGATGTCTGCCTGTCCAAGCAAAGCGTCATTCAGGGAGAAATCCTTTACATTCAGTTTTGCCAGCATGACAGGTTCATCAAGAATATGATAGAGAGAGACTTTTCCGCTGGTCAGTCCATAGAACTTGACAGCATGGAACTGGATCATATCCATAATATAAAGCAGATTAATGTTTTTCATATTTACCAGACAAGAATCTGCGCTGGTTTTCCCAAGTCTTCCGTTAATCCTTAAATACTGGTCTTGATGTTCAAACAGGAAGTCATTTATTTCAATGCTGTCCTTGGCTATGCTGATGGCTGCAGGATGAATGTGCCAGGTTGTGTCATTCAGAACGACACGGCTGGGCAGGATATCTATGTAGGTTTGTATTTGTTTCTTGTCAGCTGATTGATTGAAACTGGCAATTGCATCAATTTCCCCACTGTAAGTTACGTTGGTGTTGTTTCCCCAATTCACTGTAGTGTGCAGACGGTCGTCTTTTGCATTGGCATTCAGGCTGAGGTTAAGCATGCTGCCTTTTTTCATCATCATGTTTGCCCGGACCTTACATTGCAGCTGGTTTCCCGGATTTTCACAGAGAATCGTTCCCGATTCATAGCGGGTATTGTTATAAATGAATTCCGGAAAATATCCGTTTACTTTCAGACGGGTAAGGCTGTCATTGAAGTAGCCGTTTAAGGTTGCCGGCATTTTGAGATCCAGCGGAATACCAATGACTTTAGACAACAAGTCGCTGTTTTCCATTTTTAAATCAAAACGGAAATCATTGTTGGATTTGATTTGTTTGGTTTCTGCCGTCAAAAGTGACGGGATGTAACGCTGCACTGTTTTGATGATGCTGGCGGAAATGGTTTGATAAGAATAATTCCCTTGTATAGTTCCTTGCAAAAAGGGAGAATTGATTTTTATTTCTTTTTCTATGCCTTTATTCCCAGCTGTAATGGTCAGATTGGGCATAAAGTAAGATAGATTCTCCATCGGATTTCTGACGGACAAGCTGTCCAGTTGGATTCCCCCTTGCATATCGTCAATCGAATGACCGGAGAAATCTGCTGTCAGGTTTAATGAGATATCTGTATTCTGGTATTTATCAGTCAGCCGGAGTGCGTTGGGCCGGAAGTTGCGCATGATAGCCCTCAGATTAAAATCGGGTGTTTTTTGCGCCGTATTGAAATTTCCTTCAATATTGATCAGCCCATTCTCGTCATCCAGTGCGAGGCGTCCGTTGAAGCTTCCTGGACGGTATTGTCCGTCCAATGTGATATTCTGATATTCATAATGATTGTATTCCAGAGAAGAAATCACTCCTTTAATATATGATTCGGGCTGGTTGTTACGATATTTGAGTCCTTTTAGTTCAATGTCGAATGCAGCATTTCCGAATTTGTTTCCTTTGGCTAACAGTTTTCCTATTCTTAATTCCTTGCTCTTTATCTTTCCGGAATAAGAATGCGCATTTGTCAACGTATCAGTATGCATGGT
>ENA-UEYI01003213-UEYI01003213.1-human-gut-metagenome-genome-assembly--contig:-NODE-3213-length-10150-cov-3.277077_pt1 | contig 10150 bp, 7 predicted proteins | sample MGYA00242900_ERZ507916 | MGnify/ENA primary metagenome ERZ507916 (study PRJEB26167, sample SAMN06115521) | human gut metagenome | host: Homo sapiens | place: China:Chongqing | collected 2015-09-02...
AGCAGATGATCAAGGCCTGCAAGGCCATCCGGTTCGACGGCAACGGCTATTCCGACGAGTGGAAGGCCGAGGCGAAGCGGCGCGGTCTGGACTGCGAGACGTCGACGCCGCTGATCTTCGACCGCTACCTGGACAGGGAGAGCCTGAAGATGTTCGGCGATATGGGAGTTTTCACCAAGGTCGAACTCGAAGCCCGCACCGAGGTGAAGTGGGAGACCTATACCAAGAAAATCCAGATTGAAGGCCGCGTGCTGGGCGACCTGGCGATGAACCACATCGTGCCGATCGCTTCGAAATACGAGGCGCAGTTGCTCGACAAGGTCTATAAGATGCATCAGATCGGAGGGCTGAACGCCTCGTCGGACATTCTGCTTATCAAGAAGATTCAGGACCATACGGCCTCGATCCAGAAACTCACCGGCGAGATGATCGACGCCCGCAAGGTTGCCAACCGGATCGAGGACCCGCGTGAAAAGGCCATTGCCTACCACGATACCGTGGCTGTCTGCTTCGACGAGATCCGCCGTCATATCGACAAGCTGGAAGAGATCGTCGACGATCAGATCTGGCCGCTGCCGAAGTATCGCGAACTGTTGTTCCTGCGCTGATCGGGCTGATTACGGCATAGAAAAACCGGGAACATTCCTTTCGGAGTGTTCCCGGTTCTGGTTTCATATCTTGCGGAAATTATTCGTCGTCGCGGTACATGTGTTCCACGTAAATGGCGTGCTGCATCGCCTCGCGCTTCGCGATCGAAGGCTTGGTGAAGTACTGGCGGCGGCGAAGCTCCTTCAGGACGCCCGTACGCTCGTATTTACGTTTGAACTTTTTCAGGGCGCGCTCGATGTTTTCGCCCTCTTTTACCGGCATGATAATCATAATATTCTCAGTTTTTTGTTGTTTTTTAATTTCGTTCTCTCTCCTTTTTGGCGGGGCGTGCATCCTCGATGCCTTTCTCCCCGGAAATGCTCCGTTTACTCGTCGGCAGGTCCGCTGACAGACCCGAATCGCAGATAGGGAGCCAGCCGTGCTGCCTCCTCGTGGGTCAATATGTTCTCTTCGACTAATTCTTCAGCGGTGCTCCAACCTCCTTTCAACTGTCTTGCTTTCAGTAATTTTCGTAATGTCCGCGGTGCTATGTAGGGATGTCTCCCCAACACTTTCGGACTTGCAAAGTTAATATCAATTTTCCGAATTTTGCAACTATCGCAGTAAATTTGTTTCAAAATTTTCTCATAATTGCGTTCCGTGACTCCCGGAACCTCTGCGAGTTGCTCCGCGCGGAGGAATCCTCCGAGCCGTTCGCGGTAGACGAGGATCGACACCACGGTCTTGGGGCCGATGCCCGAAACCGAGCGCAGGGCGGCCGAATCGGCCGTGTTCAGCTCGACGGGCTCCTCGATCGGACGGGGCTTCCGCTCGGGGAAGATGACGTAGGGTTCGAGCGCGGAGGCCACCGAGTCGCTCACGACGTAGCAGTCGCGCAGCTCCTCCATGTCGTAGATGCCGCTCAGGTCGCGCCAGCGGATGAAAGCCCCGGCCTGCCGTTTCGACAGGGCCCCGATGGCCCGCAGGTAGCGGACGCTCACGGTGTCGATGCGGAACGGCTGGGGCGCCAGCGGTTCGGGGAGGATGCGTCCTGTGCGGTACTCCTCCGGGGCGATGGCGTATTTGCGGCCGATGCGGACCCACGGCGCCAGCTGGCGGTAGAGCGAGTCGCCGATGCCGTAGCAGAGCGCCAGGTCCTCGGGAATGCGGAACACCTTGCCTGCGGCGCGGTATTTCAGCAGGCTCACGGCTTCGTGTTTCGAAAGCCCCAGCGCCAGCAGTTCGTCCAGCGTCGCCGTGTTGGGGTCGAAGTGTCTGAGCACCACGCTGTCCCGGCGTGTCTCCATCGCGGCTTCGGCCCGCCGGGCCGCTTCGGGGTCGGCCGACGGGCGCACCAGCACCAGCGCCGTGATGAGCAGTCCGGCCAGCGGCAGGAATATCGCAACGGCGCGTATCTCGCGGTCTGAAAAGAATTTAGCCATCTTTCCGCTGTTTTTCGATCTCTTCCAGCGCCCGTTTCACCGAGCCCCGGCGGAGCAACAACTGCCGGGCTTCGGCTTCGGTGAGTCCCGACGCCTCGGCGACCATGCGCGTTCCGCGGGCCACGAGTTTGTCGTTGGTGAGCTGCATGTTGACCATGCGGTTGCCCTCGACGCGCCCCAGGCGGATCATCACGGCCGTGGAGAGCATGTTGAGCATCAATTTCTGGGCCGTTCCGGCCTTCATGCGCGTCGATCCGGTCACGAACTCGGGCCCCACGACGGCTTCGAGGGCATACTCCGCTTCGGCCGCTACGGGCGACGCGGGGTTGCAGGTGATCGAGGCGGTCAGCAGTCCGTGACGGCGTGCCGTGCGCAGTCCGCCGACGACATAGGGCGTGGTTCCCGACGCCGCGATGCCGATCAGCGTGTCGTCGGCCGTGGGGCGGTAGGGCGCCATGTCGCGCCAGGCTCCCTCGGTGTCGTCCTCGGCGTGTTCCACGGCCCGGCGCAGGGCCCCGTCGCCTCCGGCGATCAGCCCGATCACCAGCTCGTGCGGCACGCCGTAGGTCGGGGGCAGCTCCGAAGCGTCGGTGACACCCAGACGGCCGCTCGTCCCGGCGCCGATGTAGAACATCCGCCCGCCGCGCCGCATGCGTTCGACGATGCGTTCGACGAGCCGTTCCATGACGGGAATGGTTGCCCGCACGGCCTCGTGTACGCGGGCGTCCTCGCGGTTGATGCCCGTCAGTATGTCGTGCACCGACATCTGTTGCAGATTGTCGTAGTGCGAAGCCTGTTCGGTGATTCTATCTTCCATGATGGTATTTCAAAAGCCCCTCGGCGGGGGATTCGACGATGGTTCCGATGCGGTAGCCCTCCGCTTCCAGCGTTTCGCGCAGCAGCTCCCCGAAGCGGGCTGCGATGCCGCCCACGAACGAAACGGGAAGGCCCTGCGGATAGCGGCTCAGGTTGCGGGAGGCGAATTCGCCGAACGAGCGGCGGACCATTTCGCGCACCTCGGGACAATCGGTGTGCGCGAGGATGAAGGGGGCGAACGACGCCAGGAAACGGTTGGCATAGGGCTCGCGGTAGACGCGGCGGATGATCTCCTCGTAGCTGAGTCCGGTCGCCGCCAAAAATTCCTCTTTCAGCGGAATGTGCCCCTTGAAGATGCCGTTCAGGAGATTGCGCCCCAGATGCACGCCGCCGCCCTCGTCGCCCAGCACATAGCCCAGCGGGGGCACGTTCTTCAGGATCTCGCCGCCGCGGCACCAGCACGAATTGGAGCCGGTGCCGAGGATGCAGGCAATGCCTTCGCCGCGGCCGAAGAGGGCGCGCGCCGCACCCAGCAGGTCCGATTCGACGACGATCTCCTCCGTTCCGAAATGCGCCGCCAGCTCCCGGCGCAGCTTTTCGCTCGCCGCGGGGAAACTTGCGCCGCCTCCGGCGCCGTAGAACCGCACGGCCGTCACCGCACCGTACGGAGGAAGTTCGGCGAGCGCTTCGCGGATTTGTTCCGCGGAGTGCTGCACGGCGTTGATTTCCCGCGTGCGCACGGATGTCGTCCGCGCGCCGTCGTCCGCGACCCACGTGCATTTGGTCGATCCGCTGTCGGCAATGATTAGCATGGGTTAAATATACGTATTAATATGGAAAATCGGAAGAAAACGCGCCGACTAATTATCCGCTGAACAGGAATGGCGTGATTCTTGCGACGCTGCGGCGAAAAGGGGTGCGACGGCGTGGCCGGGATCAGCGCCCGCAGGTAAAAGCACTTCGGGGAAGTGCCGTAAGCGGATAAATTAAAAAGTTCAGCGGGGGCGGAGTTTCGGACTCCGTCCCTTTTTCGTCCTATTTGAATTCGACGATCTCGGGACGTGTCGGGTGGTAGCGGTACTGCTCCATGCGCGTGGAGTTCGAGAGGCGGAAATACTCGCTTTCGACCAGTCCGTTTTTGCCGAAGGCGATGCCCAGCCGGATTTGGATCGTGTTGAATACCAGCCGTTCGTTGCGCAGCCGCACGCCCAGGCCGAGCGAGGTGAAAAAGTCGTTTTTGAAAATGTTGGGCGAATAGCCGATCAGCCCGAAGTCGGCGAATCCGAAGACGGCGATGCGGAATCCCAGCGGCTGATAGGGGGTGAAAACGACCGTTTCGGTGTTGAGGATCATGCGGTTGGTGCCGATGATGTGCTCTTCGAGGGCCTGCAATCCGTCGGTGCGGGTGAATCGGATGCTTTCGTCGCTGCCCGTGCCGCGGTTCCACCCCTGGGTGTAGTTGAAGGCGAGGAACTGGCGGATGCGGCTGCGCCGGAAGAGGAACAGGTTGGAGAACCACCGCAGATCGACATCCACGGCGCTGTGGTGCCACATGCCGTCGTTGAGGTCGATGTAGCTTCCCAGCGTGAATCCGCCCATGATGTAGCCCACGCCGCGGAATCCTCCGGTCTCGTAGCTCATTCCCAGGTACATGGCATCGTTGAATTCGCCCCACGAATAGCCCGTCGTCAGCTCGGCCTTGTAGCCCGTCGCCAGATACTCGCGGCGTCCGAATCCGTAGATCATGTTGGCCGTGTAGAATTTTTCGCGGTAGAGTCCCGCCCCGACCAGCAGGGCGTCCTGATCGTGCAGCGCCGGGTTGAAATGCGGTCCCACCAGAGGCCGCCGGCTGACGCGGCGGTAGTTGTAGCGTCCCGTGAGGTAGACGCTCGAACCGATCCGCCGCAGGTAGCGGGAGTAGCCGCCCCAGGCGTCGAGGTTCCGCTCCTTGACCAGCAGCGAGGTGTCCTGCTCGACCATGTAGCGTTTGGATTTGATGTCGCTGTACGTGAGGCCGATCTCGTAGTCGGTGGGCTTGATGAACTCCTTGCGCAGCCCCATGTTGAGCGTCGAGTTGTAGAAGTCGCGCCCTCCGCCGATCTCGGCGGTGTAGAAGGTCCCGAGCAGGTTGGGGATTTCGTATTCGACCATGTTGCCGCCGTAGGAGAAGTCCTTGCGGCTGAAGTTGGTCATAAATTTGAGTTTGTTGCCCGATCCGAAGATGTTGGCGTCGGAAAGCCCCACCATCGTCCGGCCCTCGGAATGCCATCCTCCGTCGACGGAGATGGTCCAGCTGTCGCGCGTGGTGATCAGGAGGTTCACGCGTGTCGAGTCCACCGCGTCGGGGAGCACCGTGACGTCGATGTCCGAGATGTAGTCGCGCGAGCGGATCAGCTGCTTGTTGCGCACGATGAGCTGCGGGTCGAGCTTGTCGCCCGAGCGGAACAGCAGGTCGCGCCGGACGATGCGGTCGCGGGTGAGCATGTGGGTTTTGTTGGCCATGCGTTCGAGCCGGTTGCCGCCGGGGTCGAAAACCTGCTGGCGTTCGATGGTGATGTCGCCGATGGTTTTCCCGGCGTAGGGTTCCAGCAGGCGGCTCTCGTCGGTGACGCGGCCGCTCATCGTGGTGTCGAGCACGGGTTTTACGAAGAGCATCCGGTAAAGCATGCGCGGCACGGCGCGCCGGCTGGTTTTCGACTGGATGCTGTCGTAGAGGCGCTGGTTGCGCGCCGATGCGTCGGGATTCGCCACGCGGGCGCTGTCGGGCGTGAACCGGTCGGGGGCGTGCGTGCCGGGTCCTGCGGCACGGACCGAGAGGACCGTTGCCGCCCCAATCAGGATCAGGGAAAATATGCAGAACCGGGCGAACATTGTGTCAAAGATAACGGATTTTTTCGGCAAAAAGTGCGACACAGGGGCCTAAATTGAGGATTCGATACCCAAATCCCGATTATTCCGTCTCGGCGGCGGGTGCAGCTCCCCGCATAGCTTATAATCCGTGTTTTCCATCCCTCTCTTTTCTTTGCCGCGACATCCTCCCCCGGAGAAGACGAAAAAGACGGCCCGAAGGTCGTCTTTTTCCATTTTCCGTTCAGCGTGGAATGGGGTCATCCCTTCCCCGCCTTATCTGCGGCCCTCTTTGGCCTCGATGCATTCCGTGGCGTGGGGCACTTTCATCAGCCGCTCCTTGGGAATGAGCTTTCCGGTCGTTTTGCAGATGCCGTACGTCTTGTTCTCGATGCGTACGAGTGCCATTTCGAGGTTGCGGATAAATTTCATCTGATGGGCAGCCAAACGACCGCTTTCCTCTTTGGAAAGAGTTGCGGCGCCCTCCTCCAGCACCTTGAACGTCGGCGATGTGTCTTCCGTATCGTTGTCGGCGGTATGGGTGATCGTGGCGCGCAGCAGCTCGTAGTCCGCACGCGCGTTCTCAAGCTTTTTCAGGATAAGCTGCCGGAACTCTTCGAGTTCGGCGTCGCTGTATCTGGTTCTTTCGTCTGCCATAATAATCTCCTCTCTTTTAAGGTTTACTGTAAAATTAAGCAATAATTCCGATATTACCAAATTTTACCGGAATATATCAAGGGGCTATATCCGCGTCACGGCGATGCGCAGCGGTTCGTCGTCCACGTCGGTTTCGACGACCGTTTCGCCTGCCGGTTCCGCTGCCGGACGGACCTCCACGGCGAGGGTCTGCGAAGCGATGTAACCGGCGAATCGGGCGATTGCGTCGGCCACCAGGGGCTTCTGTTCGATCTCTGCGCGGATCTTGTCCGTGACCTCGAATCCGGAGTCCTTGCGGATATTCTGGATGCGGTTTATCAACTCGCGTGCCACACCTTCGGCTTTCAGCTCCTCGGTGACGGTAATGTCGAGCGCCACGGTGAGTTTTCCCTCCGAGGCAACGAGCCATCCGGGCATGTCTTCCGAGGTGATCTCGAAGTCGGCGGGCGTCACGGTGATCCGCTCCGCTCCGAGGTCGAGCACCGTTTCCGGCGCGGCCTCCACCTCGGCGATACGTTCCTGCGAGAACTCCGCGACGAGGGCGGCGATCTGCTTCATCCACTTGCCGTAACGCGGCCCGAGGGTCTTGAAGTTGGGCTTGATGCGTTTGGTAATCAGCCCCGTGGTCTTTTCGATCAGCTCGATCTCCTTCACGTTGACCTCGTTCATAATGAGGTTCTTCACGGCCGAAATATGCTCCGCCGTCGCGGGGTCGAGCACCGGGATCAGGATTTTGGTCAGCGGCTGGCGCACCTTGATCGACACTTTGCGGCGCAGGGCCAGCACCATCGACGAGACCTTCTGCGCCAGCGACATCATCTCTTCGAGGCGGGCGTCGATCAGCCGTTCGTCGGCCGTCGGGAACGCCGCGAGATGCACCGATTCGTCCTTGTGGCGGCCGCTCACGGCGTTGAGGTCCGTGAAGATGCGGTCGGAGATGAACGGTGCGAACGGCGCTGCGAGCATCGTGACGGTCTCAAGACAGGTGTACAGCGTCTGATAGGCCGCCAGTTTGTCTTCCGACATGCCGCCTCCCCAGAACCGCTTGCGGTTGAGGCGCACGTACCAGTTCGAGAGGTTTTCGCCCACGAACTCCTGAATGGCGCGGGCCGCCGGAGTGGGGTCGTAGTCTTCGAGAGATTCGGTAACGTTCTTCACCAGCGTATTCAGGAGCGAGATGATCCAGCGGTCGATTTCGGGACGCTTCTCCATCGGAACCTCCTCTTCACGGCCCGTGAAGCCGTCCACGTTGGCGTAGAGGGCGAAGAACGAGTAGGTGTTGTAGAGGGTTCCGAAGAACTTGCGGCGCACTTCATCGACGCCGTCCCTGTCGAATTTGAGGTTGTCCCACGGCTGCGAGTTGGAGATCATGTACCAGCGCGTCGCGTCGGCTCCGTAGGTGTCGAGCACCTCGAACGGATCGACGGCGTTGCCCAGGCGTTTGGACATCTTGTTGCCGTTCTTGTCGAGCACCAGTCCGTTCGAAATGATGTTCTTGAACGCCACCGAGTCGAACAGCATCGAGGCGATGGCGTGCAGCGTGAAGAACCAGCCGCGCGTCTGATCGACGCCTTCGGCGATGAAGTCGGCGGGGTAGACCTCGCCGAAGCCCTCCTTGTTCTCGAACGGATAGTGCACCTGCGCATAGGGCATGGCGCCCGAGTCGAACCACACGTCGATCAGGTCCGATTCGCGCTTCATCGGCTCGCCCTTCGACGAAACCAGCACGATCGAATCCACATAGGGGCGGTGCAGGTCGATGTTCGCCGTCGAATAGTTCTCCTTCGACATGTCGCCGACCTTGAAATTCTTGTAGGGGTTCTCCTTCATCACGCCCGCGGCGATCGACTTCTCGATCTCGGCCATCAGCTCCTCGACCGAACCGATGCACTTCACCTCCGAGTAGTCCTCCGTGGCCCATACCGGCAGCGGGGTTCCCCAGAAGCGCGAGCGCGAGAGGTTCCAGTCCACCAGCCCTTCGAGCCACTTGCCGAAGCGGCCCGTGCCGGTCGATTCGGGTTTCCAGCGGATCGTCTTGTTCAGTTCGATCATCTTGTCGCGCAGCGCCGTGGTGCGGATGAACCACGAGTCGAGCGGATAGTACAGCACCGGTTTGTCCGTGCGCCAGCAGTGGGGGTAGGAGTGAGTGTGCTTCTCGATCTTGAAGGCCTTGTTGTCGGCTTTCAGCATCACCGCGATGTCGATGTCGAGCGTCGTGTCGGCGTCGCTCAGCCGTTCGTCGTAGGCGTTCTTCACGTAGCGGCCCGCATACTCCCCGTATTTTTCGGCGTCGATGTTCGTCTTCACGAATTCCGGGTCGAGGTCCTCCACGAGGAAGAACTTGCCCTGCTTGTCAACCATCGGCTGGTTCTTGCCGGCGCGGTCAACCATGAAGAGCGGCGCGATGCCTGCGGCTTTCGCCACGCGGTCGTCGTCGGCGCCGAACGTCGGGGCGATGTGCACGATGCCCGTACCGTCCGAAGTGGTCACGTAGTCGCCGACGATCACGCGGAATGCGTCGCCCATCGGCTTCACCCACGGGAGCAGCTGCTCGTAGCGGATGCCTTCCAGTTCGGGGCCTTTCCACACCTTGTCCATGATTTCGTAGGTGCCCTCCATCTTTTTGGTGAAGTAGGAACCCAGCAGCTCCTTGGCCAGGATGACCGTCTGTGGCCGATCGGTATAGGGATTGCGGCATTTGACCTGCACGTATTCGATCGCGGGGCCTACGGCCAGCGCGGTGTTCGACGGCAGGGTCCACGGCGTTGTGGTCCAGGCGAGGAAGTAGAGGTCGCCTTCGACCCCTTCGAAGAGCTTCTCGCTCCTGGCGTCGCGGATCACCCGGAACTGCGCCGTGCAGGTCGTGTCCTTCACGTCGCGGTAGCAGCCCGGCTGGTTCAGCTCGTGGGTCGAGAGGCCCGTTCCGGCGGCCGGCGAGTAGGGCTGGATGGTGTAGCCCTTGTAGAGCAGTCCCTTGTCGAAGAGCTGCTTCAGGAGCCACCACAGCGTCTCGATGTATTTGTTGTCGTAGGTGATGTACGGGTCGTCCATGTTGACCCAGTAGCCCATCTTGCGCGTGAGGTCCTCCCACTTGCCCGTGAACTCCATCACCGCCTCGCGGCACGTGCGGTTGTACTCCTCGATGGAGATCTTCTTGCCGATGTCTTCCTTGGTGATGCCGAGCTTCTTCTCGACGCCCAGTTCCACGGGCAGTCCGTGAGTGTCCCATCCGGCCTTGCGGTGCACGAGGTAGCCCTGCTGCGTCTTGTAGCGGCAGAATACGTCCTTGATCGTGCGGGCCATGACGTGGTGGATGCCGGGCATGCCGTTTGCCGAGGGGGGACCCTCGTAGAATACGAACGTGGGATGGCCCTCGCGGGTCGTGATGCTTTTGTGGAACGTGTCGCGTGCGTCCCATTCGCCGAGCACGTCGGCGGCTATGCCTGCCAGGTCGAGGCCTTTATACTCCTTGAACTTCATATCGGTAGAAATTTCTTCGCTAATTTTCTGACAATTGGCAAAGATATAAAAAAGATTTGAAAAACGGGTCTGAAGCGTTCGATTTATGGATGTCCGTTCCGGGAAGCGGGGTCTGCGGGGGCCTTCCCTTCGTCGGGGCTGTCCGCGTCCGGCTTCGGGGCGATGACCGTCCCGGTCGTTTCCCGTCCGGTTCTGCGCCCGGGACGGACGCGGGTTTTGGGGATTACTCCCCCGCGGGAATGTCGATCCGGAAACAGGAGCCTTCGCCCGCCACGGAGTCGACGCCGACCGAGCCGCCCAGCTGTTCGGCGATCGACTTG
>ENA-UEYI01003214-UEYI01003214.1-human-gut-metagenome-genome-assembly--contig:-NODE-3214-length-10147-cov-83.677656_pt1 | contig 10147 bp, 7 predicted proteins | sample MGYA00242900_ERZ507916 | MGnify/ENA primary metagenome ERZ507916 (study PRJEB26167, sample SAMN06115521) | human gut metagenome | host: Homo sapiens | place: China:Chongqing | collected 2015-09-02...
TGTCGATAGTGATGACACAATAGAAACTGATACTTTGACAAGCATTATATCCTTCGCTGATGACAGCATTGACATTGTTGTTTTTGAAAGTCCATTTCAAGGCCTTTTGAACAGAGATGAGTATACCGCGAAATTGTTATCATTTAAACTATGGAATGTTTGGGGCAAATTATACAAAAAGAGCCTTTTTGACGAATTTGTTTTAGACATACCTCGCTATTTTAAGGTCGGAGGAGATTTTCTGACAAATCTAAAAATAGTTGTGAACGTAAAAGGGAAGATTTTATGCAAGGATATACACAAATATCATTACAGAATTGATAGCCCGACGAGTGTGCAGGTGTCGCATAAATCAAACTATGACTATGAAAAGAACATGGTTGAAACCGTGAGTAACATAGTGACTATAATTAAGAACAGTCCTATTATTAAAACAGCTTATTTTAAATGGCGAATCTCGTATCTAGGAGGAGTAATCGGTTATAATTATGATGTCAACTATGATGATAAATGGATTAAAGACTTGAAAGAGGACTCTACTCAGAATAAACTGTCGATTCATGATAGAATAGTTGTATGCGCAATTCATAATAAATCACTCAGGCTTGTTCTTAGATTTGAGCGAAACCTTCAACGAACCTATCGTAAACTAAAATACAGATTCCGTTTATTAAGAAAACGAAAGTGATAAAACAATCTTCTTTTTTCTTATGGTTGAAACAACTCTACCGCAAGCGTTCCTAGTACACCCAGGCGTGGTCGGCATAAAACTGCTGTATTATGGCGGAAAACGAACGTTGGATTACGACAATTATAGACGAAAATTGCAGAACAGACATCAGGCGCATTATCGAAGTACGATAGTCGCATAGCGTTTCTTAACCGGTTTGGAATGTAAATGTTGAATTCTCCTGTGAGACATTTCCACACTCGGAATATGATTATTAACAAACTGGATCCGAGACCAAACACAAGCCTTCTCCGGCAGCGGAATCGTCTTACGGAACAAGCGAAAGATTGGAAGGCCGGAAATAAAAAAAGAATCCAAGGGATGAGAATAATCTACTGCATGTGCTCCCTGTACAACCCTGGCGGGATGGAGAGGGTGCTGCTGAATAAGGTTCTATACCTCAAGGAACGGATGGGATGGGACGTGGCGGTTGTGACAACTGATCAGCATGGCAAACCCACGTTTTACCCCTTCCCGGATGGGGTAAGAATCATTGATCTCGGGGTCAACTATACGGATGACAACGGGAAGAATCCTGTTATCAAGACCATCGGGTACCTTTGGCGCAGGAGGAAGCACAGGAAGGCTCTGACGGAGCTGTTGCTCAAGGAGAGGCCAGACATCGTGGACTCGCTCTACCCTTCCGAATCATCATTCATCCCATCAATCAAGGATGGCAGTAAGAAGGTGTTGGAACTGCACTTTAACAAGTACTTCAGGCTTCAGTACGGAAGGCACGGACTGTTGGGACTGTCAGATCGGCTGAGGACAAGACAGGATGAGAAGATTGTGCGGAAGTTTGACTCATTTGTCGTGCTGACGGAAGAAGACAAAGGCTATTGGGGCGAACTACCTAACATTGAGACGATTCCAAATGCGGCAATCACAACGGAAGCCTCCCGATCAGACTGCACGGCCCACAGAGTCATCGCTGTGGGCAGACTCGACTACCAGAAAGGATTTGACCGGTTGATCGAGGCTTGGAGCATCGTCAAAGAGGACTCTGAATATTCCGACTGGCAATTAGACATATTCGGTCAAGGCGAGTGGAAGGATATGCTCGAAAGGATGATTCAAGAGAAGGGGCTTGGTGACAGTGCGCACATCAACAGACCAACGAATGACATTTGGAATGAATATGCCAGAAGCTCAATGTTGGTTATGAGTTCGCATTTTGAGGGACTGCCGATGGTGCTGATCGAGGCAATGACTTGCGGCCTGCCTGCGGTGACGTTCGACTTCAAGTGCGGCCCTAAAGACATCATCGAAGATGGCAAGAATGGTCTTTTGGTTCCAGAAGGTAATGTCCAGGCTCTTGCCGAAGCGATGAAAAAGTTGATGTCTGATGAATCGCTTCGCCGCAAAATGGGTACGGAAGCATTGAAGATCAAGGAGAAATATGCCGAAGAGGCCGTGATGAGCCGATGGATTCAACTGTTCAAAAGGCTTACCTTAAAATAGAAATTTGTCACAGATAATTTTTATTCTTACTTTTACAAGAATAACATAAACTGTAAAATAGGTGAATATGTTAAGCAAAAGTTTGAAAATACAGCATTTCGGACCAATCTGCAACGGATATATGGATAATGACGGGTATTTGCCCATCAATAAAATCACCGTCCTTTGTGGTCCTCAGGCTGTTGGGAAGAGTAGCATCGCCAAATTGTTCGCCACCTTTTCCTGGTTGGAAAAAGCTCTTGTCCGTGGAGACTTTTCGATAGCGTATCTGACGAAGTACAACCGTTTCGCCAAAACTTTTTGCTCTTACCAAAGCATTCAAGACTATTTCAAGGATAACACATTCCTGCATTATATAGGATCCGCATTTGAATTTATTTATGAAAACAAGAAACTCAGAGTAAAGACTTGTGCAGGATCCGCCTACGAACGCCCTCAGATCTCATATATTCCTGCGGAAAGAAATCTTCTGAGTGTGATTGAGGATGCCGAGAACGTCAAAAGGCTTCCTCAGTCTTTGGCCTCTATGCTTGGTGTTTACACCACTGCTTGCAGGAATATGAAATCAGACCTGACACTTCCTATAAATCAGGCAAAATTTCATTATGACGCGTTGAACAAACGCTCATATATTCAGTCTATTGACTACAAGGTCAAACTTAATGAAGCTTCAAGCGGAATGCAGTCTCTGACCCCTATGTACGTTGTCTTGGACTACCTCTCAAAGGTTGTGGCCAAGACAATTCAGGTTCAGCAGAGCGATAAGAGTCTGAAAGAAAAGGAATTGATTCAGAAAAGGATATCCGAGATTCTGAAAGACGATTCATTGGATCCGGAGGTTCGTCGTCTTTTGTTGGAACAAACCGCCGACACGTCCAACAAATACCTCCTTAGCATAGTGGAAGAACCCGAAGAGAATCTGTTCCCGACCTCACAGCGTGAAATCCTGAATTCACTTCTATCTTTCAGTTCTGTTGGAAATAATGAACTACTGATTACCACTCATAGTCCATATATTCTTAACTACTTGGCTTTGGCTATTAAGGCAGGAAATGTCGCAAGAATGACCAGTGATTCAAAACTAACATCAAGGCTTGATTCCATAGTTCCAAAGGCAGCGCAAGTCAGAGGAGAGTATGTATCCGTTTATCAAATCAACGAGTTGGGGGATATTTTGTCATTGCCATCCTTTGACGGAATGCCATCAGATGATAATTACCTCAACAATACTCTTGCGGAATGCAATGATCTGTTTAATGAATTATTAGATGTGGAAGAGCTATGCAAAGAGTGAATTTCTTGGCAAAAGAATATAGACTTGAACCGGTGAGAAATGAGGAGATGATTGGTATATGCGATCCTGAGGGCGAAAGACCTGCATATTCCACATCTGATAAAAATTCTCCTGACAAATGGGTAGCTACCATAAAGAATACGGGGAATGAGAACATTCAATTCATTCCCGTAGACAAAAATATTGTGTACTACCGAGATGACGGACAGAAAGAATCTTCGTGTGATGGAATGATTCTATACAACGATGACAGCAGTATTTGCTTTGTTGAACTAAAAGATGTCAGGACTTCTGGATGGATCTCTGATGCTATAGATCAGTTAAAGGAAACGATCAAAGTGTTCAACAAAAATCACGACTATCACAATTTTTCCGACAGAACTGCTTATGCGGCCAATTGCTGTCACCCAAACTTTCAAACCTCCTGTCGCGAGCGGCTGCAGGAATTCAGAAGCCAAACCCATTTTCGTCTTGCCCCTCAGGCAACTATTGAAATAAAATCATTCGGTAATTCAATCATTTGATAGCAAAATGCCGAAGTTGTTACAGATAAATCCGGTACTGAGGATGAACACCTCGACGGGTAGGATAATGCAGGAGATTGGGGATGTCGCCATGTCCGCCGGATGGGAGTCTTTTGTGGCCTACAGTAAGGGACGGGACGGAATGCGGGAAAGCACTTCAAAGACTGTCCCGGTGGGCAATCGTTTCAGTGTGGCTGTGCACGGATTGGGGACAAGGTTGTTTGACAGGCACGGGCTTGCTTCCAACGGAGCGACCAAGGCTTTCATCAAGAAGATTGAGGAGATTGATCCGGACATCATCCACATCCACAACATTCACGGTTACTTTCTGAACTACCAGATTCTGTTCGATTATCTTAGCAGAGCCGGTAAACCTGTGATCTGGACAATCCACGACTGCTGGCTTTACACAGGACATTGCTATTATTATACTTCAGCCGGATGCGACCGCTGGAAGACCGGATGCGGACATTGCCCGCAAAAGCGGCAGTTTCCGGCCAGTCTTGTCTTTGACAGGTCGGCACAGAATTTCAAGGACAAGGCCAAGGCCTTTTGTTCAATGCCGAAAGATCTTATGACAATTGTCCCGGTGTCCGAGTGGATGAGAGACGAAATGAGTGAGTCTTTCCTCAAAGATTATCGCTTCAGAGTTATTCACAACGGAATAGACACCAGCATATTCATGCCGCAGGAGTCGGACATGACAATCCGAGAAAAGTATGGCGTAGGCAGCCGAAAGATCATTCTTGGCCTTGCGAGCATCTGGTGCCGGGAGAAAGGTTGGGATGATTTTATCGCTCTTTCAAAAGCGCTTCGTGATGACGAGGTGATAGTGATGGTAGGTGTCAAACCAGACAAGGCGAAGTCACTCCCGGCCAACATCATACCGATCGCAAGGACGGAGAATGTCCGGGAACTTGCGGAACTATACTCTGCGGCGGAGGTGTTCGTGAATCCTACGTGGCAGGATAACTACCCCACCGTCAATCTGGAGGCGATTGCCTGCGGCACTCCCGTGATCACTTACAACACTGGCGGCAGCATCGAGTCTGTCACTCCAGCAACCGGCATCGTCATCCCGCAGGGTGACATCAGCGCGCTGCGGCAAGCAATCTCACTCATTGAGGCTGACGGCAAATCTCGCTACACGACTCCTTGCCGTGAATATGCCCTCGCCCACTTCCGTAAGGAGGACCGCTATGCGGATTACATCAGGCTTTATGACGAACTTGTAGGTAGATAATATCGACTCATCGACGGACTCAGGGATCGAAGGCGGGGGGTCTCGGGAGCAAATCTGGCGGTTTGGCGCACGGGAGGAGGCTGGATGAGGGTCTCGGGAGCAAATCTGGCGGTTTGGCGCACGGGAGGGGGCCGGATGAGGGTCTCGGGAGCAAATAAGGCGGTTTGGCGCACGGGAGCGGCGCGGTGGAGGCCCTCGTGAGCAAACAAGGCGGTTTGGCGCACGGGAGGGGGCCGGATGAGGGTCTCGGGAGCAAATAAGGAGGTTTGGCGCACGGGAGGGGGCTGGATGAGGGTCTCGGGAGCAAATCTGGCGGTTTGGCGCACGGGAGGGGGCTGGATGAGGGTCTCGTGAGCAAATAGGGCGGTTTGGCGCACGGGAGCGGCGAGTACATTGCCTAAGGCTTTCAAGATCGCCAGTGCGGATCTGAACATTCCGGCAAGCGGAGAGGACACCTATGCTCCTGCAATCACAGTTGGCGAGCTTAATCCTACTGGAATACCAGAGAGTCAGAGCAACACGACTCCTCATAATATAACTGTTCCGGTAACGATCACTAATTACGATGCGTCTAAGAACTACACCTATCAAATCGGAGCCGATAACGAAGTAAATGTTACGCAAGCGGAGTTCAATGTCAGTGTTACAATCAACCATACATCAACTTCAAATGGTACGACATCATCGAAAACAATTAAAATAAAGAGCGACAACGGCAATTACACATCCTTTAATGTAACGGTTACACTGACCACAAGAACAGAAGGCTTTATTTGGCAAACAAAATATTACACATACACATACAGCAAGTCTACGCCTCAACAAACAATAGTTACTGGTGGAACCCCAGCCAAGAACACCTTCAAGTACACTGAGATCATGAACGGTGACTGGTGCGAGAAATACTACCAGGAAGGCACCGACGACCTCGGCAAGTGGAGGATCCCGAACGAGAAGGAGCTCTACTTCATCCAAAGGTACTGTGGAGAGGAGATTACCGACAATCTCGCCGGTTATCCGTCTTCCGGAACCCAAACCGGAACCATGCGATACGCAGCCAAGACCAAATACAAGCGTCCAGAGGGTTCCCATGTCGAGTACATGATCTACTACTTGCAGAAGGACGGTTATTCAGGTACTCCAATAGTAACAACCGGTCACGGACAGTCCGATGCGGACTTTATAATCCGATGCGTCCGTGACGCGCCTCAGGGTACCAGATCCTACGACTCCTCCTACAGTAGCGGAGGAACGGGCTTCGGACTGTAGAGGATGACCTAAAGACTTAACCTATGGGTAAATAGATTAAACTCTTTAACACATAGGTTATGAAGCGTACATATTCAGCATCTGTGCTGATGGTGCTGGCGGCACTGATGGCCGCCTCCTGCGCCGACAACAACGAGACGGAGGTACTGGAACAGGAGTCGATCTCCCTTACCGGAGAAATAGGACAGATTCCGGTGACAAGAACCCAGATCGACATCGAGCCGACCGAGGACGGATCCCTTGGGATATTGTGGTCCCCAAGAGACAGAGTCGGCGTGTTCGGAAACACCACCCCCAACGCCCCGTTCGACGGCACATTCTCCACTCCTGTGAGTTCCGGAGAGTTCAAAGGCTCGCTGTACACAAGCGACCGGCCACGGTTCGCCTACTATCCTTATGTGGAAGGAGCGACGGACAGCAGAGCGATCCCGGTCAATGTGGCCCCAGTGCAGTACTACACGGACGAAGCCTCTATCGCCTCCAACGATGTGAAGGCCAGCGACACTCCCGTCATCAAAAGAGATGGAGGCTATGGATTCATATTCAAGCCTCTGGTGTCCTTCCTGAAGGCGGAGGTGACATTCGGAAGCAAGCTTGACGAGGTCGCAAGCTCGGAGAGACTCCAGTCCATCATATTCAGACAGAAAGCTGAGGGGACCGCGGCTCCTCGCGCCTGGACTGGAGATTTCACGATGGATCTAAGCAATCTGGCTTCGGGTCTTGCCGCTGTTGACGGAAAGACCTCATCGCAGATCACTGTGAAACTGGCGAAGGACGAGGAGGGAGGAATCTCGGTTGGCAGGAAGGCTGTCGTGTATGCTTCCATCGCGCCGGGCATCAAGAAAGGTGACGAGATCGAGATTCAATTATTGACTGACTCCCACAAGGTGTCATTCGAGGTCAAGGCTCTCGTTGATTTCCAGGCCGGAGCATGCTACAACATCCCTCTGAACCTTGATGACCTGAAGCCGGAGAACAACTGCACGGTCGAAAACATCAGCACGACTCCACTGGAGTTCAAGAGTTTCGGGTTCGAGATCGCCAAGAACGAGTCAAGCCTTCTGAAGAAGACGGCGGTTCTGAACGCCAGTACCTCCAAGACCGAAGTCAAGGCCGCGGAGGATTTCAGTTGCGCGATCGACAAGGACGCCGGCACGGTCTCTTGCTGCATCCCTTACCTTTACAACTTCACGCTTGTACCGACGTTCACGGTACCTGAAGGAGTGAAGGTTCTTTGCAACGGTGAGGTTCAGGAAAGCGGTGTGTCAAGCCAGGATTTCCGGATTCCTGTTGAATATACCCTTGTCAGCGGCACGCAGAGAAAGGTGTTTACCGTTACCGTCACGAACACCGGACTGCCGGTGGTGGTTGTCAATGTCAACACTCCGGGAACAGTCAGCTTCCTTGACTTCTCCATCCCTGCCAAGAGTGCAGACTGGAGCGAGGCCGATGACATCGCTGTCTACAAAAACGGTGTGGCGGACTTGAATAAGGCCGGTTGCAGCATCAGGCTCAGGGGAAACACGTCGTCCAATTACGACAAGAGGCCGATGGCTATCAAGCTGAACAAAAAGGCGGGCATCCTTGGGATGAAGGAGCACAAGAGATGGATTCTGCTCTCTCCGTGGACGGACATGTCACTCATTCGTAACTATCTGGCGTTCAACATCGCCCAGACCATCCAGAACCACTTCATCAACGGGCCGACAGACGGAAGCACCTTAGGTAAGGGACTGGTCTGGAATCCTTCAGGGCAGAATGTCGAGCTGGTCATCAATGGCATCCACGCCGGCAACTATCTTTTCTGCGAGCAGATCAAGATCAATAAGAACAGGCTGAAAATGACAAACCCGATATTTGAGGATGTTGTCGAGAAAAACACCAGCCCTACCGTGAAGGATTGCAGCTACCTTATCGAGTTCGACAATAATTACGACGAGACCTGGAAATTCAAAACCTCAATGCGTGAATTGCCTTGCTTGTTCAAGGATGACTTCACGGTCACAGCGAAGAATGGCACCACATATGATGGCAGCGCGATTTTCGAGAATCTGAAAACCTACATCAACGCCATCGAGAGCAACCTTACTAATGGTTATTACACAGAGGCCTACAAGAGTCTCGACATCAACTCAGTGATTGACTACTGGTTTGTTTACGAGATCGCCATGAACGATGAGATCCAGCATCCGAAGAGTGTCTACATGTACAAGGACGGGGACGGAAAACTCAGCGCCGGGCCGGTGTGGGACTTTGACAGCCAGAACTTCACGAATGTGGACACGGAAAAGAACGCTTACTACTATCACACATGGAGTTCACTTCTCATCGAAAGGGCCATTAATTATAATGAGAACCCAAGGAGGTACTATATGTGGTGGCCTCTGTTGATGAAGGATCAGAACTACATCAATAGGGTCAAGGCTCGCTGGGCGGATGTCTACCCAGACTTGATTGATGTCGCCAACAGAGTCGTGGAGGAGAGGCGCGCCGCAAACAGGCTTTCTGATGAGTATAACCGAAAGATTTGGAAGGTCGGTAATTATCTGGATGAGCATTGGCTGTGCGGTGACGAGAAGATGGAGTTCGACGATGTGATGGACAACCTCAAGTACTGCTACAACAAGCGTCTTGAGAACCTCAACAACACCATCACCAACCTTCGTAAGTGGTAAGTGGAACTGATCACACCACACCGATGAATTTCTGATCTTACCCTTTAATTATTACCGGCAATTTTGCTAATTTTGCGTCCCGGTGAGAGGTCTTGCTCAGGCCTCTCACCGTTTTTGTGAAGAGTCATTTCTCCACTATAGGGAACAGTAAACTCTGAGTTATTCAATTTAATATACCTATAATCCCTGATCCAGTATATGCCGTAATTTATTTACGGATACGTTGTTTTTTTGTACCTTTGTAGTCAAAATATCACTAATCAATATTGTCATGTTAACGAGATTTGCAGTTAAGAACTATAGAGGGTTCAAGAATCGTATCGAGTGGGACTTGTCTCATCCGAGCAATTATACGTTCAATAACGATGCAGTACGTAATGGCATTGTAAAGAACGGTATTATCTACGGACCGAATGGAGCCGGTAAGTCGAACTTCGGATTGGCAATATTCGACATTGCCAACCATCTTTCTCACAAGTGGAAGAAGCCTGATTACTATCTGAATTATGCATGTGCGTCATGCCACAACGAGCCGGTTGATTTCGATTACACATTTTCTTTCGACGGTCATGTGGTAGTATACAGTTACAGTAAAATAGCATCGGAACTGAAAGGCGATATCATTAGCGAAAAGCTAATAGTAGACAAAAAAGAGATTCTTGTTAAAGACAAAGACGAATTGGCTATTTCCGAAGAATTTGGCTTGACCGCCGTTGCCATTCAGAATCTTAAAGATAGTGCCAACAACATTTCTATAGTAAACTATCTATTGAGTTCTGTGCCACTTCCCAAAGACCATGCCCTGCTACAACTTCGCGATTTCGTAGAGAATATGCTATTCTTCAGAAGTCTCGACTACCGTGAATTCATTGGCTTGAAGGAAGGTGGCAGCAACGTGGAAGAGTATATCATAAAGAACAACCTTGCTGACGACTTTGCAGCTTATTTGAA
>ENA-UEYI01003216-UEYI01003216.1-human-gut-metagenome-genome-assembly--contig:-NODE-3216-length-10139-cov-3.614590_pt1 | contig 10139 bp, 8 predicted proteins | sample MGYA00242900_ERZ507916 | MGnify/ENA primary metagenome ERZ507916 (study PRJEB26167, sample SAMN06115521) | human gut metagenome | host: Homo sapiens | place: China:Chongqing | collected 2015-09-02...
GGGCGAAAAGAAGGTCGCCGGCGGCAAGAAGACACTCCCGGACGTGCTCGGCAAAGCCAAGGAAATGGGCATCAATCCGGACGCTTCCCTCTTTGACGTGCTCTTTGCCGGCATGCCCGAAACCAAACAGTGCCCATGGCCCGATCCGAAGTATCCGGGCAAGCAATGCTGCACGGCCAAGTCTCTGGGCCTTAACTGGTTCCCGGAAAAAGCCCTCTTTACCGAATACCGTCAGTTCACGCTCGGCGACGGTCACGATCTGGCAGACTTCGATACGTATCTCGATCCGAAGATCCGCGGTCTCACCTGGCCGGTTGTCAACGGCAAGCCCACGACGTATCGCTTCAACGCCGAATACGATCCGTATGTGAAAAACGGCGACTTCGAGTTCTACGGCAAGCTCATGAAGGCTATTCCGCAGGGTAACCTCGACGGCATCACCGACAAGACGCCCAAGCCCCTGCCCGGCCGTGCGAAGATTTTCTTCCGTCCGTTTGCCGAACCGGTTGAAAAGCCCGATTCCAACTACGACCTGATGCTCTGCACGGGCCGTATTCTGGAGCACTGGCACACCGGCTCGATGACCCGTCGCGTGCCCGAACTGCACCGCGCTGCTCCGTCGGCCGTTCTCTATATGCACCCAACCGACGCTCAGAAACGCGGTCTGAAGCGTAACGACGTCGCGCAGATCACCAGCCGCCGCGGCAGCATCAAAGCTCTTGTGGAAACGCAGGGCCGCATGAAGATGCCGCGCGGCACGGTCTGGATGGCCTTCTTCGACGAATCGGTTCAGGTCAACAAGCTTTGCATTGACGCAACCGACCCGATCTCGGCTGAACCCGACTTCAAGAAGTCTGCGGTTCGCGTCACGAAGGCCTAATCGGGCGACTTTGACACACGCGCTTATCTCTCTGAAGCCGTCTTACTACAGTAAAACGGCTTCAGGAGAAAGCTTCGGACAACACGGCTTTTACTGAAAACCCAACCGATACGATGACGATCAAAGCGACAAGACGTCAGGCTCTCGGCCTTCTTCTGGAAGGCGCAGGCGTTGCGGCTGCCGCAGGCGCCGGTCTTACGGCGTTCGTGGGCACCGCAAAGTCCAAAGGCTTTGAACCGCTGCCGCCGGGCGCCGATGATGCCTTCTACGACAAGTGCATCCGCTGCGGCCTGTGCGTCAAGGCTTGCCCCTTCGACACGCTCAAGCTTGCCAAACTCGCGGCCAAAGTTCCCTACGGAACTCCCTACTTCGAGCCCCGCAAGATCCCCTGCTACATGTGCGAGGACATTCCCTGCGTCAAGGTGTGCCCGTCGGGCGCCCTGGACCGCAAGTTGGACTCGATTCGCAAAGCCCGCATGGGCATTGCCGCCATCGACCCCAACTCGTGTCTGAGCTGGCAAGGGCTGCGTTGCGAAGTCTGCTACCGCGATTGTCCGCTTCGAAACGAGGCGCTGCTCTTAAAACCCCATCCGCGCGAATTGAGCAAACATGCCGTCTTCGTGCCCGTGATCAATCCCGATCACTGCACAGGCTGCGGGTTGTGCGTCTACGGGTGTCCGACACAGGTGCCGGCCATCAACATCATTGATCCGAAGACGTTCCTGGGCCGCATCGGCGAGCACTATCGTCTGGGTTGGCGCAAAGATCAGCCGCATCATCCGGGCAATCCGGCCGACAAACCCGAAGTTAAGAAGCCTGAAACGCCGACCGAACCCGGCGGGCTTGATTTTCTCAACAACATGGACGATCCGCTGCTATGAGTCAAAAAGCCTCTTTACCTGCGGTTTCGCCGCAGAAAATCAAGTCGCGCATGTTGGCGCTCAGTGTGGCTCGCCGCTTCGTGCAGCTTGCCGTGCTCGCGCTTTTCATCGGTACCGTTCGGCTTGGCTGGACGCTGTTGGGCGAACCGCTTTTAAACGGTTCGCTCACGAGTTCACTCATTGCCGGCACCGTTCCCATGTCGGACCCGTTTGCGCTCCTGCAAAAGCTTTTTGCCGGACACAAACCGGAACTCACGATGGTCACGGGCGCGCTCATTGTGCTGGCGATCTATGTGATTGCGGGCGGCCGCGCCTTTTGCGCATGGGTCTGCCCGATGAACATCGTCACCGATGCCGCTTTCAGCGCCCGTAAGTCGCTCAACGTCCCGGCGTCAAGCCTGCGTCTGTCGCGTCACGCGCGCTACGCGCTTGCCGTAGGCGCGCTGCTTGCTTCGGCCGTCTCCGGCACCGCCGCCTTTGAATGGGTAAGCCCGCAGGCCTTCCTGTGGCGCGAACTTATCTGGGGCGTGGGTGCAGGACTTGTGGCGGCCGTCACGGGCGTCTTTGCGTTGGACCTGCTGCTTCTTGAGCGCGGTTGGTGCGGACATCTGTGTCCGCTGGGCGCCTTCTGGTCCGTTGTCGGCAAAGTTGGCGTCGTCAAACCCATCTTTGACAACGAACGCTGCACCAAATGCGGTGACTGTCTGCGTGTGTGTCCCGAAGCCCATGTACTCAATTTCAAGCTCGCGGCTCAACGAGGCTTCATTGCCTCGGGCGAGTGCACCAACTGCGGTCGGTGTGCTGCCGTGTGCCCAGAAAACGCCATTCGTTTTGCCACGCGTTTTCAAGCCAAGCCGCAAGCAACCGAGTCGAACAACGAGTAAAGAATTTCTGGAGTGAGCCATGAAAAAATTGATTTTGACAGCCGCCCTTTCCATCGCCGCGACTGTTGCCATCACGGCCTGCGCCGTGCAGCAGCCCGTTGACATCAACACGATGAGTTTGGAAAAGACGAGCCCCTTTGAAACGCCGACGCCGAAAGCCTACGGCGAAAATGCGGGACTGTACCGCGAAACCCAGATGGGCATGCCCGCGATGATTCCGCACGCGATCGACAACTTCAAGATCACGCGCGAAAACAACCCCTGCATCATGTGCCACGGCAATCAGGCTAAGATCGGCGCGGCTAAGGTAAAGGGCGAAGCCACCGCAATGCCTGCCACCCACTGGACCAAAGTCGACGGCAAGCTTGCCGTGTCTGCCTCGCGCCACGAATGTCTGCTGTGCCACGCCACTCAGGCCGACGTACAGCCGCTCGTGGGAACTGTCCACTAAAATTCGATCTCAGATGATCTGACGGTGCCGCACACCGCGGCGCCCGTTTGTGCATCGCGGCCTCAAAGCCACTGTTTGCGACTTTTCAAAAAGTCGACGGGAGGTTTTGGGCCGCGAGTTTCGTTTTGTCTTTCCCTTTTTTCAAGGATTTGTGCGATGGCAGTCAAAGTGGTACTGGGCATGAGCGGCGGCGTTGACAGCGCCGTGAGCGCCTGGCTTCTTAAGGAACAAGGATACGACGTCACCGGCGTATTCATGAAAAACTGGGAAGATGACGATGACAGCGAATACTGCTCTAGCCGCCAGGACTTTCTCGATGCGGCAAGTGCGGCCGAAAAAATCGGCATCGATTTGGAAGCCGTGAACTTTGCCAAAGAGTACAAGGAGCGTGTTTTTTCCGAATTTCTGCGCGAATATCAGGCCGGCCGCACGCCCAATCCGGACGTGCTGTGCAATTCGGAAATCAAGTTCAACGCGTTTTTGGACTACGCGATGGAATTGGGTGCCGAGAAAATCGCCACCGGCCACTATGCGCGCGTACGCCAGACCGACAACGGCGTTGAGCTTTTGCGCGGTCTCGACGGCAGCAAGGATCAAAGCTACTTCCTGCATCGTCTCAATCAAAAGCAGTTGGAAAAGGCGATTTTTCCCGTGGGAGAACTGCCGAAAACCAAGGTACGAGAAATCGCACGCATGCTCGATTTGTCGGTTGCAGGCAAAAAGGATTCCACCGGCATCTGCTTTATCGGCGAGCGACCTTTCCGCGAATTTCTCTCTCGCTACCTTCCGACGCACCCCGGTCCCATTCGTACCGACACGGGCAAAATCGTGGGCGAACACGTGGGTCTGAGTTTTTATACGCTCGGCCAGCGCAAGGGCATCGGCGTGGGCGGCAGCCGAGAGGGCACGGGAGAGCCTTGGTTTGTGGCCCGCAAGGACCTTGCCACCAATACGCTTTGGATCGTACAGGGGCATGAACACCCGTGGCTCAACACGCATACGCTCAAAGCGGTGCGCACAAGTTGGGTGTCGGGACACGCTCCCGAACCCGGCACACCCGTGACGGTCAAAACCCGCTATCGTGCGCCCGACGGCGCCTGCGAGGTCGCATCGGTTGATGCCGAAAGCATCGACCTTTCGTTCCCCGTCCCGCAGTGGGCCGCCACCCCGGGGCAATCCGCCGTGCTTTATCAAGGCGAAGTTTGTCTGGGCGGCGGTTTCATCGATACGATCGACAACGCCGACATTCCGCAAATCAGAAAAGCTTAACGGTTTTCTCAGTTTTGTTTTCTAACATCTCTCTGTCTTTCTTTTTGGTGTGACCCATGTCGCTTTTTGACTCCGCACGTTTTCTGACTTCGGCCGCCGCCGTGAGCCAACTGCCCGGCGCGGGCCTGCCTGAAATCGCCTTTGCCGGCCGCTCCAACGCCGGCAAAAGCACGACCATCAACGTGCTCACCCGTCAAGGGCGCCTCGCGTTTGCGTCCAAGACACCGGGCCGCACGCAACTTATCAACTTCTTTACGCTTTCTCGCAAAATTCCCGACAGCAAGGAGCGAGAGCAGATTGCACACCTGGTGGATCTGCCGGGCTACGGCTACGCCAAAGCCGCTCCGGAAATCCGCGAAACCTGGAGCCGACTGATCGGCGGTTACCTTGCTGATCGTCCGTCGCTCACCGGCATCGTGATTGTCATGGACGCTCGTCGTCCCTTTATGCCGGCCGACGAGTGGCTCATTGACTTTTTTTCGTCACGCAGTCACGTGCGCCAGCTCTGGCTCATTAACAAATGCGACCAGATCAAGCGTGCCGAACGCAATACGGTGCTTGCCAAAGCCCGCGCCCGAGCTCAACAGCTCGGGGATCATGTGGAAGTTCAGCTTTTCTCGGGACTTAAAAAAGAAGGCGTCGAAGAACTTCAGCAACGACTTTTAACCTGGATTGATCCGGAAGGGCGCCTGTCGGCAGACACGCCGTCGGCGTAACCTTTCAGTATTCTTTATTCTCACGGGGACTTTTGAAAAATGCAGACCCTTGGACAGTATCCTTTCGTGCGTATGCGCCGCATGCGCCATGACGATTTTTCTCGTCGACTGATGCGTGAAACCGTTCTCACGCCCAACGACCTCATCCTGCCGGTGTTCGTGCAGGAAGGCGAACACAAGGTCACGCCCGTTCCCACCATGCCCGGCGTCAACCGTTTGTCAATCGACGAACTGCTGAAGCTTTGCGGCGAAATGGTTGAGCTCGGCATCCCGATGGTGGCTCTTTTCCCGCACATCGACGATGAACTGAAGACTCCCGACGGCGTTGAAGCCGCCAATCCCGACGGTCTGATTCCGCGCGCCGTGAAGGCCATCAAGGCTGCCTACCCGCAGTTGGGCGTCATGTGCGATGTGGCGCTTGACCCCTACACCACGCACGGTCAGGACGGCCTCATCGACGAAACGGGCTACATCCTCAACGACGAAACCATTGAAATGCTCGTGCGTCAGGTTCGCGCCCAGGCTCAAGCCGGCGCTGACGTTGTGGCTCCCTCCGACATGATGGACGGCCGCATCGGCGTCATCCGCAAGATGTTAGAAGAAGAAGGCTTTATCCACACGCGCATCATGGCTTATTCGGCCAAATACGCCAGTGCCTTCTATGGTCCCTTCCGCGACGCAGTGGGCTCTTCGGGCAACCTCGGCAAGTCCACCAAGGCCGTCTATCAGCAGGATCCCGCCAACAGCGACGAAGCGCTCTGGGAAGTGGGGCTCGATCTGGCCGAAGGCGCTGATATGGTCATGGTCAAGCCCGGAATGCCGTATCTCGATGTGGTTCGCCGCGTCAAGGACGAATTCAAGGCGCCGACCTTCGTGTACCACGTCTCCGGCGAATACGCGATGATCAAGTGCGCTGCCGCGGCCGGCTGCATTGACGAAAAGAAGATCACGATGGAATCAATGATCTGCTGCAAGCGCGCCGGCGCCGACGGAATCCTGACTTACTGTGCTCTTGATGTCGCCCGCTGGCTCAAGGAAGGCTACAACTACTGATCCGAACCAAGACGGTTGATCTCGTAACCCCAAGCCCGATGCCTCCGGTGTCGGGCTTTTTTTGTCCTTGAAAAGCGTCTCCATGCTTCGTAAAATCACATGAAAATACGTAATTATGTGATTTTTCTCACATTTTTATCAATAATTTTGTGAGGTCATTGATGCGTCGCCACCTTTCAGAAAAACTGCTTGCCTGGAAAGACTCTCCGTTTCGCAAGCCGCTGATCCTCAAAGGTATCCGCCAGGTCGGCAAAACGTGGCTTTTGAAAGATTTCGGTCGACAGCACTTTGCTCAAACGGCGTACGTCAACTTCGAAGAAAATCCGACTTGGAAGGAGTTCTTTACCGGCTCCTACGATGTCAAGCGCATTCTGAGCCATCTGTCGATTGCAACCGAAACGGCGATCGAACCCGGCAAGACACTCGTTATCCTCGACGAAATTCAGGAATGTCCACAGGCGCTCACCGCGCTGAAATACTTCTGCGAAGACGCCCCCGACGTGCATGTCGCCTGTGCCGGATCGCTGTTGGGCGTGGCGCTGGCCAAACCTTCGTCCTTTCCCGTCGGCAAAGTCGTTTTTCTGCAACTCGAGCCTATGAGCTTTGCTGAATTTCTCGAGGCAGACGACAACGGAACTCTTGCTGCGTTTTTGGAATCGCTTTCGGAACTCGCTCCTATTCCCGCGGCCTTTCAGAATCGCTTTGAAGACAAGCTCAAAAGCTACTTTGTCACCGGCGGCATGCCGGAAGTGATCAGCCGTTGGGTTCAGACACACGACTTGGATCAAGTTCAAGGCGTTCTCGCGTCGCTTTTGAACGCATTCGAGCGCGACTTTTCGAGACACCCGGATAAAAAGGACTTTCCGAAAGTTTCTCTGATTTGGCATTCCGTACCGTCGCAACTTGCGCGGAAAAACAAAAAGTTTCTCTACCAAACCGTCAAGGAAGGAGCCCGCGCCCGTGAATACGAGACGGCATTGCAGTGGCTGACCGACGCACAGCTTGTACGCAAAGTGTTCCGAACAAAGGCGCCCGGTCTGCCGCTTTCGGCCTACGATGATCTGAGCGCTTTCAAGCTCTTTTTAGCTGATGGCGGTTTGCTGCGGCGTCTGAGCAACCTTCTGCCGACGGCCATTTTGGAAGGCGACCGTCTTTTCTCCGAATTCAAAGGAGCGCTCACCGAAAACTACGTCTTGCAGGCACTCACGCCGCAGTTGGACGCCGCACCGCGCTATTGGTCTCAAAGCAATCCGCCCTACGAAGTTGATTTCGTGATTGACATCGACAACATTCTCGTTCCGGTTGAAATCAAGGCCGACAAGAATGTCAAAGCGCGAAGCCTTCGAAAATATCAGGAGAAGTTTGCCGAACAAACGCCACTGGGCGTTCGCTTTTCGCTGGACAATCTGCACTTGGACGGCGACGTACTCAACATTCCGCTCTACATGGCCGATCAAGCTGTCCGCCTGATCCATCTGGCACTGCAAGCAAAACGATCGTAGGCATTTCAATACCCGATTTTTGCTCAATCCGTGCAAATTCCGTTTGCCTGCTGCTTTCGAACTTATCGACACGGTAAAGTACGGTGAACAGATTTTTGTTGGTTGTGATCGTAAAACCATGCAACGCCGTACCATTTTGACTTCCGCCGCTTTTCTGGCCGCTGCCGCCGCCGGTCCCTTGTGCGCTGCCGTACAGGAAAGCACGCAAGCGTTTTCCGCGCTGGGCTCCAAGCCGACCGGAGCGCGCCTGGAGCGCATTCAGGCGTCGCCCAATTTCAGCAACGGCACGTTTCACAACCTCACGCCGGTCATCGATCCGATCGATCGGGAACGCTCTTCAGGGATGCTACGGTTTCTCACCGAAGACAAGACAGGGCGTCGGCCGCTTGAGCGCATTCCTTCGATCAAAACCGATCTCACTACGCTCGCCGACGGGCAGATGGTTTGGTTCGGACACTCAGGCTTTTACCTAAAGCTTGCCGGTCTCGCGATTGCCGTAGACCCCGCTTTGCACGCCTGCTTCCCGTTGGGTAGCTTTTTCAAGCCTTTCGCAGGAGCCGACCTCTATCAGCCGCGCGACATTCCGGCGTTGGATCTCCTCATTCTCACGCACGACCATTACGACCATCTGGACATGCTCACGATGCGTGACCTGAAGAATCGTACGGCGCATGTCGTCTGCCCACTCGGTGTGGGAGCCCATCTCGAATACTGGGGATGGGAAGCCGAGCGCATTACGGAAATGGACTGGGGCGAAAAAATCGCGCTGCCGAACAAGGGATCGCTCACCTGCGTGCCAAGCCAACATTTCTCGGGTCGAACGCTCGAGCGCAATACGACGCTGTGGGCGGGCTTTGTGATGGATCTCGACGGAGTAACGTTGTACCTCTCGGGCGACGGCGGTTACGGACGCCATTTCCGCCAAATCGCCACGGATTTTCGACGCATTGACTTTGCCATCGTCGAGGACGGCCAGTACAACACCGACTGGGCCGGAATTCACCTGATGCCGCCTGCGTGGAAAGCGGCTGTTTCCGAACTGCGTCCCCGCTTTGTCATGCCGTGCCACAACGCCAAGTTCGACTTGAGCCGTCACACTTGGAAGGCTCCTTTGGAAGCGGCGCTTGCCAACGCGCAATCGCTTGGCATTGCGCTTTCCACGCCGCTGATCGGACAAATCGTTGCGTTGGACAACCCGGCGCGCGACACCGGTCCCTGGTGGCAGGAACTGCGTTAAGAAAAAAATCGCGAGTCCGGCAGCAGACGGCTATAGTGCACTATTGCCATTGTTGACCGGCTTATTGACTTTCATGCGCTTTCTTCACACTTCCGACCTGCATCTCGGACGCAGTCTATACGGCGTCAACCGAGACGAGACCTTTGAGAAATTTCTCACTTGGCTCACCGAAACAATCCGCACCGAGACAATCGACTGCCTGATCATCGCAGGCGACGTTTTCGACAACGCCACCCCCTCGCACCGTATGCAGCGGGCTTACTACCGGTTTCTGGCTTCTGTGGCCACTTCCACCGACTGCCGCCACGTGATCGTCACCGGAGGCAATCACGACTCTCCTTCACTTTTGAACGCCCCCGACACACTTCTTGAAGCGCTCAACATCACCGTTATCGGTCAGGCGACGGCCGATCCGGCCGACGAAGTCGTGCTGTTGCGCGATGCGGCCGGAACACCTCTGGCAGTCATTGCGGCCGTACCCTATCTACGCGAACGTGATCTGCGCACAAGCACCGAAAACGAAACACAGCAGGACAAAGAAGAAAAGATTCGCTCGGCAACGGCAGAGCACTATCGCCGTGTGACACAAACTGCGCTCGAATTGCGCGGTGAAAACGACATCCCATACATTGCCACCGGGCACCTCTTTGCCGCCGACGGCGACCCGAGCGACGAAGAGCGCAACCTCTATATCGGTTCTCTCGGCCTGATTCCCGCCGCGGCCTTTCCGCCCGAAATCAACTATCTGGCATTGGGGCACCTGCACAAAGCCCAGCGTCTGGCCGGAAACGAGACGCGCCGCTATTGCGGCAGTCCCATTGCGCTGGACTTTTCCGAACGCAAAGCCTCAAAAAGCGTTTGCATCATGGAAACGCAGGGCAAAGCCTGTACCGTTCGCACGCTGGAAGTGCCCGCTTTCGACACGCTGGTGCAGATCACAGGCAACGAAACGGCAGTCACCGAAGAACTCAGTACGCTCGTTGCGACCGGCCGTCCGGTCCTCTGCGAGGTGCTGCACACGGAAGGTACCTTTGCACCGGATCTTGCCGCCAAGTGCCGCGACATTGTGCAAAACAGCACCGTCACATTGGTGCGTGTGGTAAGCCTCACGGTTGCCGCCGCGCAGCTTTCCGTCGACGATGTTGTCAGCGACGTCGAAGCGATCTCGCCAGAAAAAATGTTTGAGCTTTGCCTGCAAAAGCAACAAGCCTGCGGCACAGAATTTTCCGAAGAACTCAAAAAAGAACTCACTGACGCCTACTCCGA
>ENA-UEYI01003221-UEYI01003221.1-human-gut-metagenome-genome-assembly--contig:-NODE-3221-length-10130-cov-5.202527_pt1 | contig 10130 bp, 9 predicted proteins | sample MGYA00242900_ERZ507916 | MGnify/ENA primary metagenome ERZ507916 (study PRJEB26167, sample SAMN06115521) | human gut metagenome | host: Homo sapiens | place: China:Chongqing | collected 2015-09-02...
TTAGACTTACTCATTTTTCCCATTTTTTTAATCTTTAAAGTGTTAAAACAGTGTAAAGTAAATCTGTACTAAGACATAGAGAATCAGTCATAAAGAAAGGCGCTACAAGGAATGAGCCCCCGTAGCGCCTTCTTCGTTTTATACACCTTTAAACAAAATGAATATTTACATATTCATAAATGAACAACCTAATTTATAGGGCGTTTTTATTTTCTTGCTTCAGCAACGTAAGCCAATGCTTCTTTGCACTTTTCTGTTACGTATGCCCAGTCTTCAGCTGCAACCTTATCTTTCGGGAACAACTTAGAACCCATACCTACGCAGAATACACCAGCCTTAATCCATGAAGTCAAGTTTTCCTGTGTTGGTTCTACACCACCGGTAACCATCAGCTTAGACCATGGCATCGGAGCTAACAAACCTTTAACCAATTTCGGGCCAAGTACATCACCTGGGAAAATCTTGCAAAGATCGCAACCCATTTCCTGTGCGAAACCAACTTCTGATACGCTTCCGCAACCCGGAGTGTAAGCTACCAAACGGCGGTTGCAAACTTTAGCGATTTCAGGGTTGAACAACGGACCAACGATAAAGTTAGCGCCCAACTGGATGTACAATGAAGCAGTAGCAGGGTCAACGATAGAACCTACACCCATTGCCATTTCAGGGCATTCTTTAGCTGCGAATTTTACCACTTCGGCAAATACTTCGTGAGCAAAGTCACCACGGTTAGTGAATTCGAAAGCACGTACGCCGCCTTCATAGCAAGCCTTTACCACTTTTTTTGCAACTTCTGCATCTTTGTGATAGAATACAGGAACCATTCCAGTTGAACCAATCTTGTTCAACACTGCGATTTTATCAAATTTAGCCATTATTTTAAAATCCTCTAGATTAAACTATTCTTTTTGTCCCAATTATCTCTGAACACGTCCGCTTGCGTCGCCACCAGCCAAAGCTTCAACTTCTTCTACAGAAACCAAGTTGAAGTCGCCGTTGATAGTGTGTTTCAAAGCAGAAGCAGCAACTGCGAATTCAAGAGCTTCGCCCTGGTTAGGCTTAGTAAGCAAGCCGTGGATAACACCACCAGAGAATGAGTCGCCACCACCTACGCGGTCGATGATAGGGTTGATATCGTAACGTTTTGATTCGTAGAATTCTTCGCCATTGTAAATCATAGCCTTCCAGCCGTTGTGAGTAGCAGAGAATGATTCGCGCAATGTAGAGATAACATACTTGAATCCGAATTCTTTAGCCATTGCAGTGAAGATACCTTTGTATCCTGCAGCGTCAGTTTTACCGCCTTCTACGTCAGCATCGGGTTTGAATCCCAAGCAGAGTTCAGCGTCTTCTTCGTTACCTATACATACGTCTACATACTGCATCAACGGTTTCATGATAGACTGAGCTTTTTCTTTAGTCCACAGTTTTTTGCGGAAGTTCAAGTCTACAGATACTGTTACTCCGTGACGTTTTGCAGCTTCGCAAGCCAATTTAGTAAGTTCGGCAGCCTTGTCAGAAATAGCAGGAGTAATACCCGACCAGTGAAACCAGTCAGCACCTTCCATGATAGCATCGAAATCGAAGTCGCAAGTGTCAGCTTCTGCGATAGCAGAGTGAGCGCGGTCATAGATAACCTTGCTAGGACGCATAGAAGCACCAGTTTCCAAGTAGTAGATACCTACACGGTCGCCACCACGAGCGATGAAGTCTGTCTTAACACCGTATTTACGCAGTGCGTTTACTGCAGACTGACCGATTTCGTGTTTCGGCAACTTAGTAACGAAGTAAGCGTCGTGACCGTAGTTAGCGCAGCTAACTGCAACGTTTGCTTCACCACCACCATAAACTACATCAAAATTATCCGATTGAACGAAACGAGTGTTTCCCGGTGTAGACAATCTCAGCATGATCTCGCCTAAAGTAACAATTTTTCCCATTGTGAATCTTTTGTTCTATATTGATTAATATATAAATTTGAAATTTCGCTTATCATAGTACAATATACATTGTGCACGCACACAAAGGTACGGTTTATTTTTTATCTACCAAAAAAAAGATATATATTTGTGACGAAAAAACGTTTTTAGAGAGAAAGTAATACCATAACAATATTTCTATATATAATAATAGGTGTAAAAAGAACGTAGATAACCATGAATAAACCAAACGAACGAATACGAATAAAAGACATTGCAAGTAAAGCGGGAGTATCGGTCGGCACGGTAGACCGAGTGTTGCATGGACGTACCGGTGTGTCTGAAGCGAGTAGACAGAAGGTGGAGGAGATACTTCGCCAGCTCGATTATCAGCCTAACATGTATGCCAGTGCATTGGCGTCGAACAAGAAATACAGATTTGCGTGCTTGTTGCCGTCGCACAGTGAAGGAGAATACTGGGTAGACGTGGAGCAAGGAATGAAGCAGGCTGTAGAAAAGTTCTCAGACTTTCATGTATCGGTCGATATCGATTACTATGACCAGTATGAAGTTGGCTCTTTCGAGGCGGCAGGCAAGCGTATGCTTGAAAAACAGCCCGACGGAATGATTATTTCTCCGTCTATCGAGTCAGAAACTGCCATGATTACAGAGAAGTTAGAAGCAAGCGATATACCTTATATATTTATAGACTCTAATATAGAACGCTTGCATCCGTTGGCGTTCTTCGCTCAAAACGCACGGCAGAGCGGATGTTTCGCAGCGCGAATGATGCGTATGATGATGCACGATAGCAAGGAACTCGTTATCTTCCGGCAGATAAGCAAAGGAAGATTGGGCTCTAATCAGCAGCTGAAAAGAGAAGAGGGTTTCCATGAATATATTCGCGAGCATTGTCCTGAGGTTACGGTGCACGAAGTAAACCTGTACGCCAAACGTCCAGGAGAAGACGAGGCGATAATAGACGACTTCGTGACAAAGCACCCGGAGGTACGCTATGGCATTACCTTTAATTCGAAGGCATACGTGATAGGTGAGTATATGCTGAAGCATAAACGAGATGACTTTAAGCTGATGGGTTACGACTTGCTGCGCAGAAATGTGGCTTGCCTGAAAGAAAACGCCATTGATTTCATTATAGCTCAGCAACCTACAACGCAGGGATACAACAGCGTGGAGAGCTTATGCAACCATCTTATTTTAAAGAAAACAATAAAGAGCGTTAATTATATGCCTATAACATTATTGAGTATAGAGAATATAGACTTTTACCTGGATGCGCTTACCAACAATAACTAATACAATAAATTACCAACAATAACTAATACAATATTACAAAATGGAGAAAACATACCTGAAAATTAATCCGGCTGACAACGTAGCGGTTGCAATCATGCCTCTGAAAGCGGGTGAAACTATTTGTGTAGACGATAAGGAAATCGTTTTGAAAACCGATATTCCGGCAGGGCATAAGGTTACGCTGAAAGATTTTTCTGAAGGGGAAAACATCATTAAATACGGATATCCTATCGGACATGCTATCAAGGCAGTGCCGCAGGGTTGCTGGATATGCGAGAAGGAAATCAAGACTAATTTGGCTGGTCTGTTGGATTATACTTATAATCCTGTAAGTGTGTCACTTGATATTCCTAAGGAGAATCTCACTTTCAAGGGATTCCGTCGTAAGAATGGTGATGTGGGTGTGAGAAACGAGATTTGGATTATTCCTACCGTGGGTTGTGTAAATGGTATCGTAAACCAGTTGGCAGAGGCTCTTCGTAAAGAGACAAACACAGAAGGTGTAGACGCTATTGTGGCTTTCCCGCATAACTATGGCTGCTCTCAGTTGGGCGACGACCATGAGAATACCAAGAAGATTCTGCGCGACATGGTGCTCCATCCTAATGCAGGCGCTGTGCTGGTAGTAGGATTGGGATGCGAAAACAATCAGCCCGACATCTTCCGTGAATTTATAGGCGAATACGATGACGACCGCATCAAATTTATGGTATCGCAAAAAGTGGATGATGAATTTGAAACAGGTATGGAGATTCTGCGCGACTTGTATGCTAAGTGTAAGCAGGATGTACGTACAGACATTCCGTTGTCTGAATTGCGTGTAGGATTGAAGTGTGGTGGTTCCGACGGATTCTCTGGTATTACCGCTAATCCGCTGCTTGGTATGTTCTCTGACTTCCTTATCGCTCAGGGCGGTACTTCAGTGCTTACCGAGGTGCCCGAAATGTTCGGTGCTGAAACTATCCTCATGAACCGATGCAAGACTAAAGAACTCTTCGAGCAGACTGTATCTTTGATTAATAACTTTAAGGAATACTTTTTGTCGCATGGCGAGCCTGTAGGCGAGAACCCATCACCGGGTAACAAGGCAGGTGGTATCTCTACCCTCGAAGAGAAGGCGTTGGGCTGTACTCAGAAGTGCGGTAAGAGTTATGTTTCTGGCGTTATGCCTTATGGCGAACGCATCGCTACCAAGGGTCTTAACCTGCTTTCTGCTCCGGGCAACGACTTGGTTGCGGCTACTGCTTTGGCTTCATGCGGCTGCCATATGGTATTGTTTACCACTGGTAGAGGAACTCCTTTCGGTACATACGTACCTACCATGAAGGTTTCTACCAATTCTAATTTGGCTAAGCACAAACCGGGATGGATTGACTTCAATGCCGGCGTAATTGTAGAAAATGAGCCGATGACTGAAACTTGCAAACGTTTCGTAGACTATGTTATCCGTGTAGCAAGCGGTGAGTTTGTAAACAACGAAAAGAAAGATTATCGCGAGATAGCAATATTCAAGACAGGCGTTACACTATAACCCTTGATTTGAGAGAATAAAGAATGCGCCGCATGATTTCGTCCGATTTCATGCGGCGCTTTTTTATCTTTTCATGTTTTTTTTCGATAGTCACGCATATTTTTTGTAATTCTGGAAAGTTCTTGTTAGTGCCTTATACAAAGGACTTTGGGAGAATTACCCATTTTTTAGGTAATGACTTGGCAACAGTGCTATATACTGCGTTCTGCCTTGATTTGCTATTCAAGTAACTCGTTGGATACAAATGTACGAAAGATATTGGAACAATAATACAAAAAAGAGAAAAAGCTAGTACCCTTTTGTGAGTACCAGCCTTTTTCTTTAAATATTATCTAAGTTCCAAATTTCTTTAGCTGCTTGAACAATTTTATTAAATCGTTTTTCTATGCTTGTTTTGTCCCAAACAGGATTATCCTTGTCCGCTACAAATTCAATGACTTCTTTCTGCTGGTTCAATAAATTGTCTTTACCATAAACTTGTAATTTCTGTGGGAAAGAACAGTTCCCTAATGAGCTATTTTGACTTCCAGCCATCAACATTAAATTACCTACACAATTTAACCATTCCCCGGAAACAATACCCTCACTTGGATTTTCATTGTCTTCATAGACACCATAGCCATTTTCTAAGGGATTAGGCTGTGTCTGTGGCGCAATATGTTCTATGCTTTCGTTAGATATGACATCTCCAAAAGATATTTTGGGAGTGGGATAATTGTTATTACATAAATACTGTTCATATCTCCACAATAAGTAATTATCTACGCGATTTCCATAAAACCAACCGCTTTTTAAATGATTATACATTTCTGTATCACTCCAATATCCCCACCACCAGTCATTTTTAAGTTTCCATATAATATTATCAATCATTTTATTAAAACTTGAATTGTCGCTTGCGCTCGGCAATACGTTTTGTAAGCGACTTGTTATATCAGCTCGTCCGCCTCTTATTAATGACCTAAATGTAAGATTTTCCATTAGCCTGATAAGGCGCATGAAAACATCATCATCCACATCCGACAATTTGGCTTTGATGAGTATTGGATAAGCATATGCCATATTGTTTAAGTTCTTCAAATTCGCTGTGTAAAAAGAATTGTCTTGCTCTATTTGTCGAATAAGGCAAAATGCTTTGGATAATCCATTAACAAAATATTTGATTCGTTGAACCTGTTTCTCTTGTGAAACAGCTTTTAACCAGGCTTTTACCTCACGAATAACATTTTCGCTATAATAACCTTTTGTACCTACAGCTCTCCAATAATAGTTCAGAACATTATCTTCTTCCACCGTAACAAGAACTATGTTATGATAGACTTCCTCAAAAGCCTTTTCTACATAGACTATATCATCTTCATTATTTTGTGATTGATAAATCTGTAACATGAAATATGCTTTGAGTACCTCTAAATTAGTTAACCTTTTTCCACGGTCATTTTGATAAGCAAATATCTGTCAGCTTGTAACTTGTTTTTAACAATATAGGTCGTAATTGACGCATTTTCCAAAGAATAAGCCCATGAAAGAAGCTGTTCTATTGAGGCTTTACTTAGTTTTTCCTCAAAATAAGTCAGAGCGTTATAAATCGACTTTTTTGATTTGGAAGTCAAGTCCTCTTGAGAAATATTAATATTGTGGTCTATGATTGTATCCGCAAAGAAATTATTGTCATAAGCTACGGTTATAAATTTTTGCCTTGCATGGCGTATATCTTTCAAATAATAGTCGTCAATGTCATCCATCCAATTTTTGATAGTATCGGCTTCTTTCCCGTTCATCCATTCTGTCTCTCTATGTTTCAATGTATTTATAAAAGCTCTGAAAAAGATGATGCAGGTGGTCAAACGTTGTTGTCCGTCAATTACATAAAGCGTATCCCCATCTTGCTCAAATAAGAAATGCCCCAAGTAATAATCACAAACTTCACATTCCTCCAAATCTTCTATGAACTGGATAAATTGTCTTTTCTCCCAAGCATAAGCCCTTTGGTATGCAGGGATGACGAAGCGAATGTTACGCCTTCCGAATAAGGCTTTAATGGTTGTTGATTCCATATAACAATTTTAAATGTTTAATATTTTTATAGCTATTTGAGCGCAAGCTTCTGCGTCTGCCAGCGCATGATGATGGTTTTCTAAATCATATCCGCAATATTGCGCTACGGTTTGTAATTGATGATTAGGGAGTTTCTCTGCCAATACTTTTCTTGAAGCCTTACAAGTACAATAAAAACAATAATTTGGATAAGGCATCTTGTAGGCTTGAAAGACTGCCTTTAAGCAACTTTCGTCAAAAGGACTGTTATGTGCCACTAATGGTAAACCCTGTATAAGAGGTTCTACCTCAGACCATACTTCGGGAAAATACAAAGCTTCTTTCGTGTCATCTGCTGTCAGCCCATGTACTTGTGTATTCCAATATGAATAAAAATCAGGTATAGGATGAATAAGCCTATAAAACTTATCCACAACTTGATTGTTCCTTACAATTACAACTCCTACACTACAAACACTTGAACGGTGTTGGTTTGCTGTTTCAAAATCAATAGCCGCAAAATTCTTCATCGCTTTTTTATGTATAGAGTCAGGCAGTCAGTGGCAAATTTTCTCAATCCAATATTTAACCCTCTCTGCCACATCATCTGCTTTAACAGATGGAATTTCCTCCAGTATTACATATCCATCTTCTTGCTGTATTTTATCTTCACACCCCATCCTTTTTAATGTATTGCGCAATTTTTCTGTATCGCATTGTCGGTTGGCAAATTGCACAAACACCTTTCCGCTTTTCTCTTTCTCTATAATGTCCATATAAGGAATACCTTCCTCTTCATTATCATATTCGCAAGCAAGCATATCCCAATACCAAATGAATGTTTTCCAATGGTCATAAGTTCCAACTTTTTCTTTCCATTCCGCAGTACGATGATGTCGGGTTAATAAATCCTTTAATTGTTCTATGCAATCAATGATATATTGCTGCAACTCTTGATTACGATTAAAGTACTCTGCAAAATCATCTTCGGGGATGCTGAAATAAGGTTCAGGTAAATATTGCCACCATAGTCCCTTACTACGTCTTCCACCTTTTTCCCATTTAATGGGTTTGGAGAAATCAGCATCTCCCAAATAAGTTGCTTGGATGTAATAATGCCCTTCATAAAATCCTAAATCAATAGTTCCCGGATTTCCGTTGTTGCTTGTAATACGCAAACTATTGCTTTGATTTAGCAAATCTTCAACTATCCAATTCTCTGCTTCCCATTTTTTGATGGCTTTTTCCCATAATGCACGATTAGGCATATCAGACGATTCCACAGATTGGGTATCTGCATTTTTTGATTGAATAGATTGATTGTCATCTTTGGTTGTCTGCGCAAAAGAATTTTGGGACAATACATTTAAATCAACAACAAGATGTTGCTTGTTATCTATTTGTTTGACATTCCCCTCTTTGGCGTTTCGATAAGCTTCTGAAAAATTGAGTAATGTTGTTTGTTTATGTTCTGAATCGAATTTAAAATCAGCACCATATAGGTCTTTTCTAAAGGCTTCAACCACGCAAAACAGATTTTCCAATAATGGCTCAGGGGTATTGCTTTTACCTCCTCCGTTGATTTCTTTGGATTCTTCCGAACAAGTGTATTCAATGATTTTCTTTACAGCGGTACTGACGGATGCTATGTAACAGGGGGAACAATGCATCGCTACATAAGAAGTTTGAAATTCCAACTGCATTTTCTCCTCATCTGAAAGACTTCCATCTTTTATAACATCATAAAGCGTTTGTAGATACTCTTGATAAATCCGCAGTTTTTCCTCAAAGACTTTTGAAGCTCTTTCTCGTTCAACATCATTGTCACTTTGTCCTCGAAGTAAAATCATAGTGATAATTGCGGTTATGATTACACCGAGAACGGCAGCAAACATTTCATACCATAGTTCTTTCTGTGTAAACAAGCGCAAATAAATAGCAAAAAAACAAGCCAATATAATCAGAACAGCTGTTATGCCTACAATTCTGTTTTGTGTTAGTTTCATATTACTTATGTGTATAAAGATAATAGAAAACCTGCCTTGAATGGTGGCGTTCGATTCCTTTCAAAGCAGGTATATCTATAAAAATAGGTGATTATCGCTTATTCCAACTTCTACCTTCATTAGACGAATAATATAGCCCTTTGCTGGTTGTTGCTAAAAGGTAGCGTCCATCAGTACTCAGTTGTTGAAAAGTTCCAGCAGAAGAACCTGTATAACGAGAGTTCCAACTTCTACCTTCGTTTGTGGAATAATAAATTCCTTTTGAAGTACAAGCTAAGAGTTCACTTCCAAACTGAAACAAATCATAGAAAATTCCAGCAGAAGAACTTGTGTAACGAGAATTCCAACTCCGTCCATCATTAGTAGAATACTCGATTGTGTTTTTCTGAGTGTTAATGCGAAGCATTTCACGTCCATAATTAATTAACTGTGCCATACTATTTCCCAATGTCTACCAATACCCAGAAAAGACTTTTATAAAACCACGAAGCGTGGGTACTGTATATCCACGTCTCTGTGATAAGGTGGTAGGAAAACCTTGGAAAAAGAAATGGGAATAACAGCCCCACGCATATACGTGGAGACCATTACGACCTCTCTTGTTTCCTGTGAATCTAAGTTTCCTACGCTTTTATCACACAAGTAGAAGACATAACGCCTCGATATTTTCAATATGTAATGGAAAGAGTTGCCTCAATCCAATACAAAAGTATGAAAAATCCGTGATATACCATTCTACAATCACGGATTTTTTTGATTTACAACTTCATACTTCTATTCTGTCTTGGCTTCGGTATTCCGATGGCTTCTCTAAACTCATTCATCTTCTTTCTGAATCAGTTCACGTGTGAAACCCCGTCTATTTTGAAATCGAATTTACCGTTTTCATCCTGTTTGATGGAGCAGACGGAATGTCGGGTATCAAAACTTCGGTTAAATTCGGAAGAATAGAGTTCACCTTTTATTCCGACCTCCTTGAACTCGCACAGTCTTCTGATTATCCCATCATTAAAGCCCAAACGTTCACGCAGGAAATTTATTACAGGCATCAGTTTCTCCACATACGGAAAGTAGCGTCTGACAAAATCCGTAAACTCCGACAGCTTGCGGTGCTGTTGCTCGTAAGCGTTTCTTATCTCCTGTATCTGTTCGGCTTGTTGCCGTTCCCGTTGTCGGGCTTCGTCTTCAAGTTCAAGGATGCGGTCTTGCAAGTCCTCGTTCCTGCGTTCCAACGATTTCATTCTTCCACTTCCGAAAAGAGAACCCACACTGCTTGCAAGGGCGGTTGCCGTATCGGTGGCTGCGCTTTTGAGCTTGTCG
>ENA-UEYI01003223-UEYI01003223.1-human-gut-metagenome-genome-assembly--contig:-NODE-3223-length-10117-cov-4.453287_pt1 | contig 10117 bp, 9 predicted proteins | sample MGYA00242900_ERZ507916 | MGnify/ENA primary metagenome ERZ507916 (study PRJEB26167, sample SAMN06115521) | human gut metagenome | host: Homo sapiens | place: China:Chongqing | collected 2015-09-02...
AAATTTTGCGACAAAACTTGACATCGGGGCAGATATAGTATAATATATAATTATAATTATCAGAAAAGAGAACTGTATGACCAAAAAGGAAAGAGCAGAGCTTGTTATAGACGGGCTTGCCGAGTGCTATCCGGATGTGAAATGTGCTCTTGTTTATAAAAAGCCGCATGAGCTTCTGATAGCGACAAGGCTTTCGGCACAGTGTACCGATAAGCGAGTAAATATGGTTACTCCCGCACTTTTCAAAAAATTTCCCGATATTGACAGCTTTGCGGCGGCAGAGCCTGACGAGGTTGCGGAATATATACATTCGTGCGGACTATATAAGACAAAAGCTGTCGATATTGTTATGATGTGCAGAATGCTCCGTGATGATTTCGGCGGTGAAATTCCCGATACAATTGAACAGCTTGTAAAGTTGCCCGGGGTCGGAAGAAAGACAGCTAATCTTATAGTGGGCGACCTCTACGGTAAGCCTGCTCTTGTATGTGACACACACGTTATAAGAGTGAGCGGAAGGTTGGGTCTTACCGACGGAACAAAGGATGCGCTGAAGGTTGAAAAACAGCTTGCCGCAATAATAAAACCGGACGACAGATTGATGATGTGTCACAGGCTTGTGTGGCACGGTCGGCTTGTGTGCAGTGCGGCAAAACCGAATTGCAGCGAATGCAGGCTGAGCGGTTTTTGCAAGTTCTTTTCGGGGACAAAATAAAATAACGGCTTGGAGTGAGTATTATGAAAGGAAAGGTACGCAACGCAATAATAATTGCCGCAGGCGTGCTTATCCTTACCGTAATGCTCACTGTTGTTTTATATTACTATAACGACAAAGTAATGCGTGATAACGCATGGGTGTTCTCTGTGGATGAAACCTCATACTATGAAAGCTCGTATTCGTATGAGCAAAAACCGGATCTTAATTCAGCAGATCTTGAAACACTGATGCAGATAAAAGGCGTCGGGCGGAAAACGGCACACGATATTATAAACTATCGTGAAAAGCACGGGAAATTTACATCTATGTCACAGCTTAAAGAGATAAACTCGGTAGATGATGAAGTATATATGATACTGTGCAACCGGTTTACCGTTGCATCGTCGGGATATTACACTAAAAATGAGTCTTACGGCACTCGCAAGGTAAACCTCAATAAAGCTACCGTAGACGAGCTGATGAGCGTTGAGGGAATAACGGAGGAAATCGCAAAGAATATTATATTGCGCCGTAAAGACCACGGAGATTATACCTCTGTAAGAGAACTTCTTGATACCGAGGGCATAACTATAACTCTTTACAGCAAAATTTCCGATAAACTGACAGTTTGATTTTATATTATTTTAGTGAGAAATTGCCAAAAAACTATTGATTTTATTGCAGTGATTTGGTATACTTAATTAATAAAGCATAACGCTTTATATATTTACAGGAAATACAAGGCGTTACGGAGGTCATTATGGATTATAACATCAAAGACGTATCCGGCAGACTGAAAAGCACAAGAGAGTACCTTGATATATCTGTCGGCGAAATGGCAAGCAAAACAAACGTCACTACAGACGAATATATTTCACTTGAAAACGGAGAGAAAGATTTTTCGCTTTCATTTCTGAATCAGGCGGCGGACGCACTCGGCATTGAGCTTATAGAGCTTCTTACAGGTGTTACGCCTAAGCTCAATACATATTCGATAGTCCGTAAGGATCAAGGCTTACCGATTGAGCGTCGGGAAAGATTTGCCTATCAGCACCTTGCCTATCTTTTTAAAAACAAGAAAATAGAGCCGTTGCTGGTAACAGCTCCTTACGATGAGGAGGAGCAGAAAAAGCCTATACACCTGTCTGTACACGACGGTCAGGAAATGGACTATATAATATCGGGAACGTTGAAGTTCCAGATAGGTGATCATATTGAAACGGTAAGTGAAGGCGATTGTATTTATTACGACAGCATGAATCCGCACGGAATGATAGCCGTTGACGGCAAGGACTGCAAGTTCTTGGCGATACTGATCTGATAAACAAAGGAACGGAAAGAAAAGTATATGGAACAGGTTAAAAATTACTACAAGAGATTTGTAAAAGAAGGCTTTGATGAGAACGGGATACTGAATAAGTTCGAGATAGACTGTCCCGATAACTATAACTTCGGTTACGATATTATAGATAAGTTCGGAGAAATCGACCCCGACAGGAGAGCACTTATCCACATCGACCTTCAGGAAAACCGTCACGATTTTTCCTACTCACAGCTTTCGAAGCTGTCAACGCAGGCGGCAAATCTTTTCAAGTCATACGGTATAAAAAAAGGCGACAAGGTAATGCTGGTACTGAAAAGGAACTACCAGTTCTGGATTGCGATAATCGCTCTTATCAAGCTCGGTGCGGTTGCTATACCCGCAACGCATCTGCTGACAACACACGACTTTACCTATCGCTTTGAACGTGCAAGCGTAAAAGCTATAGTATGTACCGGCTATAATCCCGATATAGCCAAGTATGTCGATGAGGCACAGGAAGAGATCCATGCTGACGGTCTTGTTAAATTTATAGCAAACGGTCACAGGGACGGCTGGATTCCGTTCGATGATGAAATTGCCGGAATGCCCGAAACTATGGAGCGTGTGCAGACGGATACAAGGGAGCATATGCTGTTATATTTCACATCGGGTACTACGGGCTATCCCAAGATGGTTGTCCATAATCACAGATATGCACTCGCACATATTCAGACGGCGGCACACTGGCAGAATGTCGATTCTGACGGTGTTCATCTTACAATATCCGATACAGGCTGGGGAAAAGCAGCCTGGGGCAAGCTGTTCGGTCAGATGTCGCTCGGTGCGTGCGTGTTCGTGTATGACTTTGACAAGTTCATACCGACCGATATGCTGAGGATAATGCAGAACTACAAGATAACCTCATTCTGTGCGCCTCCCACCATGTTCCGTTTCTTTATAAAGGAAGGACTTGAAAACTACGATCTTTCGAGTCTTAAATATTCCGCTATTGCAGGCGAGGCACTCAACCCTGAGGTGTATAACAAGTGGCTTGAGTTTACCGGCCTTAAGCTGATGGAGGCATTCGGTCAGACCGAATCTACAGCACTGCTTGCAAATCTTGTAGGCATGACGCCTAAGCCCGGCTCAATGGGCAAGCCTACACCGCTGTATGATGTCGACATTGTCGATGATGGCGGAAATCCGGTGCCTGTCGGAGAAGTCGGTGAAATAGTAGTCCGTGCCGAACGTGGCAAGGACGGCCTTTTTGACGGCTATTACCGTGATGATGAGCTTACCGCTCAGGCATGGCACGACGGGCTGTATCATACAGGCGATACCGCTTGGAAGGATGAGGACGGCTACTTCTGGTATGTTGGAAGAAATGATGATGTTATCAAGGCGAGCGGTTACCGTATAGGACCTTTCGAGATTGAAAGCGTTCTGATAGCACACCCGTCTGTGCTTGAGTGTGCAGTTACGGGTGCGCCCGACCCTATAAGAGGTCAGGTGGTAAAAGCAACGATCGTTCTTGCAAGAGGCTATGAACCGTCCGATGAGCTTAAAAAAGAGCTTCAGACTTACGTTAAGAAGAACACTGCGCCTTATAAATATCCGAGAATAGTGGAGTTCGTTGACGAGCTTCCCAAAACTATCAGCGGCAAGATAAGAAGGGTACAGATTCGTAACGAGGATAACAAGAAAAACAGTTAATGACAGAATTCGCCGCAGGTAATACTTGCGGCGATAGTTTTAGAGGGCTTTATGGAGTATTACATCTATCTGTTGCAGATATTCGGCGGCGGTAACCCAAAAATTCACGAGGTGATAAAGGCATACGGTAATGCAAGACTTGCGTATGAGCATATCAGCAGTGGCGATATGTCGCATATACCTTCTAACCGTCACGAGTATGTCCGCAGAGCGTCGCTCGAACGCTCGAAGGTGATAATGGATTATTGCGCCGGAAATAATATCGGCATTGTCACAATTGATGACAGAAATTATCCCGAACAGCTTAAGAATATATATAATCCGCCCGTTCTGCTGTTTACTGCGGGAGATATAAACTGCCTGCAGGGTAAGCTGGCAGTGTCGATAGTAGGCCCCAGAAAGCCGTTTGGCAATGCGATAAGGCTTGCGGAAAATATTTGCTACAATCTTGCGAGAAGCGACATTGTTCTTGTAAGCGGTTTTGCACTGGGTATAGACAGGATAGCGCACAATAACAGCATCCGTCACAGCAAGCCGACCGTGGCTGTGCTTGCCTGCGGAATAACTATTGATTATCCGAATAATTCATTCGGGCTGAGAAAGAACATAATCGACAACGGCGGACTTATTCTGTCGGAGCTGCTCCCGGACACACCGTGCAATTCCGATTATTTCAAATTCAGAAACCGTATTATTTCAGGGCTTTCAAAGGGTACTGTCGTGATAGGCGGCTACAACGGAAGCGGAAGCCTTATCACTGCAAACCACGCATTTGAGCAGGACAGAGAGGTATTCTTTACTATACCTGACGATACGCTGGATAAGAAATACAGCCGTGTTATCAGATTTTTGCGTGACGGGGCGCATTCCGTTTATGATTTCTATGATATTATCAATGAGTTTTATCCGACTTACCGTGACAGAATCGATGATACATATCTTGATAAGGAACAGCTGACAAGCTTTGTGATGCACGAGGATGTCAGGGAAACACCGCCTGCTGAGGATTTGCCGACGGTTTGTGAAGCAAAGGAACCTGAGTCTGCAAAAAAAGATGAGAAGAAGCCTCTGCCTAAGGTGAAGGCGGCAGATGCACCACGCTTTAAAATTACAGGTGTCAAGGATAAGGAAAAGGAAATAGATTATTTCCGGGTAACTCCCGAAAATGTGCTGAAAAAGCGAAAAAAAGCGGGAAAGCCTGCTACACTGAATGATACGGCAGTAAAAGAAAGAATTCCTATAATAGCGCCGATTGCCGAAGCCGATAACACGGATGTGAGTGAGGCAGAGCCGGTAACGGATACGGAAGAAAAGCAGAGCGGACAAATTGCGGAAGCCGCCGGAAACGCATCAGGAGCCGCAGAAGTTCTCGGTATCATCGCAAACAGTGACGGAGTAACGCTTGATGCGTTGCTTTCTGCCTGCAGCTTATCATTCGGGGAACTAAGCGAGATACTCGCCGACCTTGAGATAAGCGGTGCTGTATCCTGCGGTGCGGGCGGAATATACACGATAAAGAAGGAGCGGTAATGAATCGTTCACAGCTTGACAAATACATAACCGACTATTACGGCGTCAGAGCCGAAAGATTGTTTGAAAAGAATCCCGGTTTTCAGGCGTACCGTCATAATGATACGAAAAAGTGGTTCGCTATGATAATGGATTTGCCTGAAAGCAGGCTCGGACTTGACGGGCAGAAAATTACAGATGTCGTAAATCTCAAGTGCGACCCTATCCTTATCGGATCGCTGAGGCTGGAGCAGGGCTTTTATCCTGCGTATCATATGAATAAGGAAAACTGGATAACGGTCGCCCTTGATGAAAGAGTACCCGATGAACAACTAAGGATGCTTGTCGATATGAGTTATGAGCTGACAAGGAAGAAGCTCAGAAGAAAAAATAAGTAAAGAATACCGCCCGTGAATGCAGTGAGCAAACACAGGCGGTAAATGTTTTATTTACTTTCTCATAAGTCTTAATGAATTGAAGATAGCGATTATCGAAACGCCAACATCTGCGAAAACAGCCGCCCACATATTAGCAAGTCCCAAAACGCCGAGTACCTGAATTATCAGCTTTACACCGAGTGCAAATATGATATTCTGGAGAACTATGCGGTTTGTTTTTTTGCTGATTGCAAATGCGTCGGCAAGCTGCATTGGGTCGTCCTTCATAAGAACGCAGTCTGCGGTTTCTATGGCACTGTCTGCGCCCGAGCCGCCCATTGCAACGCCTATGTCGGCAGATGCGATAACCGGAGCGTCATTTATGCCGTCGCCTACAAACATTACCTTTTCATTGTCAGAAAGTTCCGACTTCATCTTAAGCGTAATTTCGCTCTTGTTTTCGGGGAGAAGCTCTGCGTAGTAATCTGTGATACCGAGCTTTTCAGCCGCCGCAGCCGCCGCAGATTTATTGTCGCCTGTGAGCATTACGACCTTCACACCGTGATTTTTAAGCATCTTTACGGCTTCGGCCGAGTGTTCCTTAGGCATATCTGCGATTTCGATAAGACCTGCATATTTATTGTCAACAGCCACATAAAGCACTGTGCCGTTTGCTTCAGGGCAGTTTATGCTGTAGTCAGCCATAAGTCTGCTGTTACCGCAGAGAACAGTCGAACCGGAAATCACAGCCTTGATGCCCTTGCCGGCTATCTCACTACACTCTGTAATCTGCGACTGGTCAATATCCGCACCGTATGCCTTTCTTACCGAAACGGCTATAGGGTGGTTGGAGTTGCTCTCGGCATAAGCCGCATATCGTAACAGCTCATCCTTGCTCATTCCTGCAGGCTCTGTTCTTGTGACCTCAAACTGACCTTTTGTAAGCGTGCCTGTCTTATCGAACAGTACGACCTTAGCCTTTGATATTGCTTCAAGGTAGTTACTGCCTTTAACCAGTATACCCTTTGACGAAGCCTTGCCGATACCTGCAAAGTATCCGAGCGGTACGGAAATAACCAGTGCGCACGGGCATGAAATTACGAGGAAGATAAGACCTCTTTGTACCCACGTTCCGAAATCAAAGCCTGTGAACAGGGGAGGGATAAGCGATATTATCACCGCCGCAAGTACAACTATGGGGGTGTAGTATTTTGCAAATACCGAGATGAAGTTTTCTGTCTTTGTCTTTTTCTCGACAGCGGATTCGACCATCTGAAGCATTTTGTATACCGTGCTGTCGGTGAACCGGCGTGTTGTTTTAAGCGTGATAACACCTGAAATGTTGATTGCACCTGCGGGAACTTCATCACCGACAGTTATATCTCTTGGTAAGCTCTCGCCTGTGAGGGCTGATGTATCTATTGATGTGTTACCGCTTTCGACAATGCCGTCAAGCGGTATCTTTTCGCCGGGCTTTACTCTTATTATACTGCCGGTTTCAACGTTTTCGGGATCGACTGTTATATATTCGCCGTCAATCAGAACATCGGCTGTTTCGGGTTTTGTCTTGATAAGAGAAGATATGCTTCTTCTTGACTTGTTCACGGCTATTGACTGGAAGAATTCTCCGACAGTGTAGAAGAGCATAACGGCGACCGCTTCTTCGTATTCTCCGAGTACGATAGCGCCGATGCTTGCGATAAGCATAAGCGTGTTTTCATTGAAGAAATTCTTCTTTGCTATCGCCTTTATTGAAGTGATTGCTACTTCAAGTCCGCAGATAACGTAAGCCGCAAGATACATCGAAAGTATTGCTATCTTAGGCGCAAGCTGCTCTGTACCGATAGTTTTTTCAAGGATAAAAGCAACTATGAACAGAATGCCTGCGCTTATCATCTTGACTATATCTTTAGTATAGCTTACCTTTTTCTCAACGTGGTTTTCCTTTTCGCTGACCGTTACATCCGGTTCAACGGCAGTTACCGTTGCTGTTACCTGCTTTAACAGTTCCTTGTCGGAGATTATCCTTGACGGTGTTACGGTAAGCTCCTTATTGATGAAATTCATCTTTGCACCGTTCGCATAGTCGGATTTTTCAACAGCTTCTCTTACTTCTTCCGCACACTGTGCGCAGTCAAGGCCGTCTATTATATATTTCTTTTCTTTAAAAGTCTGTCTTTCCCTGACGGTTACATCGGGTTCGAGCTTTGCGACAACTTTGGTGACCGTTGTCATAAGCTCATCGGGCGAACACGAATTTTCCGCTTCAACTGTAAGTTCCTGCTTCATAAAGTTCATCCCTGCCGATTTCACACGTTCGTCCTTTTCGACTTCCGCACGAATCTCCTCTGCGCAGTGAGCGCAGTCAAGACCTTCTAAAATATAGATTCTTTTCATAAGCTACCACCTTTGATATGGTTGAAGTTTTGAACAATTGAGTAACTGTTCAAATGTATTGCCCGAAAAAACAGGAGATGCTATCTCCTTTGATTTTTCCCGTTTTACTCCATAATATGTTCAAGCGCATTGCTGAACACCGTGTTTACATGGTTGTCGCTGAGCATATAGTAAACGACTTTGCCTTGCTTTTCACTGCGTACAAGCTCTGCCTGCCGTAATACTCTCAGCTGGTGAGAGATTGCCGATGCTGTCATTCCGAGCAGTGCGGCGAGGTCGCACACGCACATTTTTGAGCGTGACAGCGAGTAGAGGATTTTAATCCTTGTTTCATCGCTTATAGCCTTGAAGAACATTGACAGCTTTTCAAACTGCATCTGTTCAAGCATCCTCTCACGCACATAGTTTACTACGTCCTCGTGTATCACATTACAGTTGCAGAATTCATTTTCGTCTTTTGCAGTGATATTTTCCGACTTTTCTGATTTGCTGACCGCCATTTTAACCTCATTTCATTTGAACGGTTGTTCAACTGTTTGTATTATAACACCATCATACTGCATTGTCAATAGTTTCTTTATGATTTTTTGCTTTTCCTGCAAAATATTTTTCTGCGATACAGGAAAAGAATGTTGTCTTATCGTTTTCGGTGAAATCCTCATCGTCAAGCATAGCCGATACTTCGTTCAGAAGCACATCGGCCTTTTCTCTTGTTTCTATCGGAGAAGTGCCGTTGAAATACAGCTTTTCATCGCTTGACAGTATCAGATCCACTGTGTCGTCTGTCAGCATTTCCTCGCTGACTCCGAGTAGCACCGCCATATCAGAAAGAGTTTTCGCTCTTGGCGTTCTCGCTCCGCTTATGTAATTTGCAAGCGCTCTGTAGGTTATGGATACGGCAGACGCAAAGTCCGTCTTTTTATAGCCGTTTCTTTTAATAAGTATTTCCAGCTTGTCCTTAAGTTCCATAATTCCTCCGACTGAATTTCCTTTTACTATTATTATATCCTTACATTTACGGCTTGTCAATCAAAAAAATACATAAAAATTCGCTAAAATTCAACAATTATTCACTATATGCAGTATATTATGCAGTTTTATGCATAAAAATACTTGACTTTGATGTGAAAAGGTGTATAATATTCAATGTAAGTTAAATCAGAAAGCAGAACGCCCGAAAGCGTCTGTGAGATAGAAAGGAAATAATAAAATGGCTAAAGAAATCAAAAAGATCGTACTTGCTTATTCAGGCGGACTTGATACCACAGCACTGATTCCGTGGCTGAAAGAAACATTTGATTATGATGTAGTTTGCTGCTGCGTAAACTGCGGACAGGGAAATGAGCTGGACGGTCTTGAAGAGAGAGCCAAACTTTCCGGCGCTTCCAAATTATATATTGAAGACATCGTAGATGATTTCTGCGACAACTATATTATGCCATGCGTAGAGGCAGGCGCTGTATACGAGCACAAATATCTTCTTGGAACATCCATGGCTCGTCCGGCTATCGCTAAGAAGCTGGTTGAGATTGCAAGAAAAGAGAACGCAGTTGCAATCTGCCACGGCGCTACCGGTAAAGGAAACGACCAGATCCGTTTCGAGCTTGGAATCAAGGCTCTTGCTCCGGACATTAAGATCATCGCTCCATGGCGTATGACAGATGTATGGACCATGCAGTCCCGTGAAGATGAGATCGCATTCTGCCAGGCACACGGCATCAACCTTCCATTTGATGCTAAGCACAGCTACAGCCGTGACCGTAACCTGTGGCACATCAGCCATGAGGGACTTGAGCTTGAGGATCCGTCACAGGCTCCGAACTACGACGATATGTTAGTTCTCAGCGTAACTCCTCAGAAAGCTCCAGATAAAGAAACTGAGATCACTATGACTTTCGAAGCTGGTGTTCCGAAAACCTTAAACGGAAAAGCAATGAAGGTTTCCGAGATCATCACCGAGCTGAACAAGATCGGCGGAGAGAACGGAATCGGAATCATCGATATCGTAGAGAACCGTGTTGTCGGCATGAAATCCCGTGGTGTTTATGAGACTCCTGGCGGAACCATTCTGATGGAAGCACATCAGCAGCTCGAGGAGCTGGTACTTGACCGTGCTACCAT
>ENA-UEYI01003225-UEYI01003225.1-human-gut-metagenome-genome-assembly--contig:-NODE-3225-length-10109-cov-3.393441_pt1 | contig 10109 bp, 9 predicted proteins | sample MGYA00242900_ERZ507916 | MGnify/ENA primary metagenome ERZ507916 (study PRJEB26167, sample SAMN06115521) | human gut metagenome | host: Homo sapiens | place: China:Chongqing | collected 2015-09-02...
GCCCGTGAGATGCTTCGTAAATGGGAAGCCGGAGACAAAGAGGTGCGTGCGCTTTGGGAAATGATGAATAATTGGGTATACGCCGGGTTCAACGAGACTTATAAGATGATGGGCGTAGATTTCGATAAGATTTATTACGAGTCTCAAACGTATCTGGAAGGAAAAGGTAAGGTGATGGAAGGCCTAGAGAAAGGGATTTTCTATCGCCGTGAAGACGGCTCCGTATGGGCTGATTTGACGAAAGACGGGCTGGATGAGAAATTATTGCTTCGTGCGGATGGAACTTCCGTCTATATGACGCAGGATATCGGTACCGCCAAGCTGCGCTTCGATGATTACCCGATCAATAAGATGATCTATGTGGTAGGGAACGAGCAGAATTATCACTTCCAAGTATTATCGATCTTATTGGATAAGTTAGGCTTCGAGTTCGGCAAAGGATTGGTCCACTTCTCCTACGGAATGGTAGAGCTACCGGAAGGTAAGATGAAGAGCCGTGAGGGAACGGTCGTAGATGCCGATGATTTGATGGCCGAGATGATCAGTACCGCACGTGAGATTTCCCAAGAATTAGGGAAATTGAACGAGATGACTCCGGAAGAGGCTGAGAATATCGCCCGAATCGTAGGTCTTGGCTCCTTGAAATATTTCATATTAAAGGTAGACCCTCGCAAGAATATGACCTTCAACCCGAAAGAGTCTATCGACTTCAATGGGAATACGGGACCATTCATCCAATATACCTACGCCCGTATCCGTTCCGTATTGCGCACAGCAGCGGAACAGGGCATCACATTACCGGAGCAGTTACCGCTTACTTTCGCCATTTCCGAGAAAGAAGAGAACCTGATCCAAATGATCGCCGATTATGCAGAGATCGTGAAAGAGGCAGGTAAGCTATACAGCCCGGCCTGTGTCGCCAACTATATTTATGATCTGGTAAAGGAATACAATCAATTCTATCACGATTTCCCCATCCTTCGCGAAGAGAATCCGGAATTGAAGAACTTCCGTTTAGTCTTATCCGCCAATGTAGCTAAGATCGTGAAATCCGGTATGGATTTATTAGGCATCGAGGTTCCGGAAAGAATGTAACGATAGAAGATGAACATAAACGAGAAAACAAGAAAGGCTCTCCTTCGATTTCAACAAAATGAAATCACGGAGAGCCTTCTCTATGCGCAACTCGCCGCTATCGAGAAAGATCCAAGCAACAAGGAAGTATTACTACAGATAGCAAATGACGAGAAAGGACATTATACGATCCTGAAAAAGTATACGGGGCAAGAGATCTCCCCGAATAAATTACGCATCACCAAATACTACTGGTTGGCACGTATCTTGGGGATTACTTTCGCCATTAAGCTAATGGAAGGTAGCGAGGAAAGCGCCAAGAATGATTACGCCTCTTATGATGAGTATCCGGATTTGCAACAAATCGCACGTGACGAAGATGAGCATGAGCAGAGGTTGATCGCCTTGATCAATGAGGAGCGGTTGGAATATATGGGTTCTGTCGTACTGGGGCTAAATGACGCTTTGGTAGAATTTACAGGTGCTTTAGCAGGCTTTACCCTTGCCTTGAGCGACTCTAGATTAATAGCGTTGACCGGAAGCATCACTGGAATAGCCGCCGCATTATCCATGGCTTCCTCCGAATATCTATCTACCAAGTCCGAGAATGGAAATGAAAACGGGAAACATCCCGTCAAGGCATCGATCTATACGGGAATAGCTTATATCTTTACGGTAGTCGCCTTGGTCGCTCCATTTATCTTTATATCAAACGTATTAATGGCTTTAGGGCTTATGCTCATCATAGCGTTAAGTATCATCGCCCTTTTCAACTATTATTATTCCATAGCGAGAAGCGAGAGTTTCCGGAAGCGTTTTACCGAGATGGCAGTACTTAGTTTTAGCGTGGCCGCATTAAGCTTCTTGATCGGATATGCGTTAAAAGAATTTACGGGCATCGATGTCTAAAAAAATCATAGTTATGTTTTGAAAAATTCATAGTTATGAGTTTAGTAAATCATAACTATGAATTTTTAGAGCTATAATCAAGCCTTTTTCCGTGTCGTACGTTTCTTCGTCGCGGCAGGTTTTTCTCCCGCCTCGGCGATTATCTTCTGGCATTCCTCCAAGGTCAAGTTCTCCGGTTTCTCTATCGTCTTAGGAATTCTGTAATTCTTTTTCTTATAAGAGATATAAGGGCCGAAGCGACCATTCAAGATCTCCATTTCCGGATCCTCATCGAACTTCTTGATAAATCGTTGCTCATCTTTTTGTTTTTTTGCCTCGATCAACTCGATAGCTTCCTCGGCTGTTATCGACAAAGGATTCAAGCCCTTCGGTATGGATACGAACTTTCCGTCATGACGGATAAACGGGCCAAAACGTCCGACAGCGGCAACCATGACCTTACCTTCATATTCACCGATCGTACGGGGTAGATCAAACAATTTCAAGGCTTCTTCCAAAGTAATCGTCTCGATAGACTGCCCCTTCATCAAGGTTGCGAACTGAGGTTTAGGAGCCTCTTTATCCTCTGGGTGCGCCTGCCCGATCTGTACGACTGGGCCATAACGACCGATCTTCACGAAAACAGGTTTGCCGCTCTTCGGATCGATACCCAATTCACGCTCACCCACTTTATGCTCCGTACGGACAGAGGCTGCCTCTTCCACGATCGGATGGAATAGTTTATAGAATTTATCGATAGCGTCCGTCCATACCATCTCGCCTTCCGCTACGGCATCGAATTCCTTCTCCACGCTCGCCGTGAAGTTATAATCCATAACGCCCGGGAAATACTCCATCAAGAAATCATTCACGACCGTACCGATATCGGTTGGCATCAACTTATTCCGGTCCGCTCCTACGATCTCCGTCTTTTGGACTTCCTTGATCGTATGCTGAGCCAAGGTTATGATATTATAAGTACGCTCCGTTCCTTCCTTATCCCCTTTCACGACATACTCTCGATTCTGGATCGTCTGGATCGTAGGAGCATAGGTAGAAGGACGACCGATTCCCAATTCCTCCAAACGGCGAACCAAACTTGCTTCCGTATAGCGGGGAGGACGTTGCGTGAAACGTTCGGTAGCGACGATATCCTTCATACTCAATACCTCGTTCAAGGTAACCGGAGGAAGAAGGCCGTTTTCCTGTTCCTTCTCATTCTCGTCATCAAAACTCTCGCGGTACACCTGAAGGAAACCGTCAAAAGTAATGACCTCACCGGTAGCCACGAACTTCTCTTTCTTGCCGCCGATGCCTACGGAGATCGTCGTACGCTCCAACTCGGCGTCCGCCATCTGGCAAGCGATCGTACGTTTGCGGATCAATTCGTATAATCTCTTTTCCTGAGCGGTCCCGCTTATCTCATCATTGCTGATATAGGTCGGACGAATCGCCTCGTGCGCTTCTTGCGCTCCCTTGCTCTTGGTATGATATTGACGGAATTTATAATATTTCTCACCGTAGGTATCCAAGATAGCCTCTTTTGCCGTCCCCAAAGCCAAATCACTTAAGTTCACGGAGTCAGTACGCATATACGTGATCAATCCGGACTCATACAGGCGTTGGGCGATCATCATGGTCTGCGAGACCGAATAACCCAACTTACGGGCGGCCTCCTGCTGCAAGGTAGATGTCGTAAAAGGAGGGGCTGGTGTTTTACGCACCGGCTTTTTCGAGATATCATCGATCGTGAAAGAAGCGTCCTTGCAAGATTCAAGGAATGCCTCCACCTCTTCCTTATCTTTCAAACGACGGTTCAGCTCCGCCTTGAGGATTGTCGTACCATCCGGCAAGATAAAGCTAGCGATCACACGGTAGGCGGCCTCCGAGACAAACTCGTTGATCTCTCGCTCCCGCTCTACGATCAGACGTACGGCAACCGATTGCACGCGCCCCGCAGATAAAGCCGGCTTCACCTTACGCCAAAGAATGGGGGATAGCTCGAAACCCACGATACGGTCTAAGATACGACGGGCTTGCTGCGCGTTCACCAAATCGATATTGATATCTCTCGGCGTCTCAATCGCATGTAATATAGCGTTCTTGGTAATTTCATGAAAAACGATACGTTTCGTATTCTCAGGTTTCAATCCTAATACCTCATATAAATGCCAAGAGATGGCCTCTCCCTCCCGGTCCTCATCGGAAGCCAACCAAACCTGCTCGGCTTTCTTCGCTTCGTTCTTCAATTCGGTCACGAGTTTCTTCTTATCTGAGGGAATCACGTATTCCGGGGCATAATTGTGTTCGAGGTCTATACTGAAATCTTTCGTTTTCAAGTCGCGGATATGACCATAGCTAGACATAACCTTATAGTCCTTTCCGAGGAACTTCTCGATGGTTTTTGCCTTGGCGGGTGACTCCACTATTACCAAATTCTTTTGCATATCTATTTTTTGCTGGTTAGAAATCGGGTGCAAACTTACACAAATAATTAACGTACGCAGTATATCGATCACTAAAAAAGCGTTTTTTCCTATACATTATATATATAGTCATGCGTTTCTATTTACCTTTGCGGGACAAAATCAAAAAGCTATTCAAAAATATGGAAGAGATAAAGCGACTTATTTCAGAGAATAAACTAGAAGAAGCGATCCGGCTCTTGGACGCTTACCTCACGGAGCAACCGAGATCCGACGAGGCTTGGTTTCTCCTCGGAAAAGCTCATTATAAACTAGGCAACGTACGCCTAGCCCTCAACAGCTACCTGCAAGCGATAGAGATCAATCAGGAAAGCCCGGCACAAGCGGCCTACGATATGGCGATCAAGGTGCTGGATTTTTATAATAAGGATATGTACAACCATTAAGAAGATGATGAACGGCCCCCGCCGCCGGAGTCGGAACGGTATCGAAGCACATGGCGACCCTAGCCGCATAACCCCAAAGCTAAGCGAAACGCACGGCGACCCCCGCCGCACGACTCCAAAGCAAAGCGAAACGTATGGCGCCCCTCGCCCCCCACTTCGCTACCGTTCCGACTCCGGCGGCGACTATTATTTACCAAATAAGCATAGTATCCAAATTAATTCCTACCTTTAGCCACTGAGGACAAACAATAAGTTAAACCTTAAATAAAAAAAAATGGGAACATACACGAAAATCAAACCCGCGGGCCTGACTAAATTGAACAACGCAGAGTACACAAACTTCATGAACGCCTTCTACCGGCTGGCGTTCGCTGCCGGAGGGGGAGGTGGTGACTCCGAAAGCCCCGACGAGATCAGTCTGGACAATAACCCGCTAGGCATCACCGACGCGCAAAAGGCGGCCTTCGAGAAGGAGCTGCCCCTAATGACCGACCTCGTGAACCAATCCCACATCAGCGACGAGACCGCCCAGTTGCTAGACTTGGACAAACAACGCGACGACCTCGTGGTCTATCTCACCACCTCGGTGTCGCAAATGAGGAAAAGCCCCATCGAGGCGCAACGCACGGCGGCACAGACTGTCTACAATATTATCAAACCCTATATCGGCATCTATAAATCGGCCAACCAGCAAGAGACGGCGCAGATACAGGGTCTTTTGCTAGATCTCGACAAGGAGGGGGTTCCGGCGCTGATACAGACATTGGGGCTGAAAGAGATACTAGATAGCCTCCGTGCGGCGAACGACGAATACGCGAAACTGACCGCCCAGCGCACCGGCAACAGGGCAGCCTCCATCAAAGAGGCGAGCGCAGTCGTACGCCTACGTATGGACGACCTTTACGATGATATGACCACGATCGCCTTCGTGCAGAGCGTAGCGGCTCCCACCGCCGAGACCGCCCGCTTCGTCAACGAGCTGAACGCCCTTATCGACGAGACCACCGCCCTCTACAACCAGCGCGTCGGCGCAGCGAAGGCGGCAGCCAAGAGGAAAGAATAAACTCCATTTATGTAAAAGGCTATAAGATTAATCTTTTAAATTAAATCATCATGAAAAAAACATTATTAACCTTCACATTATTAGCAGGCTTATCTTCATGTACTAACTTATCGGAAGATTTGGACATGATCGGTACGCAAAATATTACTCAAACAAAATCCGGGAATTTATCCATAAGCGAAAATGAACCTGCAATTGTCAAAGATTTAAGAAATTATATTTCCCAAATTAAACTTCAAGGAAAGCAGGCCCGTGTCCTGACAAGTTATACATTGACTCCTTACATATACAAAGAGGATACTATCATGTATATTGCTAATTACGAGGATGGTTGGGAGACACATCAATTAGGAATCAACTGGGGATACGATGGCTCGTATGATTATTTATGGCTCGAGGCTAGCTCCTATAGCGATTGGGTATCAAATACCACTTATGACACAGAACGTTATATGTTAAAATAATCCTTTTAATTATGAATACATCACTATTTAAATACCTCATGCTATCTATGTTCTCCTTGGTCTTTTTCTGTACATGCGATAAAGACGATGAACTGAGTGGAGAAGAATTTCGAGTAACAATGGAAAACCGATTCTTCTCAATAAAGACATCCAAGACATTTACAAAGAAAGATGGCTCGACAGAAATAATGCAAGAAGGGAAATCCTATCTTGCTGATTCGCCCTCAACTATTTGGTTCCATGACAGTAAGCTATATATTCCAATACAGATAAGTAGCAAAGACACTCTATGGCAGAAATGGAACGCTTATCAACGAGAGAAAGGACTAGGGAACATACTATTACTTGTCGGACATAAATACATGTATGAATCTCAAGGAAATGGATTAATCACCCCCGATCAGCTATTGGTACATGAGCAGCTAGGTGGTCGTTTTTATTTAAAAACGGATGGAGACAATCTATTACACGCAACGATCCTTTATCCGGATGATATCGCTGACGATGATACAATCTTCCCAAAAAGTGAGTTCTATTATCAAGAAGAGCTATCACCTGATAAAAACGTCAGCTTAGAATATCATGTTTACGACTCAGACGAGGAAGCAATAGCCTATATCATAGAACAAATGAAGGACTGGAAGCCTTCCGAATGATGCTAATCAGCCTCTCATCCGATGATCAGAACAAAAAGAGCCGTGTCATTACTCAAGAATAGAGTTTGACACGGCTCTCTTTTAAATTTAGTAGTTACAATCAGTAACATTTCCGAATAGTCACTTCTAAATCCGTCACACCCTCGTTCTCATAAAATCTGCCCTTTATAAGTCAGCGCCAACATCGTAATATCATCGCTCTGCGTAGCGCCGTTCACGAATGATTGGACGGATTCGGATATACCTTCGATCATGGCTTTGGGAGATTGGTTCTTCACGGAGCTACAAGCCTCTACCAAACGGATATCTCCATATTGCTCGTTCCGCAGGTTCATCGCCTCACTGATTCCATCCGTATAGAGGAACAAGCTGTCTCCCGCTTCCAGTTTCAAGGATTGTTCTTTATAAGCTAATCCCGGCACGACTCCCAAGGCCATCCCACCAGTCATCGGCAAAAGAGATACCTTATCGTTCTTACGAATCCAAACCGGACGATTATGCCCCCCATTGCAATAAACCACGTCGCCCGTATGGATATTCAAGATCGCGTAAAAAGTAGTAACAAACATCCCATTGACACTCTCACGGCACAATAGATCATTCGATTCCTTCATGCAGACCGCCGGGGAAAGCTGCCTAAGCGCCGTAGCACGGATCACCGTACGGCTGATCGCCATGAAAATAGCGGCGGGAAACCCCTTATCCGACACGTCCGCGATCGTAAAACCCAGATGATTATCGTCCACCAAGAAGAAATCATAGAAATCACCCCCCACGGCCTTCGCCGCGCTCATGGTCGCATAGAGATCGAATTGCTTATATTGCGGGAACGGAGGGAACTGCTTCGGCAAGATCGATTGCTGTATCTCACGTGCCACGTTCAAGTCATATTGGATCTCCTCTAGCTGATGATGTTCCTTTTGGGCCTCCTTGATAAAAGAAATCTGCTCGACCGCCTTCTCGATCGTACGTTCCAGATCCTCCATATCGATCGGCTTGGTAGCGAAGTCGAAAGCACCATGGTTCATGGCGGTACGAATATTCTCCATATCCCCGTAAGCCGATACGATGATACATTTCAAGGCCGGGTTACGCATCTCGTTAATCTTCGTCAGCAATGTCAAGCCATCCATCTCCGGCATATTGATATCGCTCAATATGATATCAAAGTCCGGATGGTCCAACATCATCCTCAACGCCTCCAAGCCATTATGGGCAAAGGAGAACTCATACTCTCCCTTACGGATCTTCCGACGGAAATATTGGGTTAGCAACGCTTCCAGATCCTGTTCGTCGTCTACGCTTAATATCTTGATCGCCATAATTCTTCTGTTTATTTCGTTAATGGAATAAGGAATATGAAACGGGTAAACTCACCTTCTTTCGATTCCACCTCTATCTTCCCGTCATGCTTCTCCTCTATAATGGATCGAGTGATAGATAGCCCCAAGCCAGTTCCCTCTCCCACCGGTTTCGTGGTGAAAAACGCGGAGAATATCTGCTCCCGGATATCCTCCGGCATACCGATACCATTATCCTCGATACTTAATCTTAAAGAATCTCCCTCCTTCCGTAGATCCACGGATATAACCGGCTCATACCCGATCGGCGAGAGCTTGGATTTACTATAGACCGCATAGCAAGCGTTATTCATGACATTCAATACCGCACGGCTCAAATCCTGTGGGATCACTTTCAGCATCGGAAGCCCTTCCTCGTAATGCTCCCGGATCGCGATATTGAAACCTTTATAGTTCGCTCGCATCGAATGATAAGCCAGCCAAACATATTCCTTCACCAGATTCTTGATATCCGTAGGGATGTACTCGTCATCCTTCCCTCTGGAATAAAGCAAGATACCCCGGATGATACTTGTCGCCCGGTTTCCATGTTCCTCGATCTTCTTCAAGTTACCATGCAAATCGTTAACGATCTCGCTAAACTCCTCATGCAAGGCGGTCCGCTTCTCCCAAGATTCCGGAGGCAAGACATCTTTCTCTTCTTCTAATATATCTTCCAAGTCATCCACTAACTTAGAGGACAGCTTACTGAAATTGATGACAAAGTTGAGCGGATTCTGGATCTCATGTGCGATCGCGGCACTCAACATACCTAAAGAAGATAATTTCTCTAAGTTCTTCACTTGCAAACGTAGCCGTTCTATTTCCTTACTCTGATCTTCCATATCTATTCCTCCTCTTTAGGCGGTGTAATTGTTTTCGGTTGATATACAGGGATCGTAATTAGAAACTGGGTATATTCTCCTTTCTTACTCTCCACCTCGCTGGTTCCCCGATGGTTTTGCACGATCTCACGGCATAGGTAAAGCCCTACGCCGGCCGCTTCCCCCGTTGTCTTTGTCGTGAAGAAAGGAGCGAATATCTTATCTTTTATATTCTCGTCGATACCGGACCCGTTATCCCGGATCGTTATTTCCAGCATATCCTTATTGACCTTCAATCCAAGGAATATCTCCGGACTAAAAGTCACGGTCTCCGATTTCTTCAACCGGGCATACATGGAATTTTTCAATATCCCGGCCAGAACCTTACTGAACTGCTCCACGTTTACCTCCATCATCAAAGACAGCGTCAAATTATCGAAAACAATCCGGATATTCTTCTCTTGAATATCCTGCTCATACGTTTTCTTCAATTTATCCAAGGCGATCCGGCATAATCCGTTTATGTTGGTAAGCGTAAGATTACCTCTTCGGTCTTTCAGCAATTCCTCCATCGCCTTAACGATACGGACCGTATTGAAACCATGCTCGGAGATCTTCTCCAAATTACTGGTCATCATATTCAACAAATCAACCGAGTCGTCATACACATCCGGTTTCAGATGCTCTTTCTGACTATCCAGATTTTCCCGGAGATCCTTGGCCAGCCCCGATGTCAGATTTGCGAAGTTATTGATATAATTCAGTGGGTTCAAGATACGGTCCACCAAACCTTGAGTCAATTGTCCTACGGTAGCCATCCGTTCCTTACGGACCAGCTCGTCCTGCGCCTCACCCAAGGCTTTCAAAGCGGCCGCCAATTTCTCGGATTCCTCTTGGATCGCGTCTTTCTCCGAACGGATCTCCTGCG
>ENA-UEYI01003226-UEYI01003226.1-human-gut-metagenome-genome-assembly--contig:-NODE-3226-length-10108-cov-2.930416_pt1 | contig 10108 bp, 8 predicted proteins | sample MGYA00242900_ERZ507916 | MGnify/ENA primary metagenome ERZ507916 (study PRJEB26167, sample SAMN06115521) | human gut metagenome | host: Homo sapiens | place: China:Chongqing | collected 2015-09-02...
GTCGGATCCAGAGGGCTGCGAAGGCGGCACGCCCCGCACCTTGCGCGGGCTGGGTCTGCTGCCGACAGAGACGGTATTTACCGCCGAAAAGCGCCGCGCGCAGGTGACGGCCCGCGCTGCCGCACCCTTTGCGGGGGCTGCGCTGACCGGGTATGAGATCCACACCGGGCGCACTGCGGTCAACGGCGCGCCCTTCTGCACCATGGCGGACGGCACGCCCGAGGGCTGCGTGGAGGGCAATGTGTTTGGAACCTATCTCCACGGCTTGTTTGACTCGGGTGAACTGACCGAGCAACTGGCGGCCTATCTCTGCCGCCGCCGGGGCATTGCGCCGGAGCAGGCTGCGCCGCTGTCGATGGAAACCTACCGCGAGCAGCAGTTTGACCGGCTCGCGGACGGTGTGCGCCTTGCGCTGGATATGGATGCGGTATATGCCGCAATGGGACTGAAAAATCCGAAAGGAGCAAGCCTATGACGCCGCAGCATCACCTGCCCGCGGATATTGAGCGGACGAGCATGGCCATTATTACCGAAGAACTGCAGGCGCGGGGTGCGGATATTCCGCCGGAGAACGCTGCTGTTGTCAAGCGGGTCATCCATACCACGGCAGATTTCGACTATGCGGAGAATCTGCAGTTCACGCCGGGAGCCGCCGCAGCCGGTGTGGCGGCAATGCATGCAGGTGCTACGATCATTACCGACACGAATATGGCGCTGGCGGGCATTACCAAGCCGGGTCTTGCCAGACTGGGGGGTAGGGCTCTCTGTTTTATGGCGGAGCCCGCCGTGGCTGAGGCAGCCAGAGCGGCCGGAACTACCCGGGCGGTGGCTGCCATGCACCTTGCTGCACAGCAGTATCCCGGCGCGGTGCTGGCGGTCGGCAACGCTCCCACGGCGCTGCTTGCCATCGCAGAGGAGATCGAGACGGGTTTGCGCCCGGCGCTTGTCATCGGTGTGCCGGTCGGCTTCGTCAACGTCATTGAGAGCAAGGAGCTCGTCATCGCGAACTGCCGCGCGCCCTATATCGTCGCGCGCGGGCGCAAGGGCGGCAGCAATGTCACCGCCGCGATCTGCAACGCGATGCTCTACCAGATCCGGCGCTGAGATGGAAGAATATGTAATCAAGGACGGAAAACGACTCCGTCTCGGCTATACGACCGGCTCCTGCGCGGCTGCTGCGGCAAAAGCTGCGGCGTGGATGTTGCTGACCGGCGGCAAAATGCCGGCTATCGATCTGCTCACGCCCAAGGGCGTCGCCCTGACGCTGGACGTGCTTGAGATCACGAGAACCCCCGATGCCGTCTCCTGCGCCATCCGCAAGGACAGCGGCGACGATCCGGACGTCACGCACGATACCCTCGTGTTTGCAGCCGTCCAACGCACGGAAACACCCGGCGTCACGATCGACGGCGGCGCGGGCGTGGGCCGCGTGACGAAGCGCGGGCTCGACCAGCCGGTCGGCGCGGCGGCCATCAATTCCGTCCCGCGCCGCATGATCCGCGAAAACGTGGAAGAGGTCATGCGCCTCTGCGATTATCGCGGCGGCCTGGCCGTCATGATCTCCGTGCCGGAGGGCGAGGCGCTCGCGAAAAAGACCTTCAACCCCCGCCTCGGCATTGTCGGCGGCATTTCCATCCTCGGTACGACCGGCATCGTCGAGCCGATGAGCGAGCAGGCCCTGGTTGACACCATCCATGTCGAGCTCCGCCAGCGCCGGGTGAACGGCGCGGACTACGTCCTGCTCGCGCCGGGCAACTATGGCGCGGATTTCATCCGGGATTCTATCGGCATCGACCCGCGCACCGCCGTTTTGACCAGCAATTTCATCGGCGACGCGCTGGAGCATTGCCGTGCGCTCGGCTTCCGCGGTGCGCTGCTCGTCGGGCACATCGGCAAGCTCGTGAAGCTCGCGGGCGGCATGTGGAACACACACTCGAAGTGCGGCGACTGCCGCATGGAGCTCATCGCGGCGCATGCCGCTGCCCTCGGCCTCCCGCCCGCGCGCGTGGAGGAGGTGCTGGACTGCGCGACGTGTGACGATGCGCTCCGCATCCTGAAAGAAGAACAGTTATATGACGCGGTGCTGGCCCGCCTCGCGGAGCGCATCGAGTTTCATCTTGCGCACAAGTGCGGCGAGATGGCCGCCGGCGCGATCGTATTTTCCAAAGAATATGGCCTCCTGTGCCGGACCAGCCGCGCGCAGGAGCTGCTGGGAACCATTATGGAGGGATAACTATGGTACATTTTGTCGGCGCCGGGAGCGGCGCACCGGACCTCATCACCGTGCGCGGCGCGCGGCTGCTCGGCGAGGCGGACATCGTCATCTATGCCGGGTCGCTCGTCAATCCAGCGCTGCTGGACGCTACGAAGCCGGGCTGTGAGATCCACGACAGCGCGAAAATGACGCTGGAGGAGGTCATTGCCGTCATCCGTCAGGCCGAGGCCGAGGGCAAGACCACTGTCCGTCTCCATACCGGCGACTCGAGCATCTATGGCGCTGTGCGGGAGCAGTTTGACGCGCTGGAAAAGCTGGGCATCGACTATGATGTCTGCCCCGGCGTCAGCGCCTTCTGCGGGGCCGCCGCGGCGCTCCGCGCGGAATATACGCTCCCGAACGTCAGCCAAACGGTCATCATCACGCGCGCACCCGGCCGCACACCCGTTCCCACCCGCGAGTCCATCCGCGCCCTCGCGGCCCACCACGCCACCATGGTCCTCTTCCTCAGTACGTCGCTGACGAAGCAGCTTCAATCCGACCTGCTCGCGGGCGGCTACGAGGCGGAAACGCCGGCCGCCGTCGTTTACAAGGCGACGTGGCCAGAGGAGAAGATCTTTCGCTGCACCGTCGGCACGCTGCACGATACTGTCACGGCCAACGGCCTGACGAAGACGTCGCTGATCGTGGTCGGCGGCTGCCTCGGGGGCGACTATCTCCGTTCGCTGCTCTACGACCCCTCGTTCACGACCGAATTCCGCGAGGCCACAAAATGAACATTGCGATTTTCGCCTACAGCCGTACTGGATGCAAAACGGCGCGGCGTATCTGTATGGCGCTGCCGGAGGCGGAAACGCTTTGTTATGCGGTGCCGCGGCTGGCGGAGCCGGGATTTCTGCCGCTTGAAAAAGCGGTCTATGGCGCGGCGTTTTCGGAAATGGACGCGCTGATCTTTGTCGGTGCGGCTGGGATCGCGGTGCGGGAGATCGCGCCGTATGTCCGCGACAAACGGACGGATCCGGCGGTGCTCGGCCTCGACGAGCGGGCGAATTTCGTCATTCCGCTGCTCTCCGGGCACATCGGCGGGGCCAATGCGCTCGCCCGCAGGCTTGCCGCAGCGCTCGGCGCGACCGCCGTCGTCACCACGGCGACGGACGTGAATGGAAAGTTTTCCGTCGACACCTGGGCGACGGAGCGCGGCTGCGCGATCTCTGACATGGGGCTGGCCAAGGCGGTTTCAGCAGAGATTTTGGAGCATTCCGTGCCGTTTTGCAGTGATTTTCCGATTCGCGAACCCCTGCCGGACGGCCTTGTTTTGGGCGAGTCCGGCGAGCTCGGCATCTATGTCGGTTATCGGTGTTCTGCACCGTTTATGCACACGCTGCGCCTTGTGCCGCGTGTGCTGCATGTCGGCATCGGCTGCCGGAAGGGCATCTCGAGGGAAGCCGTCGAGGCAGCTATTCAAACGGCGTTTGCGAGCCATGACTTAGATTTGAATGCGGTGAAGGGCGTCTATTCCATCGACTTAAAGCGGCAGGAGGCGGGGCTGCTTGCCGCCTGCGCAGCACATGGCTGGCCCGCGCATTTTTATTCCGCATCGCAGCTGCAAGCCGTCCCCGGCGAGTTTACAGGCTCCGACTTCGTCCGCGCCGTCACCGGCGTGGAGAATGTCTGCGAGCGCGCCGCATTTTTGGATGCAGAGCGGCTGCTCGTGAAAAAAACAGCCTGCGACGGCGTTACGGTTGCCGTCGCGGCGGAACATTGGGAGGCAGACTTTGGCTAAGGTATTCGTTGTGGGCATCGGCCCCGGAAACTATGAGAATATGACCGTCCGCGCAGACCGCGCGCTGGCGGAATGCGATGTGATTGTGGGCTATCCGGTCTATGTCGACCTGGTCAAGAATCGCTATCCCGGCAAAGAGCTGGTCTCCACGCCGATGACGCAGGAAGCCAGGCGCTGCCAGATGGCGCTCGAGCTTGCGAGGGACGGGAAAACCGTGGCCCTCGTCTGCTCCGGCGACAGCGGGATCTACGGCATGGCTGCGCTGGTCTATGAGCTGCGCGGCGAGAACAGCGAGCCGGAGGTCGAGGTCGTCCCTGGGCTGACCGCCGCGTGCAGCGGCGGCGCGGTGCTCGGCGCGCCGCTGACGCATGATTTCGCGGTCATCAGTCTGTCCGACCGGCTGACGCCCTGGGAGACCATCGAAAAGCGGCTGCGCTGCGCGGCGGAGGGCGACTTTGCCATTGCGATCTACAACCCCGCGAGCCACGGCCGCCCCGACCACTTAAAGCGCGCGTGCGACATTTTGCTGCGCGTCCTGCCGGAGGAGCGCCTCTGCGGCATTGTCCGCAACATCGGACGCGAGGGGCAGAGCAGCCGCATTCTGACGCTCGGCGAACTGCAAGCGGCGGATGTCGATATGTTCTGCACCGTGTTTGTTGGAAATTCGTCCACAAAGGTCGTAAACGGCGCGCTCATCACGCCGAGAGGATACCGGAATGTATAAAATTTGCGTGTTCGGCGGCACGACCGAGGGCCGCGAACTGGTGGAATTTCTGAATGCGCAGCCGTGCGAGGTCACGGCCTGTGTGGCCACGGAATATGGACAGGCGCTGCTGCCCGAGGCAGAGCGGCTGACCGTTTCGGCCCGCCGGCTGCCGGCCGATGAGATCAAGGCGCTCTTGACGGACAGACATTTTGACCTCGTGATCGACGCGACGCACCCCTACGCGGCGTCGATCACGAAGAGCATCGCCCGCGCGTGCGCCGAGACCGGTGTGGAGCGCTGGCGGCTGCTGCGCGGCGCGTCGGATGCGCCGGAGGATGCCGTTTTTGTCGAAAGCACCGAAAAAGCGATCGAATTTTTGGATCAAACAGAGGGGAACATCCTGCTCACCACCGGGAGCAAGGAATTGAAAGCATACAGTCAGATCAAGGACTTTGCGGAGCGCGTCTATGCGCGCGTGCTGCCGCTGGAGGACTCGCTCGTGCTTTGCCGTGAGGCGGGCGTCAAGGCGGCGCATATTCTGGCAATGCAGGGGCCATTCTCGGAGGAGATGAACACGGCGATGCTGCGCGCCATCGGCGCAAAATGGCTGGTGACGAAGGACGGCGGGGCCGCGGGCGGCTTCGCGGAAAAGGCGGCAGCCGCCGCGAAGACCGGCGTGCGCCTTCTGGTCATCGGACGGCCCGCAGAGGCGGACGGGATCGGGCTTTCAGAGACGGTCGCGAGACTCTGTGCGCGGTTTTCGTTTGGGCGCGTGCCGCATGTTTGCGTTGTGGGCATTGGGCCCGGCAGCGAGGCGGCGCAGACGGGCGAGGTCCGTGCAGCGATCGAGCATGCGGACTGCCTGATCGGCGCGGCACGGATGCTGGAGGTAGCGGCCAGGCCCGGTCAGCTGCGCGTCGCGGCCATCGCGCCGGACGCGATCGCGGCGGCCATTGCGGCGCACCCGGAATGTTCGAATTTTACGGTCCTGATGTCCGGGGATACGGGATTTTTCAGCGGCACGAAGAAACTGCTCCCGCTGCTGCCGAATTGTCAGGTCCGCGTGTTGCCGGGGTTGAGCTCGATGAGCTATCTCTGCGCGCGGCTCGGGAAGCACTATGAGGAGGCCGTGCCGGTCAGCCTGCATGGGCGGGAACACGACATCGCGGCCGATGTGCGCGCACAGGAAACGGTCTTCGCGCTCGTCGGCGGCGAGGGCGGCATGGCGAAGCTCTGCGCGCGGCTCGTGGATGCGGGCCTTGGCGCGGTGCGCGTCAGCGTCGGCGAGCGGCTGAGCTACCCGGACGAGAAGATCACCTGCGGGACGGCGGCAGAGCTGGCATCACGGGAATTTGACAAGCTCAGCGTGGCGCTGATCGAAAATCCGGCCCCGGATGCGGTCGTGACGCACGGGCTGCCCGACGAGGTATTTTTGCGGGAGATGGATCCGGCGCACGTTGTGCCGATGACAAAAAGCGAGGTGCGCGCTGTCTGCCTTTCCAAGCTGGCGCTGACGGAGCGCGCGGTCTGCTGGGATGTCGGCGCGGGCACCGGTTCGGTCTCCATTGAGATGGCTTTGCAGGCGAAGCGCGGACGCGTGTACGCCGTGGAACGACAGGAAGATGCGCTGGCGCTGCTGGCGCGCAACAAGGCGGCGTTTTCCGCCGAGAATCTGGAGATTGTCTCCGGGACGGCCCCGGCGGCGTGCGAAGCGCTCCCGGCGCCGACGCATGTGTTCCTCGGCGGGACCGCGGGAAATTTGAACGGGATATTGGACGCCGCGCTGCGGAAGAATCCGCACGTCCGCATCGTGGCGACGGCGGTGACGCTGGAGTCTGTGGGGGCGCTGGCGGCGCGCATGGCGGACTTTGAAAAGGCGGAATGCGTCAGCCTACAGGCGGCCCGTGCGCGGACGGCCGGAAGCTATCACCTGATGCAGGGACAGAACCCTGTGTATATTTTCACGATGCAAAACAGGAGGGAACAGGCATGAAATGGTCCCTATTCGCACTTTGCATCGGATTTTGCATCGATCTGCTGATCGGTGATCCGCACGGCCTGCCGCATCCGGTGGCCGCGATCGGACATCTCATCTCACTGCTGGAACGGCTGTTCCGCCGCCTTTTTCCGAAGACGCCCGGCGGCGAGCGGGCTGCCGGAGCCTGTATCTGGATCCTGACGGCACTGATCGCTGCGGCCCTTCCGGCGCTGCTCCTCTGGGGCTGCGCGCGCGTGAGCGTCTGGCTGCGGCTGGCGGTGGAGAGCGTGATGTGCGGACAGATCCTCGCGGCGAAGTCGCTGCGGGACGAGAGCATGAAGGTCTATGCGGCGCTGAAGCATGGGAGTCTGGACGAGGCCAGACAGGCCGTGTCCATGATCGTCGGACGCGACGTGGCGCGGCTGGATGCGCGCGGCGTGATGCGCGCGGCGGTGGAGACCGTGGCGGAGAACACGTCGGACGGCGTGATCGCGCCAATGCTGTTTCTGGCGATCGGCGGCGCGCCGCTCGGCTTTTTCTACAAGGCCGTGAACACGATGGATTCGATGCTTGGCTATGTGGAGCCGCCGTACAAGGACATCGGACTTGTGCCCGCGCGGATGGACGATGTGTTCAATTTTATCCCCGCGCGGCTGTCGGCGCTGCTGATGCTGGCGGCGGGGGCGCTGCTGCAGCTGGATGTGAAAAACGGCTGGAAGATCTTCCGCCGGGATCGCTGCAAGCATGCGAGCCCGAACTCGGCGCAGACGGAATCGGTCTGCGCGGGACTGCTGGGGCTGCGGCTGGCGGGCGATGCGTGGTACCACGGGGTGCTGCACAAGAAGGACTATATCGGCGACGCGAAGCGGGAGATCGAACTGGAGGACATCCCGCGCGCGGGGCGGCTGATGTATCTGACGGCGGTTCTGGCGCTCGTGGTGTTCGGCGCGGGGAAAGCGCTGTTGATCGTTCTGTGAATTTTGAGGAAATGCGATGCTTTATGGAGTCAAAAACCCGCATGGCGGGGACCGATACGGCGATGGGATCGCGCTCGACTTTTCGGCGAACGTGAGTCCGCTCGGCACGCCGAAGTGTGTGACCGAGGCGATCGAACGGGGCCTGCCTGAGCTCTACCGCTATCCCGATCCCTACTGCTGGGCACTTGTGCAGGCGATCGCGCGCTATGAAGGGGTGCCGGGAGAATTCATTCTCTGCGGGAACGGCGCGTCTGAGCTCATCTACGCCTATTGCGAGGCCGTGCGGCCAGGGCGCGCGATGGAGCTCGCGCCGACATTTTCGGAGTATTCGCTGGCTTTGCAGCGGAGGGGCTGCGGGGTCGTGCGCTTTGCGCTCAGTCAGGAGGAAAAGTTTGACTTGCAGGAGCGCTTTCTGGCGCGTCTTGCGCGCGAAAAGATCGATGCGCTGTTCCTCTGCAATCCGAATAACCCGACGGGACGGCTGATCGCGGGCGGGCTGCTGGAAAAGATCCTGCGTGTCTGCCGAGAGAACAACATTGCACTGTTTGTCGACGAGTGCTTTTTGAGCCTGTCGGACGGCGGCACCGATCTGACGCCGTTTTTGCGGGAGTTTCCGCAGCTTTTTGTTCTCAAGGCCTTTACGAAGAGCTTTGGTATGGCGGGGCTGCGGCTGGGGTACGGCTTGAGCGCGGATGGGACCTTGCTGCGGAAGATGTCGGCGGCGGTGCCGCCGTGGAATGTCTCGGCGCTTGCACAGGCGGCGGGCGTCGCCGCGCTGGGCGATGCGGAATTTTTGGAGAGGAACCGCGCGATCATCCGCGCGGAGCGCCCGCGGCTCGAAGAACGGCTGCGGGAGCTTGGCTTCTGGGTGTGTCCGTCGCAGGCGAATTACATTCTGTTTCGCGGTGAGGCGGGCTTGGCGGATCGGCTGCGCGAGCGCGGCGCTGCGATCCGCGACTGTGCGAATTTTGAGGGCCTGGGGCCGGGATGGTATCGCGCGGCTGTGCGGCTGCGGGAAGAAAATGATGCGCTGCTGGATGCGATGCGGCGGGCGGGGGAGGATGGAAGATGGCGCTGAATCTGATGCTGCAGGGAACGATGTCGAACGCGGGGAAGAGCCTGCTCGCCGCGGCGCTCTGCCGCATTTTCCGGCAGGACGGTTATCGCGTGGCCCCGTTCAAGAGCCAGAACATGGCGCTGAACTCCTTCATCACGGCCGAAGGCGGCGAGATGGGCCGGGCCCAGGTGGTGCAGGCGGAGGCGGCGGGGATCGCGCCGGATGTGCGGATGAACCCGATTTTGCTGAAGCCGACGACGGACTCTGGCAGCCAGGTGATCGTGAACGGACAGGTCGTAGGCAACATGCGCGCGACGGAATATTACCGGCGGAAACGGGAATTTCTGCCTGCGGTGACGGCGGCGTATGAGAGTCTTGCGGCGGAATATGACGTGATCGTCATCGAGGGCGCGGGCAGCCCGGCAGAGATCAACCTGAAACAGGACGATTTTGTGAACATGGGGCTGGCCAAGCTGGTCGATGCGCCGGTGCTGCTGATCGGTGACATCGACCGGGGCGGCGTGTTCGCGCAGCTCTACGGGACGATCGCGCTGCTGGAGCCGGACGAGCGTACGCGCGTCAAGGGGACAATCGTGAACAAGTTCCGCGGTGACCGGGCCATTCTGGAGCCGGGACTGCGGCAGCTCGAGGCGCTCTGCGGCGTGCCGGTGGCGGGTGTGGTGCCGTACACGACGGCGGACATCGACGATGAGGACAGCCTGACGGAGCGGTTTTCGCGCGACACGGCGCGGAAGCTGGTCGACATCGCGGTCATCCGGCTGCCGAAGATCTCGAATTTCACCGATTTTTCGCCGTTTGAGCGATATGAAAATGTGTCGCTGCGGTATGTCGACCATGTGGGCGCGCTCGGCACGCCGGATATGATCCTCCTGCCGGGGACGAAGAGCACGATCGCCGATCTCCGCTGGCTGCGTGAGCGGGGACTGGAAGCCGCGATCCTGAAGGAGGCGGCAGGCGGGACGCTGGTATTCGGCGTGTGCGGCGGATACCAGATGCTGGGCCGGTCCGTTTCGGACCCGGAGGGTGTCGAGGCCGCGGGGCTGACGGAACTGCGGGGCATGGGACTGCTCGAGATGGAGACCGTGTTCCACGGGGAGAAGGTGCAGCGGCAGACGGCGGGGATGTTTTCCGGTGTGGAAGGGATGCTCGCGGGGCTGAACGAACTGCGCTATGAAGGGTATGAGATCCACATGGGCCGCAGCGAGGCACAGATGCCCGCGCTGGCCGGGAACGGGAACGTCTACGGCAGCTATGTGCATGGGATATTTGACGCGCCGGGCATCGCGGATGAGATCCTGAAGGCGATCTGCGCGCGGCGCGGCGTGGCGTTTTCGGCGCTCGGGACCTTCGACCGGGCGGCATATCGGGAGC
>ENA-UEYI01003229-UEYI01003229.1-human-gut-metagenome-genome-assembly--contig:-NODE-3229-length-10103-cov-4.106124_pt1 | contig 10103 bp, 10 predicted proteins | sample MGYA00242900_ERZ507916 | MGnify/ENA primary metagenome ERZ507916 (study PRJEB26167, sample SAMN06115521) | human gut metagenome | host: Homo sapiens | place: China:Chongqing | collected 2015-09-02...
GAACAGCCCCCACGCGTGCGATAACAGAGAAGCTGCCGGTGTACTCCCGGCAGCTTTCAAACGCTATATTTATAGTTTTCCGCGGTATTTTTGCATGATCGCAGCAAAGAGTTCTCCATTGCTGGGCGGAGAGTAGGTGATCGCGTTTGCACCGGCGTGGATGGTCTCCAGGATCGTTTCATCGTTCGGTCCTCCGGTTGCAAGAATCGGAATGTTCGGAAACTGCGCACGGATGCGGCGCACGATCTGCGGCGTCGCCGCCGCGCCGGACACATTGAGAAAATCAGCCCCGGCCTCGATCCGGCTGCGGATGTCCATCTGGTCGGAAACGATTGTCGCAATCACAGGGATGTCGACAACCTCCTTGATGCGGGAAATGACTTCATTGGAAATCGGCGCATTGACGACGACCCCGAAAGCTCCCTGATTTTCCGCCTCAATCGCCAGCCGGACAGAGCGGTCTCCGCCTGTGATCCCACCGCCGACGCCGACAAAGACCGGTACGTCCGAGATACCGATTACCGCCTGCGAAATTGCCGGCTGTGGTGTAAAGGGATAAACGGCGATGATTGCATCGGCATTGATGTTCTTAATGATCGCCACGTCTGTTGTAAATGCAATGGATTTGATGCGCATTCCAAAAATGCGGATGCCGCTGCATTCGCGGATGCAGTGCGGCAGCCGGATGCTGTGATTCCGCAGTGTGCCGTTATAGACCGGAACGTTTCTTTTTGTCATGGCAGGCTCCTTTCTTTAAGTCGCATGGATAACCGTATTTTGTCCATTATACTGAGACAGAGTTCCGGTTTCAATAGCGATTCGTAAAATGAAGCGTGATGGGCTTTTTTTGAAGCAGGTGCAGCGCATGTAAAAGAATCCTTGCGTGACAGATTCCCATTTCTGTGGTAGGCTCAATGCGGAGGTGATAGAAATGCGTGATATTGGAAAGAACATACGGGATCTGCGGGAACGGGCGAAACTTACGCAGGATGCGCTTGCAGAGCAGCTGTGTACAACCAGGCAGACCATCTCCAATTATGAGAGGGGGAAAACGAGGCCCGATGTGGAGCAGATCCTGCGGTTGGCGGCGATTTTTGGGACAGATGCCAATGCCATTCTATATGGGCCGCCGGGGGCGCAGCGCCGGCGTCATACAAGGCTGCGCACAGTGCTGAGCGGAATGATCTGGGGCGTTCTGCAGACCGGCTATTGGCTGCTTGCCCCTGCTGCAGAGGAGCAGCATCGAGTATATCTGAATGTAATGCCGAAGGGGCTTCTGTGGCTTTTGCTTCGTCCCGTAACACTTCTTGTGTTCGGCTGGTTCCTGATGCAGCTCATTTCACTGGTGACTGCGCGCAAGCCGCTGAAGACAAAGCGGGCTGTCCATGTGCAGATCATTCTTATCATTCTTGCTGGGCTTTCAATCGTACTGCCATCACTGTCCTGCGTGGCGGTGACGCAGTTCCGTAAGGACGGGCTGCTGCCGGAGTGGCTGAATACCATGTTTGTTCAGATATTTGTGTATTCGTACGTCTGGGCAAAGCATACTGTCTATCTTTATCCGGTGATTGGATCGGCATTGCGATTGCTGAATGTCCCGGCGCAGCAGAAGCCTGTTTGCAAAGATGTGTAGTTTGTGTCTGATTCCATGGATATTCTTACACCTGAACAATATTTGACCTTGCATTTTGCTGAAAGGTACGTATAATGATGGGGAATAAAAATGAAGAAATGAAGGAATTCCATCATGCGTACCTTATTGTCACTCTCTGTTGCAGTCCTCGCGGGACTGCTGATGACCCGTGTTGCAAAGCCCCTGAAGCTGCCGTCGGTGACGGCATATCTGGTCGCGGGCGTGCTCATCGGCCCGTACTGCCTGGGTCTTCTCGGCATCGAGGGGCTCGGCTTCCCGACGCAGGAGGCTGTGGACAGCCTGTCTCTGATCTCTGAGGTCGCGCTGGGCTTCATCGCGTTCTCCATCGGCAGTGAGTTCCGCGTGTCGGAGCTCAAGCATACCGGCAAGCAGGCGTTCGTCATCGGCGTGCTGCAGGCGCTGGCCGCAACCTTCCTGATCGATATCGCTCTGGTTGCGATTGCACTCGTTACGAACGGCAAGCTCACGATCGCCCAGGCCATCACCCTCGGGGCCATCGGTACGGCGACGGCCCCGGCCGCTACGCTGATGGTCGTCCGGCAGTATAAGGCCAAGGGCCCGCTGGTCGACCTGCTGCTGCCGATCGTCGCGCTGGACGACGCAGTCGGTCTGGTGGTGTTCGCGGTGTCGTTCGGCATTGCGAAGGCACTCAATACCGGCTCGTTCGACGTGATCTCCATTGTCGTCGATCCGCTCATCGAGATCGTCTGCTCGCTGGCGCTCGGCGCGCTCGGCGGCTGGGTGCTGACGCAGCTGGAAAAGCTGTTCAACTCCAACACGAACCGCCTGAACATGACCATCGCCTTCGTCTTCCTGACCTCGGCGCTGGCCATGGCGGAATTCAAGATCGGCCCGGTCACGATCGGCTTCTCGTCGCTTCTGACATGCATGATGCTCGGCACGCTGTTCTGCAACCTCTGCCCGCTGTCGGGTGAGATCATGGAAAAGGCCGACCGGTGGACGAGTCCGCTGTTCGCGGCGTTCTTCGTCATCTCCGGCGCAGGGCTGGATCTGGGCGTGTTCAAAGACGGTATGATCGTTCTCATCGGCGTTGTGTATATTTTGACGCGCTCGCTTGGCAAGTATCTCGGCGCGCACTACTCCGCAAAGCTCATGAAATGTGAGCCGCAGATCTGCAAATATCTCGGCATCACCCTGCTGCCGCAGGCCGGCGTGGCGCTCGGCATGTGCGTGACGGCGCGCCAGCTCGGCGCGGAGGGCGACCTCATCCGCAACATCACGCTGTTCGCCATCCTCATCTACGAGCTGGTCGGTCCGCTGCTGACCAAAATGGCCCTGCAGGCCGCCGGCGAGATCCACCCGATGGAAGACGCCGTCAAGAACCGCCGCCAGATCAATCTGGAAAAGGCGAACGCAGAAAAGAAATAAGGCAGAGCAGCAGCCAATCTCCTGCGCCGGTGCGAGTTCTGCACACGGGAGAGACAGCAACAAAAAGTACAGAAAAATCCGGAAGAACCCTTTATAGACTGGGTTCTTCCGGATTTTCTGCTGGTTTCACCACGATTGTCAGAGTTTATGAAAAACCGATTGTCCGACTGATTGGAAAAATAGCCAGATTCCATCTTGTCAAAATATTATTCGTATGGTATCCTGATAATGAATAGTACAAAGTCTTGGTATTGCAATGTACAAAAATGCTAGTTGGAAGGCGAGGTGTATGCGCGGTAAAACGGCTCTCCGGGCAGCTGGAGCCATCCAGCACAGGCAACCGCGGCAGATGGACGACAAAGCCTCTGCGCGCAAGACACAGAGAAAACGACGCGATTGACAGGGAGGTACGAAGATGAAGAAACGATTGATAGCGCTGCTGCTTGCGTTTGTGATGGTGCTTGGCCTGACGGCAACGGTGTTTGCCGAGGGCGGCATCAGCATAGCGAGCATCCAGCCGGAAGCAAATACCCACACCTACATTTTCCAGGCGGGGGGGGTAGAAATTGGAAGGCAAATCATCAAGCATGACGAATCGCTGAAGGATCCGGGCGTACCTTCTGCCCCGGCGGGGCAGCGGTTTGTCCGCTGGGATCCGGCGGTCTCCTTCGGTACGCCGGTCTCCGTGACACAGACCCAAACGATCACGGTACAGGCGATTTTTGAAACAGTCTATACCGTCTATTTCAAGCACGAAGGCAGGACAGTCGCGACAAAGGAGCTGACGGATATCCAGTCGTCCGTATCGACGGGCGATGTGCTCGTACCGGTCGGGGCGGATGAGAAGCTGACCGGCTGGTATATCGGCGAAACACGGTATGAAACCGTTTCAACGGCGAATTTTCCGGCTGGCAGCGATACGCTGACCCTGACCGCCAGAGTGGAAAAGGGGCACTGGATCCATTTTAACTCGGACGGCGGCAGCTACGTTGCGCCGCAGTTTGTGACCGGCAATACGATCCAGCCTGTCGACCCGGCCAGACCCGGTTTCTCGTTTGAAGGCTGGTACGAGGAAAGTGGAAATCGGTTCACATTTGGAAGCCCGCTGACGAGCAATATCACGCTGACTGCCCACTGGACGAGCAATACTTCCACAAAGTACACCGTCATCCACTGGCAGGAGAAAGCCGACGAGAGCGGCTGGTCCTTACACGAAACGGAAACAAAGACCGGAGGGACCGGCGCACAGACAGCGGCTGCGTCAAAAAGCTATCAGGGCTTTACCGCGCAGACAATCATGCAGCAGACGATTCAGGGAGACGGCTCAACCATTGTCAATGTCTATTATAAGCGGAATGTGTATGATGTGAAGTTCTTCACGATTAGGTATGCGTGGCTTTCCGGAAAGTATGTCAAGGACAAGGAGATCGTCTCCATTCGCATTACCGCCAAGTACGGCGCAAACATCAGTGAAAAGTGGCCGGGAGGAATCTGGACCACCTCGCCGGGCGGCTCGACATTCCAGGCAAGTATTGGCACTATGCCGCTGGGGGGCAAGGAGTTCTTCAAAACCGATCAAGGAAATGCGAAAGCGGACTACTACCTGCAGAGTCTTGCAGGTAACTATGTGCTGGACCATACGGATACCGGCGGAAGTAGCAGGTCAAAGGTAACGGATGAAGACCGCTATTCGATCACCGGCTTTACCTGCAATACGGCAAAGAGCGCCAAAAATGGAGACTGGTACAACGGTGCAAAATTCTATTATGACCGCATCAGCTACCAGATCGTCTTCATGAATCACGGCAGCAAGGAGAGAGAACTGTTCAGAAAATATGAGCAGTCTATTGCCGATGCCGGTTATACGCCGACCGCTCCGGCCAATATGCAGGACTATACATTTGGCGGCTGGTTTGACAACGAAAAATGCGAGGGCAGCGCCTATGTCTTCACCGGTAAGAAGATGCCTGCCCACCATCTCACGCTCTACGCCAAATGGGTCCCAAAGACCTACTCGGTGACGGTGTATGACGTTGATCGGACAAAGATCCTCAAGACGTTTGACGTTCCGATGGGCGGGACCATCCCGGAAAACCAGATGCCGGAGGTCACGCTTGGCACAGGAGATTCGTTCCTCGGCTGGATGGACATGCAGGACCATATGCCGTTCCACTTCGATACGGAGATCCATCGGGACTATAAGCTCTATGCCAAAACAGGCAATGAAGAGCAATTTGCGGTAACGTATGCCCTTGGCGGCGGTTCTGGCAATGCACCTGTCGATTCCAACAAGTATGCAAGAGGCGCACAGGCTGTTGTTCTGCCAGCGACAGGCGTAACACCGCCGACGGGCAAGGTCTTCCTGTACTGGAGTGCAGCGGGAGACAGCACGCGCTGCTATCCCGGCGGAAAACTGACCGTGACCGGCGATATGACGCTGACGGCGGTCTATGGGCAGAAGACGGAGGCTGTCACGGTAACCTACCACAGCAATTTTGCGCCGGACGAGACTTACACGACAGCAGACATGCCGAATAACAGCACGATCACGCTGCCGGGATATACTGGCCTTGGCCTTCCGGAAAATCCGGGATATACCTTCGCCGGATGGAACACGCAGGCCAATGGATCGGGTACGACATACCAGCCCGGTGCCAAGGTGCTTGTGGACACAATGGAGCCCGGCAACCACCTCTATGCGATATGGGCGAAGGGCAGCTATCCGCTGACCATCCATTACGTGTATGCGAGCGGCGGAGCAGCGACGCCGGACCACACCGAAGTACTTGATTTCGGCGCTCCCTACAGCGTCACCTCACCATCAATTCCCGGCTATACGGCAGACAAGCCTGTTGTGACCGGTACAATGCCTGCAGCACCTGTTACAGTGACTGTCACATACACGGCAAGCACCGGCACGCCGTATGAGGTCCATCATTATCTCGAACGTCTGGAAGGCGCGTATCCTTATGTGCCAGATGAAAAGGATAACCTGCGGGGCGAGACTGGTGCGTGGACAGCAGCTGCGGCAAAGAGCTACGATGGCTTTACGCCGATGGGATTTGCGCAGGAAATGATCAAGGCCGACGGTTCGACGGTCGTAAAGATCTTTTATACCCGCAACAGCTATCTCCTTACGTATAAAGACAGTCTCAGCGCAGAAGTCTATGCATCGCAGACCTACAAATACGGCGCGGCAGTGACCGCCATCGCGGATCCGACAAAGACAGGCTACACCTTTACCGGCTGGAGTCCCACGGTTCCCGCCACAATGCCGCCCGGGGCGCTGACCGTCTATGCCCAGTGGAGAAAGACCACGCCGGATACGGTCGTCTTTGACCCGAACAACATTAACGGAAAAACGCTGGCCGCAAAGTCGCTGGCGGTCTACTCCGGCTCCGCGCCGTGGGAGACCTTCGAGGTCGTCGTCAAAGAGCCTGCCGGGACACAACGTTCTTCCGGTACAGTCAGACTGTCCGGCGGCAGCCAGTCCGCCAGCTTTACCGGCTTTGACCTCATCACGTTCCCAGCGGCAGGGACCTATACCTTTACCGTCGGCGAGGTCGACCGGAACACCCGGTATATGAGCTATGACCGGAATCTGTACACGCTGACGGTCAAGGTTGAGGAAAAAGGCGGGATGCTTGTGATCAGCGATGTGTATTACACAAATGCCGCAGGTCGCTCCTACCGGGATTTCCCAATCGTCTTCCCAACACATACGGCAGCTATACGCCATATCTCCCCGTTGACCCGCCCAAAACGCCGGACAAGCTGAACGCGGATGATCACTTTGCCTATGTGATCGGCTACCCGGACGGCGGTGTACATCCGCATGCCACGATCACCCGCGCGGAGACGGCTACCATCTTCTTCCGCCTCCTGACGGAAAAGATGCGGAAGGACAATCTCACGAAATACCATTCGTTCCGCGACGTTCCGCAGGGTGCGTGGTACAATGCAGCGGTCGCCACCATGGCAAAGCTCAAGATCATCACCGGCTATCCGGATGGCACGTTCCAGCCTGACGCGCCGGTCACCAGAGCGGAGTTTGCCGCGATTGCTGCCCGCTTCGATGAGAAGTCGGCCAGAACGACGGCCTCCTTCCGAGATATCTACGGGCATTGGGCGGAACGGTATATTTCCCGCTCGGCGGAGCTGGGCTGGATCCGGGGTTATACGGATAATATGTTCCGCCCGGATCAGAGCATCACCCGCGCCGAGGCGATGGCGCTCATCAACCGTGTGCTGAACCGCAACCCGGAAAGCAAGGACGATCTGCTTCGCAGCATGAACATCTTCAACGACAATCTTGACACTGCCAAATGGTACTACCTGGATGTGCAGGAGGCAGCAAACAGTCACGATTTTATCCGTAAGGCCAACGGGTATGAGATGTGGAAGAAGCTGCGTGCAGATCCGGACTGGAAAGCGCTGGAGCGGTAAAAGAAAGAGCAGGAGAGTACACCCATGGGGATGCCGCGCCTGCGGCATCCCCGACCATAAACGAGGAAGGAAAGAAGACGTATGAAAGCAACCGGGAGCGTCAGAAGAATCGATGAGCTTGGCAGAATCGTCCTGCCGATTGAGCTGCGGCGGACGATGGATATTGAGGAGCGGGACAGGGTCGAGATCTATCTGGAGGAAGATCTGATTATTGTCCGTAAGTTTGAGCAGACCTGTCTGTTCTGCGGCACAGCGCGGAATCTGATTGCTTTTAAGGAGAAAAGCGTATGCAGGGACTGCATCCGCGCACTCAACAAAAAAGCCGACGATTAAAAGAAGAGCCCCATATGCACAGACAGCGGAAGCACCGAATATACGGTGTTTCCGCTGTTTGCCGAAAATCAGCAGGAATAGAAAAGCATACAGGCTCCGATTCTGCGCGCTCCATCCGGATACCGAACGTGGAAGAAACAGCGCTGACGGAGCGATTAGGAGAGACAGAGCCGGGACAGTCTGCCTTATCCTTTCACCGCACCGGCGGTGAAACCCTGGATGAAGCACCGCTGCAAAAACACGAAGATCACCGTGACCGGGACGGCCGCGACGATGGAGGCCGCAACTGGCAGGCCTGAAGGCATTTTATGGGCGGTTTCTTGACAAGAACGGCGTTTGCTGGTAAATTGGAAATATAAATAAGACAAAGACCTAATTATAAATTTAGAAAGAGGAGGATGCAGACGATGAAGAAGAGAATCATTCGCGGATGTTTGCGGATCGCAATTCTGGCGGTCGCGGGCGGTGTGCTTGGATGGCTGAGCAGCATCCTGTTCGGTGAGCGTGCGCTCATTACAGAGCTCCCCGTTGTGGTGACCCTGGGCGCGAGCGTTGGCATTTTGTCCGGTGTTGTGTTGTTCCCGGAGAAAGCATAGCTGCAGACTGCAGAGCCCCGGGGAGCAGAAGATAGGAAGCAGACAGAAGAACTGGCGCGAAACGCCGGGAAAGGAGCGGGATATGGCAATCAAGGCAATTACAACAGACAGTTTCCGGGATGATGTGTTGAAAACGAGAAAGCCGGTTCTGGTGAAGTTCTGGGCGCCGTGGTGCGGGTATTGCCGCGCTCTTGCACCGGCGCTGGAGTCAATTGAAAAGCAGTATGAGAATCTGCTTTCTGTGGGGCGTATCAATTTTGATACGGAAACAGCTGTGGCGCGCAGATATAACATTCATAAGCTGCCGACCCTGCTGCTGTTTATCAACGGAGCCGTGGCTGGATTCCTGATCGATCCTTCTTCTGAGAAGGAGATCGACGCATTTTTAAAGAAAATGCTCGGACTGAATGTAGGAGGTCTGTATGGCAAACATGTATGATATTGTGATCATCGGCGGCGGCCCCGGCGGGTATTCGGCTGCATTATATGCCGCGAGAGCAGGGTTGCATGTGGCTGTGATTGAGAAGCGGGCCATTGGCGGGCAGGCAATCCGAAGTGAAAATATTGAGAACTATCCGGGCTTCGACGCCGGGATCGACGGGCTGCGTCTGAGTGAAAAAATGCAGCGCGGCGCAGAGCGGTTCGGTGCGGAAATGGTGACAGATGAGGTACGCCGTGTACAGCTGATGCAGACGGTCAAGGTGATTGAAGCGGCGAAGCAGACCTATCATGCGCCCGCCGTCGTTCTGGCGACCGGTGCGCCGCCAAAAAAGCTCGGAGTTGAAGGCGAGGAGGAGATGCTGGGGCGCGGTGTTCACTATTATGCCGCTTGCCGCGCTATGATGTACAGGCGAAAAACAGTTGCGGTGATCGGAGATGGGGAGCAGGCTGCCGGGGCGGCGATGCTCCTTTCCCGTATCGCCAAGCGGGTCTGTCTGGTACATAGAGGCGACCACATGGAGATCAGTCCGGCCTATGCGGGCAAGCTGAAAATGATGCGAAACATTGAACGTTATGCGGGAAGCGAGGTTCGGGCATTTTTACATGCAAACTGGGTCTCCAGCATCTGCATTCGGGAGCAGCGGGACGGTGAGCTCTGGAGTCTGCCATGCGACGGCGCGTTTGTCTGCCTCGGCGGCGTACCGGAAACAAACCTGCTTCATGGACAGATCGCGCTGGATAAACAGGGTTACATTCTCGCCAATGAAACGACCATAACCAATCTTCCGGGTGTTTTCGCGGCTGGTGACGTTCGGACGAAGCTGCTCCGGGGCATTCTGACTGCCGCAGCAGATGGCGCGGCGGCTGCACAGCAGGCGGAGCGGTATATTGTAGAAAACATCTGATCTGTAAAGCAGAGAAGGGGCGTATCGATGTTGGTCATCTGCTTGGCGCCGCCTGTGTGGAGCTGTGGTTGACGGAAGGCGGAGAAACAAGGAAGCTCGTCTTCAGCGGTGACGTCGGCAATACGGGCCTGCCGCTGATCGGTGCGCCTCTGACAGTGGATGAGGCGGATTATCTGGTGATCGAGTCTACCTACGGAAACCGGCTGCATGAGAAGCCCGGAGACACCGTAGCGGAGCTTGCTGCTGTTTTGAAGCGGGCCTTTGACCGGGGAGGAAGCGTGATCATCCCGGCGTTTGCAGTCGGCAGAACACAGGAGCTTTTATACGCAGTCCGGGAAA
>ENA-UEYI01003232-UEYI01003232.1-human-gut-metagenome-genome-assembly--contig:-NODE-3232-length-10097-cov-2.870958_pt1 | contig 10097 bp, 10 predicted proteins | sample MGYA00242900_ERZ507916 | MGnify/ENA primary metagenome ERZ507916 (study PRJEB26167, sample SAMN06115521) | human gut metagenome | host: Homo sapiens | place: China:Chongqing | collected 2015-09-02...
TTATACTAAACACCATTTAAAATTTGGAAAAAATCAAGCCGATAATCTCGCATATATAGGATTTCGGCGCAGATTTTTTCCTGTATTTTATTGGTGTTTAGTATTATACAGTAAAAATGTTTTACCTCAGATCAGATCTTGGCAAGATCGTTGGCTGCGATCTGGTTCACGTTGTTTATTATCTTCAGAGCCTGAGAGCAAGCGGTGAAAACGTTCTGCGAATCCATAGCCTTGATAAGCTCCTCGGCAACGTCAACGTTGGAACGCTCGTAGCTTCCCTGACGGACACGGTAATCCTCGCCCGTGGGGATATTGTTCACATCGAAGTCGTCATAAGGACGGAACATATTGTCATCGATGCGCTCGATAGCGGTATCGGGCGGAAGATATGTAAGTCCGAGCTGAAAAGTTCGTCCGTCATCGGTGGTAATAAGTCCCGTCGGGGAGATATCGATATCCGCCGTGCCGAGCTGAATGGGGTTGCGGTTCTCGTCAAGGATCCGTCCCGACGGACCTACGCAGAGATAACCCTCGGCATCGAGCGAGAACTGACCGTTCCTTGTAAGAAGCGTTTCGCCCGTCTTGCGGTTCTCGATATTATAGTAAATATTGCCGACAAGTGCGCAGTCAAGCCTTGAACCCGTGTCATCGAACGAAGCCTGCTCGAGGTTTGTATAGGTCTCCTGCAAGGTTCTGTATCGGATAGTACCCGTGGGGCTTGATTTTCCGTTTATAAGCACCATCTGCTCAGCGAAAGTGGTCGGGATAGCTGTTTCATTTCTGTAGCCTGCCGTTTTGAGGTTAGCCATATTGTTCGTGACAACATTGAGGATACGTTCCTCGTTGATAATGCCGTTTGCGGCGGTATAGTAGCCTCTTAGCATAGATATCAGTCCTTTCTTATTCTTTTTCCATATATTCTGCCAATGAATGTTTCATTTTCATAACTGCCTTCGAATGTATCTGGCAGACCCTCGATTCGGAAACGTCTAAGACGGCTCCGATCTCGGAAAATTTGAGTTTTTCGTAGTAATAAAGCGTTATAACGAGCCTTTCCTTGTCGGAAAGCTCGGAAATTGCCTTTGCAAGATAGTGAAGCTTTTCTTCGTGGTGAACGGAAGCTTCGGGCGACCACACGCCGTCATCGGAAACCTCGTCCGACATATCGAAGCCTGTATTTGTGACAAGCTCCTCGAACGAGAGCGTCTGCGCCGATGCCGCCTTTGCCGAATAGCTTTCAAACTTCGCAAGAGGAAGTCCGAGACGTTCAGCCATTTCTTCATCGGTAGGCTCACGGTTGAGCTCGGAGTAAAGTTCGGAATAGGCTGTATCGTACTCCTTGACGAACTTCCGCACGTTTCGGGGAACGATGTCCTGCCGTCTGATATAGTCAATGACTGCGCCCCTCACACGGATAGAGGCATAAGTCTCAAACTTAACGTTTTTGTCGAAACTGAAGCTGTCTATCGCAGACATTAGCGCAATAGTAGCTTCATTTATGATATCCTCGCTGTCGGCGAATTTCGCATACATATTCCTTGTGGAAACAGCCGCATAGCGAACTATGTTCATATATGCAAGAACGGTCTGATTTCGGAGAGCCTTGTCGCCCGTTGTTTTATACCTGCGGAGAAGTTCGGATTTTTCTTCCGAGGAAAGCTTTTCCGCTTCGTATCTATCGGACATCAATGCTCAACTCCTTTCACACGCCGGCTGTATCGGCAATTGCAACGTTGCCGACTGCCTGTATCTGTACAGAATTGTCGATCTCGCTGTAAGAAAGAACTGTTATGTTCGGTATAAACTGGTCAACAAGCTTTTTGAAGTAGATTCTTACTATCGGCGAAGTGAGGACGATAGGCATCGGGATAATATCCTTTACCTTGTCGATCTGCTCGTTGAGCGAAGCTATGAGAAGCTGTATCGTCTGCGGATCCATTGCAAGGTAAGAGCCTTGGTCGGATTTTTTTACCGAGGCGATGATCTTGTTCTCCGTTTCGGTATCGAGAGTAAGAACGCGTATCTGTCCGCCGTCTGCGAAACGCCTTGTAATGGTTCGCTTCAAAGCCTGACGGACATATTCTGTCGTGATATCAACATCTTTCATCGTGTGCTGATTATCGGCAATGGTTTCAAGTATAGTCTGGAGGTCGCGTATCGGAACACCCTCTTTAAGGAGCAGGCAAAGCACCTTTTGCAGATAAGCCGCCGAAACGATGCTCGGTACGATATCCTCAACAACTGCAGGATTTGTCTGCTTTAATTTGTCGAGCATAGTCTTAACGTCCTGACGGGAAAGAAGCTCATACGCGTGAGCCTTGATAACTTCGGAAAGATGCGTGATGATAACGGAGGTCGGGTCGATGAGCGTATAGCCTGCGACTTCGGCACGGAGCTTGTTCTGCTCGCTTATCCACTTTGCAGGGATATTGAAAGCAGGCTCTATCGTATCGATACCGTCAACTTCGTGCGTGACACCGCCGCTGTCGAGTGCAAGATAGTGGTCTACAAGCACCTCCGCCTGAGCGACGATCTCACCCTTTATCTTGATAACATACTGGTTAGGATTGATGTGCTGGTTATCCCTCATTCGCACGGACGGGAAAACCATACCCATATCCATTGCGAATTGCTTTCGGAATATAACGACACGTTCGATCAGCGTTCCGCCCGAAGCCTCGTCCGCAAGAGGAATAAGGCTGTAGCCGAACTCCATTTCGATTGGCTCAACTTCAAGAAGCTTATAAACGTTGTCAATGTCCTTATAATACTCCATTTCGGAGAGGGCTTCCTTGTTTTCGGCTATCTCGCTCTGCTCTGCGCCCTGTTCGAGAGCAAGCTGTGCGTTGTTTCGTCTTAATACATAGCCAAGTGCGAGCAGTCCCGAACCGAGAATAATGAGCTGTATCTTCGGGAATCCCGGAATAAGCATCAGCAGCAGCATTATTGCGCCCGATATCATCAGGACCATAGGCTGTGCCGCAAACTGGTTCTTTACATCGACCGCAAGGTTCTCCTTTGAAGCGGAACGGGTAACGATCATACCCATTGCCGTCGAGATGAGGAGCGAAGGCACCTGCGAACAAAGACCGTCACCGACGGTAGCCATACTGTATGTCGTGAGAACGTCCGAAAACGCCATTCCGTTATACACAAGACCCATTACCGCACCGCCGAGGAGGTTTACGACTGCCGCAACGATAGAAAACGTTGCATCGCCCTTGATGAACTTTGAAGCACCGTCCATTGCGCCGAAGAAGTCGGATTCACGCTGTATCTTTTCACGGCGTATCTTCGCTTCGGTCTCATTTATTGTGCCCGAGTTGAGGTCGGCGTCAATAGCCATCTGCTTACCGGGCATAGCATCGAGGGTAAATCTTGCCGTTACTTCGGCAACTCGCTCCGCACCCTTCGTTACAACGAGCATCTGAACGACCGTTATAAGGATAAATACGATAAATCCGATAACGGGGTTGCCCTTCATAACGAACGAGCCGAACGCCGAAACGATATGTCCCGCGTTGCCCTGATTGGCAAGGATAAGTCTTGTCGAAGATATGTTAAGACCAAGTCGGAAAATGGTCGTGATGAGCAGCAGCGAGGGGAATATAGCAAATTCGAGCGGCTCTTTTATGTACATTGTAATAAGCAGTATCGTAAGCGACAATGCAATATTTACAACGAAAAGCATATCCAGCAGCCATGTCGGCAGCGGAATAATGATAAGGAAAACGGCAAGTATCACAAATACCGTTACAATGTTATCGAGATACTTTTTCACAGTCCTGCAACACTCTGCCTTTCTGAAATATATGAATAGGGTCTGCGTTTATTATTCGGGCAGCTTGCCCTGCAATTTATATACGAACGAGAGTACCTCGGCTACTGCGCGGTAAAACTCGGGTGGGATCTCCTTTCCGACATCGACCGAATCGTAAAGACCACGGGCGAGCGGTTTGTTTTCCACCATGGCGATATCGTGCTCTTCGGCGATTCCTACGATCTTCATCGCAAGGTTGTCTGCGCCCTTTGCAAGCACGACAGGCGCATTGTTTTTGTCCTTGTCATACTTTATCGCAACAGCGAAATGCGTAGGGTTTCTTATGATAACGTCCGAATCGGGAACGGAATCCATCATTCGGCTCATTGCCATCTGGCGCTGTATCTGGCGGCGCTTGCCCTTGACCTGCGGATCGCCTTCGAGGTTTTTGTACTCCTCCTTGACCTCCTGCTTGGTCATTCGCATATCCTTTTCAAACTTGAAATACTGGAAAAGGACATCGACCGCCGCAACGCCGACAAAGACGGCTGCGACTTTGATAACGATAGAAAATATCGTATCGAGCATATACATCATCGAGCTTGCTATCTCCATATCAAAAAGCTTCGCAAACTCGGGTATTCTCTTTTTTACTTCGTCATAAACGATGACGGCAAGGATAACAAGCTTCAGGATCGACTTTGCAAGCTCAAAAAGCGAACTTACAGAGAACATTTTCTTTATTCCGCTTATCGGATTGAGCTTGTCAAACTTGAATTTTATCGATTCCTTTGAGAAAATGAACTTTGTCTGTGCGCCCGTTGCGATGACCGTAACGAGAACGCCGACTATAAGCGTCGGACCTGCGCATATCAGCAGGACCTTGCCTATTTCTATTGCCATCTTGGAATAAAACGGCATTCCGTCAATGCGTATCCCGTCCATTCCGCTGCCTGCGAGATTGAACCAGTAGTCAAACGAGCTTTCGCACACGGCGATCATCGTTTTCATAAGGACTTTCAGCAGCGCAAATACAATAAGAATGAAAGCTGCGGTAACAACGTCCTTGCTTTGCATAACGTTGCCCTTTTTACGCTCTTCACGCCGTTTATGTTCGGTCGCCTTTTCGGTTTTCTCGCCTGCGCTTTCAGCCATTTATTCTCCCCCCTCGGGACTATGCAGGTATGAGGGGAAGAACGCCCTCAAGGGTCTCAAGCCAAGTATTCATAAACTTTTCGATAAGATCCGACAGCGGAACAGCCACAAGGAACAGTATCAGGAAGCCGAAGCCTACCTTTAACTGAATATTTATGACCATTATCTGTATCTGCGGAACTGATTTCATCAGAACGCCTACGCAGAACTGGAGTATCGTCTGCGAAACTATCAGCGGCATCGCTATTTTCAGCACAAGCGTAAGCACAACGCTGAAATATCCGACTATCGAAATGCCAAGGTCGGGGTTAATGCCCTCAAACCCAAGCGGAATGATATCGAACGACTTCACGAAAAGCTCTATATATGTCAAATGAGCGTTTATCACGAAGAAATAGAGGTACATCATAAAGCTTACGAACGAACCCATTATTGACATCTGGAGGTTCGTGCCGGGGTCGAAGACCTTTGCCATACCAAGACCCGACTGCATATCCATTATTTCGCCGCTCATCTGGACGCTGTAAAAAAACATATCGGTAATAAAACCGAGCACCGCTCCGACGAAGCCCTCTTTCAGCAGCATCGCAAGGTAAACGCCTATCACCGTTCCCGTTTCGACGGGTTCGGGCTGCCGCACCATTATAACTATCATCGAGATAAGTATGCAGCATACGACCTTTACTATCTGAGGAATGTTTCTTCGCGAAAGGATCGGATTAAAGGCAAAAATGCCGAGAACTCTTGAAAAGACCAAGAGATTTGTTTCAAAATTATCGAACAGGAGGCTGTAAAAATCCATTCTGCCCTCCCGTTTTTAAAGGACTGTCTGGCTGCTGACCTTTGCGATGATATCGAATATCTCATAGAAGAAATCATTCATCGCATTCATCATATAAGGTGCCATAAGCAGCAGCATAACAGCTATAACAAGCAGCTTCGGCACGAACGAGAGCGTTTGCTCATGCACCTGCGTTGCCGCCTGTAGGATCGAGATCACCAGACCTACTGCCATCATCACAAGGAGGAGCGGACCGCCGAGCTTTATGCAAAGCAGCAGACATTCACGGAAAACCTGTAAAATTATATCCTGCGTCATACCCTGCCTCCGACTATGTTCCGAGCGGATTGAATCCGTTCACGAGCGATGCCGTGAGCAGCGACCAGCCGTCCACAAGCACGAAAAGCAATATCTTGAACGGTATCGAGATCGTTGTCGGCGGAAGCATCATCATACCCATTGACATCAGCAGCGTTGAAACAACGATATCGACTATCAGGAACGGTATGTAGATAAAGAAACCGATCTCAAAGCCGATCTTTATCTCGCTGAGGATAAATGCAGGCACGACTGTGGTAAAGCTGACTTTTTCGATGAACTCCTCTTCCGTTTCGGCATCTATCTCCGTATCGGAAAGCTCGAGGAAGAAATTCATCGATTCGTTTGATGTGTTTTTGAGCATCCACGTTTTGAGCGGGACGGCGGCTTCTTTTGCAGCCTCGGTTATCGTATATTCGCCGTTTTTGTACGGCACATACGCCACCTCGTTCATCTCGGACAAAACGGGCTTCATAATAAACATCGTCAAAAACAACGCAAGACCTATCATCACCTGATTCGGAGGAGTCTGCTGAACGCCCATCGCATTTCGCAGGAGCGAGAATGAGATGATTATTCTTGTAAAGCAGGTCAGCATCACAAGAATTGACGGCGCAAGCGACAATATCGTTATCAGAAGAATGAGGTCAACTGTGCTGGAATTATTTATGTCAAGCAGATCGAGCAGGCTTTGCGCTTCATCGTCCGTTTTGGGCGTTTCATAAGGAAGCTCATCGTCCTGCTGCTCCTGAACCTGCGTTTCTGGGTTCTGGAGCGGCTGGGTCTGCTGCGGAACTGAGGTCTCAACGTTCGGTATCGTGGTTTCGATCGATATTTCGGTCGAAGGCGCAGTGGTCGTGACCGTTATCCCGTCTTCTGCGTGTGCATTGAGCGGCGCAAATATGAGCATTGCCGCAATTGCTGCCGCCACCGCGATAAAGACCGTTATCGGCAGAGAAGCCCAGGCATCAGAAATCATTTTTCTCATTGTTTTCCTTACCGTCCTCCCGAGCCGAGCCGTTTTCCGCTGTATTTTTCTTAAAGAAAGCTTTTTTCAAGCTATCCGAGAACGAAACGGAGGAATTTTCCTCTGTTTCCCTCTGCATATCACTGATATCATCATCGTCGATATCGCAGAGCTTCGTGATACTGTTCGGTGCAACGCCGAGGAGCATACCCTTTTTGCCGACTTTAACGACAAGGAGCTGCTTATCCTGCGCAACGCCGATGCAGTCGATTATCTTTATTCCGCGCTCCAAGCCGTTCCAGCCGTTGCTGCGGAATTTTTTATTGAGCCATCTTGTTCCGTAATAAACAAGAAAAATAAGTCCGATCACTCCGAGCAGGGAGCAGATCACCATTAATAATTCAGGCACTATTGCCGTCCTCTCTTAAACCGATCAACCAAGAACCTTCTGAACTGTCTGGAGGATCCTGTCCGGCTTGAAAGGCTTTACGATGAAGTCGAGAGCGCCGAGCTTGATAGCTTCAACGACCATTGCTTCCTGACCCATAGCAGAGCACATTACAACCTTTGCGGCAGGGTCGCTTGCCTTGATGTCCTTGAGAGCTTCGATACCGGTCTTGTTAGGCATTGTGATATCCATGATAACGAGGTCGGGGTGCTCTGCGGCATACTTTGTGCAGGCGATCTCACCGTCGGCAGCTTCGATAATATTGGTATAACCGTTCTTTGTGAGAGCGTCCTTGATCATCATTCTCATGAATGCGGCATCATCAACAAGCATAATTTTCTTATCCATAATTAATTACTCCTTACCTAAATTATCCAAAAATTTGGATCTGATTATTTCAGTTATTCTTACAGCAAAGTTATCGTCGATAACAACAACGTCACCCCTTGCGATAAGGTTTCCGTTTACAACGATATCAACGGGTGCGCCTGCCTGTCTTTCAAGCTCAATGATCGTACCCTGTGTGAACTCGAGTATCTCCTTGACTTTTTTGGTCGTTGAGCCGATCTCAACGCTGACGTTGAGAGGAACGCCCATAAGAAGCTTAAGGTTATCGTTCTGTTCCTTATTGAGCGAAGTGTTATTATATGTAGCAAAGTTCTGGAGCTGAACGGGCTGAATGTTCATCTGCGGCTGCTGCGGAGGGTAGCCGTAGGGCTGCTGGGGATACATATTCGGCATCGGCTGTCCCTGCGGCATCTGACCGTACATACCGTACTGCTGCATATTCGGATCGTAGCCGTACATTCCCTGAATATTAGGCTGCATACCCTGCATCGGCTGCTGAGGCATACCGTTCGGCATAGCCTGCTGCTGTGCGGTCTGCTGAGGAGCTGCCTGCATTGGCTGCTGAGGCATCTGCGGCATCGACTGAGGTGTCGGCTGAGGTGCCGGTGTCGGCTGAGGTGCCGGAGCTGCCGCGCCGCCTGTGCCGCTGTTGAGGAGCGATTCGATCTCTGCCTGAGAAAGCGTTGCGCCGCCGGAAGCAGGTTCGGTCGGAGTATCTGCGGCAGGTGTTGAAGCGGTAGCTGCCTCGTCGGCTGCTGCGCTGTAGCCTGCCATCATCTTTTCAGCCATTTCCTTGGCAAGGTCTATCGTAAGAACGGAAATGAACTCGGAATTTATAACGCCGTCGATAGTAAGGTTGAACTTGATGCTTACTACGTTTTCATTGCCGTTGACATCATAGAGATCGGAGATCAGTTTCTGGCTGTCCTCAACAATAGCTTCCGGTGTGGAAATATCGACCGTTGTATCGATAATTTCCGAAAGAGCCGTTGCAGCCGCGCCCATCATCTGGTTCATGACTTCGCAGACGGCGGAAATATTCATTTCATCGAACTTGAAATCGTCCGTGACCTCGAGCGGCAGTCCCATGAGCTGATCGAGAATGAGCTGAACGTCGTTCTGTTTGAGAACGAGAACGTTCTGTCCCGAAACACCCTGTATGTATTTGATCCTGACCATGATCGAAGGCTCAAGTTCAGGAAACGAGAGATCCTTTGCGCTCATGACGGTAACGGTCGGAGTGGTGATCCAAACCTTAGCCGAGAGAAGATTGGATACGGCAGTTGCAGCCGAACCCATGGTGATATTCCTTATCTCACCGATGGCATCTTTCTCGACTTCGCCGAATCCGTCAACAAGTTTTTCATCACTCATTATTGCTCTTACCTCAATTCTTTATATATATTATCGATTGTAACTGCTTTTTTGTTGTTTTTTATACCAAGCTTGCCGTCAAACCATAGATTATTTCCGATCTTAACGGTAATATTGCTGTCTATCGGTACATTGAGCGGAATGACATCTCCCTCCTGAAGGGTGAGGACATCATACAGATCAAGCGTAGTTTCGCACAGAACGGCATCTATCTTCAGGTCGGAGTCCTTTATAGCGTCCATAAGGGATATCTTTCTCTCATTTTCGCGCTTAGGATCAAGCTTCTTAGTGCCTCTTGACCATTTATCGCCGAACTTTGCCATTATCGATTCAAGACCCATTGCAGGGATACATATTGAAATAGTATTCTTAACGTCCTTGATCTCGACTTCGAGCATTACGATTATAACGACTTCATCGGGCGAGAATGGCTGAACTACACGCGAGTTCGTTTCGACCGATGTAAGGGACGGATTTACATCTATGTAGCTTCCCCACGGTTCTTTAAGCAGAGCAGCCATTCGTTTGAGAACTGTCGTCATAAGCTCGACTTCGATCTCGGTGAAATCCCTCGACTGGTCGGTGTAAGTTCCTGCACCACCCATGAGCCTGTCCATCATCGTATAGCTGATAGGGTTGGAAAGCTGTATAATACAGCTCGTTTCAAGCACATCATCGTCCATGATCCCCATATTGACCATAGACATCATAACATAATCGGGAAGAGCGTTGTTGAACTCATAATAGAGCTGCTCTTCCGTCTGAATGACCTCCACCTTGCAGTAAACACGCAGCAGACCGGTCAGATAAGAGGAAAGCACACGGGAATAGTTTTCAAAAATGCCGTCGATCGTTTTAAGCTGTTCCTTTGTAAACTTCTTCGGCATTTTAAAGTCATAGGTCTTGACTTTTTTCTCGCTTGACTGCTCCTCGATCTCGTCCAAAG
>ENA-UEYI01003233-UEYI01003233.1-human-gut-metagenome-genome-assembly--contig:-NODE-3233-length-10095-cov-2.837393_pt1 | contig 10095 bp, 11 predicted proteins | sample MGYA00242900_ERZ507916 | MGnify/ENA primary metagenome ERZ507916 (study PRJEB26167, sample SAMN06115521) | human gut metagenome | host: Homo sapiens | place: China:Chongqing | collected 2015-09-02...
TACACCGCAAAAATGGAGTTGGTGCAGGGCAAGGGGACGGAGGAGACCGTCCGCAAGCTGGAGCTGGTGATGCAGCAGGGCGGGGTCACGCCGGACATCTGCCCCGCCGTGGCGGCGTCCCTGGAAAAAGCGGAGACCACCGGCGCTCCCGCCGGCGCCATGGTGCTGCCGGACGGTCAGGTCGTCACCGGCAAGACCTCCGGCACGCTGGGGGCCGCCGCGGCGCTGCTGCTGCGGTTTGCGTCCATGCTGTTTCAGGCGCATCTGGCCGGGCGCATCGGCGCGGACGGGCTCGGCTCGGTGCAGCTTCTTCTGTCCGTGTCCGCGTTTGCCACGACGTTGGGGCTGGCCGGGATGCGCGTGGCGGCCTCGTGTCTGTGCGCGCAGGCGCATGGAAAGCGGGAGCCTGCGCAGGTGCAGCTCGCCGGCGCGCACTGCCTCGGCTTCGTGCTCGTGACCGGCACGCTTACGGCGGCGGGGCTTTATCTGGCCGCGCCGCTTCTGGCCGAGCGGGTTCTGCACGAACTGTCGGCGGTGGAAAGTCTCCGGCTGCTCGCAGGACTGCTCCCGGTCGGGTGCGCGGGACTGGTGCTGGGCGGCTACCTGACCGCCGTGGGGAAGGTCTGGCAGCTGACCGCCATCGACGCGGCCGAGCGCGTGCTGGGACTGGGCGCGAGCCTGCTTCTGCTGCGATACGCGCCGCAGACTGTTTCCGGGGCCTGCTTTGCGCTGCTGGGCGGGGAGCTGCTGTCGTCCTGCGCGGCGGTCGCAGCGCTCTATGGGCTTTACCGGCACGACTGGCGGGGTATCCGGCAGACCCGCGCGCCCGGCATGGCCCGGCGCGTGGGCGCGCTGGCAGCGCCGCTGGCGCTGAACGATCTGCTGCGCGCGGCGCTGCGTGCGCTGGAACAGTTTCTGATTCCCTGGGGCCTTGCACAGGCGGGCGCGACGCGGCAGGGCGCGATGGCGGCGTATGGCACCGTCACGGGCATGGTGTTTCCTGCGCTGATGCTGCCGTCGGCGTTTTTATACGCGCTGGTCGATCTGCTGATCCCGGAGCTGGCCGCCTGCCGCGCGCAGGGACGCCGGGAGCGGCTCGCGTCCGTGACCGGACAGTGTCTGCGGGCGGGACTGCTGTTCGCGGGCTTTACGGCGGGGCTGCTGTTCGCGCTGGCCGGGCCGCTCACCGAGCTCCTGTATCGGAACGAGCAGGCCGGGCGTCTTCTGCGCGTGTTCGCGCCGCTGGCGCTGGTTTTGTACATGGACGCGCTGACGGACGGCATGCTCAAGGGCCTTTCCGAGCAGGTCGCGAATGTGCGCTACAACACGCTCACCTCCGCGCTGGACGCGGCGCTGCTCGTGCTGCTCCTGCCGCGCTGGGGGCTGGGCGGGTATATTTTCGCGTTCGCCGCGACGCATCTTCTGAACTTTGTGCTGAGTCTGCGGCGGCTGCTGCTCGTGACAGGCTGCCCGTTCCGGCTGGGCGCGGCGCTCGGCATTTCCGGCTGCGCGGCCGCGGGCGCGCTTGCGGCGCAGCTGCTGCCGGGGGCAGGGGAGGCATGGACCTCGCTGGGGCTCCGCGCGGCAGTCTTTTCCGGCGTATTTGTGCTGGCCGCGTGTCTCAGCGGGACGGCGGAGCGCTGCCTGCCGCCGAGCCTGCGGGAGCTGCTGCATTTGCCGGAGCGCGGCGAAAAAACACAGGCGCTTCGTTGACTTTTTCGGGGAAAAGTCCTACAATCAAAATAGAAACTGAAAAAGGACGGGCTTTTCCGATGATCTCTTTCCGCAACGATTATTCCGAAGGCGCGCACCCCAAAATTCTTGCCGCGCTGGAACAGAACAACCTGACCACCACCTGCGGCTACAGCATGGACCCGCTCTGTGACGAGGCCCGCGCCGCCATCCGTGCCCGCTTCGCCTGCCCGGCGGCGGACGTGCATTTTCTCGTCGGCGGCACCATCGCCAACACGACCGTCATCGCCGCGGCGCTGCGGCCGTGGGAGGGCGTGATCGCCGCGGACACCGGCCACATCAACGTCCATGAGACCGGCGCGATCGAGGCCTCCGGCCACAAGGTCTGCGCCATTGAGGCACCAAGCGGCAAGCTGACGCCGGCGCTCGTGCGCGAGGTCATGCGCCGCCACTGCGACGGGCAGGACGAGCACATGGTGCTGCCGCGCATGGTCTATATCTCCGATGCGACGGAGCTCGGCACGATCTACACGAAGGCGGAGCTCGCCGCCCTGCACGAGGTCTGCGGGGAATACGGCCTGTACCTGTTCCTCGACGGCGCGCGCATGGCCGCGGCGCTGGTGGCCGAGGGCAACGACCTGCAGCCGGAGGATTTTGCAACGTACTGCGACGTCTTCTATCTCGGCGGGACGAAAAACGGCCTGCTGTTCGGCGAAGCCGTCGTCATCACAAATGAGGCGCTCAAGCCGCATTTCCGCAACATGATCAAGCAGCGCGGCGGCATGTTCGCCAAGGGTTTCCTGTTCGGCACGCAGTTCACCGCGTATCTGCAGGACGAGCTGTGGCTCACGATGGCGCGGCACGCCGTGACGCAGGCGCAGCGCATCCAGACGGCCGCCGTGCAGAAGGGCTACCGGCTCTTCGCCGTCTCCCCCACCAACCAGGTCTTCCTCGTGCTCAGCCACGCACAGATCGAGCGGCTGCGGCAGGACTTTGCCTTTGAGATCACCGGCCATGTGGACGACGAGCATGAGGCCGGGCGCTTCGTCTGCTCGTGGGCAACGAAGGAAGAAGCGGTCGACGCGCTCATCGCGGCCCTGTGATGGAGCGGATCGACCACCCGATCCCGCCGCTGTACGACGGAAGCTCCCGGATTTTGATCCTGGGCTCGTTTCCGTCGGTCAAGTCGCGGGAGGCGATGTTTTTCTACGGGCACCCACAGAACCGGTTCTGGCCGGTGCTGGCGGCGGTGCTGGGCTGCGAACGCCCGACGACGATCGAGGAAAAGAAGTGGCTGGCGCTGACGCACCACATCGCGCTCTGGGACACGATCGCCAGCTGCGAGATCGAGGGCTCGAGCGACAGCTCCATCCGCGGCGTGGTGCCGAACGATCTGACGCCCATTCTCCGCGGCGCGGATATCCGGCAGATCTACTGCAACGGCGGCACGTCGTACCAGTATTTCCGCCGCTACCAGCAGCAGCTGACCGGCCGCGAGGCCGTCAAGCTCCCCTCGACCAGCCCGGCCAACGCCGCCTGGAGCGCCGAGCGCCTGACCGCCGCCTGGCGCGTGATCCTGGAGGCGCTGAAATAGACAGGAAAGGACCCCGCCCAGCCACAATGTGGCTGCGGCGGGGTCTTTCAGTCTGCAAGGAGCCCGGCCATGTCTTCCGCGGAGATGCGGTAGACCGCGCCGTCAATGCCGCCTGCGCGGAGGGCCGCGAGGACGCTGGCCCGGTCATACCGGCAGCCGGTCACGGCGGCGGCAATGGCCTCGGCGGACAGGGTCGAGAAGAAATCTCCCCAGACAGACGCCTGGCAGATCACGCCGCGCTGCACGTCCAGGCGGAAGGTGAACTTGCCGCCGGCGAAGTGCCCGGTCCGCTCGATATTGAAGCGGGGATTGCAGCCGTAGACCGCGTCCCAGGCCGCAAATTTTTCCTCTGCCAGCGCTCGGATGCGCGCGTCGTCCGCGGGCGTCAGGCAATAGGTCTGCGTGCTGCCGCGCATCAGGTGCCGGAGCATACAGGCCTTGAACTGCTCCGCCGGGAGCTTCCGGGGCAGGTGCTCGGAGATATTCGTCACGCGGTCGCGGACGGATTTGATGCTCTTGGACTGGATCTTATAGGGGTCGACCGTCGTGGCGGCGGCCATCTGCGCAAGATCGGTGTCATAGAGCAGGGAGCCGTGATGGACGATGCAGCCGGGCAGCCGGTACTGCGCGTTTCCGGAGAATTTTCTGCCGCCGATCAGCAGATCGTTGCGCCCGTTGAAGCCCGCGTCCGCGCCCAGCTCGCGCACCGCGTCGACGACGGGGCCGATGTACTGGGAAAAATCGATCTGCGTCTGGTCGGAATGCTCGATAAATGTAAACTGCCAGCCGCCCAGGTCCGTATAGATCGTCCCGCCGCCGGACATGCGGCGGACCAGACGGATCTTGTGGGCGTCGGCATAGGGCTTGTTGATCTCCTCGAGGATGTTCTGGTATTTTCCGACCATCAGCGTCGGCGTCGTCCGCCAGAACAGCAGCACCGGTTCCGGCAGCTTCTTTTCGGCCGCGAAATAGTATTCCAGGCCAAAATTATAATAGACGTCGGTCGAGCCGGTCTCAATATAGATCATGCGTGTCCTCCAGCGCTTCCCAGGCCCGGTAGGAGCTGCGCGCGAGCGGCGCGGACGCCACGTGGCGGAAGCCCTTGTCGAGCGCCAGCTGCTTATACCGGGCAAAATCCTCCGGCGCGGCATAGCGGGCCAGCTTCCAGTGCGCCTCCGACGGCTGCAGATACTGGCCGATGGTCAGAATGTCGCAGCCGACGGCGAGCACGTCATCCATCAGGGCGGAGATCTGCGCGTCCGTCTCGCCGAGGCCGACCATGAAGCCGGTCTTGGTGAGGATGCTCGGGTCCTGTTCCTTCACATAGCGCAGAACGCCGAGCGTGCGCGCATAGTCCGCCTGCGGGCGGACGGCCTTCTGCAGCTCCCTGACGGTCTCGATATTCAGGTTGAACACCTCCGGGTGGGCGGCGATCACGATATCGGCGGCCGCATGGTCGCCCTTCATGTCGCTGGTCAGCGTCTCGACCGTCGTGCCGGGGCAGCGGGCGCGGATGGCACGGATCGTCTTTGCAAAGTGTGCCGCGCCGCCGTCCGGCAGATCGTCCCGCGTGGCGCAGGTCAGAACGACATGGCGAAGCCCCAGCTTTTCGGCCGCCTGCGCCGCGTTTTCCGGCTCATCCGGGTCGGGCGGCAGGGGCTTGCCGCAGGTGACGTTGCAGAACCGGCAGTTGCGCGTGCAGACGTCGCCGAGGAGCATAAACGTGGCTGTGTGCTTCTGATAGCATTCGCCGAGATTCGGACAGTTGGCCGCCTTGCAGACGGTATTGAGCTTCAGATCGCGCATCAGTTCCGCGACCTCGCTCACGGCCTGCTGGTTGTAGCGGACGCGGAGCCATTCGGGTTTGCGTTCCATGGTCCTCCCCTGCCTTTCCTACGTTTCGACGATCGCGACGGGCGTCAGCACCGCGACGCTGTCGCCTTCCTCGCACAGCTGGCGGCGCAGGATGCCGTCTTCCGTCGCTTCGATCTGGTTGACGACCTTATCGGTCTCGATCTCGTACAGAGCCTCGCCCTTGTGGATCTCCTCCTCCTCGTTTTTCAGCCAGGCGCACAGAACGCCGCTCTGCATCTCCGGCTGGAGTTTCGGCATAACAAGCTGTTTTTCCATCGTTTTTTCTCCGTTCGGTTTACATAAAAATATCGAACAATTCCGCCGCCCGCTCGCCCGCGAGCGCCCGGCAGACGTCCAGAAACAGCGCCGGGTCCAGCCGTGCGCCTTCGAGCAGCGCGGATGCGCGCGCGGCGTCGATCGCGTCGGACTGCACGGCTGCGTTCCGGATCAGCCCGTGCCGCGCCTCATAGCGGACGCGGATCGGCCTTCCGGCAAATTCCGCGGTCTTTTCATAGGTGAAGGCCGGCGTCTTGCCCCAGGTCCAGTCCCAGGACTGGTAGAGCTCCACGGCAAGGCGGCGGACGTCGGCGAGCTGCGCCTGCGTGAGGCGGACGGTCTTTGCGCCGGGCGGCAGGATCTTCTGCGCCAGCTGCCGGGCGAACGTCACGATCTCGCAGTCCTCCCTGAGGTACGGCCGCAGGTTTGTGACCGCGCAGATGGCCGACTGCGTCCCTTTTGAGCAGAACGCGTCATTTTTCCGGCCGGTCGTGATCTCGTCCAGCCGGGTCAGATCCGCGTCGAACAGCAGCGTTCCGTGGTGCAGCACGCGGCCGTTTGCGATCTTCTGCGCGCTGCCGGAGATCTTTTTCCCGTCCACGGTCATGTCGCAGGTGCGGCTTTTCTGCGCCGGGACACCGAGGGCGTTCAGCGCCCGCAGCACCGGGGCCAGACAGCGGTCATAGTCCAGCGCGCCGCTCTGGCCGGTGATCAGCGTGTAATTGAGATTGCCGAGATCATGATAGACCGTCCCGCCGCCGGACATGCGGCGCACGACCGGGATGTTCTGCTCCAAAAGCGCGCGCACATGGACCTCGCGGCAGATGTTCTGATAGCAGCCGACCACGACCGCCGGGCGGTTGCGCCAGAGCAGCAGCACCTCGTCCTCCCGGAAGGTCCGGAACACATAATCTTCAAACGCCTGATTGAAAAACGGGTCATGCGATGTTGTTTCGATTTGAATCATGTGCGAGTCCTTCCGTTTTCAGATTTATTTTCAGATTCTATCACATCTTCCCACAAAAAACAACATAAAAATAACCTCTTCCGAAAGGAAGAGGTTATCGGCAGACGATTTCAGAAGGTGCGGGCCAGGGCCTTGGCCCGGTCGATGGCGGCGGCGAGGGAGGCCGCTGCGTCAAAGCCCACGACGTCCATGCCGTCGGCGGCGATGCAGGTGTATGCGCCGATGCCGAAGAAGGTGTGCAGGGCATCGAGATACCGGCTGCCCATCTCCATGGCGTCGCCGGTGTAGAAGCCGCCGCGCGTGGTCAGGAAGACGAGCTGCGAGGCCCGGCAGAGGCCCTGCAGGCCCGACTCCGTGGAGCCGAAGGTGATGCCGTCGACCGAGACCTGCTCGATGTAGACCTTCAGCAGGGCCGGGAAGGAAAGATCCCAGAACGGCGCGGCGATGACGATGCGGTCCGCTTGCGCAAACTGGTGCGCGTAGCGGAAGCGCGGATGATCCCGCTCCCCTGCTGCGAGCAGCTGCTCGCGCTGGGTAAAGTAGCCGTCCTTGAAATACGAAAGGTCCTCCGCCATCAGATCCAGCCGCGTGACGCGGCAGTCAGCCGGCAAGGCGGACAAAAACGTATCCGCGAGCTTTTTCGTGCGGGAGGCTTCGCCGCGGATGCAGCAGTCGACAAACAGAACGTTTTTCATTGGCCTCTCTCCTGTTCCAGCCGGTACAGCGCCTCGAGGGCGACCCGGATCTCATTTTGCTCGCCGCGGGCGGTCAGGCTCTCGCCGTCCACGTAGCCGCCGATGGCGTCGGCAGTGTCTTCGCCGTAGACGACAACGTTATTGAGGATCGACGCCGTCTTCATCCCGCGCAGGCGGCCGATGGTGAACAGCGCCGCAGACTCCATATCCGCGCCGAGCGCGCCCTTGCGCGACCAGTAGGCGCTTTCCGCGTCGTTTTCCTCGTGATAGAAGCTCTCGTGGCTGTGGATGATGCCGACGTGGCTGCGGCAGCCGAGGTCCTTCGCCGCGTCCACGCAGAAGCCGAGCAGCCGGTAGTCCGCCACGGCGGGATATTCGGTATGGACGTAGGCCTTCGACGCGCCGTCGTCACGGATGGCGCCGCAGCCGAGGATCAGATCGCCCAGCCCGATGCCCTTCTGCAGCGCGCCGCAGGAGCCGATGCGGATGGCGGCCTCCACGCCGATGTTGTGCAGCTCCTCCACGCAGATGCCGGCGGACGAGCCGCCGATGCCCGTGGAGACGGCGAGGATAGGGACGCCGCGGTAGGTGCCGGTCAGGCTGCGGAACTCGCGGTTGTAGGCAAGCTCGCGCACGCCCTCCAGCTGCTGCGCGATGCGGTCCAGCCGGGCCGGGTCGCCAGGCAGGATGGCATAGCGGACGCCCAGGGTCTCATCCAAACAGATATGCGGCTGCTTCATGCAGGACTCCTCCTTGTCAGACTGTCAGATCGTCTGAATTTCAATGTGGTAATGGTTGCGGCTGCACAGCGCGTGCTCCACCTCGACGCGGTATTCCAGGTCGAGCACGCCGCCGTGCTCGTTGAGCAGAATGGTCATATCCTCCGTCACGACGCTGATCATCATGACGCCGAAGCCCATGTCGTACAGCGAATCATGCGTCTGCCCGCGGACAAAGCGCATCTCAGCGTTGAGCTTGCCGGTGCGGCGGAGCGTAACGGTCCTGCCGTCTTCGACGGTGAAGGAGGTCACGACGCCCTCAAGCCCGGTCATCTCCGACTCGACGTAGGAGACGATGGCGAGCCCCGGCTCATAGCAGTACGAGCCCTCGGTCACAAGGCCGAGCGTCTCGGGCTCGACGCCCTCCATGCGCTGCGTGCCGGTGATGGAAATTTTGGCTGCCTGTACCATCACGCCTCCAGCGCGAGCGCGATCAGATCGTCGATGAGCTCGCTGTAAGGGATGCCGCTGGCCTCGAAAAGCTTGGGGTACATGGAGATGGACGTGAAGCCGGGGATGGTGTTGATCTCGTTGAAGACCGTGCCGCCGTCCGGCGTCACGAAAAAGTCGACACGCGACAAACCCCGGCAGCCCATGGCCGTATAGACGCGGACCGCCTGCTCGCGCACCTGCTCAGCGGTCTGCTCGGCGATGCGGGCGGGGATGTAGAGCCGGGCGGAATCGGAGATGTATTTCGCCTCATAGTCATAGAATTCCGCGCCGGAGTCGATCTCGCCGCAGACGGAGGCGAAGGGGTTTTCGTTGCCGAGCACAGCGACCTCGACCTCCTGCCCGCGGATGAACTCCTCGACGAGGACCTTGCGGTCATATTTGAGCGCGGCCTCGATGGCCGCCTCCAGCGCTTCGCGGCCCTGGGCCTTGGCCACGCCGACGGACGAGCCGGTCCCGGCGGGCTTGACGAAGACCGGGTACGGGAATTTCGCCTCGACCGCGTCCAGCACGGCTGCGCGGCTGCGGGCAAAGCCTTCGCGCGTGACGAGCTGCCAGTCGGCCTGGCGCACGCCCGCCTGCGAGGCGATGAGCTTCGTGATGGTCTTATCCATGCAGGCCGCGGAGGCCGCGACGTGCGGGCCGACATAGGGGATCCCGGCGATCTGCAGCAGGCCCTGGATCGCGCCGTCCTCGCAGTTTTCGCCGTGCATGACGGGGAAGACGACGTCGATGCGCTCGCGCACGACGCAGTCGTTTTCAAAGCTCAGAAGCCCCTGGCCGCGCACGGGCGAGATGGCCGCGCGGCGGTTTTCCTCGCAGTTCTGCCAGGTGCCGGCAGGCAGCATGCCGTAGTCCTTGCCGCCGAACAGGATCCAGTCGCCGTCCTTGGTGATGCCGACCGGGAAAATGTTATATTTGTCTTTGTCGATATGGTTCAGCACAGACTCGGCTGACCGCAGCGAGACCTCGTGCTCCGACGAGACGCCGCCGAACAGAATACAGACACTCAGTTTTTTCAAAACAGGACCCTCTTTTCCGCCGCCGCAGCTAAAACTCACGCGGCAGCACTCCTATCATATGCGAAACTGCCGCAGAACACAAGTATCTTTTTCCTGAATACTGTGATTTTAACAGTAGAAAATGCCAAGCAATGTGTATATAATGTTTAGAGACAGCAGAGGAGGCTTTGGTATGCAGATCGATCTATCAAAAAAAGAGTTTCGCCGGCTTCTGGATATGGTCTATATCGGTAACTGGATCCTCAACTCGACCCGCGGCGACGACCGCTTCGCAGATTATGATGATTTGGAATCGAAGCTCTTCGCCCTTTGCCGCGGCAACGGCATGGACGCGCTCGTCGAGCGGTATGAGGGCACGGACGTTCCGTCGCGCGCCTTCTCCGACGGGGGCATCCACGAGGCCATCATGGATTACGAGGACACCGTCTTCTACGAGATCCTGGCCGAGGAGCTGGCCCGGCGCGACATGGACTATCAGCCCGTCTCCAACGACAATTACGAGGCGCTCGTCTCCCGTATGGACGATTACATCGCGGAATTTGAGGCCCACGGCACCGACAACATCTCCATCCCGGATATGGACCTGCCGTGAGGCGCGGCATCCGGCAAAACAGACAAATACCCCTCCGGCGGTTCCCGACGCCGGAGGGGTATTGTGTTGCTGACAGGCGTTTTGCAGAGGGGGATCTGCTCACGCTGCCCGGAAAGCACATGGGGTGTGCAGCTTTCCAAGCGGCGGCGGGCTCCGGGGGAAAATGGAGCGCAG
>ENA-UEYI01003234-UEYI01003234.1-human-gut-metagenome-genome-assembly--contig:-NODE-3234-length-10087-cov-3.173826_pt1 | contig 10087 bp, 7 predicted proteins | sample MGYA00242900_ERZ507916 | MGnify/ENA primary metagenome ERZ507916 (study PRJEB26167, sample SAMN06115521) | human gut metagenome | host: Homo sapiens | place: China:Chongqing | collected 2015-09-02...
ATTATCTCACCGGCACGGAGCTGGAAACGGTGGAGGCCGGACGTGTGGAGATCGACGGCGAGCGGGTGTTCGCGCTCTTCCAGAGCTATGAAACAAAGCCGGAAAACGACCGGCCCGAGGCGCACCGAAAGTATATCGACATCCAGTACCTCATCGAGGGCGAGGAGCTTATCGGCGTTGCGCCGCTCGCCTCGATGGAGCGGGTGGCCGAGGCTGCGCCGGAGCGCGACATATGGTTCTATGAGGGCGAAACGGCAAAGCTGCCGCTCGGCGGCGGGCGGTTTGCGATCCTCTTCCCGCAGGACGCGCACGCGCCGTGCATCGCCGCGGGCGAGTGCCGGCCGGTGCGGAAGGTCGTTGTCAAGGTCGCCGTTGAACCGGCGGAATGAACCGAAAAAGACGATACGAAAAACCGGAGCCGATGCGCATATCGCATCGGCTCCGGTTTTACGATTTATTCGGTCACGGCGTCCATCGCCGCGGCGTACCACGCGCCGCCGTTCGGACAGACGAACGCCAGTTCGTAGGCGTTCTGCATGTTGTAGTTCTTCTGCTCCTGCCACGAGTTTGCGGTGAAGTCCGCCTTGTAGCGCACGGTGCAGACAAAGCAGTTCGCGCCGACGAACGAGAAGTCCGTGAAGGTGAGCTCGTCATAGCTCACGCTCGTCGCGGAGGCCCAGATCATCGCGTCGGTCGATTCCTGAATGTAGCGGTACAGATCGGTCGTCCACATAATGCAGTCGAGCAGGCTGTAGTAGCGCCGCATGGAGGCACGCGTTGCGGGGTTCATCTCGATCTCGTCGTTTTCCACATCCTCGCGCGTCAGGGCGAGATTGCCCTGGAACGACCGTGAGCTGTAATCGATGTATCGGTTGAAGAAGTACCGCACGCGGTTTTCCACGGCGCTTTGCAGCGAGGCGTTGTTCGGATGGAAGAACATGAGCTGCCCGTTTTTCCCGACGAGCGGGGAGAGCGCCGTACCGTCGGCGGCGGTGGCCTGCACGTCCGGCAGAGAGTAGAGACCGTCGAACGACCAGCGTACGGTGTCGAACGCCTGATCGCCGGTATAGTTCTCGAGCCCGCGCAATATGCCGCGGTCGGAGCTTTCGGCGTCGTCGAGCGTGAGAACCGCGCCGCAGAGCGTCACCGTGACGTCCGACGGGGCGGTGATCGAAACGCTGTAGCGCGGCAGGGGAAGCGCGTAGCGCGTGACGCCGTCGCCCGCGTCCGCTTCGGGCGCGATCTCCGCGCCGGAGGCGTCCGTGACGGTGATCGAACCGTACATTTTCTCCACGCGGTAGCGCGTGAGAGTGGGGGCGGCCATGAAGCGGCTCTCGATTGCCGGCATATCCGGGAGCGCAAGACCCGTCTCGGCGATCTGCGCGTTCGTGAGCGGGATGCCGTTGATATATACCGCCTCGCCCGCGAGCGCCGTGATCTCTACGGCGGTGCTGCGGAGATTGCCGAGCGCTTCGCACGGCGCGATATCGCCGACCTGCCAGAGATGCCTGCCGAAGCCGAGATCGCTGTCCGGCTTTTCGGCGAGCGACACGGTACAAACGTCCACACCGCCGCAGCGGACAATGAATTTGGGCGCATCCGCGCGGCTCTCCGGCGCGCGGCGGTAGGAAAAGCTCTTCCCGGCGAGCAGAACGCTCTCGTACTCCTCATAGAGCGCCGCGGCGTCGTCAAATTCACCGGACTCGCTCTCGATCGAGGCTTTCACATAGCCGAGCCACGTTTCCGGCGCGGTGGTCTCCATGAGAGAGTCCATCACATGCTCCGGCAGCGCCTGCTCGTACACGCGCAGATATTTATAAAACGCCGCGCACCCGAGCGAGGCGAACAGCAGCCACACCACGGCGTACAGGACAAGGAACCGCCGCCAGCGCCGCTTGGAGCGCTTTACCGCGTCGTCCGGCGCGGCGATGCTCTCCGGCGTGCCGGACGGGATTTGCGTTTTCTTTTCTTCCATACTCAATCCCCCTCCGGCAGGACGATAAACGCCGTGGGAATATTGCGCGGCCCCGTGACGGAGGCGCAGTTGTTGATGATCTCGCCGTCGTACACCATGACGCTCGAGGAGCCGCCGTCAAGATTGCCGGCGTTCACCGCGCCGTATTCGAGCATGATGTCCGCCACGTCCTGCATCGTGGCGCCGAGGGTGTTGATCGAGCGGCCGTCGAGCACGAGCAGGAGAACGCTCCCGTCGGCGCACTGACCGATGGCGGTGCGCGGGTTGACGCCGCCGCCGAGGTTTTTGGACTGCACCTCGCCGTTGATGATGAGCGAGGAGGCGAGCCCGTCGTGCGTGCGGAAGCTCACCGCGTCGGTGAGTCCCTGCGCGAGAGCCTCGTCCGCCGTCATGGTGCCGACGTGGAGGATGTGGTCGGTGTCAAAGCCGACGACGTTGTACCGCTCGTCCTCGCGCGCGGTGTGGAGCAGCGCTCCGCCGGAGATCACGAGTCCCTGCGGCACGCCGCCGTTGCCGCGGCCGTTTTCGTCGTTGAAGCCGCCCGCGTTCGTTCCGGCAACGCCGCCATACTTGGCCACAAGCTCCGTGAGCTGCAAGCATTGAATTCCTCACTCGAAACGCCGAGAATGACGCGCGAAGGGTCGCGCACGATGAGCAGCTTGCCCTTGGCCGTGCCGCGCGTGATGGCGATGAGCTCCACGCCGTCGTCCGCCGTTTCCGTCCCGCTCTCCGCGGCGGGGGCGATGCGGATGAGAGAGGTGTTGACCGTTTCGGTCTCGTCGTTTTCGGTGCTCTCGCTCTTGAAGGCGTCTACCTCCTCCTGCGAGAGAAAGATGTTCGGGATCCACCGGATCGCGCTTGTTTCGCGCATGGAGCGGCAGAATTTCTCCGTTATGGTCGGGGAGGGGCCCTTTTCCAGCACCCAGATCACGCCGAGAAGCGTGATAAGCAGCAGCGCGAGCGTAACAAGGAGAAACGCGCCCAGCCGTCCCAGCGGACGGGCGGTATTTTTTTTCGGTTTGCTTTGTTCGTTCGGCTGCATGAAGTCATTCCTTTCCGGAGAGGGTATTTCTATTGTATCCGCGAAGACGGACGATTGCAAGGGAGAGACGCAGGAAATCTCTAAGACTTTATAGGATGTTAAAGGGGAGGAGCAGAGCCCCTCCCCTACGGGGATAAGTCAAATAGGTTTGCGGGGGCGGAGCTTTGCTCCGCCCGAGGGTGGTCTGTGGGGAATCATGCGCTCTCCGGCGCGGCGGCACCGGAGAAGAGCGCAGCTTCCGCGCTCTCATAGGCGATGTACCAGACGGTCTGACCTTCCTCGAGACCGGAGACGATCTCGACCTTGTCGCCGTCCGATACGCCGGTCACGACCTCCACGGGGCCGGTCAGCTCGCCGGTCTTGGCGTCGAAGCCGGTGTATACGACCGTTTTGAAGCCCTGCTCCGCGAGCGCCTCGGCGGGGAGCCAGAGGACGTTTTCCGTCGTGCCGACGGTGAGCACCGCCATGGCGTTCATGCCGTCGAGCATATTCTCCGCGCGCGGCATGGTGATGGTGACGGTGTATTTGCTGTTGCCGCCGTTATTTTTTCCGTTCGGGTCGATGGCGGTCACGGTGCCGGTGAAAGCGCGCCCCGGCAGCGCATCAACGGTGATCTCCGCCTCCTGCCCGGTGTGAACGGAGAGAATGTCCATTTCGTCCACCAGCATCTGCACGCTCACCGTGTCCATGGGCGAGACACGCATCAGCTCGGTCTCGGTGCGGTCGTACATCTCAAAGGCGGGCGCTTCACCGCCGCCTCCGCCGCCGCCCCAGATGATCGAGTCGTCCGGAAATTCCGGCTCCTCCGGCTTCTGCGGGCGCACGACCCAGAGCAGCACGCCGTTTTCGTCATACACAAGATAGACGAGATCGCCCTTGGCAAGCCGGTTGGGATTCGATGCGGCCCAGTCAGAGGCGTCCGCGTCCCAGTCGTAGACGGAAACGCCGTCAAAGCTCGTCACGGGAATGCTCTCGGCGCTCTCCGTATCCACAACGGGCTCCGCCGTGAGATCGACGTCTGCCGCGGCGGGCGCGGCGAGGAACGTCATGCTGCCGAACGTGACCTCGGAGAGAAGCGCCGGACGGACGGTGTATTCCTCCGGAACGCCCTCGGAGGGGCTGGCGAGCAGAGCCGCCGTATAGGAGCCGGTATTCCGCATGACGCCGAGATGCGCCGTATCAAGATCGGACACGCGCCCGGCGGCGGACGCCGTGACAGTCCCGGTCTGGTAGAGCCGGAAGAGCTTGAGCATCGTGTCCTCATAGTCGCGGTGGAGCTGGGAGAGACGGCGGTATTCGCCCTCGGCGTCCACATCGCGCAGCGTGAGCACCGTCGCGCCCTGCGTGATCTGCCGTTCCACGGCGGTGTTGACCCCCGCGACCGTGCCCGCGGCGGCGGTCACGTTCCAGGCGCTGTGCGCATAGAGCGTGCCGGTGCCGACGGTCTCACCGTCGAGCAGAATGTCCGCCTTCGCGCCGAGCACGGGGCCGTTATCCGTGAGCGTTACGGTGAGGGTATTGCCGCGGCGGATCTCGATGCGGCCCGCATATTCCGTGCCGTCCTCGCAGCGGACGGTGACGCTCTTGCCGGGCGTCGCGGCGGCGGACGCCGTTTCCGCGTCCACGGCCATGCGCCCGTCGAGCGAGACGACCATGAGAGCGCCGTGCTCGCGGATGACGGACTGCACGTCGTCGCCGGCATTGGCGTAGATCGCCTTGACGCGGCCCGCGGCGGGCGCGGCGAGATAGGCATTCGTCGCGCCGGAGGCCGCGGTGCGGACCTGGCCGGCGAGGTATTCGAGATTGTTCTGCACCGTGGCGATCGTGTTCATGACCGAGGTCTTGTCCACGGTGGCGAGCGCCTGCCCTTCGGCGACGACATCGCCGTTTGCCACGAGATATTCCGTGATCTCCACGCCGTGCGGCACAGTGATCTTCACGCCGTCCCCGCCGGAGAGTGTGCCCGCGCCCGCGACGGTGGAGTCAATGTTGCCGCGCTGCACGGCGACAGACTTCGCCGTGCCCGTGTTCTCCTCCTTCTGACCGGAGGAAAGCATCGCCGGAAGCGCCGCCATCAAAATGGCGACGGCCACGAGCACCGCGGCGATGATGATATTTTTTGTTCTTTTCCGTTTTGCTTCCATGTCAGCCTCCGTAATGCAGTGCGTCGATGGGCTTCATCTTCGCGGCCTTGTTTGCCGGATACAGCCCGAAGATCACGCCGATGGCAAAGCAGAAGATCGCCGCGAGCGCAACAACGCCGCCGCTGAGCGCAAACTGCATGCCGGCGTCCGCCGCGATGGTCGAGGCAAGCCGCAGGATGCACCACGAAAGAAAAATTCCGATGACGCACCCGAGCATGCAGAGAACGACCGCTTCCATGAGGAATTGCAGCAGTATGGTGCCGCGGTCCGCGCCGATGGCCTTGCGGATGCCGATCTCGCGCGTGCGCTCCGTGACGGTGACGAGCATGATGTTCATAATGCCGATGCCGCCGACGATGAGCGATATGCTTGCGATGCCGCCGAGCAGGATCTTGAGAATGTTCGTCACGGACCCCATCGCGTCCTCCATGACACTCATGGAATAGACGTAGAAGCTGTCGCCGTTGCCGAAAAAGTCATAGAGGAACTCTTTGACGGCTGCCTCGGCGTCGGCCATTTTCGTGCCCTCCGGCGCGGTGACGTAAAATTCGGAAATCGCGCTGCCGTTCTGGGGGTACTGCCGCGTGAAGGAGGTAAAGGGAATATAGACTCTGGGAACGCGGCTGCCGCCGTAGACGAGCGAGGTGCGCTCGCCGAGCACGCCGACGATCGTATAGCGCATGCCGTCGATGGAGAAATCCTCGCCCACACAGTCGGCATAGCCGACGATCTGCTCGGCAGCCTGCTTCGAGAGGACGCATACGCGGCTCGAGTTATCCACGTCCGTATTCTTGAGGAAACGGCCGTATTCGATCGTGAGACCGTTGATGTCGGCATACGCCGGCATCGTGCCGTAAAGACTGATGCTGTCGCTTGAGGAGCCGGCCTTTCCCTTGGCGTCGCCGTAGTTGACCGGCGCGACGGCCTCGACATACTCGTTCTCCTGCGCCCATTTCCTGAGATCGTTTATGGTGAGCGAGCTTCCGACCTCCTGCCGCCAGACGTAGGCGTCCACATAGTTGCTGCCGAGGCTGGATACCTCGTCCGTCACGGTGTTCGTGGCGCCGTTAACAAGACTTACGAGCACGACGAGCGCCATGACGCCGATGATGATGCCGAGCATCGTGAGCGCGGCGCGCATCTTATTTGAGCCGATGCTGCGCAGCGCCATTTTAAAGGATGATATCATAGCTGCACCTCCGTGACGCGCCCGTCGAGAATGTGGATGCTGCGCTTGGCCTGACGGGCAATGTCGTTGTCGTGCGTGATGAGCACGACGGTGTTTCCCTGCTCGTGCAGCTCATGGAGAATGTCCATGATCTCGCGGCTGGTTTTGGAGTCAAGGTTGCCGGTCGGCTCGTCTGCGAGCAGGAGCGAGGGCTCCGTTACAAGCGCGCGGGCGATGGCCACGCGCTGCTGCTGGCCGCCGGAGAGCTCCGTCGGCAGGTGCTTGGCGCGGTTGGAGAGACCCACGCGCTCGAGCGCCGCGGCGACGCGCCTGGCGCGTTCTGCCGGCCTTACGCCGCGGTAGACGAGCGGAAGCTCCACGTTTTCCTCCGCGGAGAGCTTGGCGATCAGATTGAAGTTCTGAAAAATGAAGCCGATCTTCTGATTGCGGACGCGGGCGAGCTGCTTTTCGCTGTAGTCCTCGATGGGAATGCCGTCGAGCCGGTAGGTCCCGGCGTCCGCCACGTCCAGACAGCCGATGATGTTCATCAGCGTGGACTTGCCGCTGCCGGAGGGGCCGATGACGCTCACGAACTCCTTCGGGAAAATGTGCAGCGTCACATGGTCGAGCGCGTGGACGCGCTCCTCGCCGATCTGGTAGACCTTGGAAACGTCATGTAAATCGATCATAGCGTTATCCTTCCAGCGGCTCGCTGTCCGCGTAGGCGCCGTCGTCCTCGGCGATAGCGGCGTCGCCGCCGCTCGCGTCCTCGATCCACGCGTCGCCGCCGCTCGCGTTGCCGCCCGTGCCGTAATAATAGGCGTAGGGGTCGTAGGCCTCCTGATAGTACACGGTCTGTCCCTCGGTGAGGCCCTCGGTGATCTCCACCATGCCGCCGCCGGTAAGACCGGGAATGACCGCCGTTTCACCGCCGAGCGTGCCGGTGGCGGGGTCATACGTCGTATAGACGAACGAGCTGTCGCGCGTCTGGCGCAGCGCCTTTTCGGGGATGAGCAGAGCGTTATCCACGCCCTCAATGCGGATGAGCGCCTTGGCGGTCATGCCGGGGAGCATGCGGGGATCTTTGTCGAGCGTGATCTCCACGCTGTAGCTCGTGATGCCGTAGCTGCTCTTTGCCGAGCGCTCCACCGCCGTTACGACGCCGGAGAACACCTCGTCGCCGATCGTGCTAACGGTAATCTGCGCCTTCTGCCCATTCTGCACGGAGAGAATATCCGTCTCGTCCACGCTCACGGTGAGCTTCATGCTCGTATCCGACGAGAGCGTGAGGAGCTTCGTTTCGCCGCTTGCCGCCGTGCTGCCGGAAGAGGACGAGCCGTCTCCGGAGGAATCCGAGCCGTCCGGGCCGTAGGAAGCGTAGGCATTCATCATGCCGCCGTACACCATGCCTCCGCCGCCGGCGGGGGAGTCCGTATTATCGGAGGAAGAGGTCGTTTTGTCGCTGTAGTCAATGGAGGAGACGGAGCCGTCAAAGGGCGCTGTCACCGCTCCGGCGCTGTACATGCCGAGCAGCGCCATGAGATCCTCCTCTTTCTCACGGCGGTTCTTGAGGACGGATTCGTAGTTCGCGCTGTAGGCCGTGTCGCGCAGCGTGAAGAGGGAGTTGCCCGCGTACACCTGCCGGTTCTCGGCGGTGTTTACCGCGGAGACAACGCCCGCGTAGCCGGTGATGCGCAGCGGGTTGTGGATATAGAGCGTGCCGCTGCCGACGGTATTGCCGTCCGCATCCTGCACGCTGGCCGCGGCATCGACCGCCGGGCCGTTGTCGGTGAGGAGGACGGTCGCCTTGCCGCTCTGGAGCTTGTCCACCGTGCCGGGGTACGTCTTTTCGTCCACGGTCACGCTGACCTTGTCGCCCGCGGCGAGAGAGCCGGCGTCGATATCCACGGCCATGTAGCCGTCAAGCGAGAGCACCGCGAGAGCGCCGTGCTCCATCATGCAGGCAGAGACGTCGTCATCCTTCTGCGCGTAGACGATCTTCACGCGGCCGTTCACGCCGGTCGTTATGTACGGCTGCACCGTTTCGCCGGTCGCGGCGCGCAGCTGCTCGTCGAGCTTATTGAGCTCCGCCTGCACAGTGCTCATCGCGCCCATAACGGAGGAGAGCTCCACCGTGGCGAGCGCGTCGCCCTTCTTCACGGTCTCACCCGCTTTGACGAGGATCTTTTCGAGCTTTACGCCCTTGGGCAGGACGATCTGCTGTGTGTCCGCGTCGGTGAGTATGCCCGAGCCGGAAACGGTCGTGCTGATGCTGCCGGTCGTGACGGTCGCCTCGCTCACGGTCGTGGCGTTCATGCTGCCGACGGCCTCGCTGACCTTTTTCTTTGCCGCGCGCACGCCGAAGAAAATGGCGAGCGCGAGCACCACAACGATCGACACCGTCACAATGATGCGGCGGCGTTTTTTGCGCTGCTTTTCGCGCTGGAGCGAGGCGAACAGCGCCTGGTCCCGATCCCCGGACTGCTCCGGGGCGGACGTTACCTTCTTTTCATCCATACGTTTGGTCTCCTATCGTCCTTTGATTTTTCCGGATAGTAGCGTCGATTAACAAGAGCACGCACGTCGGACAGCCAGCCTTTTCGGTGCTTTTTGCCCTTTTCTCCTTGGCGGGCGACAGCCCGCCTGCGTCCAAAAGAACAAAAATCCCTCGAAAATCCAAGGCTGTCCGATGCGAAGCAGTTCTGCCGGAGCAGAAATGCTCGCAGACAAGGAAAAGGCCGCAGAGAATACTTTGTGTATTCTCAAGGGCTTTGACGCAGTATGAGGGCATTTCCGCCCGGCAGAACCGCGTGTGCCCTTGTCAATCGACGCTATAGTATAAAGATTTTGCAAATTTGCAAAAAAGACATAAATTTTAAGAGAAGATACATTATAATATCGATGCAGTCAGGGCAGCGCCTCTGCATAAACGAAACGACAACTTTTGCGAGGTATCTACTATGGCCAAGTCCTTAATGATGCTGGTGAACCCCGCCGCCGGGCGGTCAATGTCTGATCTCAATCTCGGCACGGCAGTCTCGACGTTCGCTCTGAACGGATATTGCCCGACCGTCTTTTATACGACCGCGCCGGGCACGGCGTCGAAGATTGTCGAAGAGAACGCCGCGAACTACGAGCGGCTCGTCTGTCTCGGCGGTGACGGCACGCTCTCCGACACGATCGCGGGCCTGATGACGCTGCCGCAGGAGAAGCGCCCCAAGCTCGGGTACATCCCGATGGGCACGGCGAACGACGTGGCAAACACGCTCGGCCTGCCGATGCGCCAGCCGGGACGAGCCGCGGAAATGATCCTCGCCGGAACGCCGCTGCACTACGACGTCGGTGAAATGGACGGCGTTGGCTTCTTTACCTATATCGCCGCATTCGGCGCGTTCACCGAGGTGAGCTACAAGACCGACCAGGAGCTCAAACGTACACTCGGCCATCTGGCGTATGTGCTCGGCGGACTGAACGCCCTTTCCACCATCAAGAGCTACAAGGCCGTCATTGAGCACGAAAACGGCGTCGTCGAAGGCGAATTCATTTACGGCGCGATGTCAAACTCCCTGAGCGTTGCGGGCATGGTGCGTCTGAACGACGATCTCGTCGATCTCTCGGACGGCAAGTTTGAGATTTTGCTCGTCCGCCGCCCGAAGGACGTGATGGAGGTCAACAGCATCCTCACGGGCGTGCTGAACAAGACCTACGACAGTCCGTGCCTCACCGTAGCGCAGTCGAGCTTCGTAAAATTCACGTTT
>ENA-UEYI01003236-UEYI01003236.1-human-gut-metagenome-genome-assembly--contig:-NODE-3236-length-10077-cov-2.763800_pt1 | contig 10077 bp, 6 predicted proteins | sample MGYA00242900_ERZ507916 | MGnify/ENA primary metagenome ERZ507916 (study PRJEB26167, sample SAMN06115521) | human gut metagenome | host: Homo sapiens | place: China:Chongqing | collected 2015-09-02...
ACTGCTGGTTTGCGCCGGACACCGGCGCAGAATACGCCGCGCCTTGGGCCATCAGGCGGTCGATGGCGTTTTGCAGGTCGTTATATTCATCGGAATGCTTCGGCAGCGTGTAGAGCTCATCCACCGTCTTCACGAAGCACCCGCTCAGCACCAGCGTCAGCAGCAGCATCAGGACGCCAACGACCCATATTTTTCGTTTCACACAGCGTCCCTCCCCTCTGCTGTCTCTAACTAAATTATTGTATCATGCTTTGTCATAAAAGTGTAGCCGGTTTGTAAAAGTTTTGCGCCGAACGTGCAACTGAAAATTGAAACAGTTTTCGGATACACCCTATTATTTCAAAACGACGTTCTTTTCGCCGAGCAGCTCACGCAGCTCCTGCAGCATGACCTCCTGCGGCGCGCATGTGCCGCCGCGGCGGACGCCGGTGTCGGCGTAGTAGATGACGGTCTTCAGCTTGCCGGGGAACATCTTCAGGATCGGCAGCAGCTTCTGCTCGCCCTTCTGCCCGGTCCGCGTGACGCGGAGATAGAGCGTATGATACTGCGGCGCGGCGTCCTGCTGCGCAGCCTGCATATCGCCGATGGCCCAGACGCGGTTGACCACCATCTGCGGATCCTTGTCCTCGCGGATGGAGATGCGCCCGTTGATGACGACGGCCGCGCCCTCGTGGATGAGGCCGCCATACTGCTTCAGCGTGCTGGAAAAGAGCATCAGCTCCATGCTGCCCGTGTTGTCCTCGAGCGTGACGTAGGCCATCAGGCTCTGGTTGCGGGTCGTTTTCATCTTCGCCGTCTGGACGATGCCCGCGATGGCGACGACCTGCTCGTCCTGATAGACGTCGTCGTGTTCTTCGAGGCTCTGCAAAATGCGCCCAATGGGCACGACGCCCGTGCCCTTCAGCTGCTCGCGATAATCGTCCATCGGATGACCGGAGAGATAGAGGCCCGTTGTCTCGCGCTCCATGCTCATGCGCTCCTGCGCGGAAAGCTCCGGCAGGTCGGGCACATGGATGTCGGAAATCGGCGCGTTGTCGCCCTCCATCATGCCAAACAGGCCCATCTGCCCCTCGACATTGTTCCGGCGGCTCGCCGCAACGGATTCCATCACCGCGTCGTAGATGGCCAGCAGCTGCGAACGCTTCAGTCCGAAGCAGTCGCACGCGCCGCACTTGATCAGGTTTTCCATCGCGCGCTTGTTGAGGTCGGTGCCGTACATGCGGCTGCAGAAATCCTCCAGCCCCATGAAGGCCCCGCCGTTTTCCCGCTCCTGCATCACCTTCTGAATGAAGCCGCGGCCGATGTTCTTGATGGCCGCGAGGCCGAAGCGGATGCCGTTCGGCACGACGGTGAAATGGTCGTTCGATTCGTTGATGTCCGGCGGCAGGAGCGCGATGCCCATGTTCTTGCACTCGGCGATATACTCCGAGATCTTCACCGAGCTGTCGAGCACCGACGTCATCAGCGCCGCCATATACTCCTTCGGATAGTAATACTTGAACCACGCCGTCTGATACGCGATCACTGCATAGCAGACCGAATGCGCCTTGTTGAAGGCGTAGTTCGCGAAGTCGTACATCTCGTTGTAGATGGCCTCCGCGACGTCCTCCGGGATGCCGTTTGCCACGCAGCCGCTGATATTGCGCGAAGCGTCGCCGCGGATGAACGCGCCGCGCTCTTTTTCAATGTCCTTGACCTTTTTCTTGCTCATGGCGCGGCGCACCATGTCCGCCTGTCCGAGCGAATACCCGGCGAGCTTGCGGAAGATCTCGATGACCTGCTCCTGATAGAGGATGCAGCCGTAGGTGACGGAGAGAATGGGTTTCAGCATCGGGTGCTTGTATTTGACAAGCGACGGGTCCTGCTTGCAGGCAATCAGGCGCGGGATCGACTCCATCGGACCGGGGCGGTAAGCCGCGACAATGATGGACAGATCTTCGATCGACTGCGGCTTCAGGCCCATGCACACGCCCGTCATGCCGGTCGATTCCATCTGGAACACGCCCGCCGTTCTTCCCTGCGTAAGCATATCCATGACTTTGGGATCGTTGTCCGTCATGCGGGCCATGGAGAAATCCGGCTCTGTCTTGCGAATATCGCGGATGGCGTCGTCGATGACCGTGATATTGCGCAGGCCGAGGAAGTCCATTTTGAGAAGACCGAGCTCCTCGAGCGTCGTCATGGTGTATTCCGTGACGATGGTGCCGTCGTTCGTGGCGAGCGGCACATAGTTGTAGACCGGCAGCTTGGTGATGACCACGCCCGCTGCGTGCGTCGAGGTATTGCGCGGCATGCCCTCAAGCGCCATGGCCGTGTCGACGAGCTCCTTGACGCGCGCGTCGCCGTCGTACATCTGCTTCAGCTGCGGGGACTGCTTCAGCGCGTCCTTGAGCGTGATGTGAAGCGTCGTCGGCACGAGCTTTGCGACGGCGTCCGTCTCGGCGAATGTGAAATTCATCACGCGGCCGACATCGCGGATGGCGGCTCGGGCCGCCATGGTGCCGAAGGTGACGATCTGGGCCACATGATCTTCGCCGTATTTCTGCCGGACATAGTCGACAACCTCGCCTCTTCTGGTGTCGCCGAAGTCCATGTCGATATCCGGCATGGTCACGCGGGCGGGATTTAAAAAGCGCTCAAAATAGAGGCCATATTTCATGGGGTCGATCTCGGTGATATGCAGGCAGTAGGTGACCATCGAGCCCGCGGCGCTGCCGCGCCCGGGGCCGACCGGGATCCCGGCCGATTTGGCAAAGCGCACGAAATCCCACACGATGAGGAAGTAATCGGTAAAGCCCATCTTCTCGATCATGTCGATCTCGTAGTCGAGCTGCTGCATATATTCCGGGTGCTCCGTCCCGTAGAGCTCGTCAAAGCCCTCGCGGCAGAGCTGCTTAAGATACGAAAGGCTCGTCACGCCCTCCGGGAGCTTGAATTCCGGCAGGAAATACTTGCCGAACGTGAATTCCACATTGCAGCGTTCCGCGATCCGGACGGTATTTTCAAACGCCTCGGGCACGTCCGGGAAGAGGCTGCGCAGCTCCTGCTCGCTCTTGAGATAGAATTCCTCCGTCTCAAATTTCATGCGGCTCGGGTCGTCGACGGTCTTGCCGGTCTGGATGCAGAGCAGCACGTCCTGCATTTTCGCGTCCGACTTGCGCAGATAGTGTGCGTCGTTCGTCACGACGAGCGGCAGAGACAGTTTTTCGGCGAGCTTGCGGATCTGTGCGTTGACGGTCCGCTGCTCCGGGATGCCGTGATCCTGCAGCTCCAAATAAAAATGGTCCGGCCCGAAAACTTCGGCATACTCGCGTGCCGCCTGCTCGGCGGCCTGCAGGTCGTCCTGCATGATCGACTGCGGGATGCGCCCAGCCAGACAGGCGGACAGGGCGATCAGGCCCTCGTGATGCTCGCGCAGCAGCTCCATATCCACGCGCGGGCGGTTATAAAAGCCCTCCGTGAAGCCGAGCGAGACCATATAGCTGAGATTGCGGTAGCCGGTCTCGTTTTCACACAGGAGGACGAGATGGTAGGGTTCTTTGTCGACGCCGTGGACCTTGTCGAAGCGCGTGCGGCGGGCGACATAGACCTCGCAGCCGACGATGGGCTTGATCCCGGCCTTCTTTGCTGCGCGGTAAAAGTCGATCGTGCCGTACATGACGCCGTGGTCGGTCAGGGCGATGGCGCTCTGGCCAAGCTCCTGCACCCGGTCCATCATGGAGCCGATACGGCAGGCTCCGTCGAGCAGGCTGTATTCACTGTGGACGTGCAGATGCACAAAGGCCATGGCGGTATTCTCCTCTCAGCTTTCGTCCGCAAGCGCGACAAGCTTGCGCATGCGGTGGTTCATGGCGGATTTGGAAACAGGCGGTGTCTGCATGGCGGCAAGCTCCTGCAGCGTCGCCTCCGGATTTTCAAGGCGGAGCTTCGCCGTCTCGCGGAGCTTCGGCGGCAGTTCCTTGAGCCGTCCCTGCTTTTGAAGCTTTTTAATGGCCGCGACCTGCTCCATCGACGCGTCGACGACCTTGGTCAGGTTCGCGGTCTCGCAGTTGACACGGCGGTTGACGCCGTTGCGCAGGTCCTTTTCGACCTTCGCCTCCATCACGCCCATCGCGCAGACGGGCGCGCCGATGGCGGTCAGAAAATCCTCGATGAGGTTGCTCTGCTTGAAGTACAGGATGCTGTTGCCGCCGCGTGTGGTCTCCTTCGGAGAGAAGCCCGCGTCCAGCAGCAGCGCGCAGGTCTCGCGGCTGACCTTGTAGTGGGAGGTCGTGAGCTCGAGATGATAGCGCTTGACCGGGTCCGTGACCGAACCGCCGGATAAAAACGCCCCGCGCAGGAACGCCAGCCGCTCCTCATCCTCTTCCAGGATCCCGTAGTTGACGTGCAGCGTCACATCCTTCGCTGCGGACAGACCGAACTGGGCGAAGATCTTATGGATCTTTTCCTGCGAGTCGACCGTGAAGACCAGCTTCCTGGTCTCCTCCGCTTCCGGCTCCTGATCGAAGGAAAAACCGGCTACCTTTTTCATCAGCCGCGGCAGCCGGTCGGCCAGATCCCGCGATTCGGTCGTGATGCGGATCAGCTCGGCCGTAAAGGCGTTGCAGTAGAGCAATATACCGTACAGCTCGGCCGCGGCCTCCTGCCGGCGGCTGATGGGCAGGCGGCACAGCTCCTGCTTGACATTGGAAGAAAAGGACATGACAGCGCCGTTCCTTTCTGTGGTTATTTCTTTCTGAATTCCTGCCACACGGACAGGATCGCGCGCGCGAGCGCGTCGGAATTATGGCGGATATACCGTCCCGGCTCCAGCAGCGGGAACGTGCGCACGGCAATGCCCAGCTGCTCGATATCCGTGCGGTTCAGCTCGAGCTGGGCCACGCCCTCTTTTGCGTACGGCTCCATGATCTCCGGCGGGACTGGCGTGCTGTTTGCGATGCAGACGTCGATGACGCCGGGGCCGGCATGCTCCAGAATGGCGCGGACATGATCGTCGGCGTCGTAGCCGTCGGTCTCACCGTCCTGGGTCATGATGTTCAGCGCGTAGATCTTGCATGCCCTGCTCTGGCGGACGGCGTCAGAGATGCCGCTGACAAGGAAATTCGGAATGATGCTCGTATAGAGGCTCCCCGGCCCGATCACGACGATATCGGCGTCGCGGATGGCCTGCACGCTCTCCGGCAGGGCCGCCGGACGCTCCGGGACCAGCCGGACCTTGCGGATGCGGGAATTGTTGATCTTTTTCGCGTAGAAGATCTTGCTCTCACCGAGCACGCGGCTGCCGTCGTGAAACTCCGCCTCCAGCCGCACATCCTGATTGGTCACGGGCAGCACCCGGCCGGTGATGGCCAGGACGTCCCCCATCCGGTGGACCGCCTCGTCAAACGAGCCGGAAATGCCGTTCATGGCCGCCAGGAACAGATTGCCGAAGCTCTGCCCGGCCAGAGAGCCGTCGGTAAAGCGGTAGTTGAGCAGCTGCTGCATGGTGGGCTCGGTATTGGCCAGCGCCATGATGCAGTTGCGGATATCGCCCGGCGGCAGCATCCCCAGATCCTCGCGCAGCATGCCGGAGCCGCCGCCGTCGTCGGCGACGGTGACGATGGCGGTGATATTCTTCGTGTAGGTCTTCAGGCCCCGCAGCATGGCGGACAGGCCGTGCCCGCCGCCGATGGCCGCGATGCGCGGCTGCCTGCGGTGGGGCTCATAGAGCCGGATCTGTTCGGTCAGTTCTGCCATCGCGCTTACCTTCTGCCCATATCGCGGTGGCTGAGCGTGGCGGCGTAGCCCTTTTTCGAGACGAATTCATACAGCTCTTTTGCGATGCAGACGCTCCGGTGCTTGCCGCCGGTGCAGCCGACGGCGATGACGAGGTCCGTCTTTCCCTCGTCGAGATAATTGGGCAGCAGGAACGACAGCAGGTCCTCGACCTTGGCCGTAAAGTCCAGCGTCTGCTGATATTTGAAGACAAAATTCCGCACAGGCTCGTCCAGCCCGGTCTGATGCTTGAGTTCCGGGATATAATAGGGATTCGGCAGGAACCGCACGTCGAAGACCAGATCGGCTTCCAGCGGCAGCCCGTATTTGAACCCGAAGGAGACGACGCGCACGTCCATCGAATGCTCCCGCATCCCACCCGCGACCAGATCGATCAGGATCCCGCGCAGCTTGCCGGTGGAGAGGATGGAGGTGTCGATGATGGCGCTGGCCCGGTTGCGCACGGGCGCAAGGAGCTCGCGCTCCCGCCCGATGGCGTCCGCCAGCGTCGAGCCGTCTTTCATGAGCGGGTGCAGGCGGCGCGTCTCTTTATAGCGCTTGATGATGACCTCAGTCGAGGCCTCGATATAATAGATGGAATACTGCAGATGCATCTCATCGAGCTTCTGCAGCGCCTGAAAGAGGGCGTCGAAGGTCATGCTGGCCCGTACGTCAGTCACGAGCGCGACCTTTTCATACCGGCCCTTCGTTGCCAGACACAGCTGGGCGAACTGCGGGATCATCTCCGCCGGCATATTGTCGACGCAGTAAAAGCCGAGATCCTCAAGGTCGGACGCGGCCTTGCTCTTGCCCGCGCCGGACATGCCGGAAATGATAACAAACTGCATATCTCTCTCCTTTACCAGATGCGGACCTCGGGCTCGAGCTGCACGCCGGAGGTCTCCAGCACGCGCGTCTGCACGAGTTCCATCGTTCTGCGGATATCGTCGGTGGTGGCGCCGCCGCAGTTGACGACGAACCCGGCGTGCTTTTCCGACACCGCCGCACCGCCGATTCCCTGCCCCTTGAGCCCGGCCTGCTCGATGAGCGGGCCCGCGAAATATCCCACCGGACGTTTGAACGTGCTTCCGGCGGACGGCAGTTCCAGCGGCTGCGAGGCTTTGCGCTTTTCCATCAGCGCGCGCATCGTCTGCGCGATCGTATCCGGGTCGCCGGGCTGCAGCTGCAAAGACGCGCGCACGATCACGCACGGCAGCGTCTGATAGACGCTCGTGCGGTAGCCGAAGGCGGAAGCCTCGGCGCTCAGCGTCTGCTCGGTTCCGTCCATGCGGAAGACCGTCACACTGGTCACGACCTGTTTCATTTCCCCGCCGTAGGCGCCCGCGTTCATATACACGCCGCCGCCGAGCGTCCCGGGAATGCCGTGCGCGAATTCCAGGCCGGTCAGCGCGTGATTTTTGGCAAAGACCGCCGTCCGGGCCAGGCTTTCACCTGCGAAGACCTGAAGTCCGGTCTGCCCTTCCGGCCGGATCCCGGTCAGCGCGTCCTTCAGGCAGATGACCAGCGCCTGCAGTCCCGCGTCCGGCGCCAGAACGTTCGTCCCCGCGCCGAGCAGATACGGCGTGACCTCCTCTGCCGCGGCGCTGCGCAGAAGCAGCTGCAGCTCCTCCGGCGTTCTTGGGAAGGCCATCAGCGCGGCCGGACCGCCGGTGCGGAACGAGGTGTGGCGGCTGAGCGGCTCCTGCGTCCGCAGGTCCAGACCCGCGCAGGTCCGCGCGATGTTTTGCAGTTGAAGTTCAGAAGCCCACATAAACGCCTCCGGGTGGATAGTTTTTATCATCATATCACACTCCGCATAAAAATAAAAGAGGAACCGGCGGATCCTTGGCATTGGTTTGACTTTCTTTTCCGCCGCAGGTATAATGAAACAAAGCAGACCGAAAGGAGCGCCACCATGCCGATAGATGACCGCCGCGTCACGCTGAAGGATATCGCGGAAAAGACCGGCTTCACTGTCAATACCGTCTCGCAGGCGCTGCGCGGCTCGCCGAAGCTGCGCGAGGAGACGAAAGCCGCCATCCGCGCTGCGGCGAAGGAGCTTGGCTATGTGCACAACGCGCTGGCCGGGTCTCTGCGCTCCGGCAGCAGCCGGACCATCGCCATCGTCGTCGGCGATACCTCCAACCTGCGCTTTTCCATCCAGCTGCACGCATTCGAGCTCGCGTTCCGCACGCTCGGCTACCAGGTCATCGTCATGAACACCGACGAGACCGCGCAGTATGAGCTGGACGCGGTCAAAAACGCCGTGCGCAGCAGCGTCGACGGCGTGCTGCTCTGCCCGTGCCAGAAAAGCCGCGCGGCCATCGACCTGCTGGAGAGCTGCCGGACGCCGTACGTCCTGTTCGGCCGCTGCTATGACGATCTTCCGGCCGTGATCTGGGACGACGAGCGCGGCGGGTATCTGGCCGGGCAGCAGCTCGCGCAGGCCGGCTGCCGGCATATTCTGATGCTCAACGTGCCGGACTCCATCTCCTCCGCCCGCGAGCGCGAGAGCGGCTTCCGCCGCGCGCTCGGCGAAGCGGAGCTCACGCCGCACCTGCTGCGCACTGCGCCGGGCGGCGCGGATCTGGAACCGGCGCTGGGCCGCTATCTGGACCGATATGGCTGCCCGGACGGCATTTTTGCCTTCAGTGACCTTTTGGCGCTGGACGCCGCGTGCTGCCTGCAGGGGCGCGGCATCCGGATCCCGCAGGACGTCCGGCTCATCGGCTTTGACGATATCCTCTCGCACATCCGCCTGCCCTTCCCCCTGTCCTCCGTCTCCGCCGACAAGACGCTGGAGACCAGCCTCGCCGTTGACCGGCTGCTCGCCTGCATCCGCGGCGAGGCGCCGCAGCAGACGCTCATCCGCATCCCGGTGCACCTGGAGCTGCGGGAAAGCAGCCGATAAACGATCAAAAAGCTCCCGGAGACCGGGAGCTTTTGTTTGTGCTGTATGTTGTCAGTCGTCATTTCGGGAGGTAAAGTATTTGCTCATCTGCTCGGTGAATTCCACCGCGGCGTTGTAGCCCATGCGCTTCTGGCGGTTGTTGATGGCCGCGACCTCGAAGATGACGGCAAGGTTCCGCCCGGGTGTGATCGGGATGGTAATGGACGGGACCTTCACGTCGAGAATTTCGGTGTACTGCGTCTCGATGCCAAGGCGGTCATACGCCTCTCCATCGCGCCAGGGAACCATGTTGATGATGAGGTCAATGTTGCAGCTGTCCTTGACCGCGCCCATGCCGAAAAGCTTGGCGACGTTGATAACGCCGATGCCGCGCAGCTCGATATAGTGCCGCAGCACCTCCGGCGCGTTGCCGACGAGCTGCCGGGACGATACCTTGCGAATCTCGACCGCGTCGTCCGCGATCAGGCGGTGTCCGCGCTTGACAAGCTCGATGGCCGTCTCACTCTTGCCGATGCCGCTGTCGCCGTTAATTAAAATGCCCTCGCCCGAAATTTCAACCAGCACGCCGTGGCGCGTGACGCGCGGTGCGAGCGCCTGCTTAAGGCAGGTAATGAGGCTTGAGACGACGTAGGACGTGGCCGCATGGGAGCCAAGGACTGTTACATCGTACTTTTTCGCCATCTCGAGGCATTCCGGCAGCGGCTCGTAGCCCCTTGCGATCATAAGCACCGGGATTTTATAGGACAAAAAGCGGTCGAAGATCACCGTCCGCTCCTCGTGGGACAGCTTTTGCAGATACGCCATCTCCACCGTGCCGCAGACGTAGATCCGCATCGGCTCAAAATGATCAAAGAACCCCGCCAGATGAAGGCCCGGACGGCTCACATCGTCGACCGTGACATGGATTTTTTCATAGTCGGTGGATTTGTAGAACAAGTTCAGGTCGAACTCGCTTACGAGCTCAGACAGGGGGACAGAATACGTCGAAGCCATCGCCGCTTCCTCTCTTTCCGGTTCCGCGCGCATACCGCCGGTAGACGCGCAGCTAAACCACAATAGCTAGTTTTTGTATTATAGCGAATTCGCCCCGTTTTGGCAACCTCGAAATGCATACGCCCGGGCGCAAGAAATTTTTTCATTTTTCGCGGAAATTTTGCTTGCATTTTTGAAAGACTTCTGCTATTATATTTGTCGGCGCTTTAAGGCGTTATTACCTGATTTTCCAATGGCAAGGAGGTGCAACTGATGGCAAAGTGCGATATCTGCGGCAAGGGCGTTACGTTCGGCATTAAGGTCTCCCATTCTCACAGAAGATCCAACCGTGCATGGAAGCCCAACGTCAAACGTGTCAAGGCAATCGTTGACGGTACTCCGCGCCATGTTTACGTCTGCACAAGATGTGGAAAGGTTTA
>ENA-UEYI01003240-UEYI01003240.1-human-gut-metagenome-genome-assembly--contig:-NODE-3240-length-10071-cov-3.325195_pt1 | contig 10071 bp, 8 predicted proteins | sample MGYA00242900_ERZ507916 | MGnify/ENA primary metagenome ERZ507916 (study PRJEB26167, sample SAMN06115521) | human gut metagenome | host: Homo sapiens | place: China:Chongqing | collected 2015-09-02...
AGAGGCGCTTCGAGGCGAGCTCGTAGGCAAAGCAGCGCACGTAGATATTCGTCATCGACAGCCGGCGGAAGGCCAGCGCGTCTGTGAGCAGCACGTCCGTATCCTCTTCCGCGTCGATGTAGACGTCGAAGGTCACGGCGTCAAGCGTGCAGGCTGCCGAGAGGATGCCGATGTCGTCGGCGAACAGCCGGTAGAGCGTCACATCGCGGCCGTCCTCCGAGAGCGTGTAGACGCGCAGCTGCCCCTTCTTGATCAGCAGCACGCCGATGCAGTCGAACGGTCCGCGGTGGACCTGCGTGCCGCGCTCGTAGTGGACGGCATGCGTATGGGCATTGAGTAGGTCTCTCTCTCGGTCCGAGAGCTGCGGCCAGAAGCCGAAGTGGCGGATGAAGAGGTCCGTCACATTCTTCTGCTGCCCGAGTTCATCGGACTCCGCCCGTTTATCCGGATGATTCAAATGGGTCACCTTCTATCTTCTAGTTCCAAATTTTATATCGCATAGCAAAAGAGAGCCTTTCGAGAAGGCTCTCTTTTTTTATGGCTTGTCCTTGAAGGACGCACGTATCTTAGCGAAACAGCTGGCTGACCGAGCGGTGGCTCTGGATGCGCATCATGACATCGCCGAGTGCGTCAGCAAGCGACAGCACGACGAACTTGTCGGACTGCTTCTCCGGCGGCAGCGGGATTGTGTCCGTGATGACGAGCTTCTCGATTGGGGACTCGTTGATGCGCTGGACAGCCGGATCCGAGAGGATGGCATGCGAGCACGAAGCGAAGATGCGCTTTGCACCGCGCTTCTCGAGCGCGCGGGCGCCTTCGCAGAGGGAGCCTGCCGTGTCGACGATATCGTCAATGATGACGGCCGTCTTGCCCTCGACATCGCCGATGAGGTTCATGACCTCAGCGCAGCCCGGTTTCGGACGGCGCTTCTCGATGATGGCGATTGGAGCCTGCAGGTGGTCGGCGAGGATGCGCGCGCGCGTAACACCGCCGAGGTCCGGCGAGACGACGACGACATCGTCAAACTTCTGGGCGCGGAAGTAATTCGCGATGACCGGAGCGGCTGCCAGGTGGTCGACCGGGATGTCGAAGAAGCCCTGGATCTGGCCGGCATGGAGGTCAACCGTCACGACGCGGGTGACACCAGCCGTCGTCATGAGGTTCGCCACGAGCTTCGCCGAGATTGGCTCGCGGCCGCGCGTCTTGCGGTCCTGACGTGCATAGGCGTAATACGGGACGACAGCCGTGATGCTGTGTGCCGAAGCGCGCTTGCAGGCGTCTGCCATGATCAGGAGCTCCATGAGGTTGTCGTTGACCGGATAAGACGTCGGCTGGATGATGAAGATATCCTTGCCGCGGATGCTCTCGCTGATCATGACCTGCGTCTCACCGTTGTTGAAATGACCGACATATGCATCGCAGAGGTTGACGCCGATGTGGTCGGCAATCTTCTTCGCGAGATCCGGGTTTGCATTACCGGTCAGGATGCATAAGTTAGCAGTGTCTAAAGCCATTTTGTTAAAATCCTCCAAATCCTTACACCTAGATTATTGCTCAAAGAGGACGGGCTCCGCCCAGTCGTCTCTCCTTACAGTATAGCACAGATGGACGAAAAGGGACATATTTCCTTGCAAATTGCTAAAAAAAGTCACAGAGGTGCGGCTCACTCGTCGCGCTTGTCGTGCCAGCTCTCGATGACCGTCTGGCGTGCGCGCGCGATTGAGAGCTTGCCCTTCGGCGCCGTCTTCGTGATGGTCGAGCCCGCGGCGATGTAGGCATCGTCCTCAATCGTCACCGGTGCGACGAGGTTGGAGTTGCAGCCGACGAAGGCGTTGTTGCCGATCTTCGTGCGGTGCTTCTTCTTGCCGTCGTAGTTGACCGTGATCGTGCCGCAGCCCATGTTGACGTTCTCGCCCATGTCGCAGTCGCCGATGTAGGAGAGATGCGGCAGCTTCGAGCCCTTGCCGATGTTGGAGTTCTTGACCTCGATGAAGTTGTCGATCTTGACGCCCTCGAAGAGATGCGTGTTCGGGCGCAGGTGGACGAACTGGCCGAGCTTGACATCGTCATCGATCTGGCACTCGTGCGCGTAGATGAACTGGCCCGTCACGCGGTTGCCGCACTTGACGTCCTGGAAGCGGACATTCGGTCCAATCTCGCACTCCTCGCCGATGACCGTGCCATGCTCGAGCCACGTCATCGGGTAGATGATGGTGTCGCGGCCGACCTTGACGTCGTCATCGATGTACGTCGTCGCGGGGTCCATGATGGTGACACCCTCGCTCATGAGCTCTTCATTCTTGCGGCGGCGCAGGATCTTCTCGGCGCCGGCGAGCTGCAGGCGCGAGTTGATGCCGAGCGTGTCCTCGTAGTCGTCAGCGGCCACGGCCCAGATCTTCTCGCCCTTCTTCTTGAGGATCTCGAGCACGTCCGGCAGGTAGTACTCGCCCTGCGCGTTGTCGTTCGTCACGTGCGAGAGCGCTTCGAAAAGGTCCTTGGCGGCGAAGCAGTAGATGCCCGAGTTGACCTCGCGGACCTTGCGCTCCTCTTCCGTCGCATCCTTGTGCTCGACGATCTTCTCGACCGAGCCGTCCGCCGAGCGGATGATGCGGCCGTAGCCCGTCGCATCCGGCATGATGGCCGTGAGGACCGTCGCCTTGGCAGCAGCTGCCACATGCTCGTCGTAGAGTTTCTTGAGGAGCGCGCCCGTCAAGAGCGGCGTGTCGCCACAGAGGACCATGACCGTGCCCGTCTCATCCTTGAGGAGCTCCTTCGTCTGCAGGACGGCGTGGCCCGTGCCGAGCTGCTCCGTCTGCGTGACGAACTCCGCCTGATTGCCGATGGCCTCGCGGACCATCTCGCCGCCGAAGCCCGTCACGACGATGTTGCGCTTCGCGCCGGCCGCCTTGGCCGCATCGATGACGTGCTGCAGCATCGTCTTGCCGCCCGCCTTGTGCAAGACCTTCGGCAGCTTCGACTTCATGCGCGTGCCCTTGCCGGCCGCGAGGATGACGGTTACTAAATCTGACATACTATCGTTCTCCCATCTCTATAATTCTTCATGCTGCTGACAGCATATTGAACGTAAATCCCCTGTCGAATTCACGCGTCCTGCTTGGTCGGACGCGCTTTTTTCTTCTTGGCCGCTTTCTCCTTGCGGCTCGTCGCGATGTCCATCGCCTTGAGGAGGGTCTTCTCGGAGTTTTCCATGTGGTGCTCTGCCGCCTTGCTCGCGCCGCGGCCGTCGCCGTTGGCGATGGCCTCGACGATCTCGCGGTGCTCCTCGAGCGTCGCCTCGAGGCGGCCCGGGTACGACATCGACAGCGTGCGGAAGCGCGTGAGCTGGTCGCGCAGATTCGAGATGATGCCGACGAGGCGGTTGTTGCGCGCCGCATGGTAGAGGAGGTCGTGGAACTCGATGTCGGTCTCGACGATCTTCTCCATCGCGCCCTCGCGGTCCTTGCCCTCTTCGAACTCCTTGATGTAGCCGCCGATGATGACGAGCAGGCGCTGCAGATGCTCGAGCTCGTCCTCCGTGATGTGCTCCGCCGCGAGGCTGTTCGACAGTGACTCGAGCGCCGTGCGGATCTCGAAGATCTCGTTGATGTCGCGGATGGACATGTCGGCCACGTAGGTGCCGCGGCGCGGCATCATGACGACGTAGCCCTCGAGCTCGAGCTTGCGGATGGCCTCGCGCACCGGCGTGCGGCTCACGCCGAGCTCCTCAGCGAGCTTGATTTCCATGATGCGCTCGCCCGGCTTCAAGATCCCCTTGCGGATCGCCTCCCGCAGCGATTCGCAGACGACCTCGCGCAACGGCTGGTAGCTGTCTAATTTGATTGGTGACAATCTCTGCTCCATTTGACTCCCCTCAATTCTTATCTCTTAGTGTATCGTATCGCAATTGGCGCCTGCCGTCTGGCAGACGAAGATGTCCGCATCCGTTTGCTCCTCGAGGAATGCGGCGGCACGGCGCGCCTCCTCTTCGGCTGAAAAGAGCCCGAATACGGTCGGGCCGCTGCCCGACATCATGCTGGCAAGCGCGCCCTTCTCCATCATCCATTCCTTATACTGTGCGATGACTGGATACTGCTTTATAGTAACACGTTCCAGTACATTGCACAATAAGGAAGCGATGCCCGCGCGGTCGCGCTTGGCGATGGCCTGGATGATGGCCGCGTTGTCCGGATGCTGCTCTGCGCCCTGCTCGTCGTAATGCTTGTAGGCCCAGGCCGTCGAGACCGAGATCTTCGGCTTGGCGAGCACGACCCAGAAGGGCGGCACGGGGTCGAGCGCCTCGAGCACTTCGCCGCGGCCCGTCGCCAGCATCGTCCCGCCCACGATGGTGAACGGGATGTCCGAGCCGAGCTTCGCGCCGTACGCGCAGAGCTCTGCCTCTGTCAGGCCGAGCTCGTAGAGCGCGTTGACGCCGCGCAGCACAGCGGCCGCATCGGCACTGCCGCCCGCAAGCCCCGCGGCGATTGGGATGCGCTTCGTCAGTGCGATGCGCACACCGCCTTTGACGCCCTCGCCATCCAAGAGGAGGCGCGCCGCGCGCCAGGCGAGGTTGCGCTCGTCGGCCTCGAGGCCCGGCACGTCGAGCGTGAGCTCGATGCCGCTCGGGATCTTCGAGAGCGTCAGCGTGTCGTGCAGGTTGATGGACTGCATGACCATCGCGACCTCATGGTAGCCATCCGGGCGCTTGCCCAGGATGTCCAGCGTCAAGTTTATCTTGGCATTTCCCTCTACTGTAATCAAGACTTCCCCTCCTAATCACAATACACAATATCACCTAATCACCTATTGAATCATCACTTATCCAGCGGGAAATCGCGCTGTCCCGCAAACTGTGGCAGGAGCCTCAGCACGCCCTGCGGGCAGTGCAGCGCGCAGAGATCGCAGCCCGTGCAGGCCGTCGGGTCGATGTGCAGCGCTGCCTGTTCGCCGCGCTCCATTGCGAGCGCCCGCGTCGGGCAGACGACGGCGCAGAGGCCGCAGGCCGTGCAGCCCTCCTGCAGCGCAAGCCCGTGGAATAGCGCGCAGGGCTCTGCCTGCTGCGCCTTGAGGAAGGCCGCCGCGTCGAAGCAGTAGCTGTGCTCGATCTGCGCCTCAGCAATCTCCTGCAGGCCCTCTGCCGTCGAGTGGAACAGCGCCTGGAAGAAGCCGCGCCGCTCGACCTTCTTCGCTTTCTTTGGCTTCGGCGGGGCCGGCTTGACATGGACGAGCGCAATCTCTTTCTTGCCCGCCTCTGCAAGCGCATCATTGCAGGCCGCGACTTCGCGCTCGAGATGCGCAAAGACCGCGGGCCGGCACGCTTCGCAGTGCGAGATGTCGAGCGCGAGCGGCCGCTTTGCTGCGAGCGCCCAGAGCAGGCGGCGCGTGAGAAAGCCGAGGCAGTGCACGCTGCCCTCGCTGGCCTTCTCGCACATGAGGACCTGCGGTGCGAGCTCCTGCGCCTTCGTCAGTGCCCCCTCATAGTCCTCCGGCGCCACGATGGCCGCCGCAGGGCAGATGGCGCTGCAGAGGCCGCAGCCATCGCAGGCCGCAACGTACGCATCCTGCACCAGATGACGCAGCCCGCCGACCACCCGATCAGCATTTACCACCCCGAAGGCGAATACCTCAAAGGCCTCGTACTCTACGTCGAATAAGATGGCGAAAACCGCAACCGATCCGGGGTACGCCGCCTGTCCCATCCGCAATATCGTGGACCGCTTCGGCGACAAATGGTCCCTGCTGGTGCTCTACAACCTGCACACGGGCGGGCGTCTGCGCTTTTCGGAGATACACCGCCGGATGACCGACATCTCGCAAAAGATGCTCGCCTCGACCCTGCGGCGGCTCGAACAGGACGGCCTGCTTTCGCGCACGGTCTACCCCGAAGTGCCGCCGCGCGTCGAATACGCCCTCACGCCCCGCGGCGAATCGCTCATGCCCCATCTTGTCTCGCTCATCGGCTGGGCGCTGGAAAATTTCGACGCGATCGTCAGCGACCGCAACTCCCTGCAAGCAACCGGACCGGATCTATAAATCACGCACCCGAAACCGCCAAGCAGCAGGCTTCGGACCATCGCGGTCCCCGCAACTCAGCCCGCCCCATCGTCCGCCCTCTCAGATGCCACGGCAATCGGTTCCTGCAACCGTCCCTGACAGACTTCCGTTCCAGCCCCGCCAAACACGCCCGACAAATGCCCCCGGCAAATGCACCCGGCAAATGCACCCGGCGGCGCCATGTCCGCTCCAAATAGAAAAAAAGTCCCTTTCGGGACTTTTTCTATTTTACCTTTTCGAAAACATAAACCTCATGCAGTTCCTTGTCGTAGCCGGGATAAAAGCCCTTGACCATCCCCAGCACGATCCGCGAACCGCGGTTGGCCAGCACCAGCAATTCGTCGGTCTGCGGATCTATCGCCAATCCTTCGATTTCACCCGCACGCAGGAAATCGGTCATCGCGCGAAACGGCAGCGCCGTCGCATAACTCTTCCCGTCGCGCATGTCGGCGACATAGATCGTATCCGGCTCGTCGAGGTCCGCATCGCCGTCGTCGGCCGAGATCAGCATCCGGCCGTCCACCATGAAGATCCCCTGCTGCCACTGCGGAACCGGACGCAGGTGCACCTTGCGGGCATACTTCCCCGTCTTGAGATCATAGCCGTACAGATAGCGGCCGTCCACCCAGTCCGACATCCAGACCATGTCGTTGTCCCGGTCCACGGCCAGTCCGCTCACCTCGACCTGCCCCGATTCGGGGTCCCAGTCGATCGAACGCTTCCATTTCAGGTTGTCCGCATCGTAAACGGCGACCTGAATGTTCTCGCCCTTGCCGTCTTCGAAAGTCTCGATACCGGCATACAGCTCGCCGTTCCACACGTCGATATCGCCCAAATGATTGGCTTCGAGCGGCAGTCCTTCGAACGGGTGTTCGTTTTCGGCGACCAGCCGTCCCTGCTTGTCATACTTGTAGAGCGCCGTGCTGCCCGAAACGTAATAATAGTTCGAGTCGGCGGCGATTCCCTGCCGTCCTTCGACCGGAACGATCCGTTTGAGCCGATACTCCCAGCCGAGGCTCTGCGCCCGGAGTGCCGTGCCGGCCGCCATGAGCGCCAGCACAAAAAAAATTCGTTTCATCATAGTCGTACGATTTTACACATTCGCACCAGAGCAAAAACAAGGCCGGAGACGCACACCCGGTTCAAAGGTTTCGTCTCCGGCCTGTTCTCTGCAGTCCATTCCGCAGTCCGAACGCTTCGGGCCGGTTCTGACCGCTCCGGTCAATTCCAGTCGGGTCCGGTCCCTCTCCGAAGGCTTCCGGTCCGGGAACTACTTGCGTTTGGCCCGCTGCTGAGCCTCCTGCTGACGCATCAGCTCCTCGTAGCGCTGCTGGAATTTCGATTTCTTGCCTTTCGACTTCCTCGCGGCATTGGCCTGCATCACGGCATGAATCTTCTCGTCGTCCACGATGCGGCGGATGACGAGCGTCTGCCCGATCGTGAAGAGGTTTGACAGCAGGTAATAGTAGCACAAGCCGCTCGAATAGCTGTTGAACCACAACAGCATCATGATCGGCATCATGTAGACCATCATAAACTTCATGCCGGCCATCTGGGGCTGCGACGAAGCGGTCTGCTGGTAGTTGAAGTAGGAGTAGCCGAACAGCGACACGGCCATCAGCAACGCGAACAGGCTGACATGGTCGCCGTAGAACGGGATCGAGAACGGCAGGTTCACGATGCTGTCGTACGACGAGAGGTCGTCGGCCCACAGGAACGGCTGCTCGCGCAGCTCGATCGAGGCGGGGAAGAAGCGGAACATGGCGATCAGGATCGGCATCTGGATCAGCATCGGGATACAGCCGCCCATGGGATTGATGCCCGCCTTCTTGTAGAGCTCCATCGTCGCCTGCTGCCTTTTCATCGCATCCTCCTGCTTGGGGTATTTCTTGTTCAGCTCATCGACCTGCGGTTTGATGAGGCGCATCTTGGCCATCGAGACATAGCTCTTGTAGGTGAGCGGCGAGATCACCAACTTCACCAGCACCACCAGAATCAGGATGATGATGCCGAAACTGCCGATGTAGTTGCGCAGGAAGTCGAAGACCGGAATCACGCACCAGCGGTTCACCCAGCCGAAGATACCCCATCCCAGCGGAATCAGACGCTCCATATGGAGGTCCGCACCGTTGTTGTCGGTGACTTTCTTCAGGATCGCATATTTGTTGGGACCGAAGTAGAATGCGAAATCATACCCTTCGACCTGCGCCGAGTAGGGCACGGCCATCTGTACGGAGAAACTCTTGAGCAGCTCCGAGCCGGGAGCCGCCGTATCGAAGGCCATGTTGGCGCTGGAGACGTTTTGCGGCGCGATGAAGACCGACGAGAAGAACTGCTGCTTGAAAGCCACCCAGTTCACCGCCGTCGATACGCTCTTCGACTTGGCGCCGTCACTCATGCCCAGCTCCTCGATCGAACTCTCGCCCGGAAAACGGTAGGCCAGCGTCGTGTACATGTTTTCGTTCTGGAAACCCTTCTCGTTCTGGTACGAGACATTCGACCAGTCGATGCCGATCGAAGTCTGGTTGGCCATCTGCGGGGCCATGTTCACCAGCCGGACGTTGAAATCCACGAGGTAATCGCGCTCCGGAGCCTGCTTATTATATATAAGGTACTCGTATTCGAGCCATGCGTTCTCCGCCACCGCAAGACGCATCGTCACACGCCGGGCATCGCCTGCCGTCTCCACGGGTTCAGCGCGGAAGACGTAATCCATCGTATTGACCTTGACGTTGTTCAGGCCGTTCTTCACATAGAACGACATGTCGAACCGGGCGCTCGCAGGGTCCATCAGCTCGATCAGTTGGTCGCGCTGACCGCGGGGTGCGTACTTGGTGTAGTCCTTGAGCGTCACGCCCGTGATCTGTCCGCCGCGCGTCGAGAAACGCACCGTCATCACCTCGTTCTCCACCGTAAACTCTTCAGGCTCTGCCTCCTGCGCCGCGGTCAGATACTCGCCCATCGCGGCGATCCGACGCTGACGCACGGTCTGGGCCAAATCCGCCTCCGCTTCGGGCGCCGCCGTCTCACCGGACGCCGCAACCGCACTCTCCGCAGCGCCGCCTGCCACGCTGTCCGCCGCGGGAACCGCGGGACGCGAAGCGGCGGCTACCGAATCCTGATAGGCCTGCCACGCGGCCATTTCCTGCTGATATTTCTCCTGCTGTTTGGTATTGACATAGGCGAATCCCAGAAAAAGGACCGCCACGACGACAATACCCAAAATTGTTTTTTTATCCATCTAAACGTGTTTGCTTCTTACTTTGTGCGGTTATTACTTCTTTTCCCCGGCGTATTTGAGCGCCGCTCCGACGAACGCCACGAACAGCGGCGAAGGCTTCAGCACCGTACTTTTGTATTCGGGATGATACTGCGTGCCGACGAACCACGGATGGTTCGCCACTTCGACCACCTCGACCAGCCCCGTATCGGGGTTGATGCCCACGGCCTGCATGCCGGCGGCTTCGAACTGCTCCAGATAGTCGTTGTTGAACTCGTAGCGGTGACGGTGACGCTCCGAAATATTGAGCTTGCCGTACGCCGCGGCGACTTTCGAACCCTTCTTCAGCGCACACGGATAGGCGCCCAGACGCATCGTGCCGCCCTTGGCCGTCACGCCCTTCTGCTCCTCCATCAGGTCGATGACCGGATGCGGCGTCGATTCCATTTCGCTCGAATTGGCGTCGGCGATGCCCAGCACGTTGCGGGCGAACTCGATCACGGCGCACTGCATGCCCAGACAGATGCCGAGGAACGGAATGTTGTTTTCGCGGGCATAACGCACGGCCACGATCTTGCCCTCGATGCCGCGGTTTCCGAAGCCCGGAGCCACCAGAATGCCCGACATCTTGCCCAGCTTCTCGGCCACGGTTTCGGGCGTGATCTTCTCTGAATTGACATAGCGCAGTTTCACCTTGCAGTCGTTCACGGCGCCCGCATGCACGAACGATTCGCAGATCGACTTGTAGGCGTCGGGCAGTTCGGTGTACTTGCCGACCAGCGCGATCTCGATCTTCTTCG
>ENA-UEYI01003244-UEYI01003244.1-human-gut-metagenome-genome-assembly--contig:-NODE-3244-length-10052-cov-2.674887_pt1 | contig 10052 bp, 9 predicted proteins | sample MGYA00242900_ERZ507916 | MGnify/ENA primary metagenome ERZ507916 (study PRJEB26167, sample SAMN06115521) | human gut metagenome | host: Homo sapiens | place: China:Chongqing | collected 2015-09-02...
CAATACCGAGATCCATGTAATACCGATGGCCGTAATTCTTGAAATATTCGTAGAGGTCTGTGTCCGTTCCCTCCTTGCAGAAGGTCTGGAACTCCATCTGCTCGAACTCTATGGTTCTGAATGTAAAGTTGCCGGGAGTAATCTCATTTCTGAAAGCCTTACCTATCTGACCTATGCTGAACGGGAGCTTAGCTCTCATGCTGCGCTGTACATTCAGGTAGTTAACATATTCGCCCTGCGCATTTTCGGGACGAAGATAAATAATGCTCTTTGCATCGTTAGTAACTCCCCTGTATGTCTGGAACATAAGATTGAATTCCCTGATGTCCGTAAAGTTATGCTTGCCGCAGTTCGGACACGGAATCGAATGAGCCTTGATGTAATCAAACATCTCCTCCTTCGTCATGCCGTCTGCATGAGCTTCCGGATCAAAGTTGTCGATAAGCTGGTCTGCTCTGTGACGCATTTTACATTCCTTACAGTCAAGAAGCGGATCTGAGAAGCTGGCAACGTGACCGCTTGCTTCCCATACTCTCGGATGCATGAGAATATCGGCGTCAACCTCGTAGCTGTTCTTCTCCAGGTGTCCTTAACATTGTTTTTAAGTCTTGCTCCGAGCGGGCCGTAATCCCATGTGTTTGCAAGACCGCCGTAAATATCGCTGCCGGCAAAAATGAATCCTCTGTTTTTGCAAAGGGCAACAATCTTGTCCATAGTCTTTTCTGTATTCGATAACATAAAAACCAATTCTCCCTCATTGTAAAATCCTATGAAATTATAAAGTATTTCGGCAAATAAGTCAATGAAAAAAGTATATGAATAATTTAATCCCTACTCTTGAAAATATTGGTTAAATTGACATTTTATTAACAATTTTAATATACAATTTGTTTTTTCGCCCTTTATAATTGTAAAAGAGAACCCTTATGTTATAATTTGTCTGAGCCGAAATCAATTTGAAGTCCGGCCGAGACTGAAAGATTTTTATCCGAGAGGGAATAATTTATAAAAACAAAACCGTAAACCACATTGCGAAAATGCTTTGTGATTCACGGCTTTTTGCTTGTTTTAAGACTCAGCTTTCTTTGAATACTTGTTTACATAAATTACTCTTTGAAGAACACGGTCGGCATAGCCGAGAGGCTCGCCGCTTCCGAGGAAAAGTGAACCTATCTGGGTTTTACATTCCTTACTCATAACAAGCTCAACTGCGTCAAGATCTCCTATGGTTTTACCCGTGACAATAGCACCCGAGCCGTGAATAAGCACTGCATTTTTGCCCTTAATTTTTCTCGCCGCTTCCGAAGCGCAGCTTGCCGAGCCGTCCCAGCGGAACGAGCCGATTTTTGCACCTGCAATCTGAGCAAAATCGTCAAGTCTTGCGTTAATACAGTCCGAGGTCATGCTGTATGCAATGATGTCGCTTTCGGAAAGGTGACGAATATAATTGACGTCGGACGATTTATAAATTGCAGCATGAATTTTCGCAATTGCAGGCAGCTTTGCGTCACTGTCGCAGGTGCAGCCCTTGATTTTTACATTGAAGCTTGCGCCGCTCTTAAAGGTCAGCAGGAAAAACTCACCGTCTCTGACACTGCTTCCGAAATCCGACACATACTCGGGCAGAGCCTTGCCGCCCGTGTGTCTGATATAGCTGTTGAGCATCGCTTTCTTTGTATATTCAGGGGTGCCCTCATACATGAGAAATGCCTTTTCAAGCTTACTTCCGCATGCCTTTTCAAGAGCCTGAATGATTTCAAAGGTCTCATCAAAATCCTTGCCGAGGCAAACCGCACCGTGGTGTGCCATAAGAAAAGCATTGCAGCCCGGATTGTTTTCATATTCCTTTTTTACTGCGTTTCTCAGTTTATCCGTTGACGGCATACCGTAGCCTGCGCAAGGAACAGTCTCGCCGAGAATATCTCTGTAAGCCTTTGGCACCGGATCAACGTCAATGCCGGCCGCTCCGACAACCGAGGCATTGACCTGATGAGTATGTATAACAAAATTAACGTCGCTTCTCAAAGCGTAAGCATCGGCATGGATGCCTTTTTCACTCGAGGGCTTGATGTCGCCCTCATAGCTGCAATCGTCAATATTGACAACAACAATATCATCGGGCGTAAGCGTATCATACGTTCTGCCGCTCGGAGTGATAACGAACTGAGTGTCCGAAATTCTTGCGCTTACGTTTCCCCACGTTCTCGCTATGAGGCCTGTTTCAAGCAGTCTGTGACCCGCTTCGATAACAGCCTTTTTTCCTTCTTCCAAAGTGTACACCTAAACGTCCCCCTTATTCTGTCAGCCGATTCTGCCGCAGTTGTCAAATACTCTGTCGAAACGTGCAATTGCATCGTCGATATCTTCTTCCGTATATGCAGCACTGGTATAAAGTCTGCTGCCGGCGAGAGTAACCATACCTTCTGCCATGTAAGCGGCTCCCATGTGCTCCATTTCCTTCTGACGGGCGCTCGTCTGCTTGAGAATTTCCGGAATCTCCCACGGCTTGGACCAGTTGATTGCAAAGTGCATTGTGCCTACTGTATCAAGGTGGCAGATTGAGCCCTGATTGAACGCAACGAACGGGAGATTATGCTTCTTGATCGACTTCTGAATACCCTCGATGAGCCTGTCACCCATAAGTCCTGCCTTTTCACAGGCGTTGGTTCTTTCAATCTCGCAAATTGTATGATAACCTGCAACGCACGAAAGCGGAGTTGCCGCCATTGTGCCGCCGCACATTGCCTTTTTAACCTTCTTGCCCGAAGAGTCGAGTCCTGCGCCGAGGTGAGCCATAACATCTCTGTGTCCGCCGATTCCGCCTGCTCCGGGATATCCGCCGGCAACAATTTTGCCGAAAATTGTAAGATCGGGATCAACTCCGAAATAGCCCTGAGCACCGGAAAGTCCGATTCTGAAGCCTGTAACAACCTCGTCGAATATAAGAAGTGCGCCGTATTTGTGGCAGAGTGCCTCTGCTCCTTTTATGAATTCCTTGCTCAGCGGTCTTGTTCCGCTCTCCGGACCGACAGGCTCAATGAATACTCCTGCCGTGCCGCCTGTAAGCTCATTCTTCTTGAGCTTTCTTTCAAGGTCATTGAGGTCATTCGGGAAGAACTCGTCCGTGTGCTTGAATACAAACATCGGAACGCCCCTTGACTGGAGGTTCTTTGTGCCCGGAACTCTCATTCCGTAGGCAAGCTGATCCGACCAGCCGTGGTATGCGCCGCCCATTTTAAGGATATTCTTGTGCTTTGTCGCAAGTCTTGCAACACGAACCGCACACATACAAGCCTCTGTGCCCGAACCGAGCATACGGAACATTTCAACAGACGGAACACACTCGGCAATTTTATTTGCGAGCTTGTACTCATACTCATGGAAAAGACCTGTTGACGGGCCGCAGTCATTGAGCAGTTCAATAACCTTTTCACGAACCTCGGGAGGGTTGCTGCCGATAATCGTCGGTCCGCCTGCCTGGAGAAAATCGTAATATTCGTTGCCGTCTATATCGTAAAGCTTGTTACCCGATGCTTTGGTAAAAACAAGCGGGAAAGGATAGTTAAATGCGAGGTTATGCTGAACGCCGCCGGGTATTCTCTGCTTGGCAATGTCGATCATTTCCTTTGACTTTGCACATTTCTTTGCGTAATATTCTCTCTCATATTTTTTGAGAGCTTCCGGCTTAATGCTGTAAATAGGCTTTTTAATAAGAGCGTCAAGCTCCTTTGTGACCTTATCGGCATCAAGATAATTTTTGATAGCAAAATTGTTTCCCATAAAAAAACCTCCTTTGGGAACTGCCGAAAAACGTATAACTTCACGGGCAGTTGCTTTTTTAATTAAATTTATTTTAACACATATAGTTTAGTTTTTAAATACGTCACTAAAAAAATTTGTAAAAATTCATAAAATATTTTTACTTTTGATCTTCTTTATGATAGAATAGAGACAGAAATTTAACCTGACTGGAGTGTTGAACATGAGCGCTTACGTTATTGCATATGATGTCGGAACAACAGGACTTAAAACCTGCCTGTTTGAGATTGATAAAAAAATCAAACCGATTGTCAATTCTTACGGCTCATACAACCTTTATATTCGCGAGAACGGTGGTGCCGAGCAGGACGCCGAGGAATGGTGGAACGCAATGTGTACCACCACGAAAGAAATCTTTACAAAGACGGATATCAAGCCCGAACAAATCGCGGGAATTTCATTCTGCTCTCAGATGCAGGCTCTCGTCCTCGTTGACAAGAACGGTGATCCCGTACGCAGACCCATGAGCTATATGGATCAACGCGCCAAGGAGGAGCTGAAAAAATACATGGCATACGGCTTACAGATTGCAGGAGCAAATATTGTTCCGCTTCTCAAATCTCTTGCCGTCACGGGAGCTGTCTCATGCAGCGTAAAGGACCCCGTTTACAAATACAAGTGGGTTGAAAACAACGAGCCGCAGAACTACAAAAAAGCGTACAAATGGCTTGATGTTAAGGATTTCCTTATCAGCCGTTGTACGGATAAATTCACGATGACAAAGGATTCGGCGTTTGCCACTCTCCTTTATGATACAAGAAAGGGCAAAGAGGGCTGGAGCAAGACCGTTGCCGATATTTTTGATGTAAACATGAATCATCTGCCTGATATAATTGAATCGACCGACATGGTCGGCGGAGTTACCGAAAAGGCGGCGGAGAAGCTCGGTCTTTTGCCGGGAACACCCGTATTCGGCGGCGGCGGTGACGCCTCGCTCATCGGCGTTGGCGCAGGCAGCTGCTCTGTCGGCGATACTCACATTTATTCGGGAACATCGGGCTGGGTCGGTACAGTCGTAGAAAAACAACTTGTCGATACCTCTGCGATGATTGCCGCAATTGTCGGTGCTGATCCGAACAGCTTTAACTATTTTGCCGAGATGGAAACGGCAGGCAAATGCCTCGAATGGGTCAAGGATCATCTTTGTCTTGATGAGATAGGAATTTTCATTGAAAAGAAGAAGATAACAGACCGTACAGAAAAAGCGTACACCAGCCTTTACGACTATATGACAGAGGTTATCGACTCTGTTCCGGCAGGTGCAAACGGAGTTATTTTCACTCCGTGGCTTCACGGTAACCGCTGTCCGTTTGAGGATCCGAATGCCGCGGGAATGTTCTTTAACATCAACATCAACACAGGTAAATCCGATATGCTCAGGGCGGTTATCGAGGGCGTTTGCTATCATCTGCGCTGGATGCTTGAGGCGCAGGACAGAAAGATAAAGACCTCACAGACAATCCGCTTTGTCGGCGGAGGTGCGCTCTCCGATGTAACGGCACAGGACGATTGAAGTTGTTGAGAAACCGCAGGATGTCGGCGCAGTCGGTGCGGCGGCTATAATAGGAATCGGTCTCGGAATTATTAAAGATCTCGGCAGTGTTAAGAATTATATACCGGTCAAAAAGACCTTCCATGCAAACACGGCAGACAAAAAAGTTTATGACAAAAACTTTGAGGTGTTTAAAAAGCTTTATTCCTCCAACAAAAAGAATTTTCAGTTACTAAACGGGCAATGATATAACCGAGCAGGAGGACTGAGTTATGAACGGTTATAAAAACATAAATAAAGCTGAAATTCTCAGCCTGAAAGAACAGGTTGAATATCAGACAGGTCAGGTAGTGAGCAAAACTCTTGCGCAAAGCTCCGCACTGAGTGTTACACTTTTTGCCTTTGACAAGGGCGAGGAGATCAGCACCCATGAGTCGGGCGGCGACGCAATGGTTACATGCCTTGACGGAACAGGAAAAATCACTATTGACGGCATTGAATATTTCTTGCACGAGGGCGACACAATCGTTATGCCCGCCAAGCATCCCCACTCCGTTTTCGGTGAGGATAAATTCAACTTGCTTCTGACGGTTGTATTTTAACTTGTTAAAAGCTAAAAAAACGCAAGCCCAAATCAATCGGGTTTGCGTTTTTCTTTTATAATTTTTCTATATATTTTTTAACGTTTTCTATCACGGTCTGAGTTGCTTCTTCAAGTGTACCGCTGACCTGACAGCCGGCCGCCTGCGGGTGTCCGCCGCCGCCCATTGCCGCGCAGATTTCCGAAACGTTGATCGGGCGGTTGCTTCTCATCGAGATCTTATAGCTTCCGTCCTTGCGTTCACGCATTGTAACACCGACCAATACTCCCTCAATCTGCCTCGGAAGCGAAGCGATTGCGTCAACCTCACTCTCGTCCGAGCCGCTCTGACGGTACATATCCTGAGTAACCGTTATCAGCGCGCATTTACCGTCAAGGAACATCTTCATTCCTCCGACGGCCAGCTTTTCAAGCGCAACGTATGTTCTCGTTTTCGTTTCAAACATAACCGTATTTATCGTCACATTGTCAGCGCCGCATTCAATCATTTCCGCCGCCATACGCATTGTGCGCGGAGTGACGTTTGAATAGCGGAAGCAGCCTGTATCGGTTGAAATTCCCGTGTATATACAATCGGCAATCTGCTTCGTCGGCTTGATACCGAGCGCATGAATAACTTCAAGAACTATTTCGCATGCCGCCGCAGCTTTCGCATCAAGCAATGTTCTTTCGGCAAACATACGGTTTGAACCGTGGTGATCAATACAAAGCTCAATCCTGTCGGCAAATTTCTCCTCAAAGTCCTTACCGAGCAGCTTTGTGTCAGCCACATCAACCGCAACAAGAGCGTCAAAAGCGCACTCATCCTCGCAGACTTTTCCAAGATAATCGAATTTTTTCGCAACCGTATCATTGCACTTTACGTTCGCCCTTTTGCCGACGGCTTCAAGCGCATATTTGAGCGCAAAAGCCGAACCGAGCGTATCTCCGTCCGGGTGTGAATGGGTCAATATCAAAAAATTGTCCCTTGATTTTAAAAATTCAACCGCCGTTTCAAGATTGATAACCATTAGTCCTCAGTCCTTAAATCATCCATAATCTTAACGATATTCATACCGTGCTCAATAGAATCGTCAGCTACAAAGCTAAGCTCGGGAGTTTTTCTCAAATGAAGCCGCTTGCCGACCTCTCTTCGAATATATCCCGTCGCACTCTTGAGACCCTTGACTGCCTCCTTAGCAACGTCAAGTCCCTCCATTGCGCTGATATAAACCTTAGCGTAGGAGGCGTCGGAGCTGACCTCCACCCTCACCACGGTAAGCATTTTATCCATTACCCTCGGATCCTTAAGTTCTCTGATAACCGCAATTATTTCACGCTTAATATCCTCGGATACTCTGTCTATTCTGTAACCTGCCATAAGCTACCTCTTAATCTCTGTATTCTTCGACAGTATAGGCTTCAAAGATGTCGCCCTCCTTAATATCGGAGAACTTTGTGAGACCGATACCGCACTCATAGTTTGAAGCGACCTCCTTCACATCGTCCTTGAAGCGGCGAAGTGAAGCGATATCGTCAACAGCAAGTACGATTCCGTCACGGACAACACGAACCTTTGAATTTCTTGTAATCTTTCCGTCAAGAACATAGCAGCCTGCGATCTTGCCGACGGAGGAAATAGTAATGACATTTCTGACCTCGGCACGGCCCTGCTCAACCTCACGGAATTTCGGAGCAAGCATACCCTTGATAGCCGCCTGAATTTCCTCGATGCAGTCGTAGATGATTCTATACATCCTCATCTCAACGCCGTCACGCTCTGCAAGGTTGATAGCAACCGGGTCGGGACGAACATTGAAGCCGACGATAATTGCGTCGGAAGCGTTTGCAAGCATAACATCGGATTCGCTCGGAGCACCGACTCCGCTGTGGATAACACGAACTCGGACTTCCTCGTTTGAGAGCTTCTCGAGGCTCTGTTTAACAGCCTCAGCCGAGCCCTGAACGTCAGCCTTAACGATTATGTTAAGCTCCTTCATTTCGCCGTCCTTGAGTGAATCAAAGAGGTTGTCAAGAGTAACCTTTTGAACAGACTTGAACTGCTCTTCCTTTGCCTCTGCCTTTCTCTGCTCAACAAGCTCACGTGCAAGACGCTCATCTGTTACTGCATCAAAGATATCGCCCGAATTCGGAACGTCCGCAAGACCTGTGATTTCAACCGGAACGGACGGGCCTGCCGATTTGATCTTTCTGCCTTTATCGTCAACCATTACACGGACACGACCGACAGCCTGACCGGCAACGATGATATCGCCTGAATTGAGCGTACCCTTCTGAACAAGGAGGGTTGCGATCGGGCCTCTGCCCTTATCAAGACGGGCTTCTATAACGATACCCTTTGCCGCTCTGTTCGGATTAGCCTTGAGCTCCTGCATCTCGGCAACAAGGAGAATGCTTTCAAGCAGCTTATCAATACCCATATGTGTCTTTGCCGAAACAGGAACGCAGATAACGTCGCCGCCCCACTCCTCAGGAACGAGGCTGTGCTCTGTAAGCTGCTGCATGATTCTGTCGGGATTCGCACCCGGTCTGTCCATCTTGTTGATGGCAACGATTATCTGAACCTCAGCTGCCTTTGCATGGTTGATAGCCTCAATCGTCTGCGGCATAATACCGTCGTCTGCAGCAACAACAAGAACAGCTATATCCGTTGCCTGGGCACCTCTTGCACGCATTGATGTAAATGCAGCGTGACCCGGAGTGTCAAGGAATGTGATTTTCTGACCGTTGAGGTCAACTCTGTAAGCGCCTATATGCTGTGTAATTCCGCCTGCCTCGGTAGAGGTGACGGAGGTATGTCTGATTGCGTCAAGAAGCGATGTTTTACCGTGGACAAAGTGACCCATTACGCAAACAACGGGGTCACGGGGAACAAGATCCTTATCATCATCCTCGCTGTCGTCAATAATTCTATCCTCAATTGTGACAACAACTGCCTTTTCGCACTTTGCACCAAGCTCGGTCGCAACGATTTCGGCCGTATCATAGTCGATGACCTCATTGACCGTTGCCATCTGACCGAGGGCAAAGAGCTTTTTGATAACCTCTGCCGCCGTCATGTGGAGAAGCGCGGCAAGCTCGCCGACTGTTATCTCCTCGGGAACCTGAATGTGAAGCTGCGGCTTCTTTGCTCTCTCCGCCGCAATTCTCTTGAGTCTCTCAGCCTCAGTCTCCCGGCGTGATTTCATGCCCGGTCTGCGCTGCTGAGACTTCTGCTTGAGCTTCTGCTTGTTGACCGTTCTGTCGCTTCTTCTGTCCTGATTGACAGGAGAGATATTCTCGTACTTCTCGTTGTATTTATCAAGATCAACATTGCTTGCCCTTGTGTCGATCGTTCTGAATTCGCCCTTTGTTCTGCTCTGCGGAGCTGCGTTGGGATCCTTCTGTTTTTTCTTCGGCTGATTGTTGCTCTTTGCCGGAGACTTTTTCTCGTCCTTGGCAGGAGCATCGGACTTTGCTTCCGACTTCTTCGGCTCGTCTGATTTTTCAGCCTTTTTCTCTTTCTTTTCTTCCTTCTTCGGCTCGTTCGCCGTTGCAAAGTAAGCGTCGAAGCTTTCAACGCTGTTTTCCTGCGTTACAATTTCAAATATAACGTCAAGCTCGGCCTCCTCAAGAGCCGTCATAGATTTTTTCTGTCCTTCAAAATGCTTGGTTACAATATCAAGAATTTCCTTACTGGGGCAATCAAAATCCTTTGCCACTTCGTGGACACGATATTTATTTATCATAAAATGCGTTCCTCCCCGGATTGATTTTCTTTAAGTTTTGCGATCAATGACTTTGCGAAGCCTTCATCATCAACGGTAAAAACCGCCGCCTTGAAACTCAGCGCCTGCTTAATGTCAAGCATCGTGTATCTTACGTCATAAACGGTTTTGTTGTGTGCCTTTGCAAGTCCCGATATTTCATCGGAAAGCCTTTTTGATGCGTCCGAACAAACTATGCAAAGCTTTGCCTTGCCGCTGTTTATCGCCTGCTTGCAAGCATCATGGCCCAAGCTGAGCCTGCCTGCGCGTCTGCAAAGACCTAAAAGATTGAGCGCCGAATCATTCATCGTTTTTCAGCTCCTTATTTTTTTACTCATTTTTCAACCTATGAAGAATTTATGGTTATTTTAACCGCAGGTATTTTACTTGTATA
>ENA-UEYI01003245-UEYI01003245.1-human-gut-metagenome-genome-assembly--contig:-NODE-3245-length-10051-cov-3.740425_pt1 | contig 10051 bp, 10 predicted proteins | sample MGYA00242900_ERZ507916 | MGnify/ENA primary metagenome ERZ507916 (study PRJEB26167, sample SAMN06115521) | human gut metagenome | host: Homo sapiens | place: China:Chongqing | collected 2015-09-02...
CCCCGTTTCCACTGCGATTACCGAAGACGCGCTCTATGAAAAGGTCCGGCAAATTTTCGAGTATTCGCTCCACAACGAGACCATCAGCCGCTTCCGCCGCATGATGACCATCGAGCAGTTCCGCTCCCCAGAGCTCTCCCGGCTCTACACCGAGCGCTACATCACGCGTGTCGTGCGCTATCATGCCGGGCTTTTCGAAAGTCTCATTGCGGCGGGCGAAATCCGGCACGAAAATCCGCAGACGCTGGCGCTTTTGTATGTCTCACCAGTCATCACCCTCCTTGGCATCTGCGACCGCGAGCCCGAACAGGAGGCCGCGTGCTTAGAGAAGCTGCGCGCACACGTGGGCCTTTTCTTCCGCACCTTCAACCTGTCGGCAAGCGGCAATCCATCTCAAAAAGGAACACAAGCATGAAAAAACGAAACTTTACGCTTTTGTGGCTCGCGCTGAGCTTTCTTGCGGCGTTTGCGCTGTGGACGGTCCTGGTTCGCCTCGTCGATGTGCAGCCCATCGGGCCGGAAGGCTCCCGCATCGGCTTCGCCGCGATGAACGGCGCGTTCCACGATCTGACAGGCGTACACTGGACACTCTACACCATCACGGACTGGATGGGTCTTCTCCCGATTGCCATTGCGCTGGGCTTTGCCGTCCTGGGGCTTTCACAGCTCATCGAAAGAAAAAGCCTTTGCCGGGTCGACCGCAGCATTCTCATTCTCGGCGGATTTTATGTCGTCGTGCTGGCGGCATATCTGCTGTTTGAAACCGTCGTCATCAACTACCGCCCCGTGCTGGTGGACGGCAAGCTCGAGGCCTCTTATCCGTCGTCAACAACGATGCTCGCGCTGTGCATCCTTCCGACAGCCATGCTGCAGCTGCGCGGGCGCATCCGAAGCGCGGCTGTCCGCAAAACGGTGCTTTGCCTCCTCGCAGCCGTTACCGCCATACTCGTCGTCGGCCGCCTGATTTTGGGCGTGCACTGGCTGAGCGATATTCTTGGCGGCGTCTTCCTCAGCGCCGGACTCGTTCTGCTGTACGCGTTCATTTGCCCGGAGGACAGCCCATCCAACGCATAAGCAGCTTTTGCCGCGCATCCATTTCCGGCCCCCGCGCCGAATTTAAAATTAAAGGAGAACTTTTTGAACCTTACAATGTTATCACTGGAGCGTGTGGCCTGACCGGGAGGTCTGGCAAATCTGCTACACGCCATTCCTCCCGAAGCCCTGGTCCACATCTTCAGGAGGATTTTAAATGAACCGCGAAAACAAACGCAAAACCTTTGAAAAAGACTACTATAAAACCCACGCCTGCAGCGACACCTTCGTCTGCAAGGTCTGCGGCCGGACCGTCATCCCGGAAAACGCCGGCTCTGACCACCGGAACCATTGCCCCAATTGCCTCTCGAGCCTGCATGTCGATATTGACCCCGGCGACCGCGCGTCCGACTGCGGCGGGATCATGGAACCCGTGGCCGTCTGGGTGAGAAAGGGCATCCACCGCTGCAAACGCTGCGGCGTGCTCCACTCCAACCGCGTCGCGGCGGATGACAACCCCATGAAGCTCATGTCGATTGCCATGAAGCCCCTGTGCGAGCCGCCGTTCCCCATCGAGCGCATCGAAGAGCTGACGGCCTGTATGGCAGGCGACGGCAGGATACGGTAACAAAAGAGCGAGACTTCCACCTGCGGAAGCCTCGCTTTTCCTGTTATGTGCGGCTGTATCTGGCCACCTCTTTGGCAGGTCGGGCGCTTACTGCTTGCCGAGATACTTCCCGCACTCCCGCTCCAGCGCCTGCCAGACCGGATACTCCGCCCCCTGCGCGTCAAAAAAGCGCTTTAAGTCCCGGTTGAGCGCGTCCATTTCATCGACCGCATTCATCGCGTGGTCGGACGCGCAGAGTTTCCCGAGGCTCGTTGCACACATGAGCTTAAAAAAACGCAGGCAGGTCTTGCGGTATGCTGCGCCTTCAAACTCCGCATCCGCCTTCGGCAGAATCTCGTGTCCGGCGTCACGGATGGCGCGGTAGCCCTCGATGTTCGCGTCGATCAGGCGGCTTAAGTAGTCCGTATTCCCCTTGAGCTTTTTGAGCTCGCCGTCCGTTTTGTAGCACGCGAAGGCCGCCGGCATCACGAACGCCGCGTGGCAGAGCAGATAGTCCTCCATATTGGGCTCGTAGACCACCTTGTACTTTGTGCCGCCAAAAATCTCCCCGATGAGCGGCTCGTCGGCGCTTGCGCCCGGAATCTGGCCGATGGTGATCTTCTTGAGGTCGATCGAGCAGACCTTATCCTGCTCGCGGTGTCCCGCCGAAAGCGCGAAGGCAAACAGCACATTCTTATCCGGCAAAGCCTCGGAAAGCGCCCTTGCGCGCACATTGTTTCCCACAAAGACGAGATTCTTCGCCCGGCTTTCGCGCAGCGTGTCGAGAATCGAGTCCAGCTGCGTATAGCGCAGGACGACAAAGACCACGTCGTAGCTGTCCTCGGGCTTCAGCTCTGTCACGACCGGAACCCGGCTGACCGACACGCGGGGCGAAAATTTGTCCTTGATCCGAAGCCCGTTTTCCCGGATTTCCTCCGCCCATTTTCCCCGCGCAAGCAGCGTTACGTCCTTCCCGGCGCGGAAAAGATTTCTCGCCAAATTGCAGCCCAGAACGCCCGCGCCAAACACCAGAATCTTCATATTCAAATCTCCTGTCTCAAGCGATATGAAAGCTTGCTATACTTAGTTAGTTTTCTCTAACCAAACATAGCAAGCAGCATCTCAAAAGTCAAGCCGCCGGAGCATTTCATTGGCGTTTTTTCTTATGCGGACAACGGTGCTTGCCGCTTTGTCCTATCTTGTCCGGTTCTTGGGCTGCACCGGAACAAATTCCAGCTTGAGCCGCATTCCCATCCCCGCGGCCAAACGCTTGAGCGTGCGAAGCGACGGGTTTGCCGTTCCGCTTTCGAGCTTGCTGATATTCGTCTGGTGGATGCCGGTCGCATCGGCCAGCTGGTTCTGTGTCAGGTGCCGCTCCTCGCGCCCTTCGATGATGGCCCGGACGATTTGCTCCTCCGGCTCGAGCGAATCCCACTCGGCAGCAAACGCCGGCTCACGCATCTTTTTGGTAATGGTATGATCGAGACAAAGCATAACAGAATATCCTTCCTGCGCAACTTCGTGCGCGTGATCAGAATTTTGATGGCAGGCAGCCCCCGCTGCGCTTGGAGGAGGTGCCGGGCGTCCGGTAAGAGGGGGCGGACGCCCGGCCGGAGGAGATGGCGGATTGGGAACCGCCGTCAGAAAGAGGCAGGGATGATGCCTCATCCCATCTATACAGACGCAAGCGTCAGCTGACGCAGGATGCGCTGCAAACAAAAATCCGCACAGCCTGCATGGCCGCACGGAAACGAAGCCCTATTCCCAACAAAGAATAAGAACATATCCTTTCGGTCCCGGTCATGGCAGGACACCGGGCAGCTCTCGGAAGACCTGACTTATTCTGACCAACCAGACATCACAGTGACCGACTCGCGGGGCTTCTCACCCCATTCCACCTGCAAGCACATGGCTTACGCGAACTACCCGATATTCATTTTTTATCATTATAACATAGAAATACGCAATTACTAATATCATTTTTCTGCGCGATATATTGGATTTTGCATAACTTCATCTAAAAAATGAAATAGTCCGCTGTAACATCTCCTACAGCACGAATTTTACGTCAGAGATCTTGATCTCCTGCGCAGTGAACTTAAAAAACTGCCCGTGAGACGCTTCTCTCACAGGCAGTTTTGTTGGTTTATGCCGCTGTATAGACCTTTTCCCAGCGGACAGTCGCGTAGAACACGATCGAGAGCGCCGCTGCGATCGTCCAGCCGATGGGCCAGGAAATCCAGATGCCGGTCGTGCCGAGCGCGGTGCGGGAAAGCACCTCCGCCAGCGCCACGCGGAGCACCAGATCGGTGAACGTCGCAATCATGAACTTCTTCATAAGGCCCGCGCCGCGGAGCACACCGTCGGAGACGAGCTTGGCAGACACGATGAAGTAGAACGGCGCGATGATGCGCAGGAACGCAACGCCTGTATCCATTGCCTGCCCCGTGGGGCTCTCAAGGAAGATGTGTACAAGTGGCTGCCCGGCGAACACATAAAGTGCCACCAGCGGCACGCACAGCGCCCAGACGAGTTTGATACCAGCCCGAAAGCCGGACTTGATGCGATCATATTTGCTGGCCCCGAGGTTCTGCGCCGTATAGTTGGAAATGCCGTTGCCGAGCGTGGTAAGGGACGTGATAACCATGTTGTTGAGCTTCACCGCCGCAGAGTAGCCTGCCATGACGGCCGCGCCGAAGCTGTTGATGACGCTCTGGATGATGATGTTGCCGACGGAAATAAAGCTCTGCTGCAAGATGCTCGGAATGGCGATGACCGCGAACCGTCCAAAATGGTTCCACGAGAAGATCTTTACTTTTCCTTCCGTCGGGATTTTCGCAAAGCGGCGGAAGACGACCACAAGCGCCAGCACGCAGCTGATTCCCTGGCACAAAAACGTCGCCCAGGCAACACCGGCAACGCCCATGTTGAACGCCGTAACAAACAGAATATCGACCGCGATATTAGACGTGGACGAGCAGGCAAGAAAGATAAACGGCGTTTTGGAATCGCCCAGCGCCGAGAAAATGCCCGTCGCAACATTGTAGAAAAAGACGAACGGAAGACCGAGCACGTAAATGCGCAGATAGAGCCGCGAGTCCGCAAGGATGTTTTCCGGCGTGTGGATGAGCGTAAGAAGCGGCGTGCAGAGCCCAAGGCCGATGGCCATCAGCACCGCGCACGTGGCCGCGCTCAGCACCATCGTCGTCGACACCGCCGTTTTCATATCGCGGTATTCCTTCGCGCCGAACAGCTGCGCAACAATGACCGAGCAGCCGATGTTGCAGCCGAAGGCGAAGGCGATGAAGATGAGCGTGATCTCATAGCTGTTGCCGACGGCGGCAAGCGCCTCTTCGCCGATGAATTTACCGGCGACGAAGCTGTCCGCCAGATTGTAAAGCTGCTGAAAAATGACGCTTCCGAACAGCGGCATGCAATATTGCCACAGCACGCGCGCCGGTTTTCCGACCGTCAGATCCCGATTCATAGGAAATCGCCTCTTTTATTCGTTTTCGCATTAGCCCCAATGTTTTACCATTTTGGAGCCCGTGCGTCAACCCCTTTTTGCTGCAATTTCCGCAAAAACCGGCGTTCTTTGAAAATTTGTTACCAGACCCGCACGCGGGCTTCCGGCTCTATCCACATGCCGTCGCCGGGCTGGATGCCGTAGGTCGTATAAAACTCGTCCAGCGTCTGCAGCACGCGGTTGCAGCGGAGCTTGTCGGGCGCGTGCACATCGGTCACGGCCAGATACTCGCGCATCTGCCGGGACGTGGTCGAGGCCCACGTGTTGGCGATCGCACGGAAGAGCTTGTCAAGGTTCGGATTCGGAAGCTCCTTTGCCGCCGCGAGCACGCACCGCACCGCGCCGAGGTCCGCCACATTTTCCGAGATCGTCAGCACGCCGCTGCACGCCACGCCCGGGCAGGCCTCCTGTCCGTCATACCAACGTGCAACCTGCGCGCACTTCTGCTGGAAGGCCGCGTAGTCAGCCTCCGTCCACCAGTTGGCGGCGTTGCCGTTTTCGTCGAACTTTGCGCCGTTGTTGTCAAACGCGTGGGTCATTTCATGGGCAATGATATAGCCGATGCCGCCAAGGTTTTCCTCTCTCGAGGCGTTCACATCGTAAAGCGGCGATTGCAAAATGGCCGCCGGGAAGGTGATATCGTTGGAGGTCGCGCTGTAGCATGCGTTTACCGTGAACGGCTGCATCGCCCACTTCGTTTTATCCACGGGCTCATTTTGCTCGGCAAGAGACTTCTGCGTCGCGGCCTTCTGGATGGAAATCACATTCGAGAAGAACGAGCCGCCTTCACTCGGGCTCTTGATGTCCGCCTGATCGAGATAGGTATCCCAGCTGTCGGGATAGCCGACCTTGATCTTCATCGTATCAAGCTTTCGAATCGCCTTCTGCTTCGTAGGATCCGACATCCAGTCAAGAGACTCGATCCGCGCTTTGTAGATGGTGATAAACTCGCCGATCATTTCCTCCACGTCCTGCTTGGCCTTTTCGGAGAAATGCGCCGTCACATAGGCTCTTCCGAGGTAGTCGGCAAGCAGGGCCTGCACCTGCTGGGCAGCAAGCTGCCCGGTCGACTGGCGCATGGCAATGCCGAGGTACTGCTCGTTAAAATCGAAGCTCGCGTCCGTAAATTCCGGATCGAGGCAGCCGCCGACGCTCATCAAAATTGCCGTACGGGAAAGCGCCTTGAGCGTTGCAAGATTTCCGTCCGTGAAGAAGCCTGCCGCGGTCTGCATCGCGCCGGGGTCGAGCACGAGGACCCGGTCCGTCGCCGCAAGCCCGGTCGCGGCAAACACCGCGCGCAGGTCTACGTTCGGGAACTGCTTTTCGATCGCGCCGAACGAATAAATATTGTTGATCTTATCCACATCGCCATAGTCCTGCGGGTCATAGGAGGCCTTCGTCACAGTCTTCTCCGCCTGATACACAAGCGCCGCGCGCGATGCCGCGTCCTGCTCCGAAAGACCCGAGAGCGTCAGAAGCTTTGAAAGATAGCTGAGATACGCCTGCGTCTGCTCCTGCGTGCCTTTTTCATAGAAATCCTTCGTCATCGACGCGCTGAAGGCTGAGAAGGCTACAATTTTGCGGTCGGAGTCGGAAAAGTCCGGTGTGAGGCCGAAGCCCAGAAGCGTCGAGAGCCCGAGCTCCTTCTGCATCCGGCAGTCGGCCGCAATGAGTTCTTTGAGCGTCTTCGCGTTTTCAATGCTGTCGAGATATTCTTGAATGGGTGATACGCCCGCCTGCTCACGCGCGTCCACATCCATCACGCAGTCGTAGAGCGCCTTGATCTTGGCCTCGGGCGTGCCGGGAGTCTGCGGTTTCGCGGCGATGTCCGCAATCAGCTTTGCTACCTGCTGCGTGACCGTCAGACTCAGGCCGTAGAACGGGCCGTTGAGTGTGAGACCCGCCGGAATGTCGGACCGATCGAGCCATGCTTTGTTGACCGCGGCATAAAAATCATCTTTCAGATTTGTTCCTTTAAGCGCGTAGACTCTCGCAAGAAGCGTCTGGAACGCCTGCTTCGTCAGCTGCTTTCCGGGATGCATCAGGCCGTCTGCCTCGCCCGTCACGATGCCGCTTGCCAGCGCGCGCGAAAGCTCTTCTCCGCCCCACGCAGGAGTGTCTGCAAAGCCCTGCGCGCCTGCCGCCGTTCTTGCGCTGTCACCAATGGGCGCAGGGAGGCCGCCGAACGCGCGGTCGATCATGATGAGCGCCTGCGCGTAGGTAAGAGGTCCGTCTTCTTCCAGCGTTCCATCCGGATAGCCCTTTAAAATGTCCTCCGTTTTGAGGTCGGGGCAATAATCGTCCGCCGCCGTAAGCAGCAGCTTTGCCGCCTCGCCTCTTGTGATCACCGCGTCCTGCGCGAAGCAGCCCACAGCCAGCGAAAACGCCAGCGCGAGCGCCAAAAGCAGCGACGCAATTCGTTTGATGCGTTTCATCGAAAATTCCTCCGTTTCGTACTGTTCCTATTGTGTCTCTTGGACGCATACACAAACCATTTTGTTCCGCTGTCCTTAAAAAATTTTCAGCAAAAGGGCGGCTGCAGCCAGCCGCCCTTCTTTTATCCTTCTTCAAACATCGCTTCAAAAACTGTTGCCGCGCAGAGTCCGAGGCCAGTCCTCTTTTCTGTTTTCACTCGGTTCGTTTCCTCTCCCAATTCGGGTCTCGTCCCGTAAAAATCTTTTTTCGCGATTGTTTTATAGTATAGAAAGCGCCGCATGTAACTGTTTCCTGTAAAAATTCTCTTCCAAAACGGCGCAAAAAAAGAGCCGGTGCATAGCAAGTACCGACTCTTCTTCCTGTGTGTTTAAGCGTTTTCTGTCTGCAGCTGCGAGAACCTGTACAGCATGACGGCGAGCGCCTCACGCGTGATGGGCTGCTGCCAACCGAAGTTTCCTTCTCCGTCGCCCACCGCAAGCCCCATCTGTTTTGCCCAGTTCGCAGCTTCCTTTGCCCAGTCGGACGGATGGTCGCCCGTATTTGCCAGACTCAGAAGCTCCTGCTTTGTCATGTCCAATTCCTCCTCCACGCGTTTCCGGAACGCGATCCACTGGCTCTCATCGTCGACCCACGGCGCGGGGCAGTGCTTGCTGACCACGTCGTAATGGCGGAGCACGTTCCCGATCGGAATGTCGTACTTCGTCATAAGCATCCTCGTCAGATGCGCGGCGTTCCGGACGGTCTTTTTTGAGAACGCGTACTGCCCGGCGGCATAGCGGCAGCAAAGCTCGATGCTGATGGAGTTTTCGTTCCGGCAATCGGGGTGCTTCTGCACGTAAATCCCGCCCGTCCCGACGCTCCATGCCGTGTCTCCGTCGTCCACCGACTGCATCCAGCCAAGGTCATCCACAAAATAGTGTGCCGAGGCCTTCACGACGTTCTGCTCAAAATAGCGAAGATTGCTCTGCGCCGAGTCATTGCGCCCAGCCGTGTAGTGGAGCACCAGATATCGGATGGTCGCGTTTCTTCCGGGGCGGTAATTACCGGTGTGTGCGGTTGTCATTTGTCCTTGCCTGCTCCCACGGCCGCCGCGTCCACCATGCCCTCGGACATAATATAACTCACAACGCTCGCGACCGTCGTCACCGCGCCCGCAACCGTGCTGATGGTTGTCTCGTCAACGCCAAAGACCATCGCAAGCCCCGTCGCCACGCCCGCCAGTGCAGCTAAAAATTTCCGGCTGGTGAGCTTCTTCAAAAAATTCTGCATATTTGTTTCCTCCTTCTTAGCCCAATCCCAATTTTAAAAGCACAAATCCGACCAGCGCACCCACAATGGCCGCGATCGCCTTTTCGACGATCATGTCCCATCTGCGCCCGGCCTTCTGCGCCATCTGGCCAACGTCCTTTTTGATCTCGCGGATGTTCGCGTCCATGTCCTCCTGCCGCTGCGCCAGCATGGCCACACTGCTCGCCAGCTTCTCGAGATCGTCCTGCCTGCGTTCCAACTCCCTGATGCGCCCTTCCTGCCGCTGGAGCTGCCCGTCGTGGCGTGTGAGAAGAATCGTTTTTTCTTCTTCCGTCATGGTCTGTCTTCCCTCCTTTCATATATACGGCGGGAATCCGGGAGAATTGCACGCCAGCGGGCAACCAGCGTGCAAACGCACGCAAAAAACCGCCGTCTTGACAGAAAAACGGCGGTAACTTATAATATCGATGTAAAAACCGGCACGGCTTTTCTTTTTGCCGTCTCGGTTAGATTTCCCTAACCATTACATCAGACAGGAGGCAGCCCATATGTTCTGGGACAATGTCGCATGGGTCTATGATTTTTTCGCAAACGGCATCAACCGCAAGGCAAACCGAGCACTGTGTGAGGCCGTAGCGCAGATGATTCAGCCGGAGGACGAGGCGCTCGAGTGTGCCTGCGGAACGGGGTTACTTAGCGGCGTAATCGCAACGCGCTGCAAGAGCCTCATCGCAACGGATTTTTCCGTCAATATGCTCAGGCGCGCAGAGCGAAAATATCGAAATCTTCCCAATATCCGTTTTGAGCCCTGTGATATCATGCAGCTCCCGTATCCGGACGAGCGCTTCGACGTTGTCATCGCCGCCAATGTCATCCATCTGCTGGACGAGCCCGAAAAAGCGTTGCAAGAGCTCTCGAGAGTCTGCCGCCCGGGCGGACGCATCATCCTGCCGACCTACATGAACCGTTCGGAATCCGGAAAAATGGGCGGGACCTCCCGCGCTGTCAAAACAGCCGGCGCAAACTTCAAGCGCGAGTTCACCCCCGAAACCTACCGCGCGTTTCTGACGAATGCCGGATACCCAAACGCGCAATACACGCACTGCGAAGGAACCATCCCCTGCGAAATCGCCGTCCTCCAAAAGCCCGAAAATTAGACCATCTTCCAAACACCGCGTAGGGGACGATGCCCACATCGTCCC